>BNJT01000456.1_pt1:20000-179539 | contig 179539 bp, 209 predicted proteins | sample 8540491 | NCBI WGS metagenome assembly BNJT01 (sample SAMD00202455, study PRJDB9452) | human saliva metagenome | host: Homo sapiens
TATCTGTTAAGGATATGAGGAGGAAGACGCAGTGAACTGAAACATCTAAGTAGCTGCAGGAAGAGAAAGCAAAAGCGATTGCCTTAGTAGCGGCGAGCGAAACGGCAGGAGGGCAAACCGAAGAGTTTACTCTTCGGGGTTGTAGGACTGCGATGTGGACTCAAAGATTATAGAAGAATGATTTGGGAAGATCAGCCAAAGAGAGTAATAGCCTCGTATTTAAAATAGTCTTTGTACCTAGCAGTATCCTGAGTACGGCGGGACACGTGAAATCCCGTCGGAATCTGGGAGGACCATCTCCCAACCCTAAATACTCCCTAGTGACCGATAGTGAACCAGTACCGTGAGGGAAAGGTGAAAAGCACCCCGGGAGGGGAGTGAAATAGAACCTGAAACCGTGTGCCTACAACAAGTTCGAGCCCGTTAATGGGTGAGAGCGTGCCTTTTGTAGAATGAACCGGCGAGTTACGATATGATGCGAGGTTAAGTTGAAGAGACGGAGCCGTAGGGAAACCGAGTCTGAATAGGGCGCATTAGTATCATGTCGTAGACCCGAAACCATGTGACCTACCCATGAGCAGGTTGAAGGTGCGGTAAGACGCACTGGAGGACCGAACCAGGGCACGTTGAAAAGTGCTTGGATGACTTGTGGGTAGCGGAGAAATTCCAAACGAACTTGGAGATAGCTGGTTCTCTCCGAAATAGCTTTAGGGCTAGCGTCGACATAAAGATTCTTGGAGGTAGAGCACTGTTTGGGTGAGGGGTCCATCCCGGATTACCAATCTCAGATAAACTCCGAATGCCAAAGAATTATGGTCGGCAGTCAGACTGCGAGTGCTAAGATCCGTAGTCGAAAGGGAAACAGCCCAGACCACCAGCTAAGGTCCCAAAATAATTGTTAAGTGGAAAAGGATGTGGGGTTGCACAGACAACTAGGATGTTAGCTTAGAAGCAGCTATTCATTCAAAGAGTGCGTAATAGCTCACTAGTCGAGTGACCCTGCGCCGAAAATGTACCGGGGCTAAAACAATTTACCGAAGCTGTGGATACCTTTATAGGTATGGTAGGAGAGCGTTCTATGTGTGATGAAGGTATACCGTGAGGAGTGCTGGAACGCATAGAAGTGAGAATGCCGGTATGAGTAGCGAAAGACAGGTGAGAATCCTGTCCACCGTAAGACTAAGGTTTCCAGGGGAAGGCTCGTCCGCCCTGGGTTAGTCGGGACCTAAGGAGAGACCGAAAGGTGTATCCGATGGACAACAGGTTGATATTCCTGTACTAGAGTATGTAGTGATGGAGGGACGCAGTAGGCTAACTAAAGCAGACGAATGGAAGTGTCTGTCTAAGCAGTGAGGTGTGATATGAGTCAAATGCTTATATCTGTAACATTGAGCTGTGATGGGGAGCGAAGTTTAGTAGCGAAGTTAGTGACGTCACACTGCCAAGAAAAGCTTCTAGCGTTTAAACATACTCTACCCGTACCGCAAACCGACACAGGTAGTCGAGGCGAGTAGCCTCAGGTGAGCGAGAGAACTCTCGTTAAGGAACTCGGCAAAATGACCCCCGTAACTTCGGGAGAAGGGGTGCTGACTTTATGTCAGCCGCAGTGAATAGGCCCAAGCAACTGTTTATCAAAAAAACACAGCTCTCTGCTAAATCGTAAGATGATGTATAGGGGGTGACGCCTGCCCGGTGCTGGAAGGTTAAGAGGAGTGCTTAGGAGTAATCCGAAGGTATGAATTGAAGCCCCAGTAAACGGCGGCCGTAACTATAACGGTCCTAAGGTAGCGAAATTCCTTGTCGGGTAAGTTCCGACCCGCACGAAAAGGCGTAATGATTTGGGCACTGTCTCAACGAGAGACTCGGTGAAATTTTAGTACCTGTGAAGATGCAGGTTACCCGCGACAGGACGGAAAGACCCCATGGAGCTTTACTGCAGTTTGATATTGAGTGTCTGTACCACATGTACAGGATAGGTAGGAGTCTACGAGATCGGGACGCCAGTTTCGAAGGAGACGATGTTGGGATACTACCCTTGTGTTATGGCCACTCTAACCCGGATAGGTTATCCCTATCGGAGACAGTGTCTGACGGGCAGTTTGACTGGGGCGGTCGCCTCCTAAAAGGTAACGGAGGCGCCCAAAGGTTCCCTCAGAATGGTTGGAAATCATTCGCAGAGTGTAAAGGTATAAGGGAGCTTGACTGCGAGAGCTACAACTCGAGCAGGGACGAAAGTCGGGCTTAGTGATCCGGTGGTTCCGTATGGAAGGGCCATCGCTCAACGGATAAAAGCTACCCTGGGGATAACAGGCTTATCTCCCCCAAGAGTTCACATCGACGGGGAGGTTTGGCACCTCGATGTCGGCTCGTCGCATCCTGGGGCTGTAGTCGGTCCCAAGGGTTGGGCTGTTCGCCCATTAAAGCGGCACGCGAGCTGGGTTCAGAACGTCGTGAGACAGTTCGGTCCCTATCCGTCGCGGGCGTAGGAAATTTGAGAGGATCTGCTCCTAGTACGAGAGGACCAGAGTGGACTTACCGCTGGTGTACCAGTTGTCTTGCCAAAGGCATCGCTGGGTAGCTATGTAGGGACGGGATAAACGCTGAAAGCATCTAAGTGTGAAACCCACCTCAAGATGAGATTTCCCATGATTTTATATCAGTAAGAGCCCTGAGAGAAGATCAGGTAGATAGGTTAGAAGTGGAAGTGTGGCGACACATGTAGCGGACTAGTACTAATAGCTCGAGGACTTATCCAAAGTAACTGAGGATACGAAGCGCGAGGTTTACTTGTGATTTGATAGATATTCAATTTTGAGTAGGTATTACTCAGAGTTAAGTGACGATAGCCTAGGAGATACACCTGTACCCATGCCGAACACAGCAGTTAAGCCCTAGAACGCCGGAAGTAGTTGGGGGTTGCCCCCTGTGAGATATGGAAGTCGCTTAGCTCTTTGGGAGTTTAGCTCAGCTGGGAGAGCATCTGCCTTACAAGCAGAGGGTCAGCGGTTCGATCCCGTTAACTCCCATAGGGTCCCGTAGTGTAGCGGTTATCACGTCGCCCTGTCACGGCGAAGATCGCGGGTTCGATTCCCGTCGGGACCGTTTAAGATAACGGAAGTTATTTTAGACTCGTTAGCTCAGTTGGTAGAGCAATTGACTTTTAATCAATGGGTCACTGGTTCGAGCCCAGTACGGGTCATCTTTGCGGGTTTGGCGGAATTGGCAGACGCACCAGATTTAGGATCTGGCGCTTAACGGCGTGGGGGTTCAAGTCCCTTAACCCGCATAATAGAAATCAGCCGGCTTAGCTCAGTTGGTAGAGCATCTGATTTGTAATCAGAGGGTCGCGTGTTCAAGTCATGTAGCCGGCATTTTTTTATATAAGAGGTCGATGCGAACGTAGTTCAGTGGTAGAACACCACCTTGCCAAGGTGGGGGTCGCGGGTTCGAATCCCGTCGTTCGCTTAGAGAGGCCGGGGTGGCGGAACTGGCAGACGCACAGGACTTAAAATCCTGCGATTGGTAACGATCGTACCGGTTCGATTCCGGTCCTCGGCATATATTGATGGGCACCCTTAGCTCAACTGGATAGAGTACCTGACTACGAATCAGGCGGTTAGAGGTTCGACTCCTCTAGGGTGCATTTTTTCTATTTAACTCGGGAAGTAGCTCAGCTTGGTAGAGTACTTGGTTTGGGACCAAGGTGTCGCAGGTTCGAATCCTGTCTTCCCGATTGATGGCGGTGTAGCTCAGCTGGCTAGAGCGTCCGGTTCATACCCGGGAGGTCGGGGGTTCGATCCCCTTCGCCGCTATAATGATCTTGTTGGACCTTTAGCTCAGCTGGTTAGAGCTCTCGGCTCATAACCGAGTGGTCGTAGGTTCAAGTCCTACAAGGTCCATTGAAAAATGGAGGATTACCCAAGTCCGGCTGAAGGGAACGGTCTTGAAAACCGTCAGGCGTGTAAAAGCGTGCGTGGGTTCGAATCCCACATCCTCCTTTTTATATTAACGCGGGATGGAGCAGCTCGGTAGCTCGTCGGGCTCATAACCCGAAGGTCGTAGGTTCAAATCCTGCTCCCGCAATAAGGCTCGGTAGCTCAGTTGGTAGAGCAATGGATTGAAGCTCCATGTGTCGGCGGTTCGATTCCGTCTCGCGCCATATTTAATCTTCTATGCGGGTGTAGTTTAGTGGTAAAACTACAGCCTTCCAAGCTGTTGTCGCGAGTTCGATTCTCGTCACCCGCTTTGAACTTTGTTCAAATACCAAGTTTTTAACTTGGGCGCGTAGCTCAGGTGGTTAGAGCGCACGCCTGATAAGCGTGAGGTCGGTGGTTCGAGTCCACTCGTGCCCATTAATAGGAGAATTACTCAAGAGGCTGAAGAGGACGGTTTGCTAAATCGTTAGGTCGGGTAACTGGCGCGGGGGTTCGAATCCCCCATTCTCCGTAATTTAAGAGTGATAACTCTTTTTTTGTTGCCTTGTAAGATAAATTATCCCCTCTTAGTTTATAAGAGGGGGATTTTTAATTACCAACTTGTTAGGGAAACCTCTCCACTATTTAGCCAAATGTTTTTTTTGTCTTCTAGTTCGACTTGAAGTTGACCGGTGTTTGAGATGTCTTTTGCAATTCCCTTTTCATTTTGTCCATTTCGCTGGAAGGTGATTTCCTTTCCCAGTACGATTGATCTCTCTTTATAGAAATAGAATAGCTCGTCTGGATCCGTATTGTAGAAACAATTCCATATTTCGCTGATGAGCTCATTACGACTAATTGGTGCAGGTGGCATAAATAGGCTACCTGCTTTTTCTTTTAGTTCTTCTGGAAAGTCTTCTATAGAAAAATTTATACCAAGTCCGATAATGACATCTGTAACTAAGCCTGTCTCAACTGATGTCATTGCTTCGGTAAGAATACCTGCCATTTTTTTATTTTTAAAGTAGATGTCATTTACCCATTTGATATATACTTCTATCATAGTTAGATTTTTAATGGCTTTGTAGACTGCAGCAGCTACAAGGAGGGTATAGGAAGGGAGTTTTTCATAGGGAAGATTGGGTTGAATATGCAGGGACATATAGATCCCCCCCTGAGATGGAGAATAGTAGGGACGCTGAAAGCGGCCACGACCTGCTGTTTGACAGGTTGAAAGATAGAGTGTATTTCCTTTGTTTCCAGCTTCAATCCCTTCTTTTGCATCTGTTTGTGTTGATTTGGTCTCAGGTTTGTAGCGAATGGTTAAGTTGCTTTTCTCCTGAATCAAATCAGGCAATATCAGATCGCCTTGAATAAGCTTGTATCCTCTATTTTTGATACTGTCAATTTCTAGCCCTTCTTGTTGGAGGCGTTGGATTGCTTTCCATATGGATGTCCGACTTAGATTCAGTTCTTCGCCAATTTTTTCTCCGCTGACATAGTCGTTTTCTCTGGTTAGTATTTGGTAGACTAGTTGGTGTGATTTCATAGATTTTTCCTTTTTAACTGTCGTTCATATAGTAGTTATTTTCAACTTTATTATATTCTACCATAGCTTTTCCTTTTTTAGAAGTTTCCTTCTTTTTCTCTAGCAACTACTGGACTGGAATGTCTTTGAATATAACAGAGTATACTTTGATACTTCCGTAAAAGTTTTTTCTTTTTGATAGCGTGTTCATTGTTCCCAAATGACGGAAAAAATGGTAGAATATAAAGATAGTTTAGCATTTATCTTCTGGAGAAATCCAGAACAGAAAGGATCCGTTTTGAAATCAATTGGATTACTGGATAAGATAAGAGGGCTTTCAAAAAAAGATTTCTTTTTGTATTTGATGATCATGAGTATCTTTTTACCTTTTTATTTGTTCTTAGCACTCTTTGCTTTATATTTGATAGGTTTACTTGTTACTGGGGAGATGAAGGGAATTATCAAAGGATTAGCCAAACATCCTGTACTTCTCTTTTTTATTGCCTACAGTAGTATCATTTCCATCGTCGCCAAGAACTGGCTTGGTCTAGCAGCATCTTTCCTGATGCTCCTATTTCTTATTTTCTTTAGTTTTTACCAGAAGCGTCTGACGCATGCTTTCTTTCGACTGATACTCCAGACGGTTTTGTTTGGTAGTGTTGTCTCTGCCGCTTTTGCTACTTTGGAGCATTTCCAAATTGTAAAGAAATTTAACTATGCCTTTCTTTCACCAAATATGCAAGTATGGCACCAAAACCGTGCAGAGGTGACCTTCTTCAATCCTAACTACTATGGGATTATCTGTTGCTTCTGTATCATGATAGCTTTTTACCTCTTTACGACGACAAAGCTAAGATGGTTAAAAATTTTTTGTGTGATAGCAGGTTTTGTAAATCTTTTTGGTTTAAATTTCACGCAAAATCGAACAGCCTTCCCTGCTATTATAGCGGGTGCCATCATTTATCTCTTTACAACCATTAAAAACTGGCGCGCCTTCTGGCTCAGTATTGGAGTTTTTGGGATTGGCCTTTGTTTCCTCTTCTCAAGCGATTTGGGTGTCCGTATGGGAACGCTAGATTCTTCAATGGAGGAGCGAGTTTCGATATGGAATGCGGGTATGGCTTTGTTTAAACAAAATCCGATTTGGGGTGAAGGTCCATTGACCTATATGAATTCTTATCCTAGAATCCATGCTCCTTATCACGAACACGCGCATAGTCTTTACATCGATACTATTTTAAGTTATGGATTGATTGGAACCATTCTCCTATCCATTTCTTCGGTTATCCCAGTTCACATGATGATGGATATGAGTCAGGAGTCTGGTAAACGACCAATTATCGGTCTTTATCTCTCCTTCCTGACAGTAGTCGCTGTACATGGGATTTTTGACTTGGCTCTCTTCTGGGTACAGTCAGGATTCATCTTCTTGTTGGTTATGTGCAGTCTACCACTGGAACATCGAACCTTGGTGTCCGAAATGACAGATTAAGTTACTCAAGAACGGAGATCTTCTACTCTAGGTAGGAGGTCTTTTTTGTTGACAAAAATTATTTCTAAGTCGAAATAGTTGACAGATAGAACAACAGGTGTTACAATAAAAACAATTCGATATAGAAATAAATTGGAGAAGTCATGAAAGATAGTCATTTGGTAGCCCATCATATTCGTTTGTTGAATGGGCGGATTTTTCAAAAGTTACTGAGTCAAGATCCTGAGGCTCTTTATCGGAGTGAACAGGGTAAGATTCTCACGGTGTTATGGAAGAGTGAAACGGGTTGCGCTACGGCGACAGATATTGCACTTGCGACAGGATTGACCAATAATACGCTGACAAGCATGATTAAGAAACTTGAGGAGCAAAATCTGGTCATCATTAGCCCATGTGGAATAGATAAGCGAAAGAAATATGTCAAGTTGACAGAGCAAGGTTGGTCCCAGAAAGAAGTTGGCCGTCGTGTCAGTAAAAATTTGATGCTATTTTTTATAAAGGTTTCTCTGAGGAAGAAATTCGCCAGTTTGAAGTCTTTCAAGAAAGAATTTTGGCTAATCTGAAAGAGAAGGGAAATGAGGTTTAGAATGGGGTAAATTAGTTATTAAAAGTTTGGTAACTTGACAAACCGAGGAAAATTATAAATTGAGGACAAAGAATGATTGAATATAAAAATGTAGCGCTAGGCTACACAGAAAAAGATGTTTTGAGAGATGTCAATTTACGGATTGAGAATGGGGAGTTCATGGTTTTAGTTGGACCTTCTGGGTCCGGTAAGACGACCATGATCAAGATGATTAACCGTCTCTTGGAACCAACTGATGGAAATATTTATATGGATGGCAAGCGCATCAAAGACTATGATGAGCGTGAACTTCGTCTTTCTACTGGTTATGTTTTACAGGCCATTGCTCTGTTTCCTAATCTAACGGTTGCGGAAAATATTGCTCTCATTCCTGAGATGAAGGGGTGGACTAAGGAAGAGATTGCTCAGAAAACAGAAGAGCTTTTAGCTAAGGTTGGTTTACCAGTAGCTGAGTATGGGCATCGACTTCCAAGTGAACTATCTGGTGGAGAACAGCAACGGGTTGGTATTGTCCGTGCTATGATTGGTCAGCCTAAGATTCTCCTCATGGATGAGCCCTTTTCAGCCTTGGATGCTATTTCGAGAAAACAGTTGCAGGTTTTGACGAAAGAATTGCATAAAGAGTTTGGGATGACAACGATTTTTGTGACCCATGATACGGATGAAGCTTTGAAATTGGCGGACCGTATTGCTGTTTTGCAGGATGGAGAGATTCGCCAGGTGGCGAATCCTGAGACGATTTTAAAAGCGCCTGCAACAGACTTTGTAGCAGACTTGTTTGGAGGTAGTGTTCATGACTAATTTGATATCAACTTTTCAGGATCGTTTTGGTGATTGGGTAACAGCTCTATCTCAACATTTGCAGTTGTCACTTTTGACCCTGTTACTGGCTATTTTGCTTGCAGTCCCCTTAGCGGTATTTCTTCGTTATCATGAAAAGATGGCGGATTGGATCTTGCAGATTGCAGGGATTTTCCAGACCATCCCGTCTCTGGCTTTATTGGGGCTCTTCATCCCCTTGATGGGAATTGGGACCTTGCCTGCTTTGACAGCTCTAGTGATTTATGCTATTTCCGATTTTGCAAAATACCATCACTGGGCTAAAGGGAATTGATCCGAGTCTGCAAGAGGCTGGGATTGCCTTTGGGATGACCAGATGGGAGCGTCTCAAGAAGTTTGAAATTCCACTTGCTATGCCTGTTATTATGTCTGGGATTCGGACGGCAGCGGTCTTGATCATCGGTACGGCGACCTTGGCTGCCTTGATTGGTGCAGGGGGACTGGGTTCCTTTATCCTTTTGGGAATTGACCGCAATAATACTAGTCTGATTTTGATTGGAGCCCTTTCTTCTGCAGTGCTGGCCATTGCCTTTAACTTCCTACTAAAAGTGATGGAAAAAGAAAAATTGCGGACGATTTTCTCTGGTTTTGCCTTGGTGACCATATTACTCGGTCTGTCTTATAGTCCAGCTCTTTTGACTCAAAAAGAGAAAGAAAACTTGGTTATTGCTGGGAAATTGGGGCCTGAACCAGAAATCTTGGCAAATATGTATAAACTCTTGATTGAAGAAAATACTAGTATGACTGCGACTGTTAAACCGAATTTTGGGAAAACAAGCTTCCTCTATGAAGCTCTGAAAAAAGGGGATATTGATATCTATCCTGAATTTACTGGTACGGTGACTGAAAGTTTACTTCAGCCATCACCGAAAGTGGGTCATGAGCCAGAGCAGGTTTATCAGGTAGCGCGTGATGGTATTGCCAAACAGGATCATCTAGCTTATCTCAAACCAATGTCTTATCAAAATACCTATGCTGTAGCTGTTCCGAAAAAGATTGCTCAAGAATATGGCTTGAAGACCATTTCGGACTTGAAAAAAGTGGAAGGGCAGTTGAAGGCAGGCTTTACACTTGAGTTTAATGACCGTGAAGATGGAAATAAAGGCTTGCAGTCAATGTATGGTCTCAATCTCAATGTGGCGACCATGGAGCCAGCCCTTCGCTATCAGGCAATTCAGTCAGGTGATATTCAAATCACGGATGCCTATTCGACCGATGCAGAGTTGGCGCGTTATGATTTGCAGGTCTTGGAGGATGACAAACAACTCTTCCCACCTTATCAAGGGGCTCCACTAATGAAAGAAGCTCTTCTCAAGAAACATCCTGAGTTGGAGACGGTTCTCAATAAATTGGCTGGTAAAATTACTGAAAGCCAGATGAGCCAGCTCAACTACCAAGTCGGTGTTGAAGGCAAACCAGCAGAACAAGTAGCCAAGGAGTTTCTACAAGAACAAGGTTTGTTGAAGAAATAAAGGAAAGTCAGTGGTAGCCACTAGCACCCTTCTTTAGCAGACAAAATCCCATCTCGTCTATAATTCGAAATGGGATTTTTAATGTTAGAGTAAGATAAAGAGGAGCGTAATTAAAATTGCTAGTGCTACCCTCACAATATGATGCGATATGTTGTGAGAGCCTTTTTGGCGACCATTCCAGTAAGCGCCGTAGCAGATGATGCTAGAGCCCACTATCCATAAGATGACAGTTGCCAGCGGGACAAAGAAAAAGATAGCAAGAGCTAGTGAGGTGAGACAGCTTCCCACCAAGATACACATATTTCCTCGACAGTAGTTTTTTTCTTTTATGGCTGCGAAAGCAGCTGCGAGATGGAGAAGTGAAAAACCGAGAGCTAGTACAATCGTTAGTATTCCTAGAATCATCGAAGTTAACATAGTTGGTTCCTTTCTGAGTTACAGGCTTAGTTATCAAGTGGAGTTGTAGAAGTCATCTCAATCACATCTAAGTAAAATCTCACTACTTGGTCTTCTGTATAAGATTTTCCTTTTTTTAGCCACCAGGTCAGTGTTTCGATAAAATTAGTTACTACAAAATGTTTGAGGTAGGAAGCCGGAATGTTTGGATAGGCCTCTTGCAAATCCTCCGCTACCATGGGGTAAACATGGTGTTCGAGTTCCTTGTGTAGTTGGCGGAGAAAGTAGTCGTTTTTTGAAAAAAGAAGACTAGTGACATGGTCCTGGTTTTTTTGAAAATGTAAAAAGATATGTGCGAGGTAGTCTTCTGTAGTCAAGTGTTCTTCCCTTTCAAAGAGATGATGAAAGAGGTAGCGACAGAGTTCATCTAAAAGCAGTTCCTTGCTCTCGTAGTGACAGTAAAAAGTCGAGCGACCAACATCTGCCAAGTCAATGATATCTTGGACAGTAGTAGCATCATAGCCCTTGTTGTTCAAAAGTTGTAAAAAAGCTTGATAGATGGCTTTTTTAGTCTTGCTGACTCGACGGTCTCTTTTTGGCATATAGACACTTGAGACAAACTGTTCAGAACTGAACAAGACTGACAGTTTGCTTCTATCCTTTCTTTGGATTTTATTAGATAATACAAATGAAAGAAGTATATATACCTATTATACCAAAGGAGGGAGAGAAATGAGTTCTAAAACATCTATCTGGCTAGCCTTTTTCTTGAATCTATCATTTTCTGTTGTCGAATTTATTTTTGGGGGCATCTTCAATTCAAGTGCTGTATTAGCAGATGCGGTTCATGATTTGGGCGATGCTCTTGCCATAGGTTTATCAGCTTGTTTGGAAACTATTTCCAATCGTCAGGAAGACAAACGTTATACTCTTGGTTATAAACGCTTCAGTCTGCTAGGCGCCATGCTGACTGCCTTGATCCTTTTGACAGGATCTGTCATGATGCTCTTGGAGAATATTCCTCGCCTCCTATCGCCACAGCCTGTCAACTACCAAGGGATGCTGTGGTTGGGAGTTATTGCGATTCTTATCAATCTCTTGGCTAGTCTGATTGTTCGTAAGGGGCGGACCAAGAACGAAGCTATCCTGACCTTGCATTTTTAGAGGATATTCTTGGTTGGCTAGCGGTCATTCTGGTTGCTTGTGTTTTGTATGTCACTGACTGGTACTTTCTTGATCCGCTTTTATCGCTCTTGATTTCTTGCTTTATTCTCTGGAAAGCCATTCCTCGCTTTTGGTCTACCCTTAAGATTTTCTTAGATGCTGTGCCTGAAGGTATCGAGACTGCTAAGCTAGAGAAAGAGTTAGTAAGGCTAACTAATGTTAAAAGTGTTAATCAACTCAGTATTTGGTCCATGGACGGTCTAGAAAATGACGCCATTGTTCACCTTTGTATCGAGAACTGGGAGCAGATGATGGAAACTAAAGAAGCAGTTCGTCAATTTTTAGAAGAAAGAGGCGTGCAGAATATCACTATCGAAGTGGATGCTAGTCAAAGCAACCATGCGCAACATAAGCGGAGGGTAACAGCCTTAGAGCAGAACCATGGGCATCATCATTAGAAAAGACGACCTCAATAAGAGATCGTTTTGATATCCTATTCATTCCGTGTACTTTCTCTCAGAGTCAGTCTAGTTCCCAACATAGTCAGACTAGGAATTTCCGACCGTGGAGAACCTCCTTATTAAGAATATCCATACCTGCTCGGCCCATTTCTTCGGTATAGACGGTAATGCTAGAAAGAGGAGGATAGACCTGCTTGGTCAGGCTAGTATCGTTAAAAGAAATGAGATTTACACGGTCTGGCAAGCTAATTCCAGCTTCTTGAAGGGCACGGAGGGCACCGATGGCTAAACTATCGCTGGATGCGAAAAAGGCTGGTGGGAGTTGTTCTCCTAGCTTGTGAATGGCCTCCTTCATCAAGTCATAGCCAGACTGGGCAGTAAAGTTACCTTGAAAGACCAGTTTGTCATTGTAGATACCTTTTGATAGAGAGTAGTTTTTAAAATGTTCAAGACGTTTATCCTGAATGATTTCTTCTTGGTCGGTTGTTTCTTCAAGGCCGGTGAGAATTCCGATACGGTCAAGCCCTTGGCTGAGGAAGTGATCGACAACTTGTTTTACAGCAGTGTAAAAGTCAGTGATAATACAGGTATGGCCTAGTGAGAGGGTATCGCTGTCTATAAAGACTAAAGGTTTTTGGTATTCTTCAAAGGCAGAAATCTGAGCTCGGCTGAACTTTCCAATACAGAGTATCCCGATTACTTCCTCGCTCAGTGTAAAAGGATGGTCGTTAAAATAGCGCAAGATATCATAGTCCAACTCTTGGGCTCTTTTTTCAATACCGAGACGAATCTGGTAGTAGTAGAGGTCGTCTAGTTCCCCCTGCTCGCTGACCCATTGGATAATGGCAATTTTCTGCTTGGGCTTGTGGGATTCGCCTGTCTTGAGGTGCTTGGTATAGCCCAGCTCTTCAGCGACAGTTAAAATACGGTGTCTGGTTTCTTCTGTGACAGATAGGCTCTGGTCGCGATTGAGGACACGAGATACGGTCGCGATAGATACAGAGGCTAGCTGTGCAATGTCTTTTAAGGTAGCCATAAATCCTCCTCCTTTTAGGTTAGTATATCATATTTTTCTTCTTTTTACTGATTGTTTAGTAAAACTTTAGTAAAAAGGATTGACCTTGGAAAAAGCCTTGGATACAATAGAAGAAAACGATTACACGTTAAGACGACTTAACGAACAGTAAAAGGAGAATTCATATGACACAACATCTTACTGCTGAAGCCCTTCGCAAAGACTTTCTTGCCGTTTTTGGTCAAGAAGCAGACCAAACTTTCTTTTCACCAGGCCGTATCAATTTGATTGGTGAACACACGGATTACAATGGTGGACATGTTTTCCCAGCAGCTATTTCCTTGGGAACTTATGGGGCGGCTCGCAAACGTGACGACCAAGTTTTGCGTTTCTACTCAGCCAACTTTGAGGACAAGGGTATTATCGAAGTTCCTCTTGCTGACCTCAAGTTTGAAAAAGAGCACAACTGGACTAACTATCCAAAAGGTGTCCTTCATTTCTTGCAAGAAGCAGGCCATGTCATTGACAAAGGTTTTGATTTCTATGTCTTTGGGAATATCCCAAATGGTTCTGGCTTGTCTTCATCAGCATCCTTGGAACTCTTGACAGGAGTCGTGGCAGAGTATCTCTTTGATTTAAACTAGACCGTTTGGATTTGGTCAAAATTGGAAAACAAACAGAAAACAACTTTATCGGAGTCAACTCAGGCATCATGGACCAATTTGCTATTGGTATGGGAGCAGACCAACGTGCTATTTACCTAGATACCAATACGTTAGAATACGACTTGGTGCCACTTGATTTGAAAGACAATGTTGTTGTCATCATGAACACTAACAAACGCCGTGAACTGGCGGAGTCTAAATACAATGAACGCCGTGCTGAGTGTGAAAAAGCTGTGGAAGAATTGCAAGCTGCCTTAGATATTCAAACCTTGGGTGAATTGGACGAGTGGGCATTTGATCAATACAGCTACCTGATTAAAGACGAAAATCGTTTAAAACGTGCTCGTCATGCTGTTCTTGAAAACCAACGTACTCTTAAAGCTCAAACAGCTCTTCAAGCAGGTGATTTGGAAACATTTGGTCGCTTGATGAATGCGTCACACGTTTCCCTAGAGCATGACTATGAAGTGACTGGATTGGAATTGGATACTCTTGTTCACACAGCTTGGGCACAAGAAGGAGTTCTCGGTGCTCGTATGACAGGGGCAGGTTTTGGCGGATGTGCCATTGCCTTGGTGCAAAAAGATGCTGTTGATGCCTTTAAGGAAGCTGTAGGCAAGCACTATGAGGAAATCGTTGGATACGCTCCAAGCTTCTATATCGCTGAAGTTGCAGGTGGCACTCGCGTCCTTGACTAGTTAAAAGGAGGCTCTATAGTGACCTTAGTAGATAAATTTGTAACACACGTCATTTCTGAAAGTTCATTTGAGGAAATGGATCGCATCTACCTGACTAATCGTGTCTTGGCACTAGTGGGCGATGGTGTTTTGGAAATTGAGACGGATTTGGATAAAGTGATTGATCTCAAGGACCAGCTGGTCGAGGAAGCCGTTCGATTAGAGACGATTGAGGATAGTCAGACTGCGCGTGAAATCCTTGGTTCTGAATTGATGGACTTGGTGACCCCTTGTCCAAGTCAGGTCAATCGTGACTTTTGGACAACCTATGCCCACTCTCCTGAGCAAGCGATAGCGGACTTCTACCAACTTAGCCAAAAAAATGACTACATCAAACTCAAGGCCATTGCTAAAAATATTGCCTATCGTGTGCCGTCTGATTACGGAGAACTGGAGATCACGATTAATCTCTCTAAGCCTGAAAAGGATCCTAAGGAGATTGCGGCAGCCAAGTTGGTGCAAGCTAGCAATTATCCTCAGTGTCAACTCTGTCTAGAGAATGAGGGCTACCATGGTCGAGTTAACCATCCAGCCCGTAGCAACCACCGGATTATCCGTTTTGAAATGGCGGGTCAGGAATGGGGATTCCAGTATTCGCCCTATGCTTACTTTAATGAGCACTGTATTTTCTTAGATGGTCAGCATCGACCTATGGTCATTAGTCGTCATAGCTTTGAGCGTCTGCTGGCGATCGTAGAGCAGTTTCCAGGCTATTTTGCAGGGTCTAATGCAGACCTACCGATAGTGGGGGGGTCTATTCTAACCCATGATCACTATCAGGGAGGACGGCATGTTTTTCCTATGGAATTGGCTCCCTTGCAAAAGGCCTTCCGATTTGCTGGATTTGAGCAGGTCAAGGCTGGGATTGTCAAGTGGCCAATGTCAGTGCTCCGTTTGAACTCGGATTCTAAAGAGGATTTGATCAACTTGGCGGACAAGATTTGCAGGAATGGCGTCAGTATTCAGATCCTGAAGTGCAGATTTTAGCAGAAACAGATGGGACAACGCACCACACTATCACACCGATTGCGCGTAAGCGAGATGGACAGTTTGAGTTGGATTTGGTCTTGCGGGACAATCAGACATCCCCAGAGCATCCTGATGGCATCTATCATCCCCACAAGGATGTCCAACATATCAAGAAGGAAAATATCGGCTTGATTGAGGTCATGGGCTTGGCTATTCTTCCACCTCGTTTGAAGGCAGAAGTGGAGCAAGTTGCCAGCTACCTCGTGGGAGAAGGGGTTACAGTTGCCGAATATCATCAGGAATGGGCAGACCAGCTCAAAGCCCAACATCTGGACCTAGCAGATAAAGAAAAAGCCCTTGAAATCGTTAAGAACTCTGTGGGTGCTATCTTTGCTCGTGTACTTGAGGATGCAGGAGTCTACAAGCAAACGGAACAGGGACAAGCAGCCTTTATGCGCTTTGTAGAACAAGTCGGAATTTTACCAGACTAGTGAATAATTCTTGCCTAGTCTTGTAAAAAGTAGTAGTATGATATAGTGTTTAAAATTTAGGAGGAAAATATGAAAGATTTTCATTTTGACGCTATATCAGCTTTTGAAAATTATGAAATTAAAGAGATGAAAGATGGCCACGTTGAGGTGACGACCAAAGTAGTGGACTCGTCGCTCAACTACTATGGCAATGCCCATGGTGGCTATCTCTTTACCCTCTGTGATCAGATTAGTGGATTGGTACTCATCTCGCTAGGACTAGACGTAGTGACGCTCCAATCCTCCATCAACTACCTCAAGGCAGGGAAACGCGATGATGTGTTGACCATAAAAGGAGAATGTGTCCATCAAGGCCGTACAACCTGTGTGGTGGATGTTGCTATCACCAATCAGGAAGGTAGAAATGTCTGCAAAGCAACCTTTACCATGTTTGTCACAGGCCAGCGTTCAGATGAGAGACAGGTGAGGATATAGAAAAAAAGAGGTCTACACCTCTTTTTTATTTCTTTTTCCGATTTAATACGGCATTGAGTACAATGGCGAGTAGGCTGGCTACGACGATTCCATTTGAAAAGAACATTTGGAAGGCTGTTGGCATGCTGACAAAGAGATTACTGTTATTTAGACCTACACCAGCGGCGATTGATACAGCTGCGATAAGGAAGTTGTGTTCATTGTTAGCAAAGTCAACGCGGGCTAGGATTTGCATCCCTTGAAGGGAAACAAAACCAAACATCACCAGCATAGCACCACCAAGGACAGGACTTGGAATGATTTGGGCAAGGGCACCAAACTTAGGTAGGAGTCCAAGGAGGACTAGGAAACCAGCTGCATAATAGATTGGCAGGCGAGTCTTGATACCTGACAATTTAACCAAACCAACGTTTTGTGAAAATCCTGTATAAGGGAAGGTGTTAAAAATTCCTCCGAGAAGTACGGCTAAACCTTCTGCACGGTAACCGTTGCGAAGGCGCGTGCTGTCGATTGGGTCATTGGTGATATCAGACAAGGCTAGGTAAACACCAGTCGATTCAACCATAGACACCGTTGCGATGATACACATCATGACAATAGATGAGATTTCAAAGGTTGGCATTCCAAAGTAGAGTGGAGTTGGGACATGGACAAGCGGTGCTGCTGCAACAGGGGAGAAATCAACCAAGCCCATGGCAGCAGCAATGGCAGTTCCAACAACCAGACCAATCAAAATAGAGATAGACTTGATAAATCCTTTGGTAAAGATGTTGATCAAGAGGATGATTAGAACAGTGATGGCTGCAAGCAAGAGACTTTGACCAGTTGGCTCTGGAACGTTATTTCCCATATTTCCAATAGCGACAGGAATCAAGGTTAAACCAATCGTGGTAATGACAGAGCCTGTTACGATAGAAGGGAAAAGATTAGCTACTTTGAGAAGATGCCTGAAATCAGAACTACATAAATCCCTGAAACGATAAGAGCACCAAACATAGCACCGCTACCGTGGCTTTGCCCAATCATAATCAAGGGAGCGACTGACTGGAAGGCCACTCCGAGAACGACTGGTAGTCCAATCCCAAAGTATTTGTTGAGTTGGAGTTGGAGGAAGGTTGCCACACCACACATGAAGATATCTGTAGAAATCAGATAGGTCAACTGCTCAGCTGAATAGCCAAGAGCTGTCGCAATCATGATAGGAACTAGGATAGATCCTGAGTACATAGCTAGTAAGTGCTGAAGTCCTAGAACCGCGGCTTGCGAGTGTTTTTCTTGAGTTTGCATTAGAGATCTGCCTCCTTAAATACGACTTGACCGTTTTCAAAACGTTCCAAACGAGCCAGTGATAGAACTGGGTAGCCTGCTTTTTCAAGTAAATCACGACCATCTTGGAAGGATTTTTCGATAACAATACCGATGGCTTCGACTTTAGCTCCGGCCTGTTCGATGATGTGGATCAAGCCTTTGGCAGCTTGTCCATTTGCTAGGAAATCATCGATAATCAAGACCTTGTCCTCAGGTGAGAGGAATTTTCCAGCGATGGAAACGGTGCTGGTCACCTGCTTGGTAAAGGAGTAAACCTCAGCAGTTAAGATGCCTTCGTTCATGGTGATATTTTTAGCTTTCTTTGCGAAAATCATGGGAACGTCTAAGGCTTCAGCTGTAAAAACAGCTGGGGCGATCCCTGAAGCTTCAATCGTTACAACCTTGGTAATGCCAGCAGATGCGAATTTTTCCGCAAAAACCTTACCAATCTCCCGCATCAAACGATAGTCAACTTGGTGGGTTAAAAAGGAATCTACCTTGAGGATGTTGTCACCCAAGATATGCCCATCCTGAAGGATGCGCTCTTCTAATAATTTCATAAGACCTCCTAAAGTCTAAACTCTTTTGTGTTTCTATCGCCTTTATCATCTCAAAAAGGGCTAGAAAAAAGGACCTACTTAACAGATAAGCAAGCCCTCAAAATAGGTATGTCTAAAAACATACCCTCAACAGACTTACTCATTGTTAGGTGTTCCGGCACCTTGTAGAAACGTCGTGCCAATTCACGACATAAACAAGTAAAATGGTACTATTATCAAACACAATAGCGTTAATGTCATTATTTTACACTAAATAGCTTTAGAAATCAAATATTTTGTTAGTATTTTAATGAAAAAAACGAACAAAAAAGAAACCTACAACGAAATACAGTATTGTAGGGTTCTATTATTCTATTCACTAAATCTTAAAAAATAGCCATCTGGATCCAAGACTGCAAATTCGTGAGGATAGATATAGTGATCCCCAACACGAAATGTTCTCTTGGTCAAAGGACGATAAATAGGGTAGTCAGCTTCCAGCAGTTTTTGGTGGAGCTGAGGGACATTCTCGATGCCAAAAGAAATATTGACACCGCGCCCGAAAGGATAGGTTAGTTGGGCTAATTCTTCTGTGCTGCCTTCTTCTAGCATAAGTTGGCAGTCTTCAAGCGAGAGGAAGAGAAATTTCTCCTCTGGACGCTCGTATTCGACAGAAAATCCCAGCAAGTCGCAGTAGAAGTGGCGTGACTTTTCGAGGTCAGATACTACAAATTCGGGAATGACAGCTTGATAGTCCATTAGCTTTCTCCTTAGAGCTCAATTTCCAATACAATCGGCGTATGGTCTTGACGCGCACCCGAGTCAATCATGTCAGACTTGGTCACCTTGTCAGCCATGCGGTTGCTAGTGAGCCAGTAGTCGATTCTCCAGCCTGTATTGTTGATTTTAGAAGTCTTGCTGCGTTGCGCCCACCAAGTATAGCGCTCTGGGACATCGCCATGAATGTGGCGGAAGGTGTCAGTAAATCCAGTTGCTAAGAGGTTGGTAAACCCAGCACGTTCCTCGTCTGTAAAACCAGGTGAGCGGCGGTTGCTGGCAGGATTTGCAAGGTCGATTTCCTTGTGAGCTACGTTGTAGTCTCCAGTCGCAAGGACTGGTTTTTCTTTGTCTAGTTGCGCCAAATACTCAGCATATTTGACATCCCAGAGTTGGCGTTCTTCCAAGCGTTTGAGCCCGTCGCCAGCGTTTGGAGTGTAAACTTGGGTCACGAAAAATGTATCAAATTCCAAGGTGATGATACGGCCTTCTAAGTCCATGGTAGAAGGAGCCCCGATTTCTGGGAAGCTAATCGTTGGTGTGAGTTCTTTCTTATAAAGGAACATGGTTCCAGCGTAGCCTTTGCGGGCAGGCTCTTGAGAGGAACGCCAAGTGTTTTCATAACCTGGGAAGAGTTCTTCTAAAATATCCAAGTGTTTTTTTGTAGGCCCTTTTGCAGAAAGCTTGGTTTCCTGAATAGCGATAATATCAGCATTTTCGGCTACCAAGGTTTGTAGGACTTCTTGGGACAATTTTGCACGAGCTGAGTCGCTCGTTAGGGCTGCATTGAGGGAATCAATATTCCATGAGATGAGTTTCATAAAGTTACCTTTTTCATTCAGATTACAGACTATATTATACCAAAAAAAGGCGCATTTCCCCAACGTATGGTTTGAAAAATCACCCTCTTTCGTTTATAATTAAGAATGATTTTATGAAAGGGAGTGAAAACACATGAAATTCTATTCTTATGACTATGTCCTCAGCCAAATTGGTCAGCAAAATGGCATCATGCTTGGTTTAGGGATTGTCCTATTAGCTGTGACAGGATTTTTAGCTTTCAAGGCTTATCATGATAAAAAGGGGACCAAATTTCGTGAGTTGGTCATGATTTCAGCCTTAACCTTATTAGCTCTCCTTTTGGTCAGCATCACGACTTATCAAAACAATCAAGTTTCTAACAATAAATTTCAAGCTTCACTTCATTTCATCGAGCTTGTTTCCAAAGATTTGGGAGTTGACAAGTCGGAAGTTTATGTCAATACTTCTGCAGACACGGATGGAGCACTCCTCAAGGTGGGAGATCGCTATTATCGTGCCCTAAACGGAAGTGAGCCAGACAAGTATCTCTTAGAGAAAGTCGAATTGTATAAAACAGATGCAATTGAACTGGTGGAGGTGAACAAATGACACTCAATTATATCGAAATTTTTAATCAAACTAGCCTTGGGACTCTTTTCTCTGGTTTTCGTGATTAATGTGACAGGAAAGGGCAACCTAGCGCCTAACTCAGCAATAGACCAAATTCAGAACTATGTACTTGGGGGATTATCGGCGGGGTGATTTACAATAGCGCCATCAGTATCCTTCAGTATGCAGTTATCCTGATTATGTGGACCATTCTGGTCTTGACTCTCAAATGGCTCAACAATAATGTTTACTTTGTGAAACGTTTGATTGATGGGAAGCCAACCCTGCTCATCAAAAAAATGGGAAGATTGATCCAGAAGCCTGCCGTTCGGTTGGTTTATCAGCAGCGGATGTAGCTCTTAAGCTTCGTAGCCAGGGAATTTTCCAAATGAAACAAGTCAAACGCGCTGTGCAGGAGCAAAATGGCCAACTCATCGTAGTCCAAATGGGAGATGAAAATCCCAAGTATCCTGTTGTCACAGATGGCGTCGTCCAAGTAGAAATTTTGGAGTCCATTGGTCGGAGCGAAGAATGGCTGCTTGATAACCTCAGCAAACAAGGATATGACAATGTGGCCAATATCTTTATCGCTGAGTATGACAAGGGTGTCGTCTCAGTCGTAACCTATGAATAAGAAAAACCTGAGGTCCTTGCCTCAGGTTTCCATTTGCAATCAGAAAGGGAGTTTATGTCCATTATTCAAAAACTCTGGTGGTTTTTCAAATTAGAAAAGCGCCGTTATCTAGTCGGAATTGTGGCCCTGGTCTTGGTTTCCGTCCTTAATCTTATTCCCCCCATGGTTATGGGGCGGGTGATTGACGCCATCACTGGGGGACAATTAAGCCAGCAGAACCTGCTTTTGAACCTCCTTTATCTGCTTCTTGCAGCTTTGGGTATGTACTATCTACGCTATGTTTGGCGCATGTATATCCTTGGCACCTCCTACCGTCTGGGGCAGATTATGCGATCTCGCTTGTTTGAGCATTTCACAAAAATGTCGCCAGCCTTTTATCAGACCTATCGGACGGGGGATCTGATGGCACATGCCACCAATGATATCAACGCCTTAACCCGTTTAGCAGGTGGTGGTGTTATGTCTGCGGTGGATGCTTCCATCACGGCACTGGTGACTTTGCTGACCATGCTTTTTAGCATCTCATGGCAGATGACATTGGTTGCCATTCTGCCCCTGCCTTTCATGGCTTATGCGACCAGTCGTCTAGGGAGAAAGACCCACAAGGCTTTTGGCGAATCACAGGCTGCTTTCTCTGAACTCAATAACAAGGTGCAGGAGTCTGTATCAGGTATTAAAGTGACCAAGTCTTTCGGTTATCAGGCGGATGAGCTTGAGTCCTTTCAAGCAGTCAATGAATTGACCTTCCAAAAGAATCTCCAAACCATGAAATACGATAGTCTCTTTGACCCCATGGTTCTCTTGTTTGTTGGCTCGTCCTATGTCTTAACTCTTTTGGTCGGCTCTTTGATGGTTCAGAAAGGGCAAATCACCGTTGGGAATCTGGTTACCTTTATCAGCTACTTAGATATGTTGGTTTGGCCTCTTATGGCCATTGGCTTTCTCTTTAATATTACTCAGCGAGGGAAGGTTTCTTACCAACGGATTGAGGATCTTTTGTCTCAGGAATCACCTGTAAAAGACCCTGAGTTTCCTTTAGATGGTATTGAAAATGGGCGCTTGGAGTATGCCATTGACAGCTTTGCCTTTGAAAATGAGGAGACACTGACGGATATTCACTTTAGTTTAGAAAAAGGGCAAACTCTGGGCTTGGTTGGACAGACAGGCTCTGGGAAAACGTCCTTGATTAAGCTCCTCTTGCGTGAATACGATGTGGATAAGGGAGCTATTTATCTAAACGGTCACGATATTCGGGACTATCGTCTGACAGACCTTCGTGGTCTCATGGGCTATGTCCCTCAGGACCAGTTCCTCTTTGCGACCTCTATCTTAGACAATATCCGCTTCGGCAATCCTAATTTGCCCCTTTCAGCGGTCGAGGAAGCGACAAAGCTAGCTCAAGTTTACCAAGATATTGTAGACATGCCTCAGGGATTTGATACGCTGATAGGTGAAAAAGGAGTCAGTCTCTCAGGTGGTCAAAAGCAACGTCTGGCAATGAGTCGGGCTATGATTTTAGACCCTGATATTTTGATTTTAGATGATTCCTTGTCCGCCGTGGATGCCAAGACGGAGTATGCAATCATCGACAATCTCAAGGAGACGCGGAAGGATAAGACAACCATTATCACAGCCCATCGCCTCAGTGCAGTTGTACATGCAGATCTGATTTTGGTTCTGCAAAATGGCCAAATCATAGAACGCGGTACACACGAAGACCTGCTAGCTCTAGATGGCTGGTATGCCCAAACCTACCAGTCTCAGCAGTTGGAAATGAAAGGAGAAGAAGATGCAGAATAAGAAAGAACAATGGGCTGTATTGAAGCGCTTGATGTCCTATCTCAAGCCCTATGGCCTCCTGACCTTTTTGGCACTCAGTTTTCTCCTTGCGACTACGGTCATTAAAAGTGTCATTCCCCTTGTGGCTTCCCACTTTATTGACCAGTACCTCAGCAATCTTAATCAACTGGCCGTGACCGTTTTGCTGGCCTACTATGGCCTCTATATCCTACAAACTCTGGTCCAGTATGTCGGAAATCTTCTCTTTGCGCGGGTGTCCTACAGTATTGTCAGAGATATTCGTCGCGATGCCTTTGCCAATATGGAGAAACTCGGCATGTCTTATTTTGACAAGACGCCAGCAGGCTCCATCGTTTCTCGTTTGACCAATGATACCGAGACCATCAGTGATATGTTTTCAGGGATTTTATCCAGCTTTATTTCAGCAGTTTTCATCTTTCTGACAACTCTGTATACCATGTTGGTGCTGGATTTTCGTTTGACAGCTTTAGTCTTGCTCTTTCTACCCTTGATTTTTCTGTTGGTCAATCTCTACCGGAAAAAGTCAGTGAAAATCATCGAGAAAACCAGAAGTCTCTTGTCAGATATCAATAGTAAGCTGGCAGAGAATATCGAGGGAATCAGGATTATCCAGGCCTTTAATCAAGAGAAGCGCCTGCAGGCAGAATTTGATGAAATCAACCAAGAACACTTGGTCTATGCCAACCGTTCTGTGGCCTTGGATGCCCTCTTTTTGAGACCTGCCATGAGTTTGCTGAAACTGCTAGGCTACGCCGTTTTGATGGCTTACTTTGGTTACCGTGGTTTTTCTATCGGGATAACGGCCGGAACTATGTATGCCTTTATCCAGTACATCAACCGTCTCTTTGATCCCTTAATTGAGGTGACGCAAAACTTTTCAACCCTTCAAACATCCATGGTATCTGCAGGCCGTGTCTTTGCCTTGATTGATGAGAGGACCTATGAGCCTCTTCAAAAAGATGGGCAAGCTAAAGTCAAAGAAGGCAATATCCGTTTTGAACATGTGTGTTTCTCATATGACGGGAAACATCCGATCCTGGATGACATTTCCTTTTCAGTTAACAAGGGTGAAACCATTGCCTTTGTAGGACATACAGGTTCTGGGAAATCTTCCATTATCAATGTCCTCATGCGTTTTTATGAATTTCAGTCAGGCCGCGTTCTTTTGGATGATGTGAATATTAGAGACTACAGTCAGGAAGAGCTGAGAAAAAACATCGGTTTGGTCTTGCAGGATCCCTTCCTCTATCACGGGACTATCAAGTCCAATATCGCCATGTACCAAGATCTTAGTGATGAAGAGGTACAGGCTGCGGCTGCCTTTGTCGATGCAGATTCCTTTATTCAGGACCTTCCACAGGGTTATGATGCACCTGTGTCTGAGCGTGGCTCGAGTTTTTCTACTGGCCAGCGCCAGCTTCTTGCCTTTGCCAGAACTGTCGCCAGTCAGCCTAAAGTCCTGATTTTGGATGAAGCGACAGCCAATATTGACTCTGAAACAGAAAGTTTGGTTCAAGATTCCCTAGCCAAGATGAGACAGGGGCGGACAACTATTGCTATTGCTCATCGCCTTTCGACCATCCAGGACGCCAACTGCATCTACGTCTTGGACAAGGGGCGTATCATCGAGAGTGGAACCCATGAGGAACTCTTGGCTTTGGGAGGAACCTATCACAAGATGTATAGCTTGCAGGCAGGGGCTCTTACCTAAAGAAGAATTCCTTTAAATTACAGATTTCTTGCACCGCCTTTTCCATTTTGTGGTATAATGAAAAATGTTGACAAATAGTATAATAAAAACAAAGGAGAAACAGCATGCTGAAATGGGAAGACTTGCCCGTGGAGATGCAATCAAGCGAGGTTGAGTCTTACTACCAGCTCGTCTCTAAAAGGAAGGGTTCGCTGATTTTCAAGCGTTTCCTGGATTGGGTTCTGGCCTTGTTTTTGCTAGTTTTGACTTCTCCCATCTTTCTTATCTTGAGCATTTGGATCAAGTTGGATAGCAAGGGACCTGTCATTTACAAGCAAGAGCGCGTGACCCAGTACAACCGTCCGTTCAAGATTTGGAAGTTCCGTACTATGGTGACGGATGCGGATAAAAAAGGAAGTCTGGTGACTTCAGCTAACGACAGTCGCATTACCAAAGTGGGAAATTTCATTCGTCGTGTGCGCTTGGATGAACTGCCTCAGCTGGTCAATGTCCTTAAAGGCGAAATGTCTTTTGTCGGCACGCGACCTGAAGTGCCACGTTACACCGAGCAGTATAGCTCTGAAATGATGGCGACCTTGCTCTTGCCAGCAGGAATCACCTCTCCAGCCAGCATCAACTACAAGGATGAGGATACTATCATCAGTCAAATGACGGAGAAAGGTCTGTCAGTTGACCAAGCCTATGTAGAGCATGTCCTTCCTGAAAAGATGCGCTATAACCTCGCCTATCTCCGAGAGTTTAGTTTCCTTGGAGACATCAAAATCATGTTTCAAACCGTGTTTGAAGTGCTAAAATAAAGTAGTCATGAGAAAATGAGTACAGATAAAAGGAGCAAATCAATGCCAAATTACAATATTCCATTTTCACCACCCGATATTACCGAAGCTGAAATTGCTGAAGTAGCGGATACCCTTCGTTCTGGTTGGATCACAACAGGTCCTAAGACAAAAGAACTGGAGCGTCGCTTGTCCCAATACACACAGACGCCTAAGACTGTCTGCCTCAACTCTGCGACTGCGGCTCTTGAGTTGATTTTACGTGTTTTGGAAGTGGGACCAGGTGATGAAGTCATCGTTCCAGCTATGACTTATACAGCTTCATGCAGTGTCATCACACACGTAGGAGCGACACCTGTCATGGTGGATATCCAAGAAGATACTTTTGAAATGGACTATGACTTGCTAGAGCAAGCCATTACTGAAAAGACTAAGGTGATTATTCCGGTTGAGCTTGCAGGGATTGTTTGCGACTATGACCGTTTGTTCCAAGTCGTGGAGAAAAAACGGGATCTCTTTACAGCTGCTAGCAAGTGGCAAAAGGCCTTTAACCGTATCGTGATTGTCTCTGATAGTGCTCATGCTTTGGGATCTACTTACAAAGGACAACCAGCTGGATCTATCGCTGACTTTACTTCCTTCTCATTCCATGCCGTTAAGAACTTTACAACTGCTGAGGGAGGAAGTGCGACTTGGAAAGCCAATCCAGCGATTGACGACGAAGAGATGTACAAGGAGTTCCAAATCCTTTCCCTTCACGGTCAAACAAAGGATGCTCTTGCCAAGATGCAATTGGGTTCATGGGAATACGATATCGTCACACCAGCCTACAAGTGCAATATGACCGATATCATGGCTTCGATTGGTTTGGTACAATTGGATCGTTACCCAGCTTTGCTACAACGTCGCAAGGACATCGTGGACCGCTATGATCGTGGTTTTGCAGGTACTCGTATTCACCCACTGGCACACAAGACTGATACTGTCGAATCTTCACGCCACCTCTACATCACCCATGTAGAAGGAGCAAGTTTAGAAGAACGCAACCTTATCATCCAAGAATTGGCCAAAGCAGGAATTGCAAGTAATGTACACTATAAACCGCTTCCTCTCTTGACAGCCTATAAGAATCTTGGTTTCGATATGGCAGATTATCCAAGAGCCTATGCCTTCTTTGAAAATGAAATTACGCTTCCTCTTCATACAAAATTAAGCGATGAGGAAGTTGATTACATCGTTCAGACTTGGTAAGAATTTCTGAAGAAATCCTCGGTTCTGGAAAAAAATAATAAAAAATCTTGACAAAAAGCGGACAATAGCATATAATATTCTCAACAAATCAGAAAAGTAACTATTTTTGATCTTCAGGGAGCCTGTGGTGATTGTGAACAGGTGGTTGGAAGTAGTGAAAGTGGGCTGATTTTAAAAATGAATTTGAAACAATGAAAATTCGGTGCGCACACCTTACAGTGCAACTTGTTGTTAGACAAGGCAGAGATGTAAAGGGGAATAGTCCCTTTATAATTGAGGTGGCACCGCGTTACCAACGCCCTCACACAGAATCCAATCTGTGTGTGGGCTTTTTTCTTTCGGTCATTTTGTTTATCTTTTATTAGGGCCTTAAGTCGCTTTGATGAATTTGAGTTCTATCTGCAGCTCCTTGCCTACTACTAAAAGCAAACAAAACGGCCGGATTAATATGGAAAGAGGAAAAATTTTATGACAACTAAAGGTTATTTTGGACAATTTGGTGGTAGTTTTGTACCGGAGCCGATTCAGACTCTGTTGGATGAGTTGGAAGTGACATTTGACAAATACAAGGATGATCCAGAATTTTTGGCAGAATTTCACCATTACTTGAAGGATTATTCTGGTCGCGAAACACCGCTTTATTTTGCGGAAAGTTTGACAGACCACCTAGGTGGAGCTAAGATTTATCTCAAGCGCGAAGACCTTAATCACCTTGGTTCTCACAAGCTCAACAATGTTTTAGGACAAATTCTTCTTGCCAAACGTATGGGCAAAAAAAGAGTGATTGCAGAAACAGGAGCTGGTCAGCACGGTGTTGCGACAGCAGCTGCTGCAGCCAAGTTTGGTATGGCCTGTGATGTCTACATGGGGGCAGAAGATGTGGAGCGTCAACGTCTCAATGTTTTCCGTATGGAGATGATGGGAGCGACCGTTCACGCAGTTGAAACGGGGACACGAACTCTCAAGGATGCGGTCGATGCAGCCTTTGGAGCATGGATGAATGACCTTGAAGCCTTCTACGTTTTGGGATCTGCTGTAGGCCCTCATCCTTATCCTACCATTGTTCATGAATTCCAAAAGGTCATCAGTGAAGAATCTCGCCGTCAAATCTTGGAAAAAGAAGGCCGTTTACCAGACTACGTCATTGCTTGTGTGGGTGGTGGTTCGAATGCCATTGGAGCTTTTTCACAGTATGTGACTGATGAAGAAGTCAAATTGGTAGGAGTAGAAGCTGCCGGTCACGGACTGGATACAGACAAGCATGCAGCCACTATGACAAAGGGTAGTGTCGGAATTGTCGATGGTATGAAGACCTATGCAGTCTTTAAGGAAGATGGAGAGCTGGCTCCAGTTTACTCTATCTCAGCTGGTTTGGACTATCCAGGGGTTGGCCCAGAACACGCCTACTTTAAAGATTCAGGCCGCGTAGAATACGTAGCAGCGACAGATGAAGAAGCTGTTCAAGCCTTGCTCCTTCTCAGCAAGACAGAAGGGATTATCCCAGCGATCGAAAGTTCGCACGCTATCGCAGAAGCGGTTAAACGTGCACCGAAACTAAGTAAGGATGAGATTATCATCATCAATGTCTCTGGTCGTGGAGACAAGGACGTAGCTGCGATTGCAGACTACCTGGAAGCTAAAAAATAAGAGATGGAAAAATTACAGTCTTTTCTCTCACAGAGAGCTTGTGGTTGCTGGAAACAAGCAGAGAAAGCTGTAAGGTTGGGTCCATCTGAAACGAGAGAAGAAAACATAATTCTCAGGGGAGTGCCCTTTATCGCACAGCCTGTTATAGGAAAGTTCTGAGACAGGAATGAGAGATAGGAGAAATCCTATAATTGAGGTGGCACCGCGAATTTCGTCCTCACGCAAGTTATTTTGCGTGGGGATTTTTCATACAGTCGCCACGGACTAGAATTAGAACTGAAAGGGAAATTACAATGGAACGAATCATTCATGGAGATGTCTTATCACCAATCTTGGCTTATATGCGCCTAAAGGGACAACACAAGGTTATCTTAGAAAGTATTCCGAGAGACAAGGAAACCGCTCGTTTTTCTATCCTAGCCTATAATCCGGTTTTTGAGATTAAGTTTGAAAATGGAGTCCTTTCTCAAAATGGCCAAGTGATTGATCGGGATCCCTTGGATTACCTTTATGAAGTAACTCATAAGAGCCAGCATCATTCAGACCTACCTTTTGGTGGGGGAGCTATTGGCTTTGTCGGTTACGATATGATTTCGCTCTATGAAGAAATTGGTCAAATCCCTGAGGATACAATTGGAACGCCAGATATGCATTTCTTTGTCTATGAGAGCTACATGGTTTTTGACCACAAGAAGGAAAAAATCCATGTCATCGAAGATGCTCTTTACAGCGAGCGCAGTCAAGAAGACTTGGAAAAAGCCTTGAAGCAAGTGCTTGAGGAATTACGCATTCCTGCTCCAAATGAATTTGAAGATTTGGATCTATCTCCGCTGAACTTCAAACCCCATATCGCTCCTCAGAAGTTTGAGGAAATGGTCGAAACAACTCGCGACTTGATTCGTAATGGAGACATGTTCCAATGCGTGCTCAGTCAACGCTTCTCAGCAGAAGTTACTGGAAATCCATTTGACTTCTACAGAAATCTCCGCGTGACCAATCCTTCTAATTACCTCTATTTCTATGATTTTGGGGATTATCAAATCATCGGTGCCAGTCCTGAAAGTTTGGTTTCTGTCAAAAATGGCATCGTGACAACCAATCCGATTGCAGGTACGCGACCAAGAGGAGCTACGGATGAAGAGGACAAGGCCTTGGCGACAGACCTCCTGTCTGATGAGAAGGAAACAGCAGAACATCGGATGTTGGTAGACTTGGGACGTAATGATATTGGTCGTATCTCTGAAACGGCAAGTGTCCAAGTCACCAAGTATATGGAAGTGGAGCTCTTTCCGCTATGTCATGCATTTGACCAGCGTGGTCAAGGGACGTTTGCTTCCAGACCTCACTGCCATGGATGCCTTGAAAGCTACACTTCCAGCTGGAACAGTTTCAGGAGCACCAAAGATTCGGGCCATGAGACGCATCTATGAACTGGAGACGGAAAAACGAGGCGTATACGCAGGAGCAATCGGCTACTTGTCTGCGACGGGTGATATGGATTTGGCCATCGCCATCCGAACAATGATTCTCAAAAATCAAACAGCCTATGTGCAGGCTGGGGCAGGGATTGTCTATGACTCTATCGCCCAAAACGAATACCAAGAAACCATTAATAAGGCTAAATCTATGACTAGAATTGGAGAACTAAGACCATGATTTTATTGATTGATAACTATGATTCCTTTACCTATAACTTGGCCCAATACATCGGGAATTTTGCAGAAGTGCAGGTTTTGAGAAATGATGATCCCAAGCTGTATGAAGAAGCTGAAAAAGCAAATGGTCTGGTCTTTTCTCCCGGTCCTGGTTGGCCAGTGGATGCTGGAAAGATGGAAGGCATGATTCGAGACTTTGCAGGTAGGAAGCCGATTCTAGGGATTTGTTTGGGGCATCAAGCCATTGCAGAAGTCTTTGGTGGTAAGCTAGGTTTGGCTCCCAAAGTCATGCATGGGAAACAAAGCCATATCAGCTTTGAAGCGCCTTCTGTTCTCTATCAAGGTATTGAGGATGGTCGTCCAGTCATGCGTTACCACAGTATTTTGATTGAAGAAATGCCTGAAGACTTTGAAGTGACAGCTCGTTCGACTGATGACCAAGCCATCATGGGGATTCAACATAAAAACCTACCGATTTATGGTTTCCAGTACCATCCAGAGAGCATTGGAACGCCAGATGGATTGTCTTCTATTCGGAATTTTATCGAGAAGATTGTAAAGTGAGGAAACTAGGATGAAAGAGATTATTGAAAAACTAGCAAAATTTGAAAATTTATCAGGTGTGGAAATGACGGATGTCATTGAGCGTATCGTAACTGGGCGTGTAACTGAAGCACAGATTGCTTCTCTCCTATTGGCCCTTAAGATGAAGGGAGAAACTCCTGAAGAACGCACAGCCATTGCCCAAGTCATGAGAGGGCATGCCCAACATATTCCAACTGAAATTCATGACGCCATGGACAACTGTGGTACAGGAGGCGACAAGTCTTTCAGCTTTAACATCTCCACAACTGCAGCCTTTGTCTTGGCTGGTGGTGGTGTTCACATGGCAAAACACGGTAACCGTTCGATTTCTTCTAAATCGGGTTCGGCAGATGTCCTTCAAGCCTTGGGCATCAACCTAGACCTCAAACCAGCTGAACTAGGTAAGGTATTTGATAAAACTGGAATCGTCTTTCTCTTTGCTAAAAATATGCACCCAGCTATGAAATACATCATGCCAGCTCGTTTGGAGTTGGGAATTCCAACGATTATGAACTTTACTGGTCCCCTGATTCATCCAATGGCCTTGGAAACACAGTTGCTAGGCATTAGTCGTCCAGAGCTGCTAGAAAGTACAGCTCAGGTATTGAAAAATATGGGTCGCAAACGTGCCATCGTGGTTGCTGGACCAGAAGGGCTTGATGAAGCTGGCTTGAATGGAACAACCAAGATTGCTCTTCTTGAAAATGGCGAAATCACCTTGTCAAGCTCACTCCAGAGGATTTGGGAATGGAAGGCTACGCTATCGAAGACATTCGAGGAGGAAATGCTCAGGAAAATGCAGAGATTTTGCTTAGCGTTCTTCAAAACGAACCAAGTCCATTTTTGGAAACGACAGTCTTGAATGCTGGTCTTGGTTTCTATGCTAATGGTAAGGTAGCTAGTATCAAGGAAGGAGTTGCCTTGGCTCGTCAAGTGATTGCTAGTGGCAAGGCCCTTGAAAAACTCAGACTGTTACAGGAGTACCAAAAATGAGTCAGGAATTTTTAGCACGAATTTTAGAGCAGAAGGCGCATGAAGTCGAGCAGATGGAGCTGGAGGAAGTCCAGCCCTTGCGCCAGACCTATCGCTTAGCAGAATTTTTGAAGAATCACCGTGACCGTTTGCAGGTAATCGCTGAAGTCAAGAAAGCTAGCCCTAGTCTGGGAGATATCAATCTCGATGTGGATATTGTGCAACAGGCCCAGACTTATGAAGCAAACGGCGCAGTGATGATTTCGGTTTTGACAGATGAAGTTTTCTTTAAAGGGCATTTGGATTATCTACGAGAGATCTCCAGTCAGGTAAACATTCCAACGCTCAACAAGGACTTTATCATCGATGAAAGCAAATCATCCGTGCTCGCAATGCCGGCGCGACAGTTATCTTGCTTATTGTCGCTGCCTTGTCAGAAGAACGTCTCAAGGGACTTTACGACTACGCGACAGAGCTTGGTCTGGAAGTCTTGGTGGAAACCCACAATATAGCTGAACTGGAAGTGGCCCACAGACTTGGTGCTGAGATTATTGGGGTCAATAACCGCAACTTGACCACCTTTGAAGTCGACTTGCAGACTAGTGTAGACTTGGCCCAACACTTTAAGGAAGATCGTTATTACATTTCTGAATCTGCTATTTTCACAAGGCAGGATGCGGAACGAGTAGCACCATACTTTAACGGAATTTTAGTTGGGACAGCTCTCATGCAGGCGGAAGATGTGGCCCAGAGAATCAAGGAGTTACAGATTGACAAAGGTTAAGATTTGTGGGCTATCGACCAAAGAAGCGGTAGAGACAGCCGTTTCAGCAGGGGCAGACTACATCGGTTTTGTCTTTGCACCTAGTAAAAGACAGGTGACCTTGGATCAGGCTGCTGAGCTGGCAAAGCTCATTCCTTCAGACGTTAAAAAGGTTGGTGTATTTGTTTCACCAAGTCGGGCAGAACTGCTAGAAGCGATTGACAAAGTTGGCTTGGACTTGGTACAAGTTCATGGTCAGGTAGGGGATGATTTGTTTGAGGATTTACCTTGTGCCAGCATTCAGGCCGTGCAGGTGGATGGAGAGGGGCATGTACCCAATTCTCAGGCAGACTATCTACTCTTTGATGCCCCTGTGGCAGGGAGTGGTCAGACCTTTGACTGGGGGAAATTGGATACGACAGGACTAGCTCAGCCCTTCTTTATCGCAGGTGGCCTTAATGAAGATAATGTAGTAAAAGCAATTCAACACTTTACTCCCTATGCAGTAGATGTATCGAGTGGAGTGGAGACAGATGGACAAAAAGATTATGAAAAGATTAGAAGATTTATAGAGAGGGTAAAGCATGGCATATCAAGAACCAAATAAAGATGGATTTACGGAAAATTCGGCGGACGTTTCGTCCCAGAAACACTGATGACAGCAGTTTTGGAGTTGGAGAAGGCCTACCGTGAAAGTCAGGCGGACCCAAGTTTCCAAGAGGAATTAAACCAGCTCTTACGCCAGTATGTAGGACGTGAAACACCTCTTTACTACGCAAAAAACTTGACCCAGCATATTGGTGGAGCCAAGATTTATCTCAAACGGGAAGACCTCAACCATACAGGTGCACACAAGATTAACAATGCCTTGGGACAAGTTCTTCTCGCTAAACGCATGGGCAAAAAGAAAATTATCGCTGAAACAGGTGCTGGTCAGCACGGTGTGGCAACTGCAACAGCTGCAGCCCTCTTTAACATGGAATGTACTATCTACATGGGTGAGGAAGATGTTAAACGCCAAGCCCTTAATGTCTTCCGTATGGAGCTTTTGGGAGCCAAGGTCGAGGCCGTGACAGATGGTTCGCGCGTGCTCAAGGATGCAGTTAATGCAGCCCTTCGTTCATGGGTGGCAAATATCGATGATACCCACTATATCCTTGGTTCTGCCTTGGGACCTCATCCTTTCCCAGAAATCGTTCGTGACTTCCAAAGTGTCATCGGGCGAGAGGCTAAACAACAGTACCGTGACTTGATAGGTCAAGATTTGCCAGATGCACTAGTAGCCTGTGTTGGTGGTGGTTCTAATGCTATCGGACTCTTCCAACCCTTTGTAGAAGATGAGTCAGTAGCCATGTATGGGGCTGAAGCAGCTGGACTTGGTGTAGATACAGAGCATCACGCAGCGACCTTGACCAAGGGACGTCCAGGTGTTCTCCATGGTTCTCTTATGGATGTGCTCCAAGATGCCAATGGTCAAATTCTTGAAGCCTTCTCTATATCAGCAGGTTTGGACTATCCTGGTATCGGTCCAGAACACTCTCACTATCATGATATCAAACGTGCCAGCTATGTTCCTGTGACTGACGAGGAAGCCTTGGAAGGATTCCAACTCTTGTCTCGTGTGGAAGGGATTATCCCAGCCTTGGAATCGAGTCATGCTATCGCTTTTGCAGTGAAATTGGCCAAAGAACTTGGACCAGACAAATCCATGATTGTCTGTCTATCAGGTCGTGGGGACAAGGATGTAGTTCAAGTCAAAGACCGCTTGGAAGCTGAAGCAGCAAAGAAGGGAGAAGGTCATGCCTAAGACTCTAACAGAAATTGAATGCTATAAAAGCAGCTGGAAAAGGAATTTTCGTTCCTTATATTATGGCTGGAGACCATGAGAAAGGTTTGGATGGACTAGGAGAAACAATCCACTTTTTAGAAGATTTGGGTGTCTCTGCCATTGAAGTGGGCATTCCCTTTTCAGACCCTGTTGCAGATGGACCTGTTATCGAAGAAGCTGGCTTGCGCAGTCTAGCCCACGGGACCTCTACCCAGGCTTTAGTTGAAACCTTGAAAACCATTGAAACAGAGGTTCCACTTGTCATCATGACCTACTTTAACCCCCTCTTTCAGTATGGTGTGGAGAATTTTGTCAAAGATTTGGCTGATACAGCGGTTAAGGGCTTGATTATCCCAGATCTGCCTCATGAGCATGCCAACTTTGTAGAACCATTTTTGGCAGATACAGACATTGTTTTGATTCCTTTAGTAAGTTTGACCACAGGGATTGAGCGTCAGAAAGAGTTGATTGAAAGGGCGGAAGGCTTCGTCTATGCAGTTGCCATCAATGGGGTGACAGGGAAATCTGGCAATTACCGCGCAGACTTGGACAAGCACTTGGCGCAACTTCATCAAGTGGCCGATATCCCAGTCTTGACAGGTTTTGGTGTATCTAGTCAAGCCGATGTAGAACGTTTCAATGCAGTGTCTGATGGCGTTATCGTCGGTTCAAAAATCGTAAAAGCTCTCCACCAAGGAGAGCCGATTGAGGACTTTATCAAACAAGCAGTAGCTTACCAAAAATAATCATACAAGCAGCTAGCAAGAGGAAAGGCACAAAAGGAAGTCTTTCCTTTTTCTTTTGGAGGAGAAAGGCTAGGATCCCCGTCGCAGAAGCAAACTGAATCAAGATCAGCAACTCTATCACACTAAAGACGAGAGCACAAGAAGCCAGAAATAGAAAATCCCCTGCTCCCATGCGGATATCGATAAAATGGGCTATGATTCCAAGGGCAAGGAAGAAAATCATAACCAGATTCCAGTCAGAGCAGGCCATTAGGACTAGATGGAAAGTCATCCAGACCAGTAAGGGATACTCCTGATGGCGAAAGTCATAGATACCCAAGGTCAAGCCAGCAGTGATCAGGATGACTTGACCCAAGGAAAGCCAGCCCCAAGACCAAGCTAGAAAGAGGATTCCTAAGCCTAGTTCAAAGAGGGCATACCAGACAGGATAGCGAACCTTGCAGTAGCGACAGCGAAAGCGACCAATCAATTGAGAGATAATCGGAATCAAATCTAAGGGACGCAAGCGAGTCTGACAGGAATCGCAGTGGCTAGCTGGTCGAATAATGGATTGCTCAGGGAAACGGTCAATGACCAAACCGAGAAAGGAAGCGAGAATGCTCCCGACAAGAAAAAAATAAAGATCAATCATACTTATCTATTCGTAAAAAATAGGAGAAGTAGTATAATGGAGAAACATAGATAAGATGGTGAGGAAAATATGACAATGCGTTTTGAAGAAAAGGTAAGCGTAGAAAATGCTCAGCTCGTATGCCAATGGTCCAACTCCCTTGGCAAATCCTTTCAAGAACAATGGATGGGACCAATGATTCCTTTTCCCTTAACCATTCAAGTCTTGCAAGATTTAGAAGGAATCTTTTCAATCTTTGATGGACAAGAGTTTGTGGGGCTTATCCAGAAAATCAGGCTAGAAGACAGGAATCTTCATATCGGGAGATTTTTTATCAATCCCCAGAAACAGGGACAAGGCTTAGGTAGCCAGGCTTTAAGGAAGTTTGTTAGTTTGGCATTTGAAAATGAAGACATAGATACTATTTCTCTAAATGTCTACGAGGCAAATCAAAAAGCTTACAATCTTTACCAAAAAGAAGGATTTGAAATCGTTCAAATGGTTGAAACACCTATACGAAAATACATCATGAAAAAGGGTAGATAGCAGTCACTTGAGTTAGAGTCCCAAGGATATCCAAGGATAAGGAAGTTGCCTTTTAAAATTGGAAACAAGATTTCTACGATTTCTTAGATAGAGGAGATAAACATGTCGAGATGTAGAAAAATACGAATCTTGCTCGCTTCTGTAATTGCCTTAGTTGTTGGTATCAATCTTTATTTTCTGTATCAAAACCACCAAAACAGTTCCAACTAAAGGCTTCCTTTGAAGAAAAGGATAATATAGCAGTCTTACAACATTTAATGGATTCAGGAAAATATGCGTCTGACATGCGAAAAGCTGGCTATATTGTTCCTTCCGATAGAGCTATTCGCTTGGATGGAGGGATTGACTCCATAGGGATAAAAGGAGACATCGATTTGAAAATGTTGAATCCTGGCAGGGATAAGTCTCTGTTTTATTTGAAACAATGGTAAATGAGGAAAAAATAAATGCCTACTATATTTTAGATCATCAATTAACCCTAAAACGTAGTTACTATTCTTATATTAGGAATCAAAATAAAGAAAGTGCGACGATATCTCAAGCCGAAGAAGAACGCTTGTTAAAGATTGTTCAAAAAGAGTTGAAATCTTTTCTAGATAAGATGTATCAGACTTTGTATGCTTGATGTTACTAGTGAGAAATGGATGCGAGACTCTGTTCAGGATGTCAATGATTGTGAGAAAGGAGGGACAAGAATGTTTACAGAATTGCTCTTTATTGTCTCTTTTGTGTTACTTTTACGTTTGTTTAAAAGTAGGCGCTCACGAATCTTTATAGGAGTCTTGTATAGTTTGCTGCTAGTCTAGTTTGTCTTTTCAGTTTTGAACTATGGCAAATACACTCTTCAACCAGGTCAATCCGTCAACTTAAGAGTAAATCACAGAACACAAGATTTGGAATACTATTCAATCTTCATCTTGAAGAAAAATGATTCAAGCAGAATTAAATTAACTGGCTCAAGTGTTTGGAGTGAGAGAACTGGTGATGTTTACTCTGAAGTAGAGGGACAAAAAATTATAAAAAGCCATGGTTTGGACGAGGAGGATGAAGAACTTCCAAACACCCAACCAGATATTTATTTAGTAAAAGATGGAGTTGTTGTGAATTACCAAGGTGAAAAAGTGTTTGATGCCACCAATAACAAGCCCTACACGATAAGCATTACCAATGTAGACAACCAACCAGCCCAATTTGAAGCACAGGTGGTGGATAAGTAAGTCAGTCTATTAGTGTGTAACCTTTTAAATGTTGTATCTTTAAAAGGAGCCATATTATTTTAAACAAGCAAAAAGCCTTGATTCCAAGGCTCTTCCTGTTGACAATTCCTTTTAACGAAAATTGGGAAACGTGTTTAGAATCCGATCTACGAAAAAAGAGGACATTTGCGGTCCTCTTTTTGACTACTATAGATGAAAAGGTCAGCTAACTTTTAGTCTTATTTTTCGTCTTTGTGAAGCATGTTTTTAACACCTTCAATAGCGCCTTCGACTGCGTCTTTAGCATCTTCGGCAACTTCTTTTACTTTAGAAACAACTTTTTCAGCTGTTCCTTCTTTTTCCATTTTTTCATCGCCAATCATTTTGCCGACACCTTCTTTAATGGAACCTTTTGCTTGATTTAATTTTTCTTCTGTTGACATGATTCTGCCTCCTTTAAATTGATTGATTTAGACCAGATGAATTAGTGTACGCGAGCTTTTTCATTTGTTTCGCCTTTAACGGCTTCAACACCTTCGCCTACTTTTTCTTGAACAGCAGCAACACCTGAACCGATACCAGATTTCACTTTTTCAAATTGTTCTGAAGCAAATTCTCCTGTTGAAGAAGCCACGTCAGTTACTCGGTCTTGAAGGCTTACTGAATCTGCTTCATGCTGTTCCTTCGTTTTGATATCAACAACATTCACATTGACTTCAACAACTTCTAGATCCGTCATTTTTGTAACTTGTGATACGACAACATCTTTGATTTCCTTGTACAAAGCAGGAACATTCTTTTGGTATTCAACAACAATGTTCAAGTCAACTGCAACTTGTTCTTTCCCAACTTCAACATTGACACCATGAGTGACATTATCTGTATTGATAATTTTTTCTGTTAGATTAGAGAAGAATCCTCCATCCACATCCAAAAGTCCAGGTACTTTTTCAAGTGAAAGACCAATGATTTTTTGGATGACTTTGTCTTCATAAGTGAGTTCCCCTTTAACATCTTGAGAAACAACAGCAACATCTTTTTTTTCTACATTTTTATCTACGTTTGACATACGAGACTCCTTTATTTATTTAAATATTTTTCCTTAACATAGTATCCAGCAAATGCTCCTAGGGCTCCACAAATTAGTACAAATAGTGTTTTGAAAAAGCCAAAGGATAGGATAAAGCAAGCGAGAATGACACCTACTAAACCTGCAATGATTGGATACTGATATTTTTTAAACCATTCCATTTTTACTTCCTTACTTTACACGACTAACAGTCTTTTTGGTCGTTTTTCGAGGTTCAAATTCTTTTACTTTAACTTCAAGTTTTACCTCACGTTCAATACCAAAGAACTGCTTTAATCCATGAGTTATTTCATTCTGAATGACTAGACATCGATTTGAGATGTTGTCTGAAGGAAGAATTTTCCCTTCTACAGTAACGAAACATTTATTTTTGCGGCTATTTACATGGACCGTTGGTTCTTTCATCAACTGATGATCAATAACCAAACATCGAACAAAGCCTTCGATAGCTGAATTTTTTAGTTTTAATGTATCTTCTTGAGTTTCTAATTGAATCTCTAGATATTGTTTAGGATAAAAGAGTATCACTAACATTGAAATTAAAACTAAAACAGATAGGACAAGTGTCCCCCAAAAGACATATCTAGCAATCAGGAATTCAGCGTAGAGTTCTCTCCAACTGAATAAGTGGATCCCTAAATCACTGACCTGATGATAATCTATGAGAATAGGAAGGAAAATAGTCAAGATTAAGATACAGAAAATAAGTAACAATATTTTCTTTGATTTTGACATATTAAATCCTTTCAATTGAAAAGCTTTAAACCATAATTTTACCCGTCTACAGTATTCAAAATTATGGCTTATCACTTTTAATTTCTTATTAGGTAATGCTTATTTTTTACCAAATAGAAATGAAACGACTGCAACAACAATCACAGCACCAACGATTGACGGAATAATAGCCATTCCAGCCAATGAAGGTCCCCAGCTTCCTAGAAGTGATTGCCCTACAGACGAACCGATAAGACCTGCAAAGATATTTGCAATCAATCCCATTGAACCACCTTTTTTAGTGATTGCACCTGCGATGAGACCAATAAGACCTCCTACAATAATGGACCACAACATAGTGTATCCTCCTTTTCTATTTCTAAATCAAAGAGTCAATTTCTTTGATTGAACTAATTATATAGTATTTCAACTTGGAAACATAATAGTTCGTCTTAAAAACCGTACTGTAAACATGTACTTTAGATACAAATAAATAAGAAAATCTTGAAGCTACTGGGTTTCTAAGGGATTAGACTAGTCTTTTTATGACAAGCAAAAGTCGTTGTAAGAGGATAAATACACTCCATGTGGTATAATTGCATGAAGATTGAAAGACAATCCTTCAGTTTATTATAAAGAAAGAAAAGCTATCCATGAGAGATTTATTATCGAAAAAAAGTCACAGACAATTAGAATTATTAGAATTACTATTTGAAAACAAACGCTGGTTTCATATTTCAGAACTAGCAGAATTATTGCACTGTACAGAACGTTCTGTAAAAGATGACTTGTCCCATGTCAGGTCTTCTTTTCCTGACTTGATATTTCATTCCTCAACAAACGGCATCCGTATCATTAATACTGATGATAGTGATATTGAGATGGTCTATCATCATTTTTTTAAGCATTCAACCCACTTTTCAATTTTAGAATTTATCTTTTTTAATGAAGGATGTGATACTGATAGTATTTGCAAAGAGTTTTATATCAGTTCTTCCTCTCTTTACCGTATCATCAGTCATATTAATAAAATTATTAAGAAACAATATCGTTTTGAAATTAACCTTAATCCAGTTCGAATCACAGGAAATGAGATTGATATCCGTTACTTTTTTGCTCAGTATTTTTCAGAGAAATATTATTTCTTTGAATGGCCTTTTGAAGATTTTTCAGTAGAACCTTTGTGTAAGCTGTTAGCACTGGTCTATAAAGAAACAGCATTTCCTGTCAATTTCGCAACTCAAAGAATGCTAAAGTTGCTCCTCGTTACGAATTTATATCGAATAAAGTTTAGTCATTTCTTGGAAGTTGAGAAAAATTCTTTTAACAATGAATTGTTAGAATCTTTCATGCAGGCAGAAGGAATCGAAGACATTGTAGCGAGCTTTGACTCTGAATATCATATCTCTCTGAATAAAGAAGTGATAGGTCAACTGTTTGTATCCTATTTTCAAAAAATGTTTTTCATAGATGAAGAAGTATTTCTGAGCTATGCCAAAACAGACAGTTATGTAAAAAAATCATATCGATTATTGGGAGAGTTAGTTGATCAGGTATCAAGAGAGTATAATCTTCAAATAGACAATAAGGACAATCTTATCTGGCATCTACATAATACGGCACATCTGCATCGTCAGGAATTATCTACAGAGTTTATCCTGTTTGATCAAAAAGGCAATACAATCAAGAACTTTCAAAATATTTTTCCTCGATTTGTTTCAGAGGTGAAGGAAGGAATTGAACATTATCTAGAGGGTTTGGATATGGATTGCAATTCGATGAAAGTCAATCATTTATCCTATACTTTTATCACCCATAGCAAACACTTAGTTCTAAATCTTTTACAAAATCAACCCAAATTAAAGGTTTTAGTCATGAGCAATTTTGATCAGTATCATGCAAAATCAGTAGCGGAAACACTTTCTTATTATTGCAGCAACAATTTTGAACTGGAAGTTTGGAGTGAATTAGAGTTATCACTTGAGTCCCTAAAAGATTCACCTTACGATATCATTATTTCTAATTTTATTATTCCTCCTATTGAAAATAAGAGACTAATCTATTCCAATAATGTCAATACAGTCGCTCTCATCTCTTCGCTTAACGCAATGATGTTTATTCGATTAGATTAGTGAGTGAAAGAAGACTCCATCCATCTCTAGGGTAGATTTCCTTTAGATAGGTGGAGTCTTTTTGAATATTAAAAAATTTCATATCTATCATTAGCAGAGATCCTTGTTACATTCATTTTGGGATCTGTTTTAAATAGTATATGCCCAGAGGTAAGTATAAAAAGAAAGACCTTTTAATCTTGTATCAAAAAACTTGAAACGGGATGTATCATAGATTGAATCGAAACCCTATCCTATGATTTGTTGGCTATTCGAACACGGGTTACAAAACCATATGGATCACTAAATTCTAACTCTCTTGAGTTTAGCCATGTGATTGGTGCCTCAACTTCACGTGTATGCTGGTCAATGATAAGGAGTTCCTCTTTACTTGTAACTTCAATGAGATAGTAGGCTAGGCCTGGCAAGCTTTGCTGACGTTTGGTTAGACCTTTTCCGAACCACTTATCCATTGCCAAGTGATGTATTGATTTTTAGTTGTAAGATATGACATTGTGTTTTCCTTTTTATTTCTTAAAGCTGAGGACTGTTTTTCCACGTGAGCGACCATTAGCGACCTTGTCTAATGCGCTATTTACCTCTTCAAATGGATAAACTGTATCGATAGAGGGTTTGATTTCTAATTTACTAAAGAGGTCAGCTACCTCTTGTAATTGAGCGCCATTGCTTTCTACAAAGATAAAATGATAGTGGACGCCATATTTTTCCGCCATCTTATCAAATTTGCGACCTGCTAAGCCAAGAATCATCTGTTTCCATTTTGGTAGATTCATGCGTTTGGCAAAGGCACCGTTTGGCATGGCACGAAGGGAAACAAGATGACCACCTTTTTTCATGATAGACATTTGTTTTTCAGTTTCAGCCCCACCAAGTGTATCGAGGACATAATCAACCTGGCTAACAGTTTTTGTATAATCCTCTGTTTTGTAATCGATAAATCTATCTGCTCCTAGTTTCAGAACACGCTCAGCACTATCTCCAGCTCCATTGGTGATGACCTTCAAACCTTTGGCCTTGGCAATTGGAATGGCCATTCCACCGACACCACCAGTCCCACCAGAAATAAAGATCGTTTTCCCAGCTTGAGCGCCCATGAGTTCAAGAGCCTGTATAATGGTCAAGGCAGTAAGAGGAACAGAAGCAGCCTCCTCGTCTGATAGATAGTCTGGAACCTTGGCTAAGGCTTGGCTATCGACAGCTACGTATTCTGCAAAGGCGCCGATATGATCAAGTGGCAGACGGCCAAAGACACGGTCTCCTATCTGAAAGTTGTCAACTTGCTTGCCAATGCTTTCAACGATCCCACCGACCTCGTTACCTGCAGTTTGAGGAAGTTTGTAAGGAACAATCATCTTGACCTCACCACGAGAGATCATGTTATCGAGAGGATTAACACCGGCTGCGGTGACTTTCACCAATACTTGTTTGTCTGTAATACTTGGTTTAGCGATTTCTGTGATGTTCAGTGTGATATTGTTTTTGTTATAAGTAGTGTGTTGTGCGGCTTTCATGTGATTTCTCTTTTCTTTTTCTATATGATTTTATACCTGTATCTGATACAAGTATATGTTATTTCCAGTAAAAACTGACTTGTTATCAAATCAGTTTCGGACTTGTTTAGCTTGTTTATATAGATTGTCAATGACATCTTCTAAAGTTTGATTTGCTAATTCCTTCTCTAATTGAGATTCGGCACTAGCGAAAAGCGGTGAAACTGCTCCTTGGATATGTTTTCCAACAGGGCAATCAGGATTGCTATTTTGATGAACAGGGAATAAACTAATGTGATTGATTTCTTGAGTAGCATAGTAGATCTCTAGTAAAGTCATTTTCTTTGGAGACTTACTGAGTTGATAACCTGTTTTTCCTTGCTGGGAATGAATCAAATCTGCATTTTTCAATAAGGCAATCACTTTTCGAATGTAACTAGCGTTAGTCCCAACACTAATAGCTAGTGCTTGAGAACTTAAGGTTTCCTTGCTTTCACTAATCATTGTTAAGATATGCAAAGCAACTGAGAATTTTGTATCCATATGAATCCCTCTCTTAATAAACTTGTATCAGATACAAGAACAAGTATAACATAAATTAAAAGAAAAGCAAGTCTTTTGTTTTAAATTTTAAAAAATTTTGAGTGCAATCAGATTAGAGCTGTCTGGGAAGGGTGTTCATAAAATTATACCGTTGATATCCATTAGTTGACCAAAAGTAGAACAGATACACAAAAAAGCCTTGTAAATCAAGGCTTTTTCCTGTTGTATTTAGATGCCCCCTACAGGGATTTGGAAAGGACTTTCATATTGAGAGCAATTAAAAATATTGAAATATAAGTGATTTTAGGTATTTTCAATGTCATGATTTAAAAATGGGACAAAAGTGGGGCAAATCAGTTATAGACAAGCAAAAAAGCCTTGTAAATCAAGGCTTTTTCCTGTTGATTTAGATGCCCCCTACAGGGATTTGGAAAGGACTTTCATATTGAGAGCAATTAAAAATATTGAAATATAAGTGATTTTAGGTATTTTCAATGTCATGATTTAAAAATGGGACAAAAGTGGGGCAAAAACCATACAGATTCTAAACTGTATGGTTCTTTTTTTATCTAACCAAGAAAGGTTAAAACTTATTAAAACAAATGCAATCAACTGTTGAAAACTTTTTAGTCCGTGTAATATAAAAACAAGTAAAAGTTGAACTATAGGGAATATTGTGTCATAATAGGTAATAGATGAATAATTAATAGATTGGAAATAATGCTTTCTTACCTTAACAAGTTGAATTGGTTATACATTTTTTCGTCTCAATTGTACTTATCTCTCAAGTTTAGTTAATTTTTATTAGCTTTGTTTTCGAATCAATAAAACAAATTTTAGAAGTGCATAAGACAAGATGGTGACATTACTACAGTCATTTCTAGTCACCATATGTTGCTGGCACAGGCTGTTTGTAGTGTTGGCTATTTACTAGTCAGTTTAATCGGAGTGTTTAATTTTTATTGTTGAAAGGTTTTTATATGGCGAAAATTCTATCTTTAGGTCTGACAGGTAAGAAATTACTTGCTCAGGGGTTCTTGTTTGTTCTGCTAGGTCTCATCTTGATGGTCACGGGGACTTGGTTGCCAGTAACAGTTATTCGCCTGGTTCTGTTTTTAGCTTGGATAGCAACGGTCGTAGATTTGCTATTAAGAGTTTTCAAAAAAAGCCAGTCAACGGATACCTTGGGAGTTGCACTGGTTAAATTGTTAGTGCTGGGATATTTGCTAGGTTCTAATCTTGCGACGGATGTGCCGATTTATATTTTGGCTCTTGTGATTGGAGTTTATCAGATTTTTCATGCTAGTATTAACCTTGTCACCTATGTTCTCTACCGCAAAAACAAAATTCGACCTCGTTTTCGTCTCTTACTAGATGGACTCGTACTAGTTTTTCTTGGTGGGACTAGTCTTTTGTCCTCTACAGGAAATTCTGTCTTTCAACTCTTTGTATTAGGGGCTTATTTTTTCCTTTATGGTGTGTCCAATATCCGTGATGGTTTCTTGTTTGAGGAGGAAATTGGGAAAAACCATCTCAAACGTCGCATTAGAATTAGCTTACCTATTGTCCTAGCCGCTCTCATCCCTGCAAGAACTTTAGCAAAAATCAACAAATTCATGCAGGAAAATGCTGATGAGAGAGAGGATATCCATCTTGGAATGGTGAAGTCTGGTAAGACAGCGGAGCTTGAAATTTTTGTTCATACAGCTGAGACCTCTCTGTTTTCGGCAATTGGTCATGTGGATATCTGCTATCAAGGCCGTGTTATTTCTTATGGCAACTATGATCCGTCTTCTGAGACCTTATTTGGCATGGTAGGAGATGGTGTCTTATATTTCTGTGATCGTGACAAGTACATTGACCTATGTAAACGTGAGAGTCAAAAAACGCTTTTTGGTTATGGGATAGATTTGACGCCTGAAATGGAAAAAGCAGTTCAGAAAAAGTTGGCTGAATTGAAACAACTGACGATTCCATGGGAGCCAAGTGCAGATAAAATCATGACAGGTGATGGTAAGGAAGACTACACCTACGCTTATAAAATCAGACATGAGACAGATGGGGAACTTTATAAATTTATCAAATCTAAGTTTAAATCCTACTTTGTCTTATCTACAAACTGTGTGCTCTTGGCTGATACCATAGTCGGTCAGGCTGGCACCGATATCCTCTCACCCAAAGGATTTATCGCTCCAGGAACTTACCAAGCCTACCTTAATCGAGAGTTTGAAAAACCAAATAGTATAGTCGTATCTAAACATGTTTATTAAGGAGAATTTATGAACTTAGTAAAAAAATACACCCCGTTAATACTTTTTATAGGGCTGGTTGCTCTTGTAATTCTGAATGCATCGAGCTTTATATCAGGAGCAATCTCTCTCTTTGATGTAATATCAACCTTGATTTATGGTGCTGTTATTGCTTTTGTGCTTAATGTTCCTATGAAAAAAATTGAACAGTACTTAGTTAAATTGAAGGTAAAGGCAGAGTTGCGTCGTCCGATTGCCATGGTACTTGTTTTCCTAGCTCTTATCTTAATCGTGATTGCTCTTTTGGTTTTGGTGCTGCCAACCCTAGCCCAGACTATTAGTCAGCTGGGAACAGTCCTTTCAACAGTCCTTACTCAACTTGGGAAATTGCTAGGCAGCTCGGAATTTGTAACCAAAGACATGTTGTCAACTATTGTATCAGGAATTCAGGGACAGTCAAGCTCTATTAGCCAAGCTTTGATAGGTTTTTTATCAGGTCTGACTAGTAATATCGGCAATATTTTTTCAAGTTTGATGAATGCCTTTTTGATTATAGTCTTCACCTTTTTATTTTTATCCAGTAAGGAACATTTGGCAGCGATGACGAGTCGACTTCTAAAAGTTTTTCTTCCAGAGAAGGTGGTGATAAAGTTGACTTACATTGGACAAGTAGCACTAGAGACTTATGACCAATTTTTGATGAGTCAGCTGATTGAAGCAGTTATCATAGGAGTTATGATAGCGGTTGGTTACAGCGTGTTTGGGATACCCTATGGAGTAATGACAGGTATCTTTGCAGGAGTGCTATCGTTCATTCCTTATGTAGGGCCTATGATTGCTTGTGTTGTGGGAGCGATTTTTATCTTCACAGTGAGTCCTACTCAAGCCTTACTTTCTCTTCTTCTATATCAAGTTATACAGCTGATTGAAGGAAACCTTATTTATCCTAGAGTTGTAGGTCAGTCTATTGGTTTGCCAGCTATTTTCACGCTTGCGGCTGCTAGTATTGGAGGCAATCTCTTTGGCTTACTTGGGATGATATTCTTTACACCGATATTTGCTGTTATCTATCGATTGGTTAAGGAATTTGTCGTTGCAAAGGAAAATCAGCTAGATTAAGAAAAACTAAATTTAATAAGATATACTGAGAAGAGAGTGAGAGATTCTCTTCTCTTTTATTTTTAAATACTTTTTCTACAAAAAAAGCTATTAGACGTTAAAAAGCCTTGGTTTCAAGGCTTATTTCTGTTGATTTAGATGTGCCCCCTGCAGGGCTCGAACCTGCGCCCCATAGCTTAAGAGTCTACTGCTCTACCAACTGAGCTAAGGAGGCAACAGAAAAAGCTGAGAATGTAACTTCCCAGCTATTTTAATATGCCCAAAATGGCAGCTAGATTATTTACGAAAGGCATCAAGGATATAGGTGAAACCAACAATTAAAAATGCAAAGGCAACGACATAAACGACAAAGACACTTGTAGCTACTGGATTGAACAAAATCACTAGACCTAGTAAAAATGCAAGCAACGCTATCCACATGATATGGTTGCCAATAATAGGGAAAATCAATCCCAGACGATTGCCTTTAAAGAAAGCTATAATGGCTTCTACAATTAACCAAATTCCTAAAATAGTTGGAATGACAACTGGCAGCGTCACAAAGCCATAGGCAACGAGGTAAAGAGCTAAGAGAAGATTAACAATCCCTTGGAAAAGATGAGCTGGTGAGCGAAGCTCTTTTGGTACAGAGAAATAGCCTAAAATAGCTGCTATAGAAGAAACCAGTAAACCAAATGCAATCCACCAGCTGTAAGCAACAAGATTAGCTACTGGGTTTGTAAATAGGAAAAGTCCTAAAAGGACAAAAACAACTCCTGCAAGGAATAGCAGTAAACGATTAGAAAATTTCATTTCAATACCCCCTATCCTATATAGTATAGTATAGTTTAATAATAAAAATATTATACACCTTTTTAGAGGAAATATCAATAAACAAAATGGAAAATTTGGAAGTTTCAGTCTGATTTATGAAAAGAAAATCAGTTTTTATTATTTTGAAAATAAAAAGAGAAGATAAAATTTGTCTTCTCTACATGAAAATATTGTATGGCATCAAAGCAAAAGTAACTGGCTTTACACTATTTGTTAAGATGTAATTTGGTTCAAAAAGAAAAGATAGATTTAAAAGTGGGGCAAATGATGAGGCAAATCAGTTATAGATAAGCAAAAAGCCTTGGTTATCAAGGCTTTTCCTGTTGTATTTAGATGCCCCCTACAGGGATCGAACCTGTGACCCACGGATTAAGAGTCCGCTGCTCTGCCAGCTGAGCTAAGGAGGCAAAGAAAAAAGCTGTATTGGTGCCGAAACTTCACGGTTTGTATTGAACCCGCGCAATTAAGCAGGTGGGCAACTCGCTCTAACTGAAGCTGTTTCCGTGTGAGACGGCCTACATGCTGTTAGAAGACTTTTGTTTCCCTAATAATACAAAAAATAGTCGGTCAACACTTAAGTGTGAAGTCGTACACCACAGCGTTTCTATGTTTATATAATACCACTTTTTCAAAAAAAATCAAGGGAAAATTAAAAATTTTGAAAAGGATTTCACGAGTTTCGTAATTTATCAATGGTTTCCTTGCGTTGCGCCAAGGCTCGTTCGTATTTTCCACTATCTTCTGGAGAAAAGTAGTGATGATCACGGATTTTTTCTGGTAGGTATTCTTGCTTGACCCAGTGTCCAGGATAGTTATGGGGGTAGAGATAGTTTTGAGCATTTCCCAGTTCCTTGCTCCCGCTATAATGCCCATCACGCAGGTGTCGCGGAATAGGCAAGTGCCCTGATGTTTTGAGGTCGGCAAGCGCCTTATCCATAGCTACATAGGCTGAGTTGGATTTTGGAGAAAGGGCCAAATCAATCACGACATTGGCAATGAGAATGCGGGCTTCTGGGAAACCAATCCTTTGTGCAGCATCCAGAGCAGTCACGGTGTGAATCTGAGCTTCAGGATTGGCCAAACCGATATCTTCATAAGCGATAACAGTCAAACGACGAGCGAGACTAGGAAGATCCCCAGCCTCGATCAAGCGGGCCACGTAGTGGAGACTGGCATCGACATCCGAGCCACGGATAGACTTTTGCAGGGCTGAGAGGACATCGTAGTGCCCATCCCCGTCCTTGTCCATAGTAATATAGCTTCGCTGGAGGCTATTTTCCATAATATCAAGCGTGATATGGCGAATGCCCTTGTCATTTTCGGGAGTAGAGAGAACAGCCAAATCTAGTGAATTAAAGGCAGAACGGAGGTCTCCATTGGTAGAGGTTGCGATGAAATCCAGCGCATCCTCATCTAGCTCAACTGGGAAATCAAAACCACGCTCAGGGTCAGTTAGAGCGATCTGAATCGCCTCTTTGACGTCTTGATTGGACAAGGGTTCTAATTCAAAAATCTGAACACGGCTACGGATGGCAGGAGTGACAGAAAAGAAGGGATTTTCAGTCGTCGCACCAATCATGATGACCAGACCACTTTCCAAGAGGGGAAGTAGAAAGTCTTGCTTGGTTTTATCTAGTCGGTGAATCTCGTCCAGTAGTAGGACCAATCCACCGGAGAATTTAGCTTCTTCCGCGATTTCTTGCAGTCGCTTTTTACTATCCACTGTCGCATTAAAGGTCCGAAAGGCATACTTGGTCGTTCCAGCGATGGCAGAGGCGATACTGGTTTTTCCGATACCCGGAGGTCCGTAGAGAATCATGGATGACAGGCGGTTAGCCTCCACCATGCGACGGATGATTTTTCCTGGGCCGACCAGATGTTCCTGACCGATGACCTGGTCGATGGTTTTAGGGCGCATGCGAAGCGCGAGATTGTCTGGCATAGCAGTCCTTTCTAACATGGATTTTCTGATGTATATGTGGTAAGATGGTAGTATCTATTTTAGCATAATTCCGAGTAATCGGGGCGATTTAAGAGTCGCATAGAAAGAGGACAAAATGGCAACATACGGATTTTTAGATGTTTTAGAGGAAGAATTGGACAAGAACTTCCCCTTTGACTTTGAGATTAGCTGGGACAAGCGCAACCACGCGGTTGAAGTGAGTTTTCTATTAGAGGCACAAAATGCTGCAGGGGTGGAGATGTTAGATGAAGACGGAGAGGTTTCGTCAGACGATATCCTATTTGAAGAAGCGGTACTCTTTTACAATCCTGCTAAGTCAACTGTCAATGAGGAAGACTATTTGACAGTTATCCCTTATCTGCCAAAGAAAGGATTTTCTCGTGAATTTTTAAACTATTTTGCTCTATTCCTCAAAGACACTGCAGAGGTTGGGCTGGATGCGCTCATGGACTTTTTGGAAGACCCAGAAGCAGAGGAGTTTGTCATGGAATGGAACCAAGAAGTCTTTGAAGAGGGAAAGGTTGGCTTGGAAGAGGGAGAATTTTATCCTTATCCGAGATACTAGGAGTTTGGAGAAGGTAGTATGAAAAAATTTGGGACGTATTTGGTTTATGTGCTAGCTTTTGCCTTTATTATGCTAGCTTTTGCTTGTGGCACTATCGCATTTGCAGAGTTGGGGTATTCTGCAGTTTTAGCCTTTACTTTTGGTTATTCCTTTGCTCTTCTAAGCATGTATTTAATCTTTATTCTTCATGAGCTGGGTCATGCTTTTTGTGGCTACTTGACAGGCTATCGGCTGGTGGCTTTTGGATTAGGACATTTTCTTTTGACCAAAAAGTCAGGCAGGTTTTATCTTAGTCGAACAGCCGTTCTGAAAAATGTTGGTGCTCAGTACATTGGATTGAAAGAAGATGAAAGTGATCAAAGAATCATCCTGATGCTTTCAGGAGGCTTGATGGTCCATCTCAGCTTGATATTATTGGCGATATTGTTTGGAGTTTTGACAAGAAGCTGGTATTTTGCTGGTACTTGGATTTTTCTGAATTTATCTTTCTTCCTAAACAACGCTTTGCCAGTCGGCATCACCGATGGAGCGAAAATCTGGGAATTGCTACAACACCCTGAAAATACCAAATACGCCTACCTAGTGTTGAGGCATTCTGCCCAGACCTTGCTAGCTCCTCAAGAATATGATTTGAAAGACTTTACCATGCCTGTTGATGAGGATGCGAGAGGGAGTTTTGCAGAAAGTGTTCAGACTCTTCAGGGCTTGGTATTCATATTGGATGATAATATAGAACTTGCAAAGCAACAGTTTCAGTCTTTGCTAGAGAAAACAGATAATCCAATGTCTAAAACGATTTCTCAATTATACCTTCTTCAAATAGCCTTGCTAGAAGGAGATCATGAAAAAGCGGAGGAGTATGCAAGTAATCGAGGAGTTAAATCCTTTTTGTCTCTAAAAATGGCAGACATGCAGATCATTCAAGCCTGGTATCAATTTAAGGCAAGGAAAGACATGGCTCAAACTCGCAAGGCTATGAAGATTGCTAGACAGAAAATGAATACTAGTCGCATGTTGCGAGATGAGAAAGGCTACTATGCAAACTGGTTAGAGGAGCTGGAGAAGGCATTAGCTGAAGGAGTTTGATATGGAAATAGAAATTTCTGATTTTACAGGTTGCAAAATTGCCCTCTTTTGTGGTGATAAGCTCTTAACTATCTTACGTGATGACAAATTAAACATTCCATACCCTAATACCTGGGAATTGCCAGGTGGCGGACGAGAGGGTGATGAAAGTCCTTTTGAGTGCGCGGCGCGTGAAGTTTTTGAAGAACTGGGAATTCATTTGACTGAAGATTGCCTGCTTTGGAGTAAGGTTTATCCAAGTATGCTTTTTGAGGGGAAGGAATCCGTCTTTCTAGTTGGTAAGTTAAGGCAGGAACAGTTTGATAGTATCGTCTTTGGTGATGAAGGACAGGGCTATAAACTGATGGGCATTGAGGAGTTTCTTGGCTCAGATAAGGTTGTCCCCCAGTTGCAGGACAGGGTGAGGGATTATATGGAGAGTAACTATGATTAGACTAGAACGAGCAGGAGCAGAGGATTTAGAAACCGTAATTGCAATTCAAAGAGCTAGCTTTAAGGCTGTCTATGAGAAATATCAAGATGAGTATGATCCTTATCTGGAGGACCGTGAACGAATCAAGTGGAAATTGGTTGAGCGTCCTAATAGCTATTACTACTTTGTGAAAGAAAAAGACGAAAATATCGGATTTTTACGAGTTCAGACCAATGAAGAGTTGACGGAGGCTTGGTTGGGAACGGCAGCGATTTTGCCTCAGCATCAAGGAAAAGGTTATGGTTCTGAGGGATTGAGATTGCTGGAAAAGGAATTTCAAACGATTAAACAGTGGGATTTGTGTACAGTATTACAGGATGCGGGGATGGTTGCCTTTTATGAGAAAAATGGCTACCGTCAAACTCATATCGAGCCTGAAAAAGAAGGTATGGATATGGTCTACATGAAAAAATTGATTGACAAATAGAAAGGATGGTTCGGTTAAATTTCTAAACTGAACCCGCCCTAAACACTGTGCCAAAAAGATAAACTTCTCTTAGACAAAAGCGTCTTCAGAGAATTTCCTATTTGGCTTTGTGTATGACGGGCTTGGTATCTTAATTATGGAAACATGGCAAGAGTTAAAAGTTACAGTGAAGCGTGAGGGAGAGGAGCTGGTCTCCAATCTCTTGATCGAGTTAGGAGCGCAGGGCGTTGCGATTGAAGACAGCATGGACTATGTGGGGAATGTCGACCGTTTTGGTGAGATTTTCCCAGAGGTCGAGCAACAGGAAGAAATCGTGGTGACTGCCTATTATCCCGAAACGGTTGATGTAGCGGCAGTTGAGGCAGACTTGCAGGCTCGTCTGGCAGAATTGGCAGATTTTATGGACTTAGGAGAAGTCAAGATGGGGACGACTGCCTTAGCTGAGGAAGACTGGGCAGACAACTGGAAGAAATATTACGAGCCAGCTCGCATCACTTATGACCTGACTATCGTACCGTCATGGACAGACTATGACGCGACTGCGGGAGAAAAGATTATCAAGCTAGATCCTGGTATGGCCTTCGGGACAGGAACCCATCCAACCACTAAGATGAGCCTATTTGCCTTGGAGCAGGTTCTTCGTGGTGGCGAAACGGTGCTGGATGTGGGGACAGGTTCAGGTGTCCTCTCCATTGCTAGCTCGCTTCTGGGCGCCAAGGAAATTTTCGCCTATGACCTGGATGATGTGGCAGTTCGTGTGGCTCAGGAAAATATCGAGCTCAATCCAGGTATGGAAAACATCCACGTTGCTGCTGGAGATTTGCTCAAGGGTGTGGAGATTGAGGCAGATGTCATTGTGGCAAATATATTAGCGGATATTCTCATTCATCTGACAGAGGATGCTTATCGCTTGGTCAAGGATGAAGGCTACCTGATCATGAGTGGCATTATCAAGGACAAGTGGGACATGGTGCGCGAGTCGGCTGAGTCGGCTGGATTTCCTTGAAACCCACATGATGCAAGGGGAATGGAATGCCTGTGTCTTTAAGAAAACCAAGGATATTTCAGGTGTGATTGGAGGCTAGCATGCAGCAATATTTTGTCAAAGGAAGTGCTATCTCTCCTATCACCATCGAGGACAAGGACACCAGCAAGCATATGTTTCAGGTTATGCGGCTGAAAGAAGATGATGAAGTTACCTTGGTTTTTGATGATGGCATCAAGCGATTAGCGCGCGTGCTAAATGTGGAAGCCCGTCAGTTTGAATTGCTCGAAGAATTAGCTGATAATGTAGAACTACCTGTCCAAGTGACCATCGCATCCGGCTTTCCCAAGGGAGATAAGCTGGAATTCATCACTCAAAAAGTGACCGAACTGGGTGCTAGCCAAATCTGGGCCTTTCCTGCTGATTGGTCGGTCGCCAAGTGGGATGGCAAGAAATTGGGCAAAAAGGTTGAAAAACTAGAAAAAATCGCCCTTGGAGCAGCCGAGCAAAGCAAACGAAATCTGGTGCCGAGTGTCAAACTTTTTGAGAAAAAAGCAGATTTTCTAGCCCAGCTGGACCAGTTTGACTCAATTGTGGTGGCTTATGAAGAATCAGCAAAAGAGGGAGAAGCCGCTGCGCTTCTGCAAGCAGTCACTGGTCTTGAAAAAGGAGCCAAATTGCTCTTTATCTTTGGTCCAGAAGGCGGTCTTTCACCTGCAGAAATTGAGAGTTTTGAAGCCAAAGGAGCCGTCTTGGCAGGACTTGGTCCTCGCATTTTACGAGCAGAAACAGCCCCACTTTATGCCTTATCAGCCATTAGTGTATTATTAGAACTAGAGAAATAAGAGGAAGAAAATGGAACAAAAACACCGTTCAGAATTTCCTGAAAAGGAACTTTGGGATTTAACCGCCCTTTACCAAGACCGTGAGGATTTCTTGCGAGCAATCGAAAAGACTCGCGAAGATATTAACCAATTTAGCCGTGATTACAAGGGAAATCTTCATACTTTTGAAGATTTCGAGAAGGCCTTTGCGGAATTGGAACAAATCTACATTCAGATGAGTCATATTGGTAATTACGCCTTTATGCCTCAGACGACAGACTATAGCAATGAAGATTTTGCCAACATTGCCCAAGCTGGGATGGAATTTGAAACAGATGCCAGTGTAGCCTTGACCTTCTTTGACGATGCCTTGGTGGAAGCTGAAGAGGAAGTTTGGATCGTTTGGGTGAATTACCACATTTAACAGCTGCCATTCGTCAGGCAAAAATCAAAAAAGCCCACTATCTTGGGGCAGATGTAGAAAAGGCCTTGACCAATCTGGGCGAAGTTTTCTACAGTCCACAGGATATTTACACCAAGATGCGTGCTGGGGATTTTGAAATGGCTGACTTTGAAGCTCATGGCAAGACCTACAAAAACAGCTTTGTAACTTATGAGAATTTCTACCAAAACCACGAGGACGCGGAGGTTCGTGAAAAATCCTTCCGTTCCTTCTCAGAAGGACTCCGTAAGCACCAGAATACAGCAGCTGCAGCCTATCTAGCTCAAGTCAAGTCTGAAAAACTCTTGGCAGATATGAAAGGCTATGCCTCAGTTTTTGACTATCTTCTAGCTGAGCAGGAAGTAGACCGTGACATGTTTGATCGTCAGATTGACCTCATTATGCAGGAATTTGCGCCAGTCGCTCAGAGATACCTCAAGCATGTTGCCAAGGTCAATGGTCTTGAAAAGATGACCTTCGCAGACTGGAAATTGGACTTGGATAGCGCCCTTAATCCTGAAGTGAGCATTGATGATGCCTACGATTTGGTCATGAAGTCAGTCGCACCATTGGGTCAAGAATACACCCAAGAAATTGCCCGCTACCAAGAAGAGCGCTGGGTGGACTTCGCTGCCAATAGTGGCAAGGATTCTGGCGGTTATGCAACGGATCCATATCGTGTGCACCCTTATGTCCTTATGAGCTGGACAGGTCGTTTGAGTGATGTCTATACCTTGATTCATGAAATCGGGCATTCTGGTCAATTCATCTTTTCAGATAATCACCAAAGTTACTTCAACGCTCATATGTCTACCTACTATGTCGAAGCACCATCAACCTTCAATGAATTGCTTTAAGTGATTATTTGGAACACCAGTCTGACGACCCTCGTCAAAAACGCTTTGCCCTTGCCCACCGTTTGACAGATACCTACTTCCATAACTTTATTACCCACCTCTTGGAAGCAGCCTTCCAACGTAAGGTTTATACATTGATTGAAGAAGGGGAGACTTTTGGAGCAAGCAAACTTAACAGCATTATGAAGGAAGTCTTGACGGATTTCTGGGGAGATGCCATTGAAATTGACGACGATGCGGCTTTGACTTGGATGCGTCAAGCTCACTACTATATGGGCTTGTATAGTTACACCTACTCAGCCGGACTTGTCATCTCGACTGCTGGTTTCCTTCATCTGAAGAACTCTGAGAATGGAGCTGAAGACTGGCTAAATCTCCTTAAGTCTGGCGGTAGCAAAACACCACTTGAGTCAGCCATGATTATCGGAGCCAATATTTCAACAGACAAACCACTCCGTGATACCATCCAGTTCTTGTCAGACACAGTTGATCAGATTATGACCTACAGTGCGGAGTTGGGAGAGTAAGGGAATAGAGAGGTCGTTCTAGAATGATGCTAATGGGACTTTTGCTTTATTTGTAGTGATTGTCAAGAAAATTGTTGAGGGTCGTAATTGCAAAGCAGAATTAATAACGGAATCGGTATTACTAATCATCCTTTTTATTTTCTATATGATTGAATTTAGTTAAGAAATTGATGAGGAACTATGTACTACAATTTATAGTTAAGTTGTTTTATGTAATTATAGATGCAAGGTATAGATTTATAAACAATTTCTAAGAATATCGTAATTCTTTAAAAATATAGAAATATATGATAAAATATAAAATGTAAACGCTTAAAAAGAAAGGTTGGATTAATGAAAAAGGAACAAGTATTGCTTGGTTTGGGCCTGGCAACAGCAATGGCAACTGGTTTTACTAATCACGTAAAAGCAGATGAATTAATAAACGAGAAATCTAGCAAAGTTAATGCTACTCAAGTTGAAACAAAAAAGGCAGAAGTGACGGAATCGGACGTTAAAAATGCAGAAGTCAAACTAAACAAAGCAATTGATGAAGAAAAAAATGCTCAGAAGATTGTTGATAAAACGCAACAAGAGTATGCATCTGCTGTAACAAATAAGAACAAAGCAGATGACGCTTTAAAACAAGCTCAAGAATTTGCTGAACAAGCTACTACTGAAAAAATTAAAAATGCTGAAAAGGATCTTGTTGCTAAACAGACAACACTTCGGAAGTCAGAAGAAAGATTGTCAGAAGTAAAACAAGGTGAGAAACAAGCTCAGACAAGTGTCGAGAACCAACAAACAGTTGTTAATAAGGCAAAAACTCAGGTTGATCAAAGAGCAGCAGACGTAAAAAAGGCACAAGACAAAGTAAGGGTAGCAGAGAAAGCTTTTGATTGGAATACACTACGCGAGCTTCAACAAGCAACTGAGAAATTAGATGTGAAGGTGAAAGCTGACCAAGCTAAAGTGAGTTCTTTAACTAGTGAGTTCTCAAAAGCTCAACAAGAAAGAAAAGCACTTGTGGAAAGAGGAAATAAGAACCGTTCTACTCTTGAAAAGAATTTAAAATCAGCTGGGAATGAGTTTTTAACAGTTACGGTCCCTCACGAGATTCAATCAAATTCTGTTAGCGAGAGTGATTCCAAGACTCCTCCACTTGAGGAAAAAACTTTCGTAGGAAGTGATGGGAAGACATACTATGTTGCTGCAAATGAAGATGTGAATTTTAGCGGAGAAAGAACAGAAACTATCGTTGTTTCATCTAAAGATTATGTCAGCGATCCTCATGTGGTTGATTATAAAAAGGTTTCTGAAGAAGTTCGTAAATACTTAATTGAATTGCGTAGAATCAATGGTATTGATATTCCAGTGCCAGCTGTGACTGACAAGGCTTTGAGATATGGAAAAGCAAGAGCGGATGAAATGGTGGCAAATAATAAATTGTCACATGATACAAAATTGAAAAATCAAGATTTTGGTTTTAAGGATGCGACTGAAAATGCAACAGCTGGTTCGGTTCCAGAAAAGAGCCTGTTAAGTGAAAAAGAACTTGCTTATAAAGCGGTCTTATCTTACTTTAATGATTATAGAAATGCCTCGTTATATGGCTCATCAGATCCAAAAGAAGCACATAGACGTAACTATGGTCATAGAATTCCATTGCTAGCAGCTTCTGGGACAGGGATGGCTGTCGGAGCATCCTCTAGCGAAAAAACAAGCTATGGTAATTATGGAGTATTAACATTTATTAGTGAGAATAAAGATGTTTATGGAATACTTCCTTCTGGAGCTAAAGGGTATAGTAGTTATTTTTTAGCAACAGCAGAAAATAAAGATAGTAATCCAGATTATAGCGAATTTTACTTTAATGGGAAACGAGTAAAATTCTTACCTAAAATAATCTTCCGTTATGTTTGGAATGAAATCACACATCCTAAAAATCCAGCCTATACTAAAGCGAAAGAAGCTTTAGATAATTTTAATCGAAAACAAAGAAATGAAGAGACTGTGGCAAATGAAAAACTATCGTCTCTAAACAATAACCTTACCATTGCTAAAACGACTTTAGATAAAGATAAAAAAGAACTAGACAAATCTAAAAAACGTCTTGTGGATTTGACAAAACAAAATGAAGCTAAGCTAAACGTTTTGAAATCAGCACAAGCAGAATTGAGTAAACAACAAACTTTGCTGAGTGCTGCTAAAACTGAGTTTTTGAAACAAGAGATTGAACTAAATCGATTGAAAGTAGTCAAAAACGATAAGATAAAATTCGTTAAGACTGCTGAACAATCACTTAAAAATGCTAAAAAAGAGTTGGATACAGCACATCAATATGTTACAAATCTCAAAAATGCTCCAAAAAAACTCGATGAAGCTAAAAAAAGTTTGATTATCGCTAAACAGAAGTTTGAGGAATCAAAAAAAGCACTTGAAAATGCAAATGCTAAATTAAAAAATGCAAAAGTTAAAAAGGAAACTGCTAAGAAAGAATACATCAAAGTATCTGAAGCCTATAAGTTAAAAGTAAGACTTGCTTCAAAAGGAAGTTGGATTCAATCTTCTGGTCGTTGGTGGTACAGACACAACAATGGTTCCTATACATCTAATGGATGGGAGCTAATCAATGGGAAATGGTACCATTTTGATCGCTCGGGTTGGATGCAGACTGGATGGATTCAATCAGGTAATTCGTGGTATTATCTCAGTGGTTCAGGGGATATGCAAACAGGATGGGTCAAATCAAGTGGCTCATGGTACTATTTGAATAGCTCAGGCTCTATGCAAACAGGATGGTTCACTGTTTCAGGGAAATGGTATTATGCATATGGTTCAGGTGCCTTAGCAGTCAATACAACTACACCTGATGGATATCATGTCAATTACAATGGGGAATGGATTAAATAGAGAGTTCTATGCTATTTAAAAAGATTAATACAAACTCTCATTTTATTCAGTATAGTATAACCATCAAATATAGAGATTTACAACTAATTGTAATACATTAAAAATATACAAAATTTGAAAACAATATTGCAACGTGTATGAACTTTCCAATCAAATTTCTTGAAACCCTTTCCTCCTTCTGATAGACTAATACATAGTTTGAAAAAAGGAGACTTATCATGAAAAAATTTGTTGCTGAATTAATCGGTACATTTATGCTTGTGTTCATCGGAACAGGAGCTGTTGTTTTTGGGAATGGTGTTGAAGGTCTTGGACACCTTGGAATTGCTTTTGCCTTTGGTTTGGCAATTGTAGTCGCAGCTTTCTCAATCGGAACTGTTTCAGGTGCTCACTTGAACCCAGCTGTTTCGATCGCTATGTTTGTAAACAAACGTTTGTCATCTTCAGAACTTGTAAACTACATCCTTGGACAAGTAGTTGGAGCTTTCCTTGCGTCAGCGGCAGTATTCTTCCTCTTGTCTAACTCAGGCATGTCAACTGCTAGTCTTGGTGAAAATGCCTTGGCAAACGGTGTCACTGTCTTTGGTGGTTTCTTGTTTGAAGTCATCGCAACTTTCTTGTTTGTCTTGGTTATCATGACTGTAACATCAGCAAGCAAAGGAAATGGTGCGATTGCTGGTTTGGTAATCGGTTTGTCATTGACAGCTTTGATTCTAGCTGGCTTGAACATCACTGGACTTTCAGTAAACCCAGCTCGTAGCTTGGCTCCTGCTGTATTGGTAGGTGGCGCAGCCCTTCAACAAGTTTGGATTTTCATCCTTGCTCCAATCGTTGGTGGTGTTCTTGCAGCTCTTGTTGCGAAAAACTGCCTTGGAACAGAAGAATAAGAAACGAAAAAAGAGTCCTGTTCTCAGTTTGAGGAACAGGGCTTTTTCTATGCAAACAAAAAAGCACTCCCTTTTTGAATGGGAGTGTTTCGTGATTAGCTCAATTCAGCAACGATGGCTTTGATTTGTTCTGCTGTGTGAACACCTGCAACCTGTTTCACAACTTGGCCATCTTTCTTGAAGAGAAGGGTTGGGATAGACATGATTCCAAAAGCACGAGCTGTGTTTGGATTTTCATCAACGTCCATTTTAACGATTTTCAAGACATCTTCTGAAAGTTCTTCAGACAATTTGTCCAAGATTGGACCTTGCATACGACATGGACCACACCAAGTTGCCCAGAAGTCTACCAAGACCAAACCGTCTTTTGTTTCTTGTTCAAATGTTGCATCTGTAATTGCTTTTGCCATTGTATTTCTCCTTTTTTAGTTATATTGGCTTAAATCTTGTTTCATGAGATAGAAGAAGACATCTCCATAAGTCCCATGGTAGTCCAAATCATGACCATTGTAGGTTAATTTTTGGACAGTGTAGTAATCCGCGACACCTATAAGGCAGGCTTGTTGAGAACGTTCAAAGTCTTGGTATGACTCGAAAGTCATGGTTCTCTTTTGCTTGCTGGCATCTAGGTAGGTAATTTCGATCATATAAACTCCTTTGTTCGATCTTGACTTTATTTTACTCCTTGGAAAGAGGAATGTCAAGAAAAATGATTGCGCACGCAACCTTTTTTTAAAAAATCTGATTACGAAATGAAATCAAGACTCGTCTCCAGTCTTTCTTCGACAGCCTTTTGCAGGTAAGCTAGAGTTGTCTGTCCCTCGTCAGTCAGGCAGATAAAGCTAGCCCGTCTATCCTGATCGCAACACCGGCGACTAAGCAAACCGCAGTTTTTCTCTTCTAGTCGGGCCACCATTCGAGAAACAGCGCTCGGACTAAGATGGAGTTTATCTGGCAGGTCAATCTGTCGTAAGGATTTTTCATCAGCTAGATCCAGATAGTAGAGTAGGTAAAACTCTTTTAAGGTCAACCTTTGTTCACTCTGTTGGGCGATGGTTTCTTCTAACATGGCTTCCATTTCCTTTTGACGACGGTTGTAGTCAAACCATTTTTCTAAGTAGGTCATTGTTTTCTCCTTTCTTTTCAAAGTAAAAATCACAAAGTCATTACTGATTATCTTTGTAACACAAGATGATTGCGCATGCAATGATTATACTACTTTTATCTAATCCTTGCAAGCAAGAAGAATTCCAATATTTCCTTGAAATTTTCTGAAAAAAGAGTAAACTGGTATGCAAGAAGTCTATTTCGTGGAGTTTAGGATGAAATTATATGTTCAATTAATGATTCTCTTTGTGATTTCATTGATCGGTGAGGGAATCTCTAGTTTCTTTCATCTGCCCATCCCAGGCAGTATTATCGGGTTGCTGCTTCTCTTTCTAGCCCTACAGTTCAAGTGGTTACGGATCAGGCATGTCAATATGGTCGGGAATTTCTTGCTGGCCAATATGACCATTCTCTTTTTGCCACCAGCAGTGGGAATCATGGAAAAGTTTGATGTGATTGCCCCTTACCTCTTGCCTATCGTTTTGATTGTCTTTTTTGCAGCTGTTATCAATATTATCCTTATAGCCCTAGTGGTTCAGTTCATCAAACGACGGTTTGAGGGAGATTATGAGAAAGGAGACGCCAAATGAGTGAATTTGTTTCCAATCCCCTATTTGGAATTGCATTATCTATCCTAGCTTATCTAGTAGGGATGTTGATTTACAGACGTTTTCCCCATCCATTGACAACACCCTTGCTGTTGTCGGCTATTTTTATCATTATTTTCCTTAAGGCGACGGGTATTTCTTATCAAGATTATTACCAAGGTGGGGTTTATCTGAACAACTTGATAGTCCCATCGACCGTGGCTCTAGGGATTCCGCTTTACAAGAGTTTTCACCTGATGAAGCACCATGCACGGAGTATTCTCTTTGGTAGTCTGTTAGCAGTAGTTGTCAATACTAGTTTTACAGCCTTAGTTGCGAAAATATTTGGCATGGACTTCTTCCTAGCTATTTCTCTCTTTCCCAAGTCAGTGACAACCGCCATGGCAGTGGGGATCACAGAAAAATTGCAAGGTTTGACGACTGTGACCTTGGTCGTCGTAGTGGCGACTGGGATTTTGACCAGTGTTATCGGACCAACCCTTTTGAAGTGGTTGAAAATTGATGATCCAGTTGCGGTGGGACTTTCCCTTGGTGGAACAGGTCATGCTGTCGGAACGGGTACGGCTTTTCGATACGGTTCTGTAGCAGGAGCTATGGGTGGCTTGGCTATCGGTGTCACCGGTATTCTCTACGTCTTTGTAAGCCCCATCGTAGCCAGTTTGATATTGAGTTAAAGAAAAACCCAGCTTTCTAGCTGGGCATTTTTTATTGCAAATTAACCTTGTTTTTTAAGATATAGTAGGTTCCGAGATAGTAGATAGCCGATAAAAAGAGATCGCGTAAGATTTCTGTACCAGCCATCACGTTAAAGTCATTGTCAACTCTTAAGAAGAAAGTGATATAACCAATAACGATGGAAATGACGATATAGGCTAAAATTCCCATTGCTGTTCGATACTCGTTAAAGAGTTGCCCAATAGAGATGGAGAGGTAAATGGATAAAATCCATGCGATAGAACTGACAAATAGTGATAGGGCATACAGCCAGCCGTAGCTGAGGTAAGGGGAAATGAAGTTATAGAGAGCAGTGAAGTCTTTTTCTATTGGTGTTAAGAAGAAGATAATCAATATACTCAAGATAAAGACGATATAGCTTAAGATGGACCAGACAAGACCACCTAAAAGTTTTGCGATGATGATTTGGTGCTCGGAGACAGGCAAAGTCAAGGTCAAGTAACCTTGGCGGTCATAAACACTACCCTTAAATCTTCGGATGATTAAAAAGATTGTTGCAATCCAAAGAGTGACACTGAGTCCTCCGAAGACTAAAATCAAAAAGAAAATGAGATAGCCTGTATTATCAGGGTTGTAACTAGGGCTAAGACTGCTAATAAAAATTCCAATCAAAACTGAAATTGCAAGTACAGCACCGTAGAGTGCAAGATACCATTTATTGATATTTTTAAATTCATAGCGAACTAAATTCCAAAACATAATAATCTCCTTTAACTAAGCCTTGAACTCTTGACGGAAGAGCTGGTCAATGGATTCACCTGACTCGTAACGAATATCATCAACATTTCCTTGTCGGGCGACTTTTCCGTCTTTGAGGAAGATAATCTCATCCAAGATTGGCTCAATATCTGAAATCAAGTGGGTTGAAATCAGCACCGTAGAGGTTGGTGAGTAGTTGTTGATGATGGTATTGAGGATATAATCACGGGCAGCTGGATCCACTCCACCGATCGGTTCATCGAGGACATAAAGACGAGCTTCGCGGCTCATAACCAGGATGAGTTGAACTTTTTCCTTGTTCCCTTTTGATAGTTTCTTGAGGCGGTTGTTCTCATCAATGCCAAGATCAGCTAACAGGTGTTGGGCTCTTTCGAGATTGAAATCTTGATAGAAGGTTTTAAAATAGGTTAGAGCATCCTTAACCTTCATCTCTTCATTGAGATAAGTTGTGTCAGGCAGATAAGAGACAATCGCCTTGGTGGCTGGACTTGGATCCTGTCCGTTAATGAGGACACGTCCTTTATCGGGCTGAAGGAGGCCATTGATCAGTTTGATTAAGGTTGTTTTCCCGGATCCGTTTGGTCCAAGGAGTCCGACAATCTTTCCGGCTGAGATCTCTAGTGAGATATTGTCAAGTGCCGCAGTTGCTCCATAAGATTTTGATACATTCTCAAGTGCTAGTAGTGTCATAGTCTTAAACTCCTTTGATATAATCACTTAATACATTTGGCAGTTCTTCTTTGGTAGCCAAATTGGAGCATGCAAGAGACGAAGTGTTGCAGTTGCTCCTCGGAAAGTTGTTTGCGGGACTGAACGATGAGGTCCAAATCCTCGGTGACAAAACGACCAGTTGTTCGCTTGCTGTATACAAATCCTTCACGTTCAAGGTCAGATAAGGCGCGCTGAATGGTATTAGGATTGACCCCAGCCTGGCTCGCCAGTTCTCTCACGGTAGGGAGCTGTTGGTTGGGTTCCAGTTCATGGGAAACAATCTGTAGTTTGATTTTTTCCATAATCTGTAAATAAATCGGTTTTGTATTATCAAATGACCAGGACATCATAGTCTCCTTTCTTTGTCTTTCTTGTTCTAATCAAATAATACAATAAAACAAAAAACTTGTCAAGTAAAAATAAGAATTGTTTTGGGAATTGCTCAAAAAATGGTATAATGAAAAGAAAACGACAAGGAGGGAAATGCATGCGTTGTCCAAAATGTGGGGCTACAAAGTCAAGTGTTGTTGATAGTCGACAAGCCGAAGAAGGAAATACCATCCGCCGAAGACGTGAGTGCGATGAGTGTCAGCATCGTTTTACAACCTATGAACGAGTAGAAGAAAGAACGCTGGTCGTCGTCAAAAAAGACGGTACACGTGAGCAGTTTTCGAGAGATAAAATCTTTAATGGGATTATTCGCTCAGCCCAGAAACGCCCTGTTTCAAGTGACGAAATCGGCATGGTGGTCAATCGCATCGAACAAAAACTCCGTAGTCGCAGTGAGAATGAGATCCAAAGTGAATATATTGGGTCTTTAGTCATGGAAGAATTGGCAGAGCTGGATGAGATTACCTATGTTCGTTTTGCCAGTGTTTACCGTAGCTTTAAGGATGTAAGTGAGTTGGAGAGTCTGCTCCAGCAAATCACCCAGTCCTCTAAGAAGAAAAAGGAAAAATAGATGAAACCAAATGACCGTTTTTCTTTTCTAAAGAATAATCGGGTGTCGCAAGATACCTCTTCTCTGGTGCAGTGCTACCTCCCGATTATCGGTCAGGAGGCGCTGAGCCTCTATCTATATGCCATTACCTTTTGGGATGGTGGGCAAAAAGAACACCTCTTTTCCCATATCCTCAATCACTTAAACTTCGGCATGCCGACCTTGCTCCAATCCTTTAAAGTCTTATCTGCCTTAGATCTGTTGACCCTTTATCAGAAGGGGGAGAACTATGAATTGCAGCTCCATTCTCCCCTCTCCAGTCAAGAATTTCTAAGCCATTCTGTCTATAGTAGATTATTAGAGAAAAAGATTGGGGATACTGCAGTCGCTTCCATGAAGCAGGCTCCAAGTGAGGGAGAAGCACTCTCTGTTTCTTTGAGTCAAGTCTTTCCAACCCTGACTGACGAAGTGACTCCAAGCGAGTCTAAAGCAAGTTAAAAAATGATTTTGATTTGGAACATTTCCAGCGCCTGATGGCTCGAGATGGTTTGCGTTTTAAAGACGAGCAGACGGATGTTTTGGAATTGTTTGCCATCGCAGATGAAAAAAAATGGACCTGGTTTGAAACTTATCAATTAGCCAAGGCGACAGCAGTAGCTCAGGTTATTTCAGTCAAACGCATGCGTGAAAAGATAGCACAAAAACCAGCATCTTCTGACTTTAGCCCCAAAGAAATGACCATTATCAGGGAAGCCAAAAATAAAACTCCCCTGCACTTTTTAGCGGAAATCAAGCAAACGCGTAAGGGGAACATCACCCAAAGTGAAAGAGAACTCCTTCACCAGATGGCGTCTTTAAGCTTGTTGGATGAAGTCATCAATATCATCTTGCTTCTAACCTTTAACAAGGTTGATTCGGCCAATGTCAATGAAAAATACGCCATGAAGGTCGCAAATGACTACGCTTATCACAAGATTCGAACAGCAGAGGAAGCTGTGCTTCGGATTCGAGAGCGTCGGCAAAAAGGGCAAGAAGAACAGAAAAACAAGGTCAGCTCAACTAAGACAAATGTTCCTAAGTGGAGTAATCCAGAATACAAGAATCAAACCAGTGAGGAAACTCGTCTGGAACTAGAACGCAAAAAACAAGAAATGTTAGCCCGATTAGAAGAAGGAGGAGACTAGATGGAAAGTGTTGGTGATGTAATCAAACGTCAGACAAGTCGTTTTCAGTATCAGGACCTAGTCCAGCAGATTATGAAAGACCCAGATGTAGCAGCTTTTATCCAGAAAGAATCCCTCAGCCAAGAGGAGTTAAATCGTAGCATCTCCAAGTTCAACCAATATATCACAGAACGGGATAAGTTTCTTCGTGGGGATGCGGACTATATAGCGCGTGGCTATAAGCCTATCTTGGTTATGAATCACGGTTATGCGGATGTGTCTTATGAAGAAACACCAGAACTAATCGCGGCAGAAAAAGAGGCGGCAATCAAAAATCGTCTCAAGTTGATCAATCTACCAGCAAGCCTTAAGAAAGCGAAATTGGCTCAGATTGACCTAGATGATCTAGGCCGTTTGCCGATTTTTGAGAGACTCTATGCCTTTGTTGACCTTTATCCAAGCATCCGAAAAGGCCTCTATCTTTACGGAGATTTTGGTGTTGGTAAGAGTTTCATGATGGCAGCCTTAGCTCATGACCTATCTGAAAAACGTGGGGCCTCAACAACTATTCTCCACTATCCAAGCTTTGTCATTGATGTGAAAAATGCCATCGGTGAAGGATCTGTGAAGACCTTGGTGGATGACATCAAGCTAGCAGAAGTCTTGGTCTTGGATGATATTGGTGCAGAGCAGTCAACACCTTGGGTGCGTGATGAGATTCTCCAAGTTATTCTCCAGTATCGTATGCAGGAAGATTTGCCGACCTTCTTTACTTCCAACTTTAATTTCCAAGATTTGGAAAAACATTTTTCCAAAGGAAAGAATGGAAATGACGAGACTTGGGAAGCTAGACGGGTCATGGAACGAATCCGTTATTTAGCTGAGGAAACCAGACTAGAAGGAGAAAATCGCCGATGACAGAAACCATTAAACTGATGAAAGCCCATACTTCAGTTCGTCGCTTTAAGGAGCAAGAAATTCCTCAAGCGGACTTGGACGAGATTTTGACTGCTGCTCAAATGGCGTCATCTTGGAAAAATTTCCAATCCTACTCTGTGATTCTTGTACGTAGTCAAGAGAAGAAAGATGCCTTATATGAATTGGTTCCTCAGGAAGCCATTCGCCAGTCAGCTGCCTTTTTGCTCTTTGTCGGTGACTTGAACCGAGCTGAAAGGGAGCAAGTCTTCATACGGACACTTTCCAACCTCAAGGGGTAGAAGGCCTCCTTATCACGTCTGTTGACGCTGCGCTTGCGGGGCAAAATACCTTGCTTGCTGCTGAGAGTCTGGGATATGGTGGTGTTATCATCGGTTTAGTCCGCTACAAGTCAGAAGAAGTGGCAGCGCTTTTTAACCTACCTGACTATACCTACCCTGTTTTTGGGATTGCCCTTGGCGTGCCAGATCAACAACACGAGGTCAAACCAAGACTGCCTTTGAACCAAGTGGTATTTGAAGAAGAATACCAAGAACAGCCTGTTGCAGCGATTTTGGACTATGACAAAGTACAGGCAGACTATGCTGGTGCGCGTGCGACGACCTCTTGGAGTCAGCGTTTGGCAGAGCAGTTTGGTCAAGTCGAACCTCGTTCAACTCGGAAGAATCTAGAACAGAAAAAGTTATTGTAGAAAGTGAGAAAATATGGCCTTACCAACTGTTGCCATTGTAGGACGTCCCAATGTTGGGAAATCAACCCTATTTAACCGAATCGCTGGTGAGCGAATCTCAATCGTAGAAGATGTCGAGGGTGTGACACGTGACCGTATCTATGCAACGGGTGAGTGGCTCAATCGTTCCTTTAGTATGATTGATACTGGAGGGATTGACGACGTCGATGCTCCCTTCATGGAGCAAATCAAACACCAGGCAGAAATCGCTATGGAAGAAGCGGATGTCATCGTCTTTGTAGTTTCTGGGAAAGAAGGGATTACAGATGCGGATGAATACGTAGCCCGTAAACTCTATAAACCCATAAACCTGTTATCCTTGCCGTTAACAAGGTTGACAACCCAGAAATGCGAAATGATATTTTTGATTTCTATGCGCTAGGATTGGGCGAACCGCTGCCAATTTCGTCTGTCCACGGTATTGGTACGGGTGATGTGCTGGATGCCATTGTGGAAAATCTACCACACGAAGTCGAAGAAGAAAATCCAGATGTGATCAAATTTAGCTTGATTGGCCGTCCTAACGTTGGAAAATCAAGTTTGATCAACGCTATTTTGGGAGAAGACCGCGTGATTGCTAGTCCAGTAGCTGGAACAACGCGTGATGCCATTGATACCCATTTTACAGATACGGATGGACAAGAGTTTACCATGATTGATACAGCTGGTATGCGTAAGTCTGGTAAAGTCTATGAAAATACGGAGAAATATTCTGTCATGCGTGCCATGCGTGCCATTGACCGTTCTGACGTGGTCTTGATGGTCCTCAATGCCGAAGAAGGTATCCGTGAGTACGACAAGCGTATCGCAGGTTTTGCCCATGAAGCCGGTAAAGGGATGATTATCGTGGTCAATAAGTGGGATACCCTTGAGAAAGACAACCACACCATGAAGAAATGGGAAGAGGATATCCGTGAGCAATTCCAATACCTACCTTATGCTCCGATTGTCTTTGTATCCGCTCTCACCAAGCAACGTCTCCATAAACTGCCTGAGATGATTAAGCAAATCAGTGAAAGCCAAAACACGCGTATTCCGTCTGCGGTGCTTAACGATGTCATCATGGATGCCATTGCTATCAATCCAACACCGACAGACAAAGGCAAGCGCCTTAAGATTTTCTACGCAACCCAAGTGGCAACAAAGCCACCAACCTTTGTCATCTTTGTCAACGAAGAAGAACTCATGCACTTTTCTTACTTGCGTTTCTTGGAAAATCAAATCCGCAAGGCCTTTGTCTTTGAGGGAACACCGATTCACTTGATCGCGAGAAAACGAAAGTAAACCTTGCTTGTTTTTCTACAAAAATAAACTAAAAGAAGACTTCATAGTCTTCTTTTTTCTATACTAAAAGGGGAGAAAAGAACCTGCCAAATTGGAGGAGAATCTGTCATCAAATTTCAATCATTTTCCTAGCTTTTGTAATCTATTTGTAATGAAAATGCACTTTCTTTGTAAAAATCAAAATGCTATAATTCCTTAAATCAATTTTCCTTTATCAGGGAGGATATTATGAAAAAAAGCAGATTATTTAAACATAGTTTGTTGGTTCGCTTGCTTGGGTTGCTGATGGTCTTTCTCTTCTTGTCAGCATTCACAGCACCTGAAAAACCTGAGTACGGGATCTATGACCCAGATCACTATCTAACGGATGAGACTATAAGTCAGATTCGGGAATTGAATAATGTCAATAGTAAAAAATCAGAAAAATTCCAGATGGGCGTTTACGTTGTGAAAAGCCTAGATGGAGAAACAATCGAGACTGTCGCCAACGAAACAGCTAGAGCTTGGAAGATTGGCTACTCGGGAGACAACAACGGCGCCTTGATTGTGGTCGCTGTTGAGGATAGAAAATCACGGATTGAAACCAGTAATAATGTGGCAAGTAAGATCACAGACTATCAGACCAATAGATTTTTGAAAACAGCACGACCTTACTTTCAAAAGGGAGACTACAGCAATGGAGTTCTTTCTATAGCAAACAATCTCAACTACATGTTTTATAGTGGATCGAGTACGACTGCTTCAAGTTCTAAAAGTAGTTACGACTATACTACCAACTCTAGTCGCTTAAGGGAACTGGAAAGGTATGCTGGTGAGAGGAGTTCTTCACGACGTCATCGAAAGCAGTTCGAGTGACGGAGTTATCGGATTTGGAATTCTCATTTACTTCATCGTGATGATTATCGGATTTATATCTGGAGGTCGTGGTGGTGGTTCACATGGCGATGATTCTGGCGGTGGCTGGTGGGGCGGTGACTCATCAGATTCAGGTTCCTCTTGGTCTGACTCAGGATCCGACTCATCTGGTGGCTGGGACGGCGGTGGCTTTGATGGCGGTGGTTCGTCTGATGACTGGTGAGTGATCATATATTACTCAAACCGATTTCTCCATACAGTAAGGTGACTCCTTTGCAACAGTTCACTCCTTAATTAAAAATAAAAACAAAGTTTGGGAAATTGATTTAAAATCTGAGTATTTTCTCAGAAAAGTTGATAAAAGAAAGTGTTAAGGTTTTGATATGAAACAAAATAAAGTAATTCTCTCAATAGTGGCGATTTTCTTTGGACTACTAGTTCTGGGAAGTTGTTCCGCAGTGACGACCTATAATGCTCTGGTTGGTGAACAGACTAAGGTGGAGCAGGCTCAGGCCGATGTCTCGACAGCCCTCCAACGTCGTTCGGACTTGATTGGTAACTTGGTGGAGTCCGTTAAAGGACAAATGAATCATGAAACCGAAGTCTTTACCAAGATTGCGGATGCTAGAGCTAAAATCGGTAGTAGCTCTGTTACATCGGAAGAAAACCAAAAGGCTCAGGGAGAGTTGAGCTCAGCTCTTTCCCGCTTGATTTCCTTGACGGAGAATTATCCAGAACTCAAGAGCAATCAAAATGTTGAGCAACTAATGGTCGAACTTTCAGGCAGTGAAAATCGTATCTTTGTAGCACGCAAGGACTATAATAAAGTCGCAGCCGAGTACAATCAAAAGTTGAGAAGTTTTCCAACCGTGCTTTTTGCGAATATGATGAACTTTAAAGAAGCTGAAACCTTTAAAGAAACTGAAGAAGCCAAGACAGTTCCTAAGGTTGATTTTGGAACCTCTTCATCAAGTCAATAAAGTGAATCAGCATATGAATAAAGTAATTTCTCTAGTAAGACTAGTGATTTCAAACTCAAACCTGGAAAGTCTTTTCCAGGTTTTTTTGGTATAATAAAAGGGAAGAGACAGTGACTCAAATGGAGGTTTGCTATGGAGAAAACAAAAGCCTTTCTTGAAGCGCACTACAAGAGATATATCCTTACGATTTGCCTTCTCTGGTTCCTCATGTTTTTTCTTCCTTGGGATTGGCAAATAGGAGGAGTTTCAGTATATTATTTCGTTATGAGAAAACTCTTTGTGGTTTTTGGTGTTTTATCTATCCTATACTCCGTGCTGATTAAAAAAATCAGTCTTCTCATCTTTGGCATCATCTTTTGCTTGGCCTTCTGGATCAATCTCTTTTTGTATTTTGGGATATTGCCTGCATTCTTGGGAAATTAAACATTAAAAATTGGTGGACTAGACGAGCTTCTAGTCCTTTTTTCTTTCTTGTTAAAATAGTTGGAGATATGAAAATAATTTTGTTGACGGGCTGTCTGTATGATATAATAAGTCCCGTAAAAAGAAGATTAAGGGATTTGAAAATGGCTAAAAAAGTAAAAGATTATTATGACTTGACTTATGCTAGGGATTTGAGTCGACGGTTGCAAGAAGCGTCCCCTGCCTTTGATGGACAAAAGTTTAGGCTGTTGTTAGAAAAAGACTTGGAAAATTTGGAGTTTAGCCAGCGTCAAGAACTCTTGGCTAAAAGTATCAAAGAATGTCTCCCCCTATCTTATCAGGACTCTCTCAAGGTTTTTGAGAAAATTTTAGGTCCTGAGTTAGAGGGTGGTTTAGGCATGTTTTCAGAAGGGTATTGGCTTTGGCCAATCGGCAAATATGTAGAACTATATGGAGACAAGGAATTTGAATTGAGCGCGGCCTTTAGTAAGGAACTCACCAAGCGGTTTACGGGAGAATTTTCCATGAGGCCCATACTGGCTCGCTATCCTAAGGCTACAATGGCTTTGCTGTTAGAATGGAGTCAGGATGAAAATTTGCGCGTTCGTAGACTTGCCAGCGAGTGCATGCGTATCCGTCTGCCTTGGGCTAAGAGACAAACCGTGGTGTTAGATTATCTTGAGGATTTCACCACTATTCTGACCAATCTAAAGGATGATGGAGACAAGTCCATTCAAAAAAGCGTAGCCAACAATCTAAATGATTTATATAAGGAAGCCCCCGATAAGTTTGAAAGAATTATTCAAGCTTGGCAAAAGGAGGAGCTAAGTCCAAGTTGTGCTTGGATCATCAAGCATGCATCTCGAACAAAAAACAAAAAAATAGCATCAGAAGATTTATGCAAAAAAAGCTGAATTTTGACTGGTCTTTTCCGTTGTAAATTAAGGATTCTTTCTTGAAAAATAATAGTAAATATGCTAAAATGAAAAGAACATTCTAAAATATTCAGAATTAAAAGTAAGGAAAATCATGGCTAATATTTTAAAAACGATTATTGAAAATGATAAAGGAGAACTTCGCCGTCTAGAAAAGATGGCCGATAAGGTTCTTAATTATGAGAGCCAAATGGCTGCGATGTCAGACGATGAGCTAAAAGCAAAAACTGACGAATTTAAAGAACGTTACAACAAGGGTGAATCACTTGATTCACTACTATATGAAGCTTTTGCGGTAGTACGTGAAGCAGCAAAACGTGTCCTTGGGCTTTTCCCTTATAAGGTTCAGGTCATGGGTGGGATTGTTCTTCACCATGGTGACGTTCCAGAGATGCGTACTGGTGAAGGGAAGACCTTGACAGCGACCATGCCAGTATACCTCAATGCCCTTGCAGGTAAAGGAGTTCACGTAGTTACAGTCAATGAATACCTAACAGAACGTGACGCGACTGAGATGGGTGAGCTCTACTCATGGCTCGGTCTGTCAGTAGGGATCAACTTGGCAGCTAAATCTCCAATGGAGAAAAAAGAAGCTTATCTTTGCGATATTACCTACTCAACCAACTCAGAGATTGGTTTCGACTACCTTCGTGACAACATGGTCGTTCGTGCAGAAAACATGGTACAACGTCCACTCAACTATGCCTTGGTCGATGAGGTGGACTCGATCTTGATCGATGAAGCCCGTACTCCTTTGATCGTTTCAGGTGCCAACGCAGTTGAAACAAGCCAACTCTACCATATGGCGGATCACTTCGTAAAATCCTTGGACAAGGACGACTATATCATTGACGTGCAGTCTAAGACGATTGGTTTATCTGATTCTGGTATTGACAAGGCTGAAAGCTACTTCAAACTAGAAAATCTCTACGATATCGAAAACGTAGCTCTTACACACTTTGTTGACAATGCCCTTCGTGCCAACTATATCATGATCCTTGATATCGACTATGTGGTTAGCGAAGAGCAGGAAATTTTGATTGTCGACCAATTTACAGGTCGTACCATGGAAGGTCGTCGTTACTCTGATGGCTTGCACCAAGCCATCGAAGCCAAAGAAGGTGTGCCAATCCAAGACGAGACCAAGACTTCAGCTTCTATTACCTACCAAAACCTCTTCCGTATGTATAAGAAATTGGCAGGGATGACAGGTACTGGTAAAACAGAAGAAGAAGAATTCCGCGAAATCTACAACATTCGTGTTATCCCAATCCCTACTAACCGTCCAATCCAACGTATTGACCACTCAGACCTTCTCTATGCAAGTATCGATGCCAAATTCAAGGCTGTTATTGAAGATGTGAAGGCGCGTTACCAAAAAGGTCAACCTGTCTTGGTTGGTACAGTTGCCGTTGAAACCAGTGATTATATTTCTAAGAAATTGGTAGCAGCAGGCGTTCCTCACGAAGTCTTGAATGCGAAGAACCACTATAGAGAAGCTCAAATTATCATGAACGCTGGTCAACGTGGTGCGGTTACTATTGCAACCAACATGGCCGGTCGTGGTACCGACATTAAGCTTGGTGAAGGGGTTCGTGAACTTGGTGGACTTTGCGTCATCGGTACAGAGCGCCACGAAAGTCGCCGTATTGATAATCAGCTTCGTGGACGTTCAGGACGTCAAGGAGATCCAGGTGAGTCACAATTCTACTTGTCTCTTGAAGATGATTTGATGAAACGTTTGGTTCAGAACGTTTGAAAGGTGTCTTTGAACGCCTCAACATGTCTGACGAAGCTATCGAATCTCGCATGTTGACGCGTCAGGTTGAAGCAGCTCAAAAACGTGTCGAAGGAAACAACTACGATACTCGTAAACAAGTCCTTCAATACGATGATGTTATGCGTGAACAACGTGAGATCATCTATGCACAACGTTATGATGTCATTACTGCAGATCGTGACTTGGCACCAGAAATCCATGCTATGATTCGTCGTACCATTGGACGTATCGTGGATGCACATGCACGTTCTAAGGAAGATGAAAAATTGGAAGCAATCTTGAACTTTGCTAAGTATAACTTGCTTCCAGAAGATTCAATCAACCGTTCAGATTTTGCAGGTTTGTCAGACCAAGCTATCAAGGATGAACTTTACCAACGTGCCTTGAAAGTCTATGACAACCAAGTTGCTAAGCTTCGTGACGAAGATGCAGTAAAAGAATTCCAAAAAGTCTTGATTCTACGTGTTGTAGACAACAAGTGGACAGACCATATCGATGCTCTTGACCAGTTGCGAAACGCTGTTGGCCTTCGTGGTTATGCACAAAACAACCCTGTTGTAGAATACCAAGCAGAAGGTTTCCGCATGTTTAACGACATGATTGGTTCGATCGAATTCGATGTGACCCGCTTGATGATGAAAGCACAAATCCATGAACAAGAACGTCCGCAAACTGAACACAATATCAGTACAACTGCGACTCGTAATATCGCAGCTCAGCAGGCAAATCTTCCAGAAGATTTGGACTTGAGCCAAATCGGACGAAATGACCAATGTCCATGTGGATCTGGTAAGAAATTCAAGAACTGTCATGGTAAGAGACAATAATATGAGATAAGATACAGGCGGATACCTGGTGAAAATCATTTTTACTTGGTGTCCGTTTGCTTTATAAGGAGATGAATCATGGTATTTACAGCTAAAAGCCCCAAAATTAATATTGAAGAAGTTCGTGCCTTGTCAAAACTAGATGATTTGGCTTATGAGAAAAAATACCAGCGTGATCAAGAACTAGAAGCGATTATCCGTGGAGAAGACCAGCGTATTCTTTTGGTGATTGGACCATGTTCATCTGATAATGAGGAGGCAGTCCTCGAGTATGCCAAGCGCTTATCTGCCTTGCAAGAAGAAGTCAAAGATCGTATTTTTATGGTCATGCGGGTCTATACAGCCAAACCTCGTACCAATGGAGATGGCTATAAGGGCTTGATTCACCAGCCGAATGCGACAGAAGCCCCTAGTTTGATCAATGGAATCAAGGCTGTTCGCCAACTGCACTATCGTGTGATTACCAAGACTGGTATGACAACTGCTGATGAGATGCTCTACCCAGAAAACCTTCCTTTGGTGGATGATTTGATTTCTTATATGGCTGTAGGAGCTCGTTCAGTCGAGGACCAGCAACACCGTTTTGTAGCGAGTGGAGCAGGTTTTTCTACAGGGTTTAAAAATCCAACATCTGGAAATCTCAATGTTATGTTTAACGGGATTTATGCAGCTCAAAATAAACAGAGTTTCCTTTTCCTCGGTAAAGAGGTGGAAACAACAGGGAATCCCTTGTCCCACGCCATTCTTCGTGGTGCCTTGAATGAATATGGGAAATATTCCCAACTATTACTATGACAATTTAGTGGATACCATTGATCAGTATGAGAAGATGGGCTTGGAAAATCCCTTTATCATCATCGATACCAATCATGACAATTCGGGCAAGCAGTACATGGATCAAATCCGTATCGTTCGCCAGACCTTGATCAACCGTGACTGGAATGAGAAAATCAAGAAATACGTTCGTGGTTTTATGATTGAGTCCTATCTAGAAGATGGACGTCAAAATGAACCAGAAGTTTTTGGTAAGTCCATTACAGATCCGTGTCTAGGATGGGACAATACGGAAGCACTTGTTCGCGAAATCTACCAAACGATAGGAGAATAAGATGGCATTTATCGAAAAAGGTCAAGAAATAGATATTGAAGCAATCAAGGCTGCAACTCAGCTGTCACCTGAAGTCTTGCGTTATAAGGAAGCACGAGATCGAGAGTTGGCAGCCATCATCTCGGGTGAGGATGACCGAATTCTTTTGGTGATGGGGCCTTGCTCTTCTGACAATGAAGAGGCTGTTTTGGAATATGCCCGCCGTTTAGCTGACTTGCAGAAAAAAGTTGCGGATAAAATCTTTATCGTCATGCGAGTCTATACAGCCAAACCTCGTACCAATGGAGATGGCTATAAGGGTTTGATTCATCAGCCAAATGCTAGCGAGGCTCCTAGTCTCATCAATGGTTTGCAGGCTGTTCGTCAGCTACACTACCGTGTGATTACCGAAACGGGCTTGACGACAGCTGATGAGATGCTTTATCCGTCTAACCTCGTTTTGGTCGATGATTTGGTCAGCTATCATGCGGTTGGAGCTCGCTCAGTGGAAGACCAGGAACATCGCTTTGTAGCTTCTGGGATTGATGCTCCAGTTGGGATGAAATCCAACATCTGGCAACCTCGGGGTTATGTTTAATGCTATCTATGCAGCTCAAAACAAGCAAACCTTCCTTTACCACGGCCAAGAAGTGGAGACTTCAGGAAATCCCTTGGCCCACGTGATCCTTCGTGGCGCCATGAATGAATATGGAAAAAATGAACCTAACTTCTACTATGAGACCCTCTTAAACGCTATCAACCGTTATGAGACCATGGGACTTGAAAATCCCTTTATCATCATCGATACCAATCATGACAATTCTGGTAAGCAGTATATGGAACAAATCCGCATTGTTCGCAAAGCCTTGCTGAATCGTGATTGGAATGAAAAGATTAAAAAGACGGTTCGAGGCTTTATGATTGAATCTTACCTAGCAGATGGTCGCCAAAACCAGCCAGAGGTCTTTGGTTGCTCTATTACTGACCCTTGTCTAGGTTGGGAAAATACAGTGGCCTTGGTAGACGAAATTTATACTACCTTAACAAAATAAGTGAAAAGGATGGAGTTGGGGGAATCTCAACTCCTTTTGATGAAAATGATAGTTGGACATGGAATTGACATCGAAGAATTGGCTTCGATAGAACGCGCTGCTACACGGCACACAGGATTTGCCGAGCGGGTGCTAACCACTAAGGAAATGGAGCGATTTACCAGTCTCAAAGGCCGCAGAAAAATCGAATATTTGGCAGGTCGTTGGTCGGCTAAGGAAGCCTTTTCCAAGGCTTTGGGAACTGGTATTGGCAAACTGACCTTTCAGGATTTGGAAGTCTTGAACAACGAAAGTGGGGCTCCCTATTTTAGTCAGGCACCGTTTTCAGGAAAGATTTGGCTATCGATCAGCCACACAGATCAGTTTGTGACAGCCAGTGTCATTTTGGAGGAAAATCATGAAAGCAAGTCCACATAGACCGACCAAGGCTCTGATTCATCTGGGAGCTATTCGAAAAAATATCCAACAGATGGGAGCTCATATCCCACAAAGGACGCTCAAGTGGGCAGTGGTTAAGGCCAATGCCTATGGACATGGTGCTGTAGCTGTTGCGACAGCTATCCAAGGAGATGTCGACGGCTTTTGCGTTTCCAATATTGATGAAGCTATTGAACTTCGTCAGGCTGGAGTTAGCAAGAAAATCCTTATCTTAGGTGTGTCTGAGTTAGAAGCTATTGGCCTAGCTAAAGAATATGACATCACTTTGACGGTGGCAGGACTGGAGTGGATTCGAGCACTCTTAGCTACTGGGGCTGACCTAGCTGGCTTATCGGTTCACCTCAAGATTGACTCAGGAATGGGACGGATTGGTTTTCGAGAAGCTAGTGAGGCTGAGCAGGCTCAAGCCTTGCTCAAGCAAGAGGGTGCTCGTGTTGAGGGAATCTTTACCCACTTTGCAACTGCAGATGAAGCTTCAGACACCTACTTTAATGCCCAGTTAGAACGATTTAAAACCATTCTGTCAAGCATGAAGGAAGTGCCAGAGTTGGTTCATGCCAGCAACTCGGCAACGACTCTTTGGCATGCAGAGACTATTTTCAATGCCGTCCGTATGGGAGACGCCATGTATGGTCTGAATCCTAGCGGAGAGGTCTTGGACTTGCCTTATGATTTGACACCGGCCTTGACCTTGCAATCTGCCCTTGTTCATGTCAAAACAGTTCCAGCTGGAGCTTGCATGGGCTATGGAGCCACCTATCAGGCGGATAGCGAACAAGTCATTGCGACGGTGCCAATCGGCTATGCGGATGGTTGGACACGAGACATGCAGAATTTCTCCGTCTTGGTAGATGGACAAGTTTGCCCAATCGTCGGCAGGGTTTCGATGGACCAAATCACCATTCGTCTGCCTAAGGTTTACCCGCTAGGAACCAAGGTAACCTTGATTGGCTCCGACGGAGATAAGGAAATCACAGCTACTCAGGTAGCAGTCTACCGTGGAACTATTAACTATGAGGTCGTTTGTCTCCTCAGCGATCGCATTCCTAGAGAATACTATTAAAACTAAGAAAGGAGGGGGAGCATGAATCTACACCAACCCTTGCATGTCTTGCCTGGTGTGGGGCCAAAGTCAGCAGAGAAATACGCCAAACTAGGAATTGAAAACTTGCAAGACCTCTTGCTCTACTTTCCTTTCCGTTATGAAAATTTCAAGACCAAGCAAGTATTGGAACTAGAAGATGGCGAAAAGGCTGTTCTGTCTGGTCAGGTAGTGACTCCTGCTAATGTCCAGTATTATGGTTTTAAGCGTAATCGCCTGCGCTTTAGCCTCAAGCAAGGAGAAGTCGTTTTTGCGGTTAATTTCTTTAACCAGCCTTATCTAGCTGATAAGATAGAATTGGGAGCAACGCTTGCCGTTTTTGGAAAATGGGATCGGGCTAAGGCCAGTCTGACTGGAATGAAGGTTCTTGCTCAGGTGGAGGATGACCTCCAGCCTGTCTATCGTCTGGCTCAAGGAATCAGTCAGGCAGGACTGGTCAAGGTCATCAAAACGGCTTTTGATCAGGGATTGGACCTCTTGATAGAGGAAAATCTTCCCCAGTCTTTACTTGATAAATACAAACTCATGTCCCGTTGTCAGGCCGTTCGTGCCATGCATTTCCCTAAGGATTTGGCAGAATACAAGCAGGCCCTTCGCCGTATCAAGTTTGAGGAACTCTTTTATTTTCAAATGCAGTTGCAGACGCTCAAGTCTGAAAATAGAGTTCAGGGAAGTGGTCTGGTTCTGAATTGGTCTCAGGAAAAGGTGACAGCTGCTAAAGAAAATCTGCCTTTTGCCTTGACCCCAGCTCAGGAAAAGAGTTTACAGGAAATTTTGGCCGACATGAAGTCCGACCACCACATGAATCGACTCTTACAAGGAGATGTGGGGAGTGGGAAAACGGTAGTCGCTGGCTTGACCATGTTTGCGGCAGTGACGGCTGGCTACCAGGCTGCTCTCATGGTACCGACAGAAATCCTAGCAGAGCAACATTTTGAGAGTTTACAGAGTCTCTTTCCAGACTTGAAACTCGCTCTCTTGACAGGGTCCTTGAAAGCTGCAGAAAAAAGAGAAGTCTTGGAGACCATAGCAAAGGGTGAGGCTGATTTGATTATCGGGACCCATGCTTTGATTCAGGATGGGGTCCAGTATGCTCGTCTTGGTTTGATTATCATCGATGAGCAGCACCGTTTTGGTGTGGGGCAAAGGCGGATTTTACGGGAAAAAGGGGACAATCCAGACGTCCTCATGATGACGGCGACTCCCATTCCACGGACCTTGGCCATCACAGCCTTTGGAGATATGGATGTTTCCATTATCGACCAGATGCCTGCGGGTCGGAAGCCCATTGTGACTCGCTGGATCAAGCATGAGCAGCTGCCTCAGGTCTTGACTTGGTTAGAGGGAGAAATTCAAAAAGGTTCCCAAGCCTACGTCATCTCTCCCTTGATTGAAGAATCTGAAGCTTTGGATCTGAAATGCCATTGCCTTATCAGAGGAGTTGACGGCTCATTTTGCAGGTAAGGCTGAAGTGACTCTTCTACATGGTAAGATGAAGAGTGATGAAAAAGACCAGATTATGCAGGATTTCAAAGAGAGAAAAACGGATATTCTAGTATCTACAACTGTTATCGAGGTTGGGGTCAATGTCCCTAATGCGACCGTTATGATTATCATGGATGCCGATCGGTTCGGTCTCAGCCAACTTCACCAGCTCAGAGGCCGTGTGGGTCGGGGTGACAAGCAGTCCTATGCTGTTCTCGTGGCTAATCCCAAGACTGACTCTGGGAAGGACCGCATGCGCATCATGACAGAAACGACCAATGGATTTGTCCTTGCGGAGGAAGATTTGAAAATGCGTGGTTCTGGTGAGATTTTTGGAACCAGACAGTCAGGACTTCCAGAGTTTCAAGTGGCTGATATTATCGAAGATTTTCCTATTTTAGAAGAAGCCAGGAAGGTTGCCAGCTACATTAGTTCGATAGAAGGTTGGCAAGAGGATCCAGAATGGCGCATGGTTGCTCTCCATCTGGAAAAGAAAGAACATCTAGATTAAGCCTTTTCTAAGAAATCTATAAGCTAGCTTTTAGGTTTGGGTCTTATACTAGAGTCATCAAAAAGAAACGAGGACTCACATATGACGATTAAAGTAACCTACCAAAAGAAATTTCAGACTTTCAAACTAGAGAAAGGAGCTAGTACCTATTGATACACAGAGAGCGGAAACGCTCTTTTTATTTTTATAATATGGTCGGCTATAAATCAAACTTAGTCGAGTGATAAAAAGATATTAGTCTCCAAGCCTATTTACTCTTTGACTGAAGCTTGATATAATTGCCCCATCTGAGTAAGGAGGAGTGAAAAGATTGTTAGAAACAAGAACGATTGCTATCCAAGATAGGTATGGAGAACGATTTCAGTATTGTTGGGGATGTGGTCCCAAGAATGATTTAGGCTTACATTTAAAAACCTATCCAAGTATAGATGGAAAGAGTTGTATTAGTCGGATAAAGCTTGAAAATGCTTATACTGGTGGAGTTCCATCAAATGTCTTTGGAGGAATGATAGCGACTATTTTTGATTGCCATGGCACGGCCTCAGCAGCTTGGTTTGCCCATCATCAAAAAGGGTTGGAACTGACGGAATCAACTGTGATAGGACGTTTATTACTGCTCGCTTGGAGATTGATTACCTTAGTCCTAGTCCAATTGAAGATGAAATTGTGGTCACTTCTACATTGGAGGAATTAGGGGAAAGAAAAGCAATTATTGCTATGGAGATGACAGTGGCTACTAAAGTCCGTGCCAAAGCCAAAATGGTAGCAGTTGCTGTAAAGGATCATATGTAAAACGGAAGATTAGAAGTTTAAGATTTTAAAACTACTTTCAGACGATCAGTTTGAGGGAGGAGAATCTAAAATCACTTTCTGTTTACCATTCTTTCTTGCATTGCTTTTCTAGATATGCTACAGTTATGATAGCGATTACAATTCAAAAGGGGCATGCTATGAAAAATCCAGCTTTGTTAGAAGAAATCAAGACTTATAAAGGAAGGGATGAGGTTCCAGAAGACTTTGATGCTTTTTGGGATGAAGAGGTCAAAAAAGTTTCAGTCCTTCCTGCCTACCAATTGGAGGAAAGAGATTTCCATATTCCCCAAGTTAAGTGCTATGAGCTAACCTTTGAAGGAACGAATGAAGGCAAGGTCTATGCACGAATCGTCCTTCCAAAGACTGAGGAGAAGGTTCCGCTAATCTTCCATTTCCATGGATACATGGGGCGTGGTTGGGATTGGGCTGACATGCTGGCCTATACTGTGGCTGGTTACGGTGTTGTTTCCATGGATGTCCGTGGCCAGTCAGGCTATTCTCAAGATGGTTTGCGCTCTCCTTTGGGAAATACCGTTAAGGGACATATCATCCGTGGTGCTGTGGAAGGTCGAAACCAGCTCTTTTATAAGGATGTCTATCTTGATATTTACCAGTTGATCGAAATTGTTGCTAGTCTGCCACAGGTAGATAAGGAAAGACTTTCTAGCTATGGTGCCTCACAAGGAGGAGCTTTAGCCCTGGTTGCAGCAGCGCTCAATCCTCGGATTCAGCGAACAGTTGCCATCTATCCTTTCTTGTCCGACTTTAGAAGAGTGCTTGAGATTGGCAATACCAGTGAAGCCTATGACGAACTTTCCGTTATTTCAAGTTTCACGATCCCTTCCATGAAACAGAGGATGAAATCATGGCGACTCTAGCCTATATCGATGTGAAGAATCTTGCCCATCGTATCAAGGGAGAGGTCAAGATGATTACGGGCTTGGATGACGATGTTTGCTATCCCATTACCCAGTTTGCGATATACAACCGTTTAACTTGCGACAAATCCTATCGTATCATGCCCGAGTATGCTCACGAAGCCATGAATGTTTTTGTCAATGACCAAGTTTATAACTGGCTCTGTGGCAGCGAGATTCCTTTTAAGTACGTAAGATAATGAATGAGAGAGCCCCCAGAGCTCTCTTTTTATGTCCAAAACCTGAAAGTACTTTTAGAAAATTCAAAATATTAAAATATTCTTAAAAGTAAAATCTATTCTGTGGGAACACAGATATAAATATAAGACTTTGTTGTATAATAAAGGAAAAGTCAAGTAAGAAAGGAGAAGGAATTCTACTGTTTAAAACAGATGACAGTAGGGAGATGGAGGTAAGAATGAGAGAGCTCATTCATTTGTATTGCTTTTTTATTGTATAGTCATAAGGACTAAAAATTTTAGACAAAAAAGAAAGCGCTTTATTTTTATGAAAAATGGAAGGACGAACATGAATTACAAATCTTTACATCGGAAACAGCGATACGGAATTCGAAAATTTGCTGTTGGAGCAGCATCAGTAGTGATTGGTACAGTAGTATTTGGAGTAAATCCAGTCTTAGCTCAAGAGCAAGCCAATGCAGCAGGAGCTAGTACAGAAACAGTTGAATCTGGTCAAGGGCAAGGATTATCAGAGTTACCAAAAGAAGTGTCCTCGGGAGATCTTGAACATTTGGATAAGGATTTGGCTGGTAAATTGGTAGCAGCTCAGGACAACGGAGTTGAAGTAGATCAAGATAAGCTTAAATCACAACCAACAGAAGAGACTGAAGCACCTGCGAACAAAACTGAAGACCCATCTGCAGAAGAAACAGAAGATGAAGGGGCAATTCCAAGAGATTATTATGCAAGAGAGCTCGAAAATGCTAATCCTGTCCTCGAAAAAGAAGATGTGGTAACGGATTCTACAAATGGGCAGAGAGTTGACCTTTCTGGAGAATTAGAAAAATTAAAGACACTCCAGAATGCTACAGTTCATATGGAGTTTAAGCCAGCCGCAAACGCCCCATCATTTTACAACTTATTTTCTTTATCAAGTGATAAAAAAGAAAATGAGTATTTTACGATGTCTGTTCTTAATAACACTGCCTTGATTGAAGGACGTGATGCGAACGGAAATCAGTTTTATGACAAATATACTGATGCTCCCCTGAAGATTAAACCAGGTCAATGGAATTCTGTGACCTTTACAGTTGAAAGACCAAGTGCAGAGCACCCAAATGGTAAGGTTAGACTCTACGTAAATGGTGTGCTTTCTCGCACTAGTTTGAAATCTGGTCGATTTATCAAGGATTTGCCAAATGTCAACCAAGCTCAAATTGGAGCAACTAAACGTGGAAACAAGACATTTTGGGCTTCAAATTTGCAAGTTCGTAATCTTACCGTTTATGATCGCACCTTGACACCAGAAGAAGTTAAAAAACGTAGCCAACTATTTGAGCGTTCTGAATTGGAGAGAAAGCTTCCTGAGGGTGCTAAAGTTACAGAATATGATGTTTTTGAAGGTGGATCTAATCGCCAACCAAATAAAGATGGTATCAATAGTTATCGTATTCCAGCCCTTCTCAAAACAGACAAGGGAACTCTGATTGCTGGAACAGATGAGAGACGCTTGCACCATTCTGACTGGGGCGATATCGGAATGGTTATCCGTCGTAGTGATGACAATGGTAAGACATGGGGAGATAGAATCGTTGTTTCTAATCCTCGTGACAACGAAAATGCCAAGGATCCAAATGCACCATCTCCAGTGAATATCGATATGGCTCTGGTACAAGATCCAGAAACCAAGAGAATCTTTGCCATTTACGATATGTTCTTAGAAGGGAAAGCTGTTTTTGCTTTGCCAGGTCAAGCACCCAAAGCCTACGAGCAAATCGGAGATAAGGTTTATCAAATTTTGTATAAACAAGGGGAAACAGGACAGTACACTATTCGTGAAAATGGTGATGTTTATGATCCTCAAAATCAGAAGACAGACTACCGTGTTGTTGTAAATCCTAAGAAAGCTGCTTATAGTGACAAGGGAGACCTATACAAGGGTGATGAATTAGTTGGCAATATTTACTTTGCTTATAGTGAAAAGAATATCTTTAGAGTAGCAAATACTAGCTATCTATGGATGTCATACAGTGATGATGATGGTAAAACTTGGTCTGCGCCTCAAGATATTACACACGGAATTCGCAAGGAATGGATGCATTTCTTAGGAACAGGGCCTGGTACAGGAATTGCCTTGCGTACAGGCCCTCATAAAGGACGTCTTGTGATTCCAGTTTATACAACCAATAATGTATCACATCTAAGGGGTTCTCAGTCTTCACGTGTTATCTATTCGGATGATCATGGTAAAACATGGCATGCAGGAGCTGCAGTCAATGACAATCGTCCTGTCGGAAATCAAACTATCCACTCTTCCAATATGGATAATGCTGGTGCTCAAAACACAGAATCTACGGTTGTTCAATTGAATAACGGAGACCTCAAACTCTTTATGCGTGGATTGACAGGAGATCTTCAAGTTGCCACAAGTAAAGATGGTGGTGCAACGTGGGAGAAGGAAATCAAACGCTATCCTCAAGTTAAAGATGTTTATGTTCAAATGTCTGCTATTCATACCATGCATGAAGGTAAGGAGTATATTGTACTCAGCAATGCAGGGGGACCTGGACGTTACAATGGTTTGGTGCATTTGGCTCGTGTAGAAGAGAATGGTGAGTTGACATGGCTCAAACACAACCCTATCCAAAGTGGTAAGTTTGCTTACAACTCCCTCCAAGACCTTGGAAAGGGAGAATATGGTTTGCTTTACGAACATGCGGATAGCAACCAAAATGAATATACCTTATCTTATAAGAAATTTAACTGGGATTTCTTGAGCAAGGATATGATCGTTGCAAAAGAAGCTAGAGTGAAGCAAGCTATCGAAATGGGACAAGGAATTGTTGCCATGGAGTTTGATTCGGAAGTATTGGTGAATGAAGCGCCAACACTGAAATTGGCAAATGGCAAAACTGCTAACTTTGTGACCCAATATGATAGTAAAACTCTCTTGTTCTCAATTGATAAAGAGGATATTGGTCAGAAAATCACAGAGATCATTGATGGCCGTATTGAAAGCATCCATAATCTTGCCGTGACTGTAGCAGGTTCAAAAATTACCAATGGTGTTAATGCAACTGAGCCAGCAGTTGAAGAAGTTCCGGAGTTCGCAGGTGGTGTTAATGCAGAAGAAGCTGCTGTGACAGAAGTTCCGGAGTATACAGGTTCAATGGCAACAGTGGGTGAAGAAGCAGCTCCAACAGTAGACCAGCCTGAATTCACAGGTGGTGTTAATTCAGAAGAAGCTGCTGTGACAGAAATTCCGGAGTACACTGGTCCTTTGGCAACAGTGGGTGAAGAAGCAGCTCCAACGGTTGAAACCTGAATTTACAGGTGGTGTTAATGCTGAGGAAGCCCCAGTGGCAGAAATCCCAGAGTACACAGGTCCTTTGGCAACAGTAGGCGAAGAAGCAGCTCCAACGGTTGAAAAACCTGAATTTACAGGTGGGGTCAACGCTGTTGAAGCAGCAGTCCATGAACTGCCAGAGTTTAAAGGTGGCGTTAATGCGGTTCTAGCTGCATCTAACGAGCTTCCTGAATATAGAGGAGGCGCTAACTTTGTCTTAGCAGCTTCAAATGACCTACCAGAGTATGTAGGTGGCGTCAATGGCGCTGAGGCGGCAGTCCATGAACTTCCAGAGTTTAAGGGAGAAACCAAACCAGTCTTAGCGGCTACAAATGACAAACTATCTCTAGGAAAAGATGTTACCTATCAAGCTCCAGCAGTTAAACAAACGGATCTACCAAATACTGGAAGCAAGGAAACAAGCTCACTGATTTCCCTTGGTCTTGCAGGTGTTCTTTTATCCTTGTTTGCATTTGGCAAGAAGAGAAAAGAATAGTAAGCAAAGCTATTTGAATAAGTCTCAGAAAAGATAGCAGGTTTTTCAGCCTGCTATCTTTCTTTATTACATCCAGGTTGATTCGAAATCATAAGAAGTCTGAAACTACTTTCAGGATAGTCTGTTCTATAAAATAGTTTTGAAACTGAAATCTATTCTATCACAATCTATTGAAAGCGCTTAACAAATGATATATAATAAGCCCATAGAAGAAAGAAAGGGAGGAAAGAGGATGCCACAGATCAGCAAAGAAGCCTTGATTGAACAGATCAAAGATGGAATCATTGTCTCTTGCCAGGCACTTCCTCACGAACCGCTTTATACAGAAGCGGGAGGGGGTTATCCCCTTGCTAGTCAAAGCGGCTGAGCAAGGTGGAGCAGTCGGTATCCGAGCAAACAGTGTTCGTGATATCAAGGAGATTAAGGAGGTTACGAAACTCCCGATTATCGGGATCATCAAACGTGACTATCCGCCACAGGAGCCATTCATTACAGCGACTATGAAAGAAGTTGATGAGTTGGCTGAACTAGACATTGAGGTTATTGCTCTGGATTGTACCAAACGTGAACGTTACGACGGTTTGGAAATTCAGGACTTCATCCGACAAGTCAAAGAAAAGTATCCACATCAACTTTTAATGGCTGATACCAGTACTTTTGAAGAAGGGCTAGCAGCAGTCGAAGCAGGGATTGATTTTGTTGGAACAACCCTATCAGGTTACACTTCTTATAGTCCAAAAGTAGATGGTCCAGACTTTGAACTAATCAAAAAACTTTGTGAAGCAGGAGTGGATGTCATCGCTGAAGGGAAAATTCATACACCTGAACAAGCCAAACAAATCCTTGAATATGGGGTGCGAGGCATCGTTGTTGGTGGAGCGATTACTAGACCAAAAGAGATTACGGAGCGCTTTGTTGCCGGTCTTAAATAACACAATCTCAAAAAAGAGGAGAGTGGTTGATGCGTCGGAGAAAATGAAAACGTATACAAATATAAACTTGCTCATTATCCAATATGGATACGCTTATCAATTAGGAGAATACAAATGAAATTTAGAAAACTAGCTTGTACAGTACTTGCAGGTGCTGCGATTCTTGGCCTTGCTGCTTGTGGTAACTCTGGTGGAAGTAAAGATGCTGCAAATTCTGGTAGCGATAGCGGAAAAACAGAAATCACTTGGTGGGCATTCCCAGTCTTCACACAAGAAAAAACTGGTGACGGTGTTGGAACTTATGAAAAATCAATCATCGAAGCTTTTGAAAAAGCAAATCCAGATGTAAAAGTGAAATTGGAAACCATCGACTTTAAGTCAGGTCCAGAAAAGATCACAACAGCTATCGAAGCAGGAACAGCGCCAGACGTACTCTTTGACGCACCAGGACGTATCATCCAATACGGTAAAAATGGTAAATTGGCTGAGTTGAACGACCTCTTCACAGACGAATTTGTCAAAGATGTGAACAACGAAAACATCGTACAAGCAAGTAAGGCTGGAGACAAAGCTTACATGTATCCAATCAGTTCAGCACCATTCTACATGGCAATGAACAAGAAAATGTTGGAAGATGCTGGAGTTGCAAACCTTGTAAAAGAAGGTTGGACAACTGATGACTTTGAAAAAGTTTTGAAAGCGCTTAAAGATAAAGGCTACACTCCAGGTTCATTGTTCAGTTCTGGTCAAGGGGGAGACCAAGGAACACGTGCCTTCATTGCAAACCTTTATGGCGGCTCTGTAACAGATGAAAAAGTAACAAAATATACAACTGACGATCCTAAATTCGTCAAAGGTCTTGAAAAAGCTGCTAGCTGGATCAAAGACGGTTTGTTGAACAATGGTTCACAATTTGACGGTGGAGCAGACATCCAAAACTTTGCGAACGGTCAAACTTCATACACAATCCTTTGGGCACCAGCTCAAAACGGTATCCAAGCGAAACTCTTGGAAGCAAGTAAGGTAGATGTGGTAGAAGTACCATTCCCATCAGACTCTGGTAAACCATCTCTTGAATACCTTGTAAACGGATTTGCAGTATTCAACAACAAAGACGATAAGAAAATCGCAGCTGCTAAGAAATTCGTTCAATTCATCGCTGATGACAAAGAATGGGGTCCTAAAGACGTTGTTCGTACAGGTGCCTTCCCAGTTCGTACTTCATTTGGCAAACTTTATGAAGACAAACGTATGGAAACAATCAGTGGTTGGACTAAATACTACTCACCTTACTACAACACTATCGATGGATTTGCTGAAATGAGAACACTTTGGTTCCCAATGTTGCAATCTGTATCTAATGGTGACGAAACCAGCGGATGCTTTGAAAACCTTCACTGAAAAAGCTAACGAAACAATCAAAAAAGCTACAAAACAATAAGCACTAAGTCAGATTGATTCCCCCTTTTCCCTGTGCACTAAGGTGTAAGAAAAGGGGGACTTTTGTTTGAAATGGTAGGAACTGTCACGAAATTAAAATGAAGTTCTTACATAAGCGAATCTTAAAAAATTTCATTTTGATTTTAAAACAGTTTAAGAAAATCAAAAACTATTCTAATTGAAAGAGAGGTGCCGACTGTGAAAGTCAATAAAATTCGTATGCGGGAAACAGTGATTTCCTACGCTTTCCTAGCACCAGTATTATTCTTCTTTGTAATCTTTGTCTTGGCTCCTATGATTATGGGATTCATTACAAGTTTCTTTAACTACTCCATGACGAAATTTGAGTTTGTAGGCTTGGACAACTACATTCGTATGTTTAAAGATCCTGTCTTTACCAAGTCTTTGATCAATACCGTTATCCTGGTTATTGGATCTGTTCCGATTGTAGTTCTCTTCTCGCTCTTTGTAGCATCTCAAACCTATCATCAAAATGCCATTGCTCGATCTTTCTATCGTTTCGTCTTCTTCCTACCGGTTGTAACAGGTAGTGTTGCCGTAACGGTTGTATGGAAATGGATCTATGACCCCCTATCAGGGATTCTAAACTTTGTCCTTAAGTCAAGTCATATCATCAGCCAAACATTTCTTGGTTGGGTGATAAAAACTGGGCTTTACTAGCGATTATGATCATCCTTTTGACAACATCTGTTGGTCAACCGATTATCCTTTATATCGCTGCTATGGGAAATATTGATAACTCACTAGTTGAAGCGGCGCGTGTTGACGGTGCGACTGAGTTTCAAGTCTTCTGGAAGATCAAATGGCCTAGCCTTCTTCCAACAACTCTTTACATCGCAATCATTACGACCATCAACTCATTCCAATGTTTCGCCTTGATTCAGCTCTTGACATCTGGTGGTCCAAACTACTCAACAAGTACCTTGATGTACTACCTTTACGAAAAAGCCTTCCAATTGACAGAATATGGCTATGCAAACACTATCGGTGTCTTCTTGGCAATTATGATTGCGATCGTAAGTTTTGTTCAATTTAAAGTACTTGGAAACGACGTAGAATACTAAAGAAAGGAGACAGCTATGCAATCTACACAAAAGAAACCCTTAACAGCTTTTACTGTTATTTCAACGATTATCTTGCTCTTGTTGACCGTGCTGTTCATCTTTCCATTCTACTGGATCTTGACAGGGGCCTTCAAATCACAGCCTGATACCATTATGATTCCGCCACAGTGGTTCCCTAAAATGCCAACCATGGAAAACTTCCAACAACTCATGGTGCAAAACCCTGCTATGCAGTGGATGTGGAACTCTGTATTTATCTCACTGGTAACCATGTTCCTAGTGTGTGCAACATCTTCTCTAGCAGGTTATGTCTTGGCTAAAAAACGTTTCTATGGGCAGCGCATCCTCTTTGCAGTCTTTATCGCTGCCATGGCTCTTCCAAAACAAGTTGTCCTTGTACCATTGGTACGTATCGTCAACTTCATGGGAATTCACGATACTCTTTGGGCAGTTATCCTACCTTTGATTGGATGGCCGTTCGGGGTCTTCCTCATGAAACAGTTCAGTGAAAATATTCCAACAGAATTGCTTGAATCAGCTAAAATCGACGGTTGTGGTGAAATTCGTACTTTCTGGAGCGTAGCCTTCCCTATTGTGAAGCCAGGATTTGCAGCCCTTGCAATCTTTACCTTCATCAATACTTGGAACGACTACTTCATGCAGTTGGTTATGTTGACTTCACGTCAAAACTTGACTATCTCACTCGGGGTTGCGACCATGCAGGCCGAAATGGCAACCAACTATGGTTTGATCATGGCTGGTGCAGCTCTTGCAGCCGTGCCAATCGTAACCGTCTTCCTTGTCTTCCAAAAATCCTTCACTCAAGGGATTACTATGGGAGCTGTTAAAGGATAAGATCCTGCGAAAATCGAATTCAAACAACTTTAGCATCACCTTGCCATACTTAAGTACAGCCTGCGGTTAGCTTCCTGGTTTGTTCTTCAATTTTTATTGAGTATAAAAGAATACAGAGTTATAAGTGTCTACAAAATGTTGGGTATTTGTATGCCATAGAGATTTTGTCAGACACTTATAAACTTAAGAATGAACTCTTTTCATGATACTAGTTAGAGTAGGTTCGTTTTATGGTAAGTATTTCCCGCTATAGTGGTATCTAAGATAAGCATCTTACGCTTATCTTAGACGGAATTTTTGAGACTGACGATGAAAGAGCAACAGGCTCAAAAATTAGGAATGAAATTCCGAAAGAATTTGCTTCCGTCCGCACTATTACAGGAAAATAGAAAAAGAATCATTTGAAACTGAAAAATAGTAACTATCAGAAACGAAGGAAATAGTATGATTTTTGACGATTTAAAAAATATCACCTTTTACAAAGGGATTCATCCCAATCTAGATAAGGCTATCGACTATCTCTATCAGCACCGTAAGGATTCTTTCGAACTAGGTAAGTATGAGATTGACGGGGACAAGGTCTTTCTAGTTGTTCAGGAAAATGTCCTCAATCAAGCTGAAAATGATCAGTTTGAGCACCATAAACACTATGCAGATTTGCATTTGCTGGTAGAAGGACATGAATATTCGAGCTATGGTTCACGTATCAAAGACGAAGCGGTAGCATTCGATGAAGCGAGTGACATTGGTTTTGTTCATTGTCATGAACGCTACCCACTCTTGTTGGGTTATCACAATTTTGCGATTTCTTCCCAGGAGAACCGCATCAGCCAAATGGCTATGCAGGTATGGAAGAGAAGGTTCGCAAATATCTCTTTAAAATTTTGATTGATTAAAAGAATCAGGAGGAGCAAACATGGCACAAAAAGGAGTAAGCCTGATCAAGGCAGCATTTGATACAGATAATTTTCTCATGCGTTTCAGTGAGAAGGTCTTGGATATCGTGACAGCCAATCTTCTTTTTGTTGTCTCTTGTTTGCCTATCGTGACGATTGGAGTGGCAAAAATCAGCCTCTATGAGACTATGTTTGAGATTAAGAGAAGCAGACGGGTACCAGTCTTTAGAACTTATATAAGGGCCTTCAAGCAAAATCTGAAACTGGGTTTCCAGTTAGGTTTGCTAGAGTTGGGCATTGTTTTGCTGAGTCTTTTAGACCTCTATCTTTTCTGGGGCCAGACAGCTTTACCTTTCCAGATTGTGAAAGCTATTTGTTTGGGGATTCTCATCTTCCTCACTCTTGTGATGTTGGCTAGTTATCCCATCGCTGCGCGCTATGATTTGTCTTGGAAAGAAGTGCTGCAAAAAGGGCTTATCTTGGCAAGTTTTAACTTTCCGTGGTTCTTCCTCATGTTAGCCATTCTCTTTCTCATTGTGATGGTTCTTTATCTATCCGCCTTCACTCTCCTCTTGGGTGGATCAGCTTTTATCCTCTTTGGTTTTGGTTTGCTAGTCTTTCTCCAAGCAGGATTGATGGAGAAAATTTTCGCCAAATACCAGTAGGATGAGGTGTTTCTGAAACTACTTTCAATCGTTAAAGTTTCTAAAATACAAGTAGAAACTAAAATCTAAGTGTATACAAGATATTGAAAGCGATTTTCACAAGGTGTATACTAAACTTGTAAAAAATAGAACTGCTCTCAGCAGAAAAAAAGAAATCTTAGGAGAAAATCTATGTCAGATTTGAAAAAATACGAAGGTGTCATTCCAGCCTTCTACGCATGTTATGATGATCAAGGAGAAGTCAGTCCAGAACGTACGCGCGCCTTGGTTCAATACTTCATTGATAAGGGAGTTCAAGGTCTCTATGTCAATGGTTCTTCTGGTGAATGTATCTACCAAAGTGTGGCAGATCGCAAATTGATTTTGGAAGAAGTCATGGCAGTTGCCAAAGGAAAATTGACTATCATTGCTCACGTTGCTTGCAATAATACAAAGGATAGTATGGAACTTGCTCGCCACGCAGAAAGCTTGGGAGTAGATGCCATTGCAACGATTCCGCCGATTTACTTCCGCTTGCCAGAATACTCAGTTGCCAAATACTGGAACGATATCAGTGCTGCAGCTCCAAATACAGATTATGTGATTTATAACATTCCTCAATTGGCAGGTGTTGCTTTGACTCCAAGTCTTTATACTGAAATGTTGAAGAATCCTCGTGTTATCGGTGTTAAGAACTCTTCTATGCCAGTTCAAGATATCCAAACCTTTGTCAGCCTTGGTGGAGAAGACCACATCGTATTCAATGGCCCAGATGAACAATTCCTAGGTGGTCGCCTCATGGGTGCCAAAGCTGGTATTGGTGGTACTTATGGTGCGATGCCAGAACTCTTCTTGAAACTCAATGAGTTGATTGCTGAAAAAGACTTGGAAACAGCGCGTGAATTGCAATACGATATCAACGCAATCATTGGTAAATTGACTGCTGCACATGGAAATATGTACGGTGTGATCAAAGAAGTCTTGAAGATCAATGAAGGTTTGAATATTGGTTCAGTTCGTTCCCCATTGACACCAGTAACTGAAGAAGATCGCCCAGTTGTAGAAGCAGCAGCGCAATTGATTCGTGAAACCAAGGAGCGCTTCCTCTAATCCATAAGGAGGTATTTATGACACACTACGTTGCAATTGATATTGGCGGAACCAACATCAAATATGGTTTGATTGACCAAGAAGGCCAACTTGTTGAATCGCATGAAATGCCAACTGAGGCATATAAGGGTGGCCCTCCATATCTTACAAAAAGACAAAAGATATCGTTTCCAGCTATTTAGAAAAAAAGGCCCAGTAGCAGGTGTTGCCATTTCTTCTGCGGGGATGGTGGATCCAGATAAGGGTGAGATTTTCTATGCTGGCCCTCAAATTCCTAACTACGCAGGAACCCAGTTCAAGAAGGAAATCGAGACGAGTTTTGCTATTCCTTGTGAGATTGAAAATGATGTCAACTGTGCAGGTCTGGCTGAGGCAGTATCTGGTTCAGGCAAGGGAGCGAGTGTCACACTTTGCTTGACCATTGGAACCGGTATCGGTGGTTGCTTGATTATGGATGGGAAAGTCTTCCATGGATTTAGCAATTCGGCCTGCGAAGTTGGTTACATGCACATGCAGGATGGAGCTTTTCAGGATCTTGCTTCTACGACAGCCTTGGTTGAGTATGTAGCAACAGCTCACGGTGATCCAGTTGATCAGTGGAATGGCCGACGCATTTTCAAGGAAGCCACTGAAGGAAATAAAATCTGTATGGCAGGTATTGACCGCATGGTAGATTACCTTGGGAAAGGTCTGGCAAATATTTGCTACGTTGCCAATCCAGAAGTAGTCATTCTCGGTGGCGGTATCATGGGACAAGAGGCTATCCTCAAACCAAAGATCCGCACAGCCTTGAAGGCGGCCTTGGTACCAAGTCTAGCTGAAAAAACACGATTAGAATTTGCTCATCACCAAAATACAGCAGGTATGTTGGGAGCCTATTATCATTTCAAAACAAAACAATCCTAGTTTGGTTGGACCAAACTAGGATTTTCTAGCGCGTTTTTGTCTACGATAGCCGTTGAGTTTTTTATTTTCCCAATAACTATTAAAGATTTTTTCTTTGCTCTCACGATTGATTTCTAAAAAGTAGGCATAAATCAAATCTGTTAAAAAGAGCATAGGAAGTTGAGCGGAAATACGTTGGATGTAAGAAGATTGGCTATGACTTGCGACTAGGACTGTTTCGGTGTAGGCCTGAGAGTCTTTGCTAGGAGAACTGGTAAAGAGAATGGTCTTGGCACCCATATCCTTGGCATCCAGCAAACTATCTAGGACGGATTGGGTAGTGCCAGACAAGGAAAAACCTAGCACCAAACAATTTTCATCCATGATACTGGTCGTCCAAGCAAAGCCATCCCGATCGGTCAAAGCTTCACAGACAACACCTAGACGCATAAAGCGCAATTTCATCTCACGGGCAATCAGACCAGAACTTCCCGTCCCAAAAAAGTAAACCCGTTCCGCATCATCAATTAGCTGGGCAACTCGTTCAAGCTGCGCTTCATCAATCAAATCCTGCGTGTGTTCTCGCATGATGCTGTAGCTTCGCAAAACACGTTTGGTCAAGGGACTGTGTTCGTGTGAATGGATGTCCTGTTTACTAGCTTGGTGTTGGTATTGAAAAACAAATTCTCGGTAGCCTGTAAAACCACACTTTTTGGCAAAGCGAGTCAGAGCTGCTTGTGAGATATGTAATTTTTGGGTAACTTGCTGAGAAGAAAGATCATCTTGGATCGTATCAGACTGCAAAAAATAGCGAGCGATTTCTTGCTCGAGCTCAGTTAATTCTTCAAAATGGAGATCGATTATGGTTGCGATATCTGGCTTATTCATGAGGCTCCTTTTTATGAGTCAAAGTCTTAAAAGTTGACGCTTCCCTAACTATTACTATCATTATATCATAGAAGGTTGGATAACAAAATAAAAATGCGTTTTGGATGAAATCTCAAAAAAGAGATAGACTTTTCCAAGAGTTTCTCCATAAAATATGGTACAATGAAAAGTACTGGTCTTCGGTCAAATCCTAGTATTTTTTAGCTGAGATTTATCCGGAAGATCTGCAATTTTCTAGAAAAGGGTCTTAGTTGTATGAGAAAATTTAATAGCCACTCGATTCCGATTCGGCTTAATTTACTGTTTGCGATTGTCATCCTGCTCTTTATGGCCATTATTGGTCGATTGTTATACATGCAGGTACTGAATAAAGACTTCTATGAGGCAAAGTTGGCATCAGCCAGCCAGACTAGGGTAACAACCAGTTCAGCTCGTGGCCAAATCTACGATGCAACAGGCAAACCCTTGGTAGAAAACACACTCAAGCAAGTTGTTTCTTTCACACGAAACAATAAGATGACGGCAGCAGAGTTAAAGGAGACGGCTAAAAAACTGCTGACGTATGTGAATGTCACTTCCCCTGAACTCACAGACCGTCAGATTGCGGACTATTACTTAGCTGACCAAGAAATCTACAAGAAGACAGTCGAGGCCCTTCCAAGTGACAAACGCCTGGATTCAGATGGAAATCGCTTATCGGAAGCGACACTTTACAATAATGCGGTTGAAAGTATTGACGTGAGTCAACTCAATTATACAGATGAGCAAAAAAAGGAAATCTATCTGTTTAGCCAGCTCAATGCAGTTGGAAATTTCGCAACTGGAACCATTTCAACAGATGCCTTGGATGATACGCAAGTTGCACTTGTAGCTTCTGCGTCCAAGGAATTACCGGGCATTAGCATTTCAACCTCATGGGACCGAAAAGTACTGGACACTTCTTTATCGTCTATCGTCGGTAGTGTTTCCAGTGAAAAGTCAGGTCTTCCAGCAGAGGAAGTTGACGCTTATCTCAAGAAAGGATACTCTCTCAATGACCGAGTGGGGACTTCCTATCTTGAAAAGCAATATGAAGACGTCCTTCAAGGCAAACGCTCCGTCAAGGAAATCCACCTCGACAAGCACGGAAATATGGAAAGTGTGGAAAATGTCGAAGAAGGAAGCAAAGGAAACAATATCAAGTTAACGATTGACCTAGCTTTCCAGAATAGTGTGGATGACCTACTCAAGAGCTACTTCAACTCAGAGTTGGGTAACGGTGGAGCCAAATATTCTGAAGGAGTCTACGCTGTAGCCCTCAATCCTAAACCGGTGCAGTTCTGGCGATGTCAGGTGTCAAGCATGATGTCGAATCCGGGAAATTAAGTTCAGATTCGCTTGGAACGATAACCAATGTCTTTGTACCAGGATCTGTTGTTAAAGCAGCGACCATCAGCTCTGGTTGGGAAAATGGAGTCTTGTCAGGCAATCAAACCTTGACAGACCAGCCGATTGTTTTCCAAGGTTCGGCCCCTATCAATTCATGGTACACCTTGTCCTATGGCTCTTTCCCGATCACAGCAGTTGAGGCTCTAGAGTACTCTTCTAATACCTACATGGTTCAAACCGCGCTAGGAATCATGGGACAGACCTACACGCCAAACATGGTGGCTGCAACGGGACAGTTAGAGACTGCAATGGGCAAATTGCGATCAACCTTTGGGGAATACGGACTCGGAGCTTCAACAGGGATTGACCTCCCAGATGAATCCACAGGATTCACGCCAAAAGAATTTGATTTGGGGAACTATATCAATAATTCCTTTGGTCAGTTTGATAACTACACACCGATGCAGTTAGCCCAGTATGTCGCAACCATTGCAAACAATGGTGTGCGTTTAGCTCCTCACATCGTTGAAGGAATCTATGGCAACAATGACCAAGGTGGCTTAGGCAGTCTAGTTCAGGAAACAGCTGCCAAGGAAATGAACAAGGTCAATATCTCAGAAGCCGATATGGCTATCTTGCACCAAGGTTTCTATCAAGTTTCGCATGGAACGAGTGCCCTTACGACAGGTCGTGCCTTTTCAAATGGCGCAGCCGTATCCATCAGTGGGAAAACGGGTACTGCCGAAAGTTACGTTAATGGCGGTCAAAAAGCTAATAACACCAATGCCGTCGCCTATGCACCGTCGGATAATCCCCAAATTGCGGTCGCAGTCGTCTTTCCTCATAACACCAATCTAACAAACGGTGTTGGACCTTCCATTGCGCGCGACATTATCAACCTTTATAACCAACACCATCCAATGAATTAGAAAGGAACTTATGCTGTATCCAACACCTATTGCCAAGCTGATTGATAGCTATTCCAAGCTTCCGGGTATCGGGATCAAAACGGCTACCCGCCTCGCCTTCTATACCATTGGAATGTCTGATGACGATGTCAATGAATTTGCCAAGAATCTCCTATCTGCCAAGCGGGAATTAACCTATTGTTCCATCTGTGGCCGTTTGACCGATGATGATCCTTGCTCGATCTGTACGGATCCGACTCGAGACCAGACAACCATCTTAGTGCTAGAAGATAGTCGCGATGTGGCTGCTATGGAAAACATCCAAGAATACCACGGACTCTATCATGTCTTGCATGGACTCATTTCTCCGATGAATGGCATTAGCCCAGATGATATCAATCTCAAGAGTCTCATGACTCGTCTCATGGATAACGAGGTTTCAGAGGTTATTGTGGCAACCAATGCGACAGCAGATGGAGAAGCGACCTCTATGTATCTCTCTCGTTTGCTCAAACCAGCTGGTATCAAAGTCACTCGTCTAGCACGAGGACTAGCCGTGGGAGCAGATATCGAGTATGCGGACGAAGTCACACTCTTACGAGCCATTGAAAATCGGACAGAGTTGTAAGTTTGGACAAATTTACGAATTCAATTCATTTAGTTAAACCAAGGAGACCGAATTTGATGTTAACGGTCTCTTTTTATCTCTCTGAAATTCTAGTACCATGTTCAAGTTTCAAAAAAAGAAGCAAATATGATATACTAAAGAACGAGTATTCTATTAGAATTAGGACAAGCAATATGAAACAAACGATTATTCTTTTATATGGTGGGCGTAGTGCAGAGCGTGAAGTCTCTGTCCTTTCAGCTGAAAGTGTTATGCGTGCGGTCAACTACGACCGTTTCACAGTCAAGACTTTCTTCATCAGCCAGTCAGGTGACTTTATCAAAACGCAAGAATTTAGCCAGACTCCAGGTCAAGAGGATCGTCTCATGACTAATGAGACCATTGACTGGGACAAGAAAATCGCGCCAAGTACTATCTACGAAGAAGGCGCTGTGGTCTTTCCAGTTCTTCATGGCCCAATGGGAGAAGATGGCTCTGTTCAAGGATTTCTTGAAGTTTTGAAAATGCCTTATGTCGGCTGCAATATCTTGTCATCCAGTCTTGCCATGGATAAAATCACGACCAAGCGTGTCTTGGAGTCTGCTGGGATTGCCCAAGTACCTTATGTGGCCATCGTTGAAGGCGATGATGTGACTGCTAAAATCGCTGAAGTTGAAGAAAAACTGACGTATCCAGTCTTCACGAAGCCGTCAAACATGGGTTCCAGTGTCGGTATTTCTAAGTCTGAAAACCATGAGGAACTCCGCCAAGCTTTGGAGCTTGCCTTCCAATATGACAGCCGTGTCTTGGTAGAGCAAGGGGTGAATGCCCGTGAAATCGAGGTTGGTCTTTTGGGCAACTACGATGTGAAGAGCACGCTTCCTGGTGAAGTGGTCAAGGATGTTGCCTTTTATGACTATGATGCCAAATATATCGATAACAAGATTACCATGGACATCCCAGCCAAGATTAGTGATGATGTAGTAGCTTTCATGCGTCGAAATGCAGAAACAGCCTTCCGTGCCATCGGTGGTCTCGGTCTGTCTCGTTGTGATTTCTTCTATACAGACAAGGGCGAGATTTTCCTAAACGAGCTCAATACCATGCCAGGCTTCACTCAGTGGTCTATGTACCCACTACTTTGGGACAATATGGGAATCAGCTACCCAGAACTAATCGAGCGTTTGGTTGACCTTGCTAAGGAAAGTTTTGACAAGCGCGAAGCGCATTTGCTATAAAATGAAAGAGAGGGTAGAAGACGGAACCGTCACTGTAGGTGATTAGAGTTCTAGGACTTCACCCCTTTTTAAAGGAGTAGAAATGAAATTAACGATCCATGAAGTGGCCCAAGTTGTTGGAGCTAAAAATGATGTTAGTCTTTTTGCGGATACCCAGTTAGAAAAGGCTGAGTTTGACAGTCGTTTGATTACTACAGGGGACTTGTTTGTGCCCCTTAAGGGAGCGCGTGACGGTCATGACTTTATCGAAACAGCTTTTGAAAATGGTGCAGTAGTAACCTTGACTGAGAAAGAGGTTGCAAATCATCCCTACATTCTAGTAGATGATATCTTGACTGCCTTTCAAACTCTCGCAGCCTACTATCTTGAAAAAAGAGCGGTTGATGTCTTTGCGGTTACAGGTTCAAATGGTAAGACAACGACCAAGGATATGTTGGCGCATTTACTGTCAACAACCTACAAGACCTACAAAACACAAGGCAATTACAATAACGAGATCGGACTTCCTTATACAGTTCTTCATATGCCTGATGATACTGAAAAGTTGGTCTTGGAGATGGGGCAGGATCACCTTGGAGATATCCATCTCTTGTCTGAATTGGCTCACCCCAAGACAGCCATCGTGACCTTGGTTGGAGAAGCTCATTTGGCCTTTTTCAAAGACCGTTCCGAGATTGCTAAAGGGAAAATGCAAATTGCAGATGGTATGGCGCCTGGTTCCTTGCTTTTAGCACCAGCCGACTCCATTGTAGAGGACTATTTGCCCACTGATAAAAAAGTGGTCCGTTTTGGGCAAGGAGCAGAGCTGGAAATTACAGACTTGATTGAGCGCAAGGATAGTCTGACCTTTAAGGCTAATTTCTTGGAGCAAACCCTTGATTTGCCAGTAACTGGCAAGTACAACGCTACTAATGCTATGATTGCATCATATGTTGCCCTGCAAGAGGGAGTTTCAGAGGAGCAAATTCGTCAGGCTTTTCATAATCTCGAATTGACGCGTAATCGTACCGAGTGGAAGAAAGCGGCCAATGGAGCAGATATCCTGTCAGATGTGTATAATGCCAATCCTACAGCGATGAAGTTGATTTTGGAGACTTTTTCGGCTATTCCAGCCAACGAAGGAGGCAAGAAAATTGCTGTTCTAGCAGATATGAAGGAATTAGGTAGCCAGTCTGTCCAACTCCATAACCAGATGATTTTGAGCCTTTCTCCAGATGTGCTTGATACTGTTATTTTCTATGGAGAAGACATTGCGGAATTAAGCCAACTGGCCAGTCAAATGTTCCCAATCGGTCACGTTTTCTACTTTAAGAAAACAGCCGACGAGGATCAATTTGAAGACCTAGTCAAGCAGGTTAAGGAAAGCCTCAGTGCCAATGACCAAATCTTGCTCAAAGGCTCTAACTCAATGAATCTAGCTAAGTTGGTAGAAAGTTTAGAAAATGGGAGCAAGTGATTTTGCCAAGTATCTGCAAAGAATGCTAGCCATTACGGATACTGGATTAACCTTTACAAAAGATCCTTTCGACCGTGAGCGCTACGAGGACTTGCGAAGTCTGTTATCTGAAATGTTGAATCAGGTATCAGACCTCGATGCAGAAGAAGTTGCAGAAGTCTTGAAACCAACTTCCGCTTATGCAACTCCTCTGATGGACGTCCGCGCTTGGATTGTTGAGGATGAAAAAGTCTGTTTAGTTAGAGGAAAAGGGGAGGATAGTTGGGCTTTGCCAGGTGGTTTTGGTGAAGTCGGATATTCTCCAACCGAAAATATTCTTAAAGAAATTGAAGAAGAAACCGGTTTTACAGCAAAAACTGAAAGGTTACTTGCAGTTTTTGATACCAATCGTTTCCAACTGCAGAGCAAACAATATGCAAAGTTTGTCTTTGAATGTAAGCTTCTTGATGGACAATTTCAAGAAAATCAAGAGATTGCTGAGCTTCAATTTTTTGCCATTGACCAATTGCCAGTCTTATCTGAAAAACGCATCACAAAAGAACAAATGGAGATTCTTTGGCAAATTCATCAAGGACAAAGAGAGCAATATCTTGACTAAGAAGATTATTATCGTATTTCTGAATTCATTTTTTTCGATTGACATGGTATAATATGTGAGAAGATTTTGAAATAATGAGGAATATTAAATGAATTTATGGGATATTTTCTTTACTACGCAAGCGACAGAACCCCCCCAATTTGATCTTGTCTGGTATGTAAGTTTATTTACGTTATTAGCTTTGACCTTCTACGCTTCTTATCGCTATTACGATAAAAAAGGCTACCAACGTTTTTTCCAAATTTTGCAAGCTGTCCAGTTGATCCTTCTCTACAGTTGGTACTGGGGAAATCACATGCCACTGTCAGAAAGTTTACCATTTTATCATTGTCGTATGGCGATGTTTGTAGTGCTGTTACTTCCTGGTAAGTCAATGTACAAGCAATATTTTTCTCTACTTGGAATCTTTGGAACGCTAGCGGCTTTTGTTTATCCAGTACCAGATGCCTATCCTTTTCCCCACATAGCCATCCTATCTTTCATTTTTGGTCACCTAGCTCTTCTAGGAAATTCTTTGGTTTATTTATTTAGACACTATGATTCTCAATTATTGGATGTTAAGAGGATTGTTTTATTAACCTTTTCACTTAATGCTCTGATTTTTGTGGTTAATTTAGTGACTGGAGGAGATTATGGTTTCTTGACAAAGCCACCATTAGTTGGTGATCATGGCTTAGTGGCCAATTATCTGATTGTGTCGCTGGTGTTAGCTACAGCTATTAGTTTGACTAAGAAAGTATTGGAAGTTTTTTTAGAGCAGAAAGCAGAAAAAATACTTGTGAAGAAAGCTTAAATATAAGCTTTCTTTTTTTGTAAAAAACGATACTTTTTTTAAAGTTAGGCTGTTAAGATAAAAAAATAGAAATAAAAAGCGAAAAATGACTAGGAAATTTATCAAAATCTGAGCACAATCGGATTTTTTGTGTTATAATATTCTGTGAATAGCTATGCCCAAGTATAGTTATTAAATAGAAGTGAGAAACTTGGAAGATAGAGAGGATGCGATGTAATGACTAGAGATGGTTTTTTTACAGGCTTAGATATCGGAACTAGCTCAATTAAAGTGCTAGTAGCTGAGCATAGAGATGGCGAAGTAAACGTAATTGGTGTAAGTAACGCCAAAAGTAAAGGTGTCAAAGACGGAATTATTGTTGATATTGAAGCAGCTGCTTCAGCGATCAAATCAGCAATCACACAGGCAGAAGAGAAAGCTGGTATTTCTATTAAGTCTGTTAACGTTGGACTTCCAGCAAACCTCTTGCAGGTCGAACCAACACAAGGAATGATTCCTGTTACTTCAGATACCAAAGAAATCACAGACCAGGATGTTGAGAATGTTGTCAAATCAGCTTTGACAAAGAGCATGACTCCTGATCGTGAAGTGATTACCTTTATTCCTGAAGAATTCATCGTGGATGGATTTCAAGGTATTCGTGACCCTCGTGGTATGATGGGTGTCCGTTTGGAAATGCGTGGTCTGCTTTACACAGGACCTCGTACAATTCTACACAATCTCCGCAAGACAGTGGAGCGTGTAGGTATCCATGTTGATAATGTGATTATCTCACCATTGGCAATCGTAAACTCAGTTCTCAATGAAGGTGAACGTGAATTTGGTGCGACTGTCATCGATATGGGTGGAGGTCAAACTACTGTAGCGACTATCCGTAACCAGGAATTGCAATTCACCAACATCTACCAAGAAGGTGGAGATTACGTTACAAAAGACATTTCTAAAGTCTTAAAAAAACATCTCAAAAAAATTGCTGAAAGTTTGAAACTGAACTATGGTGAAGCTTATGTTCCACTAGCAAGTAACGAAACTTTCCAAGTTGAAGTAATCGGTGAAGTAGAACCTGTTGAAGTGACAGAAAGCTACTTAGCAGAAATTATTTCAGCACGCATCAAACATATCTTTGACCAAATCAAACAAGAGCTTGAAAGAAGACACTTGTTAGATTTGCCAGGTGGTATCGTCCTTATTGGTGGAAATGCAATTTTGCCAGGAATTGTTGAATTGGCCCAAGAAGTATTTGGTGTTCGCGTAAAACTTCACGTACCAAACCAAGTGGGAATTCGCAACCCTGCATTTGCTCATGTGATTAGTTTGTCTGAGTTTGCTGGTAAATTGACAGAAGTGAATCTTCTTGCTCAAAAAGCGGTTAAAGGAGACGAATTCCTTCGTCAAAAACCAATCAACTTTGGCATTCCAAATCAACGTTTAAATCCAGTAGCGCAACCAAGTCCAACACAAGCAGCTCCAGCTGAAACTGTGACGGAAGCTCCAGTTGCTCCTAAGGAAGAATTCCAGGCAAGTTCTCAAAGTAAACCGAAGCTAACAGAACGTTTCCGTGGTTTGATCGGAAGCATGTTTGATGAATAAAAGAGGATAAGAAATTATGACATTTTCATTTGATACAGCAGCAGCTCAAGGCGCAATTATTAAAGTAATTGGTGTCGGTGGCGGTGGTGGTAATGCCATCAACCGCATGGTTGACGAAGGTGTTGCTGGTGTAGAATTTATCGCAGCCAACACAGATGTACAAGCTCTTAGCAGTACGAAAGCAGAAACAGTTATCCAACTTGGTCCAAAATTGACTCGTGGTTTGGGTGCTGGAGGTCGTCCAGAAGTTGGACGTAAGGCTGCAGAAGAAAGCGAAGAAGCTCTGACGGAAGCAATCAGCGGTGCAGACATGGTCTTCATTACTGCTGGTATGGGTGGAGGATCTGGAACAGGTGCTGCCCCAGTGATCGCACGTATTGCTAAAGATCTTGGAGCCCTTACAGTCGGTGTTGTGACTCGTCCTTTCGGTTTTGAAGGAAGCAAACGTGGTCAGTACGCTGTTGAAGGAATCAACGAACTTCGCGAGCATGTTGATACTCTATTGATTATCTCAAACAACAACTTGCTAGAGATTGTTGACAAGAAAACGCCACTTCTTGAAGCACTTAGTGAAGCAGATAACGTTCTTCGCCAAGGTGTTCAAGGAATCACAGATTTGATCACGAACCCAGGATTGATTAACCTTGACTTTGCCGACGTGAAAACGGTTATGGCAAACAAAGGGAATGCCCTTATGGGTATCGGTATTGGTAGTGGTGAAGAGCGTGTCGTTGAAGCAGCTCGTAAAGCGATTTACTCACCACTTCTTGAAACAACTATTGACGGTGCTGAAGATGTCATCGTTAACGTTACGGGTGGTCTTGACTTGACTTTGATTGAAGCAGAAGAAGCTTCAGAAATCGTCAACCAAGCAGCTGGTCAAGGAGTGAACATCTGGCTTGGAACATCAATCGATGAAAGTATGAAAGATGAAATCCGTGTGACCGTTGTGGCTACAGGTGTTCGTCAAGATCGAGTGGAAAAAGTAGTTGGTTCTCATGCGCCATACACAACAGGCCGCCCATCAGCTAAAACTCCACAGTCTCATACTTTTGACCGTCAATTCGATTTGGAAGAAACAGCAGAATTGCCTAAATCAAGTCCACGTCGCTTTGAAACGAACCAAGCTTCTGCTTTTGGAGATTGGGATTTGCGTCGTGAATCAATTGTCCGCCAAACAGATTCAGTAGTTTCTCCAGTAGAACGTTTTGAGACACCAGTTTCACAGGATGAAGATGAGTTGGATACACCACCATTCTTCAAAAATCGTTAATCAATGAATTTGAAAAAAAATACTGAATTAGTTTTTCAGCAAATAGCTGATGCTAGTCAAGAAGCCAACCGTGCTTTAGATGCTGTTTCAGTTATTGCAGTGACAAAATATGTAGACATACAAACAGCGGAAGCCTTGCTTCCGCTTGGTGTCCGTCATATAGGTGAAAATCGAGTTGATAAATTCTTAGAAAAATATCAGGCCTTGAAAGATTATCCAGTCACTTGGCATTTAATAGGAACACTACAAAGACGGAAAGTAAAAGAAGTAATCCCATATGTGGATTACTTTCATGCTTTAGACTCCCTAAAATTGGCTCAGGAAATTCAAAAGAGAAGAGACCAGGTTATCAAGTGTTTCTTGCAGGTCAATATTTCTGGGGAAGAAAGCAAGCATGGGTTTTCAAAAGAAGAATTGCTAGAACTTTTGCCAGAATTGGCTAAGTTAGATCAGATTGAGTATGTTGGTTTAATGACCATGGCTCCTTTTGAGGCAGATAGTGAGGAATTGAAAGAAATTTTCAAAGAAACACAAGCTCTGCAGGCAGAAATTAGAGAAAAACAAATCCCTAATATGCCGATGACAGAACTCAGCATGGGAATGAGTCGTGATTTCAAAGAAGCCATTCAGTTCGGCTCAACCTTTGTTCGAATCGGTACAGCATTTTTTAAATAGGAGAGAGCTATGTCTTTAAAAGATAAATTCGATAAATTTATAGATTATTTCACAGAAGATGGAGAGGAAACAACTAACTACCAGCCTCAACAAGAGGAAACAGTTCGTCCAGCCGTTTCAACTTCTAAGGAATTACCAGCACCTGCTCAGTCAGGACCAGCAAAAGATGCAAACATTACTCGCTTACATGCTCGTCAACAAGAATTGGCAATGCAAAGCCATCGTTCTGATGAGAAAGTAACAATCGACGTTCGCTATCCAAGAAAATATGAAGATGCAACTGAAATTGTTAATTTGTTAGCTGGAAATGAAAGTATCTTGATCGATTTCCAATATATGACAGAAGTACAAGCCCGTCGTTGCCTTGATTACTTGGATGGAGCTCGTCATGTCTTGGCTGGAAATATGAAAAAAGTTGCGAGCACGATGTATCTATTGACTCCTGTTAATGTCATTGTGAATATTGAAGATATCAAACTTCCAGATGAATCACAAAGCGCTGAGTTTGGTTTTGATATTAAACGAAATAGAGCAAAATAATGATTTTCTTAATCCGTTTAATCCAAAATGCGGTTAGCATTTACTCCATCATTCTCGTTGCATTTGCTCTTCTTTCATGGTTTCCAAATGCTTATGAAAGTCAACTAGGTCGCTTAGTCATTAGACTTGCTCGTCCAGTTATCGAGCCTCTTCGTAAGCTCAATTTGCAATTTGCGGGGCTTGATTTTACTGTTTGGGCTGCGCTTATTCTAATCCAGTTTGTTGGAAATCTCTTAACACGACTAGTCCTATTACTATGACAGCAAATCGAGCCATTTATCAGCATTTTTCCCATGAAGATATTCCTTTTATTGATAAAGGATTGGAGTGGATTAAGCGGGTGGAAGATACCTATGCACCAGTGCTTAGCCCTTTTATCAATCCCCATCAAGAACAGATCTTGAGGGTGCTGGCTGGGACATATGGACTGGGTTGTCAAAGTAGCGGTGATTTTTTTCCGACTGAGTCGGTTCGTGTTCTTCTTTATCCAGATTACTTTGAACCGGAGATATCAGATTTTGAAATGACCCTGTTAGAAATTTGCTATCCGAGTAAGTTTGAACAACTGAGTCATGGAAAAATATTGGGAACAATCATCAATCAGCTAGGAATTGACCGTAAATTATTTGGTGATATCTTGGTAGATGAAAAGAGAGCACAGATTTTTGTCAATCGTGATTTTATTCCTCTTTTTCAAGATGGGATAAGAAAAATTGGCAGACTTCCTGTATCGCTGGAGGAACGTCCTTTTACCGATAGGATTAAATCTAAAATTGACTATAGAGAACGAGAAATTTTAGTTTCGAGTTTTCGATTGGATGCCCTCTTATCAAGTGCCTTGAAATTATCTAGAAATCAAACTAGTCAACTGATTGAGAAAAAATCTGTCCAGGTAAATTATCATGTGGTTGAAAAATCTGATTACCAGGTCGCAGTTGGAGATTTGATCAGTGTGAGAAAGTTTGGTCGTTTGAAAGTTGTCAAAGACAATGGTCAGACCAAAAAGGATAAGAAAAAACTAACAGTCCGGCTACTTTTAAGCAAGTGAGAAAAAATATGTCGATTACACCACAAGAAATAAGTGATAAAGCTTTCTCAAGAACATTCAGAGGCTACAATCAGGAAGAAGTTGACCTCTTTCTTGATAAGATTTACTTTGAATTAGAGGAGATGATTCGATACAAAGATGAAACTGAACTCTATATCAAAAAACTAGAAGAGCGTCTTTCCTATTATACGAATGATATTCCTAAGAGAACAGTAACAAGCGAGCAAGAACCAGAAGCAATTAATGATTCTATTTTTTATTAAGTAAGTGAGGAAAAGTATGCCAATTACATCGTTAGAAATTAAAGATAAAACCTTTGGTACAAGATTTAGAGGTTTTGACCCAGAAGAAGTAGACGAGTTTCTTGATATCGTTGTTCGTGATTATGAAGACTTGGTTCGTAGCAATCACGAAAAAGAAACACGCATCAAGAATTTGGAAGAACGTTTGTCTTACTTTGATGAAATGAAGGATTCCTTGAGCCAATCGGTTTTGATTGCCCAGGATACTGCTGAGCGTGTCAAACAAGCTGCTCAAGAACGTTCAAACAATATTATTCAACAAGCTGAACAAGACGCTCAGCGTTTGCTCGAAGAAGCGAAATACAAGGCAAACGAAATTCTCCGTCAGGCGACAGATAATGCTAAGAAAGTTGCTGTTGAAACTGAAGAATTGAAGAACAAGAGCCGTGTATTCCATCAGCGTCTTAAATCAACGATTGAAAGTCAGTTAGCTATTGTTGAATCATCTGATTGGGAAGATATTCTTCGCCCAACAGCTACTTACCTTCAAACAAGTGATGAAGCCTTTAAAGAGGTGGTTGGTGAAGTTCTTGGTGAATCCGTATCTTTACAACCAGAGGAAGAACCAATTGATATGACTCGTCAATTCACTCCAGAAGAGGTAGCAGAGTTGCAAGCTCGTATCGAGGCTGGCAATAAAGAATTGGCTGAATTCGAAGCCCAACAAAATCAACATACAGAAGAACTTGTCCAGCATGAAGAGTCAGTTGAAGTAGAAGCTACTGCAGCAACTGAGGAAGATGCAAACAAAGAATCTGTTCTTATCCTATAAGAAAATGTGAGAACAAGATCGAACCAACTATATTTCAGCGAGCGGGAGATGGTGAGAGTCCTGCAATCCCTAGTGGTTAGATTATCCTCTCAAGCAATCCAATCTGAAAGCAGTAAGACTGGACGTTCCCCACGTTACGGGAAAAGAGGAAAAGAGACGCTGTCTTTTTTCGAACAAAGGTGGTACCACGATTTTCGTCCTTTTTTGCGAGTCGTGGTTTTTATTTTGTCTATATAATAAAGGAGATATAATGAAACTCAAAGATACCCTTAATCTTGGAAAAACAGACTTTCCAATGCGTGCCGGTCTTCCAACCAAAGAGCCAGTTTGGCAAAAAGAATGGGAAGAAGCAAAACTTTACCAACGTCGTCAAGAATTGAACCAAGGAAAACCGCATTTCACCTTACATGATGGTCCTCCGTATGCAAACGGAAATATCCACGTTGGACACGCTATGAACAAGATCTCCAAAGATATCATTGTTCGTTCGAAGTCTATGTCAGGTTTTTATGCACCTTATATCCCAGGTTGGGACACTCATGGTTTGCCAATCGAGCAAGTTTTGGCGAAACAAGGTGTCAAACGCAAAGAAATGGACTTGGTTGAGTACTTGAAACTTTGCCGTGAGTATGCTCTTTCTCAAGTTGATAAACAACGGGAAGACTTTAAATGTTTGGGGGTTTCTGGGGACTGGGAAAATCCTTATGTGACTTTGACTCCAGACTATGAGGCAGCTCAAATCCGTGTCTTTGGTGAAATGGCCAAGAAAGGCTATATCTACCGTGGTGCCAAGCCAGTTTATTGGTCATGGTCATCTGAGTCAGCCCTTGCAGAAGCGGAAATTGAATACCATGACTTAGTTTCAACTTCTCTTTACTATGCCAACAAGGTAAAAGATGGTAAAGGTGTCCTCGATACAGATACGTATATCGTTGTTTGGACAACAACTCCATTCACCATCACTGCTTCTCGTGGATTGACAGTTGGAGCGGATATTGATTACGTAGTCGTTCAACCAGCTGGTGAAACTCGTAAGTTTGTGGTTGCTTCAGAATTGTTGGCTAGTTTGTCTGAAAAGTTTGATTGGACTGATGTCCAAGTCTTGGCGACTTATCGTGGGCAAGAATTGAATCACATTGTGACAGTCCACCCATGGGATACAGCAGTAGATGAACTGGTAATCCTTGGTGACCACGTTACGACTGACTCTGGTACAGGTATCGTCCATACAGCTCCAGGTTTTGGTGAGGATGACTACAATGTCGGTGTTGCCAATGGACTTGAAGTTGCTGTAACCGTCAATGAACGCGGGATCATGATGGCAAATGCTGGCTCTGACTTTGAAGGTCAATTCTACGACAAGGTGGTACCAACGGTTATCGAGAAACTTGGTAATCTTCTCCTTGCCCAAGAAGAAATCTCTCACTCCTACCCATTTGACTGGCGTACCAAGAAACCAATCATTTGGCGTGCAGTACCACAATGGTTTGCCTCTGTATCAAAATTCCGCCAAGAAATCTTGGACGAAATTGAAAAAGTCAAGTTCCACTCAGAATGGGGTAAAGTCCGTCTTTACAACATGATTCGTGACCGTGGTGACTGGGTCATCTCTCGTCAACGTGCTTGGGGAGTTCCTCTTCCAATCTTCTACGCAGAAGATGGCACACCAATCATGACAGCTGAAACCATCGAACATGTAGCGCAACTCTTTGAAGAACATGGTTCAATCATCTGGTGGGAACGTGATGCCAAAGACCTCTTGCCAGAAGGATTTAGCCACCCAGGTTCACCAAATGGCGAGTTCAAGAAAGAAACAGACATCATGGACGTATGGTTTGACTCAGGTTCATCATGGAATGGAGTAGTGGTCAACCGTCCAGAACTCAAATATCCAGCAGACCTCTACCTAGAAGGCTCTGACCAATACCGTGGTTGGTTTAACTCATCACTTATCACATCTGTTGCCAACCATGGCGTAGCGCCTTACAAACAAATCTTGTCACAAGGATTTGCCCTTGACGGTAAAGGTGAAAGATGTCTAAATCCCTTGGAAATACCATTGCTCCAAGTGATGTTGAAAAACAATTTGGTGCGGAAATCTTGCGTCTCTGGGTGACAAGTGTTGACTCAAGCAACGACGTGCGTATCTCTATGGATATCTTGAGCCAAGTCTCTGAAACTTACCGTAAGATCCGTAACACACTTCGCTTCTTGATTGCCAATACTTCTGACTTTAATCCAGCTGAAGATGCAGTCGCTTACGATGAACTTCGTTCAGTTGATAAGTACATGACGATTCGCTTTAACCAGCTTGTCAAGACCATTCGTGATGCCTATGCGAACTTTGAATTCTTAACCATCTACAAGGCCTTGGTAAACTTTATCAACGTTGATTTATCAGCCTTCTACCTTGACTTCGCTAAAGACGTTGTTTACATCGAAGGTGCCAAATCACTGGAACGTCGTCAAATGCAAACAGTCTTCTATGACATTCTTGTGAAAATCACCAAACTCTTGACACCAATTCTGCCTCACACTGCAGAAGAAATCTGGTCCTATCTTGAGTTTGAAGCTGAAGACTTCGTTCAATTGTCAGAATTACCAGAAGCTCAAACCTTTGCTAACCAAGAAGAAATCTTGGATACCTGGGCAGCCTTCATGGACTTCCGTGGACAAGCTCAAAAAGCCTTGGAAGAAGCTCGTAATGCAAAAGTTATCGGGAAATCGCTCGAAGCCCATTTGACAGTTTATCCAAATGAAGTGGTGAAAACTCTTCTTGGAGCAGTAAACAGCAATGTAGCTCAACTTTTGATCGTGTCAGAATTGACCATCGCTGAAGGTACAGCTCCAGAGAGTGCAGTAAGCTTTGAAGATGTAGCCTTTACAGTTGAACGCGCTACAGGTGAAGTATGTGACCGTTGCCGTCGTATCGATCCAACTACTGCAGAACGTAGTTACCATGCAGTTATCTGTGACCACTGTGCAAGCATCGTAGAAGAAACTTTGCGGATGCAGTTGCAGAAGGATTTGAAGCCAAATAATCAGATTAGAAATATGTCTTCTCATAGTTTAAGATGAGAAGAAAAGGAAAAAGAGAGGAAGTCATTTCTCTCTTTTTTGCTGGAAAAAGTTTAGAACAAAGATGCAGAAATCTAATAATTTTGGGGCTCGTTTTAAGTTGATTTTTGAGATTTTTTTAAAAAGAGGAGTCGTGTTTTGGTACTTTTCAAAAGCATGTGTTGTTTCTAAAAATCGCGACAAATAATTTGAATAATCAAGTGAAATCAGGTAGAATAGAAAGGATTGAATAATATATTGAAAAGGAAATCTTTAGAATGAAACATCAGTTTTATGGAGAAAAACGACAACGTTTTTCTTTCAGAAAGTTGTCAGTTGGATTGGTTTCTGCCACTATTGGAAGCTTCTTTTTGAGTGGGCAAATAACTGGGGACTTGACTTCTGTAAAGGCAGCAGAAATTCAAAGTCAGCAGTCTGCTCAGGTCAAATACCACTACGTAGTGGAGTCTGAATTGACGGAGGCAGAGAAGAGTGCCTTGATAAGGGAGATTCCAAAGTATGTTGAGGATGCTTCAGAGACCTATTATTTAGTTTATCGTCCGACTACTCAAGGGGATTCATCTGGAGTATTGCCTAAGACAGGTCACTCTGGCCTTTGGGAATCAACTTTTACAGCGATGGGTCTTGCATTACTAGTACTTGTAGTTGTTAGAGGCAGGAATGGGAAGAGGTATTTATCTTCGATTTTGTTGGTAACTGGGATGGGATCCATGCTGTTATCTCCAACAGTCTTAGCAGTGACGAATATCGAGCTCGCTGCATATAATCAAAGTCTTAACTTGGGTCTTGGAGATGCACTGCCAGCACCATTGAAATTGACGGTTACGACTATATCGGTTATCTAAAGAATGAAGAACAAAATGATAGTCATTTAGCTCATTCTGCTCAGAAGGAAAATCTGACACTGGACTTGGAAAAAGAGAAGGGAAGTGAACTTAAACCGAGTGAAACAAATCCGAATACAAAAGAGATTGTTTCGGATAAGGAAGACGGTCTGACAGAGCAAGATAGAGAAGCTATCGCTACTAAGGAGAGAGAACTCGCTCGCCTTGGAGCAGTTCATGAATTGCCAGAATTAAAAATTAGTGAACAAAAGTCGGTTCAAGATCTCCCTTATCAGACCCAATACCAGTATTCCGATGAATTGGCTCAAGGTCAATCAAAAGTCATACAATCAGGTGTTCGAGGCCAACGTACAGTTGTGACTCGTCATTATCGTGAGAATCAAGAAATCGTAAAAAGCGAAATGATTTCTGATCAAGTGACGCTTGAACCTGTTTCTGAAATTATTTTAGTTGGAACAGCTCCAACTAACTCGATACCAAAAGAAACTCCAGTTCACGAAGTTCCAGAATTGACAGAATATGGCACAACTCCAGAAACAGCGCCTGTTCATGAAGTTCCAGAATTGGCAGAATATGGTACAAATCCTGAAACAGCGCCAGTTCATGAAATTTCGGAATTGACGGAATATGGAACTAATCCTGAAACGGCTCCAGTTCATGAAGTTCCGGAATTGACAGAGTATGGCACCAGTCCTGAGACAACTCCAGTTCATGAAGCACCAGAATTGACAGAATACGGAACTAGTCCTGAGACAACCCCAGTTCGTGAGACTCCAGAACTGACGGAATATGGCACCAGTCCTGAAACATCCCCAGTTCACGAAGTTCCGGAATTGGCAGAGTACGGAACCAGTCCCGAGACAACTCTAGTTCAAGAGATTCCAGAATTGACGGAATATGGTACAACTCCTGATACAGCTCCTATTCATGAGACTTCTGAGTTGGAATTGACTACAAATGATGAGGTTAGAATAGAAAAGATTGATTTTTCTATTGACGAGCAATATACAGATGAGATTCCAGAAGGAAGTCGTCAAATCGCCACTCCGGGAGTACAAGGTGAGCGGACCATCAAGACTCGTGTCTACAGTTCCAATGGTCAAGAGGTTGACCGCCAAGAGTTGTCTAACGAGGAAACTCTGGCTCCTGTCACACAAATCGTCAAAGTCGGTACGGCTAAACCAAGCGTGGTACCAAACGATGCGCCAAAATCAGAAACTCTTCCAGAGTATCCGTTGACTTATACTGACGAAACTCGTGTTGAGAAAATAGCCTTCAACATCGAGGAGCAATATACCGATGAGCTTGTTCGAGATGCTCGTCAAATCGCGACCCCAGGAGTCCAAGGCGAACGAACTATCAAGACTCGCGTCTACAGTTCTAATGGCCAGGAAATTGACCGTCAAGAACTTTCGAATGAAGAAACCTTGGCTCCTGTAACACAAATCGTCAAAGTCGGTACGGCTAAACCAAACATGGTACCGAACGATCCACCGCAAGCAGACGCACTGCCAGAATATCCGCTAACTTACACTGACGAAACGCGCGTTGAAAAAATCAACTTTAACATTCGTGAAGAAGAAAGCGATGAGCTTGTTCAAGATGCCCGTCAAATCGCGACTCCGGGAGTACAAGGTGAGCGGACCATCAAGACTCGTGTCTACAGTTCCAATGGTCAAGAGGTTGACCGCCAAGAGTTGTCTAACGAGGAAACTCTGGCTCCTGTCACACAAATCGTCAAAGTCGGCACGGCTAAACCAAGCATGGTACCAAGTGATGCACCGAAAGCAGATGCTTTACCAGAGTATTCGCTGACATATACAGATGAAACCCGCGTAGAGAAAATAGCCTTCAATATCGAGGAGCAATATACGGATGAATTGGTTCAAGATGCTCGTCAGATCGCAACACCAGGTGTTGAGGGAGAGCGCACGATTAAGACTCGCATTTACAGTTCCAATGGTCAAGTTGTTGACCGTCAAGAACTTTCGAATGAAGAAACCTTGGCTCCTGTAACACAAATCGTCAAAGTCGGCACGGCTAAGCCAAATATGGTACCAAATGAAGCACCAAAAGCAGACGCACTGCCAGAGTATCCGCTAACTTACACTGACGAACTTCGCGTTGAGAAGATTAACTTCACTATTCGTGAAGAAGAAACGGATGAATTGGTTCGAGATGCTCGTCAAATCGCGACCCCAGGAGTCCAAGGCGAACGAACTATCAAGACTCGCGTCTACAGTTCTAATGGTCAAGTTGTTGACCGTCAAGAACTTTCGAATGAAGAAACCTTGGCTCCCGTAACACAAATCGTCAAAGTCGGTACGGCTAAACCAAGCGTGGTACCAAACGATGCGCCAAAATCAGAAACTCTTCCAGAGTATCCGTTGACTTATACTGACGAAACTCGTGTTGAGAAAATAGCCTTCAACATCGAGGAGCAATATACCGATGAGCTTGTTCGAGATGCTCGTCAAATCGCGACCCCAGGAGTCCAAGGCGAACGAACTATCAAGACTCGCGTCTACAGTTCTAATGGCCAGGAAATTGACCGTCAAGAACTTTCGAATGAAGAAACCTTGGCTCCTGTAACACAAATCGTCAAAGTCGGTACGGCTAAACCAAACATGGTACCGAACGATCCACCGCAAGCAGACGCACTGCCAGAATATCCGCTAACTTACACTGACGAAACGCGCGTTGAAAAAATCAACTTTAACATTCGTGAAGAAGAAAGCGATGAGCTTGTTCAAGATGCCCGTCAAATCGCGACTCCGGGAGTACAAGGTGAGCGGACCATCAAGACTCGTGTCTACAGTTCCAATGGTCAAGAGGTTGACCGCCAAGAGTTGTCTAACGAGGAAACTCTGGCTCCTGTCACACAAATCGTCAAAGTCGGTACGGCTAAACCAAGCGTGGTACCAAACGATGCGCCAAAATCAGAAACTCTTCCAGAGTATCCGTTGACTTATACTGACGAAACTCGTGTTGAGAAAATAGCCTTCAACATCGAGGAGCAATATACCGATGAGCTTGTTCGAGATGCTCGTCAAATCGCGACCCCAGGAGTCCAAGGCGAACGAACTATCAAGACTCGCGTCTACAGTTCTAATGGCCAGGAAATTGACCGTCAAGAACTTTCGAATGAAGAAACCTTGGCTCCTGTAACACAAATCGTCAAAGTCGGTACGGCTAAACCAAACATGGTACCGAACGATCCACCGCAAGCAGACGCACTGCCAGAATATCCGCTAACTTACACTGACGAAACGCGCGTTGAAAAAATCAACTTTAACATTCGTGAAGAAGAAAGCGATGAGCTTGTTCAAGATGCCCGTCAAATCGCGACTCCGGGAGTACAAGGTGAGCGGACCATCAAGACTCGTGTCTACAGTTCCAATGGTCAAGAGGTTGACCGCCAAGAGTTGTCTAACGAGGAAACTCTGGCTCCTGTCACACAAATCGTCAAGGTCGGCACGGCTAAATCGACTATGGTACCGAACGATCCACCGAAAGCAGAGGCTCTGCCAGAGTATCCGTTGACTTATACTGACGAAACGCGCGTTGAAAAAATCAACTTTAGCATTCGTGAGGAAGAAACCGATGAGCTTGTCCAAGATGCTCGTCAAATCGCCACTCCAGGAGTCCAAGGTGAACGGACTATCAAGACTCGCGTCTACAGTTCTAACGGTCAAGAGGTTGATCGCCAAGAGTTGTCCAACGAGGAAACTTTAGCTCCTGTCACACAAATCGTCAAGGTCGGCACGGCTAAACCAAGCATGGTGCCGAACGAAGCACCAAAAGCAGATGCTTTAGAGGAGTTCGATTTAATTTCACTGCATAATCTCTTAGCAGAAGCGGATCAGATTAAAGCTCAGGCCCGTTATTTCAACGATAGTCAGAGTCATCAAGCTAACTATGATGCTGCTTTGACGGCAGGTCAAGCGATTCTGAGTCAATCCCAAGCCAGCCAAGCAGAAGTCAACCAATTGGTGGAACAAATCAATCAAGCCAAGGCTCAATTAAGTGGTCTTGAGGTTGTCAAAACTGCTCTTCAGACTGAGTACGATTTAAATCCAAGAGTTAAAACTTCGGTTAAATATAAGAATGCGGATTCAGAAAAGCAGACAGCTTATACTGACGAATTGACCAAGGCAGAGGGAGTTTTGAACAATCAAACTGCTACACAAGTCCAAGTCAATCAAGTTCTTGCTAGCCTGACAGCAGCCAAAGAAGCACTGAATGGAGTGCCTAAAGTCAAGCCGACAGTTTCGATTCTAAGTCTAACCGAGAATGCCGATGATAAGTCGGTTACGGTCCAATATAGATTGGAAGACCAGACCAAATCCTTCCGTTCAGCGACTGCAGAATTGTACCAGGGAGATCAGCTGGTTCGCACTCTTCCGATTACTAACTTTGCTGGTAGCTTGAAAATTGGCGACCTAGACTACTATACAGGTTATACTTTGAAAACTAAGTTGACTTATGAACTGGATAATGGCAGCTTTACTGAGTTTGAAACAGACAGTCGTAATTTTGATTTAGAATACAAGAAGATTGCCTTCCGTGATATTGATTCTGTTGAGTTTTATCATAAAGAAAACGACCAATATAAGCGCTTTGTATCGATGAGTTCTATGCCTACGGATCTGTCTACCTACTTCGTCAAGATCAAATCAAGCGAATCCAAGGAAATTCTCCTACCAGTTCACAGCATTTCTGAAGCAGAGAAAGATGGCAAGGCAGTCTATAAGGTTAATGTAACGCTTCCTGAACTCGTCCAAGAAAGTGAGACGGGTTACAAGTCTGGGCACGACTTCTACATCAGTAAGGCAGTCCCAAGTCAGCAAAATGTCTACACCAGCTTTGCTGGATTGGTAGACGCTATGAAGCGAAATATGGCAGAAATTATGTTCTGGGAGCTGATTTGGATGCGAGCGAGGTCAACCTAGCTCCTGCGGATTATGTCTACCTCAAAGGGAACTTCACAGGTAGTCTGACAGGTAGTCATAATGGTAAGCAATATGCCATTTACAATCTAGTCAAGCCTTTATTTGAAAACCTCAAGAGTGGGTCTACCATTTCAAATATTGACTTTAAAGATGTGAATATCGTGGGGACCTATGACTCAGCTGCGCTGGCACGCAATGCGGAAAATGCGCAAATTACAGATGTTTCTGTTCAGGGGAGAGTATCGGTAGTAGGCAACGCTTCTAACGTAGCGGGTCTTGTAGTTAATGGAACCAATACGAAGATTACCAATAGTTCCTTTACGGGTACCATCCTATCTAACAGTCAACACATCAAAGCCTATAACGTAGGTGGTTTGGTTGCAAGCCTTAAAGGAGGAGAATCACTCCTCAGCCAAGTAAAGCAGATGTAACGATTATTAGCGGTGCAAGATCAAATGAACAACGTATTGGTGGTTTGGTTGGACGTCTAGAAAACAATGCTCGAATCACCAAATCTTATGTGACAGGAAAATTATATAATTCAACTACTAATGGTCAGATCGGTGGAGTGGTCGGTTCGAACTACTTTAATGGTTTAGTTGATAATGTTATCAGTAATGTTAGCGGTACAAATGTTTACAGTATTTCTGGGGATCAGGGATACAAGAACGACCGCATTACACAAGCATATAAAGTTGCCAAAAGTGAAACCTTGAAAAACGATCAGTTTGTTACTTCTACCATTACTCAAGAAGAAATGGAAGAAAAACTGACTGCTATGGACATAACAACTAGCCTAGATGACACGAATCTAAATATGCGTTTTGTCGACTATGGTCAAGTAAACAATGCTCAATTTGACCGCGGATATTCTTATGCAAATATGGAGAAACTGCTTCCTTTCTACAATAAAGAAACCATTGTTTCGTTTGCGAACAAGATTCCGAAAGAGCATAAGTTGAACAAGGAGTACCTACTGGATGTTGTTCCGATGAAGGGTGACCAGGTTATCACTGATATCCATGGCAATAAAACAGCAATCAATCGTTTGATGCTGCACTACATGGACAATACTATTGACTACCTAGAAATATCTTATCAGGGAGATTTCGTAAATCGAGGCATTGCTGAGTATAGTATCAAGGGGTTAGACCTTCTTTATACTCCAGAAGCCTTTGTATCAGATTATACTAGTATTCTAAATCAAGTCTTGCCAGAGCTAAACAAAGTCGTTCTTGATTCGCCAGCTATGCGAACAGCTCTTGGAGTAGCAGCAGATACTTCTTTAGATGAACTATACTTAGACACCGCATTTACGCAAGTGAAAAGCAAACTGTCAACAGAACTACGAAAAGTTCTGGCTATGGATAAGGCTATCAATACTGAAGGTGAAGTAGTTAAGGATTATCTTGTTAAGAAGATTCTTGCTGATAAGGAAGCTTTCCTATTAGGTTTGACTTACCTTAACCGATGGTACAATATCAACTATGACAACTTTAATGTCAAAGACCTGTCGGCTTACAAGTTGGATTTCTACGGTAAAAATGACGTTTCGGTTCTTGATACAATCATTGCTTTAGGGAAATCAGGACTAGAGAATCTCAAGGCTAAGAACAACTATACAGCGTATGATAATTCGCTCTCTGAAGCAACTGGCAAGCGAGGACTCTTCAATTACCTTGAAGGCTATCGTCAGCTCTTCCTACCATACAAGACCAATAATGAATGGCTCAAAACCAATACAAAAGCCTACATTGTTGAGGCTAAGTCAGATGTAGCAGAAGCGAGACAGCTTCAGGACGCAGCCGAGGGCAAGAGCAAGTATTCTGTTGGTGTTTATGACAAGATTACTGCAGATAATTGGGAACACAAAGGAATGCTCCTGCCACTCTTGACCATGACGGAGAAAGGTGTCTATGCGATCTCTAATATGTCTACCCTCTCTATGGGAGCTTATGATCGCTATCGCCTGGATGCCAATAACAGAGTGCGTACAGATGCAGAACTAGCTGAATATGTCGAAGACCGAGTGAGAAAAACTGCTGAATACCAGCGCGACCACTATGATTTCTGGTACAAGATTCTCAGCCCAGAAAGCAAGGACAAGCTTTTCCGTTCTGTTCTGGTTTATGACGGATTCTCATTGATTGACAAGAATGGTCAAAAATATTGGGCTCCAGCTAATGATAAAAAATCTCTAGCTATGCAGGAGTTCTTCGGACCTGCCGGCAAGTGGTATCCAAGCAAGGGTTATAATGCCTATGCTACGGGTAGTGTAACTCACTTTGATGCTGCTAAATTGTTGGAAGACTATGGTAACTCAGTCTACACGCATGAGATGACCCATAACTCTGACGGTGCTATTTACTTTGAAGGATATGGTCGTCGTGAGGGACTAGGTGCGGAACTCTATGCTCGCGGACTCTTGCAGTCTTCGCCGAGTGCAGATGAACCAACTATTACGCTCAATACTCTCTTCAAGGTGGACAAGGATTCTAAGACACGTATGCATACCTATAATTTCAAGGAACGTGTTCAAAATGAAGCCGACCTGCAACACTATGTCCATGGTATGTTTGACATGATCTACACCTTGGACTATCTAGAAGGTACTTCTATGCTGAAGCAGAGCGATGCTGCCAAGTTACAGTGGTTCAGGAAGATGGAAAATTACTATATTACAGATAAGTATGGTAAGGAGACCCACGCTGGTAACCAGACGCGAAGCTTCACTGCTGAAGAAATCAAGCAGCTGAAGACCTTTAACTCTCTGATTGAAAATGATGTGATCACTCGTCGTGAGAACAAGGATAGTGGGAATTACGGCCGAAATGGCTACCTGAGCCTCAGCCTCTTCTCACCGATTTACTCAGCCTTGAGCAATCCAAATGGAGCGCCAGGTGACGTTATGTTCCGTCGCACAGCCTATGAATTACTGGCAGCCAAGGGCTACCATGAAGGATTTGTCCCTTATGTTTCTGGTCAGTACTCTCAGGAAGCCTTCGATGAAGGGATGAAAACGTGGGATGGATGGTCTGGAAGAGATGTTGGTCTTGTGACAGACCAGAAAGTCTTGGAAAATGTATTTAAGGGTGAATATGACTCCTGGGTAGCCTTCAAGAAGGCTATGTACCAAGAGCGGATTGATAAGCTAACCAAGCTCAAACCAATCACTATTGAGTACGAACTCAGAAATCCAAATAGTACTAAGAAAGTAACCATTCGCTCTTATGCAGACATGCAAAGACTGATGGACGCAGCAGTAGCAGAGGATGTACGCAACATTACCAATGCTACTAGCCGTGTCGAATCTAGCTGGGTCAATCTGCTCAAGAAGAAGATTTACAACGCTTATCTTCGTGAGACAGACGACTTCAGACAGTCCATCTTTGAAAAATAAACTTCTTACAAAGATAGATACGAAAAAAGAAGATCCAAGTGATCTTCTTTTTTCTATGAAAATTGCTAGATTACTACTAAAAACGAATGGACTTACAAACCAATCTATAGATTTTTTATATCCTTCTTAGCATGTTTAGATAGAAATTTGAAATCATTCATCATCTAGTATACTCGTTTTGAAATTTCTTTTGTTTTTCATGAAAATATGATAAAATGATAGCTGTACAAATTTTTAAGGAGATTCAGATGAAAACAAATACACTTGCTCGCGTAAATGCGATTTTTGGTCTTATTTCTGGTATTGTCTTGCTGTTGGCTCCAGTTGTTATGTTTATGATAGCTGTCGGTGCTGCTGCAGCAACGGAGGACTCAGATGCCACAGTTGGGCTATTGACGATTTTTTCAATTATTTTATCATTGGTGAAAATTGCAATCTTGGTTTTAGGAATTGTAGCTATTGTTTATTACAAGGATGATGAGCGTGTGACTCCTGCACCGTCTGTCTTGTTTATCGTGGGTGGTGCTGTTGGATTGATCCCATTCTTGGGCTGGGTAGGAGGAATTTTGACAATCATTGGTGGCTCCCTCTACTTTGGACTTTTGAAAAAATTCGATGTTCAAGAATAACGACTTTTTGTTAGGAATATTTTTAAATAAGAGAAGGCGGTTAGCCTTCTTTTTTCTTACCAAGTAAGAGATAAATCTGATAGGATAAATAAACTTTTTAATTCGTAAAACCTAAAGCATTTATTTGAGACAAGGAACTCTTTTTGTAGTATAATGATGAATGTAAATTACCTATATCAAAATATAATCCTAGTTATTTTCTTGATAGAGGTTAAAAAGCGAGAGGATTTAAAATGAAAAAGATTTTTGGAGAGAAGCAGCATCGTTTTTCCTTACGAAAATTAGCAATTGGTCTTGTATCAGCTTCGATTTCAAGCCTATTTTTTGTGTCCATTGCTAGCAGTGGAACCGTATTTGCTCAAGAAAATGTAGCTGTTCACTACAAATATGTGACGGATACGGAGTTGAGTGGACAAGAAAAAGACTTGATTGTAAAGGACATTCCTAAAATTGCTGAAGATAGTGAGAGCACCTATTATCTAGTCTACCGTATGGATGAGAAAGCACAGCTAGGTCAGTTGCCCAATACAGGTGGGCAGAATAGCCTTACTAGTGTTTTAACTGGTGGAACCCTGGCTTCAATTGGCCTTCTTATTTTTGTTGTATCCAAAAAGAAAGGCAAGAAGAAAGCCCTCTTGAATGTGATTTTGGTAACAGGGATGGGCAGTGGTTTGGTTTCTTCGGTTCAGGCTATTGAAAATCAGCTTTTGCTACAATACAATCAGGAATACCAATTATCCCAAGGAGATAGTCTGCCTTTGCCACGCACCCTATCGGGTTATACTTACCTAGGCTATATTAAGCAAGACAAGGACTCTAGTCTGCAAGAAACTGCTGCTAGGGATCAGAAATTTGACTACACGGTTCAACCTCATTTTCAGACCAATGAAGGTGGGCAAAAGGTAGGAGATGAGCAGAAAAATCCATCTCCAACAAGCCCTGCTGACAAGCCAATCCCTTCTCAAGATTCATCCAATCAAGCCGTCCGGTATTGCTAGTGTGGATCCTCAGGATGAAGTCTTGGCTGGTCGTGTGAACAAACCAGAGCTCCTATACAAAGACCAAGAAATTGTAACCAAACTAGACTTTTCAGAAGTGGTTCAAGAAAATCCAGAACTAGCAGAGGGAACCATTCGTGTCAAACAAGAAGGTCATGTTGGGAAGAAGGTTGAAGTCGTTCGCATTTTCACTGTTGAAAACCAAGAAATTTCCCGAGAAGTTCTCTCGACCAAGGTAGAAGAAGCCTTGCCACGTATAGTAGAAAAAGGGACTAAGAAGGCAGTTGCTGCAAGTGAGGCACCTCAGTCTGCAAGAAAAGGAGAGCCTGAGACGCAGGCTCCATTACCAGAATACAATGGGAATCAAGCGGGAGCGATTGTAGCCCCAGAGACAGCTGAAAAACCAGAATATACTGGCACCCAAGCTGGAGCAGTCGTTGAACCCGAGCAAGTATCTCCATTACCTGAGTATCAGGGGACTCAAGCTGGTGCTATCGTCGAGCCAGAACAAGTTGAGCCAGAGGTTGGGGGTGTCCAGTCTGGTGCTTTGGTGGAACCAGAAACGGCTGAGAAACCAGAATATACAGGCGAGCAGTCTGGAGCAATCGTAGAGCCTGAACAGGTGCCACCGACACCAGAGTATACAGGAACTCAAGCGGGAGCGATTGTTGCCCCTGAAACAGCTGAAAAACCAGAATATACAGATACTCAATCAGGTGCCATAGTGGAACCAGAGCAAGTCGCTCCACAAGCTGAGTATCAGGGCACCCAGGCTGGTGCTATCGTTGAACCAGAAATCCAGTCTTCCCTTCCAGAGTATAAAGGCACCCAATCTGGAGCCATTGTTGAACCCGAACAAATTGCTCCTCTTCCAGAGTATACGGGTAATACCGAGCAAGTAAAACCGGAAACTCCAACAGAAAAACCAAAAGAAAAAGATCCAGAGAAGACGCTTGAGCTAAGAAATGTTTCGGATCTGGAGTTGTATAGTCAGATCAATGGTACTTACAAACAACATGTTTCTTTAGACAGTGTTCCAAAGAATACAGAAACTTACTTTGTCAAAGTCAAATCTTCGTCATTTAAAGATGTCTATCTACCAGTTTCTTCAATAACGGCTGAAACGAAAGATGGTCAGACAGTTTATAAAATTACAGCCAAGGCTGAGAAACTCCAGCAAGAGCTAGAAAATAAATATGCTGACAATTTCACCTTCTACCTAGCTAAGAAGGCTACAGAGGAAACGACAACCTTTACTTCCTTTAGCAACCTGGTCAATGCTATCAAGCAGAATCTCTCTGGAACCTATCATTTAGCAGCTAGCTTGAACGCCAACGAAGTAGAGTTGGGTCCTGATGAAAGATCCTATATCAAGGGCACCTTTACTGGTCAGTTGATCGGTGAAAAAGATGGCAAGCAGTATGCTATTTATAACTTGAAAAAGCCTCTATTTGAAACCTTGAGTGGCGCTAAAGTAGAAATTAAGTCTGAAAAATGTCTCCATTTCAGGGAAAGATGATATTGGTTCACTGGCCTATGAAGCCCAGAATGGTACAAAGATTCAGCAAGTTCATGTCGATGGTGTTCTAGCAGGTGAACGTGGTATCGGTGGTTTGCTGGCTAAGGCGGACCAATCAAGCATCACAGAGAGCAGTTTCAAGGGAAGAATTATCAACACTTATGAAACGACTGCTGCCTACAATATCGGTGGTCTGGTCGGTCATTTGACAGGAAACAGGGCTTTGCTGACGAAGTCAAAAGCGACAGTAGCCATTTCATCCAACACAAATAGTTCAGATCAGACTGTGGGTGGTCTTGCAGGTCTTGTAGACCAAGATGCGCAGATCCAGCATAGTTATGCTGAGGGTGATATTAACAATGTCAAGCACTTTGGTAGAGTCGCTGGAGTGGCAGGCAATTTGTGGGATCGAACTTCTGGTGATGTAAGGTATGCTGGAAGTTTGACCAATGTTCTCAGCGATGTCAATGTAACCAACGGAAATGCCATTACCGGTTACCACTACAATGGAATGAAGGTAAAGGACACATTCAGTAGCAAGGCCAACAGAGTCTACAATGTCACTTTAGTCAAGGATGAAGTCGTCAGCAAGGAATCCTTGAAGAAAGAGGAACCATGCTAGATGCTTCTCAAATTGCAAGCAAGAAAGCAGCAATCAATCCTCTCACTCTACCAACAGTGGAACCACTCTCAACAAGTGGCAAAAAAGATAGTGATTTTTCTAAGGTTGCCCATTATCAATCTAAGCGCGCCTTGGCTTATAAGAACATTGAAAAATTGCTACCTTTCTACAACAAGGCAACTATCGTCAAATACGGAAATCTGGTCAATGAGAACAGCCTTTTATATCAAAAAGAACTCTTGTCAGCAGTTATGATGAAGGATGACCAAGTCATCACAGACATTGTTTCCAACAAAAAGACTGCAAACAAACTCTTGCTACACTACAAGGACCATTCATCTGAAAAACTCAATCTCAAATACCAGGCTGATTTCGCCAAATTAGCAGAATATAGTCTAGGAAATACTGGACTTCTCTATACGCCAAACCAATTCCTGTATGACCAATCTTCTATCATCAAGCAAGTCTTACCTGACTTACAAAAGGTTGACTACCACTCAGAAGCCATCAGAAAGACGCTCGGTATTTCTCCAAACGTCAAACAGACCGAGCTCTATCTAGAAGACCAGTTCGCCAAAACAAAACAACAACTGGAAGACAGTTTGAAAAAACTCTTGTCAGCTGATGCTGGACTTGTCGGTGACAATCCAGTCACCAAGGGCTATCTTGTAGATAAAATCAAGCACAACAAGGAAGCCTTGCTACTTGGCTTGACCTATCTGGAACGTTGGTATAACTTTAGCTATGGTCAAGTAAACGTCAAAGACCTGGTTCTGTACCATCTGGACTTCTTTGGAAAGGGAAATGCCTCACCACTCGATACTCTGATTGAGTTAGGTAAATCTGGCTTTAACAATCTTCTAGCTAAGAATAATGTCGATACTTATGGTATCAGTCTTGCCAGTCATCATGGAACGAAAGATTTGTTTAGCACTTTAGAACATTACCGAAAAGTCTTTTTACCAGATACAAGCACTAATGACTGGTTTAAATCAGAGACTAAGGCTTATATCGTCGAAGAAATCCACTATCGAAGAGGTGAAAACGAAGCAAGGACTAGCTGGCAGCAAGTATTCTATCGGTGTCTATGACCGCATCACGAGTGCCACATGGAAATACCGCAATATGGTCTTGCCTCTCCTAACCTTGCCAGAGAGATCCGTCTTTGTTATCTCAACTATGTCTAGTTTAGGATTTGGAGCCTATGATCGCTACCGCAATAGCGAGCATAAAGCGGGCAAGGCTCTCAATGATTTTGTAGAAGAAAATGCGCGTGAAACAGCCAAACGTCAGCGAGATCACTACGATTATTGGTATCGTATTTTAGATAATGAGGGACGTGAAAAACTCTATCGTACGATTCTCCTTTATGATGCCTATAAGTTTGGTGATGACACAACATCTGGAAAAGCTACAGTGGAGGCTAAGTTTGATAGCGCCAATCGAGCCATGAAGAACTTCTTTGGCCCAGTTGGCAATAAGGTAGTACACAACCAGCATGGAGCCTACGCAACAGGGGATGGCGTCTACTATATGTCTTACCGCATGCTCGACAAGGATGGCGCTATTACGTATACCCATGAGATGACCCATGATTCCGATCAGGATATTTACCTTGGCGGCCATGGTCGAAGAAGTGGTTTGGGACCAGAGTTCTTCGCAAAAGGCTTACTGCAAGCCCCTGACCAACCAAGTGACGCAACCCTCACCATCAACTCCATCTTGAAACACTCAACATCAGATAGTACAGAGGACTCCCGTCTGCAAGTCTTGGATCCGACAGAGAGATTCCAAAACGCTGCAGATCTTCAGAACTATGTCCATAATATGTTTGATCTCATCTACATGCTGGAATATCTCGAAGGGCAGTCAATTGTTAAGAAACTGAATGTTTACCAGAAAATGGCGGCTCTCAGAAAAATTGAGAACAAGTATGTGAAAGATCCAGCAGATGGAAATGAGGTTTATGCCACTAACGTAGTCAAAGAATTGACAGCAGAAGAGGCCCAAAAATTGACCAGCTTTGAGAGTTTGATTGACCATAACATCTTGTCAGCTCGTGAGTACCAGTCTGGCGACTATGAACGAAATGGCTACTATACAATTAAACTCTTTGCCCCAATCTATTCAGCTCTCAGCAGTGAGAAAGGCACGCCAGGGGACCTTATGGGACGCCGGATCGCTTACGAACTTTTGGCTGCCAAAGGCTTTAAGGATGGAATGGTACCTTATATCTCAAATCAATACGAAGAAATTGCCAAACAAAAAGGTAAAACCATCAATCTCTATGGTAAAGAACGTGGATTGGTGACAGATGATCTTGTTTTGGACAAGGTGTTTGAAGGCAGGTATGCATCTTGGGCTGCCTTTAAGAAAGCCATGTATAAAGAACGTGTGGATCAGTTTGAAAACTTGAAGCAAGTGACCTTCAAAGATCCGACGCAATCATGGATGAGCAATGCCACGAAAACCATTCAAAGAGTAAAAGAATTACAAGAACTGATGGACCAAGCTGTGCTACAGGATGCAGTGGCTCCTCGTTGGAGTAATTATGATCCAGAGATTGACAGTGCCGTTCATAAGTTGAAGAGAGCAATCTTTAAGCTTATCTTGACCAAACAAACGACTTCAGAACCTCTATTTTTAAGAAATAAGGGTTGGAAAATGAAAAGGGAGGATCGACAGATCTTCTCTTTTTATGTTCGGATGTCTGAAAGCTGGTAGGCGATTTGTTTGTGACGGAGAAGGTCTTTTGTTTCTGGAGCAAATATGGTAGAATGATAGCTACTATAGAAGGAGGTTTTTATGGAGAGAGATAGATTGGTTCGACTCAATTGGAGATTGGGCATGCTGGCAGGTATAACCTTGCTTTTGGGACCTGTTCTACGATTTTTGCTATCCTATACTGGGGCCATCATCTATAAAGATCCTTCAAAAATGCTGGTTGTCACGGTTGCCTTTTCCCTGCTCCTGACATTTTTTAAGATTTTGATGATTGCATTAGGAACCTTTATGCTAATCTATTTCGAAGAAGACCAACAACTTCGAATGCTGCCATCTATTTTATTTATCATTGGTGGCGTGCTGGGCTTTCTTTCAGCGACCGAGTGGATAGGAGGATTTCTAATCATTAAAGGTGCTGTTACTTTTTCTAAATTTTTAAAAGAAGTCCGTGGTCTTGTCTGATAGTCTAGTGAAACAATCCGTTTGAGGGTTGTTTTTTATTTAAAGAATTATCTGGCGAAAGAATATGTTAGCAAAATGCTTTTTTTATAAGAAAACATGATGTAACTAAGAATACTAATCGTTTAATTGATGCTTAAAATAACAAATAATTGCAATTGTTTCTTGATTGAATATCGAGAATTAATAATAACTAGATGAGAGGACACTGTTCTCTCTTTTTAATTGATTTTAACTAGCTTTTTTGTGAAAAATTGTGTAAAATAGAATAGATAAACGAGGGAAACCTCGAAAAATAAAAGGAGAATCCATCTAATGGTAAAATTGGTTTTTGCTCGCCACGGTGAGTCTGAATGGAACAAAGCTAACCTTTTCACTGGTTGGGCTGATGTTGATTTGTCTGAAAAAGGAACACAACAAGCGATTGACGCTGGTAAATTGATCAAAGAAGCTGGTATCGAATTTGACCAAGCTTACACTTCAGTATTGAAACGTGCGATCAAAACAACAAACTTGGCTCTTGAAGCGGCTGACCAATTGTGGGTTCCAGTTGAAAAATCATGGCGCTTGAACGAACGTCACTACGGTGGTTTGACTGGTAAAAACAAGGCTGAAGCTGCTGAACAATTTGGTGATGAGCAAGTTCACATCTGGCGTCGTTCATACGATGTATTGCCTCCAAACATGGATCGTGATGATGAGCACTCAGCTCACACTGACCGTCGTTACGCTTCACTTGACGACTCAGTTATTCCAGATGCTGAAAACTTGAAAGTGACTTTGGAACGTGCCCTTCCATTCTGGGAAGACAAAATCGCTCCAGCACTTAAAGATGGTAAAAACGTATTCGTAGGAGCTCACGGTAACTCAATCCGTGCCCTTGTAAAACACATCAAACGCTTGTCAGACGACGAAATCATGGACGTGGAAATCCCTAACTTCCCACCATTGGTATTCGAATTCGACGAAAAATTGAACGTAGTTTCTGAATACTACCTTGGAAAATAATCTATAAACAGAAAGCCTAGGATTCCTAGGCTTTTTTGTTTTTGCTTCTAGTTTTCAACTAGTTGAAAAAGCGTTATAATGATAGTAAAGAGTGACTTGATTGTAAGAAAAGTAGATATGCTTGAAGCCCTGAAATCAGTAGAGTAATTCATTGCTTTAAACAGTAAATCAGTTGACAAAGTCCCTGCTTCTTGGTAGAATAAGAACTGTCGTAAAGACAAATAACTTCTTCTTGGTTACAGGCATGCCAACCTGTCACTCGGATGAAGCCAAATAAAAAGGAGAAACATCATGGCAATCTCAAAAGAGAAAAAAAATGAAATCATTGCACAATATGCACGTCACGAAGGTGATACAGGTTCAGTAGAGGTTCAAGTTGCTGTCCTTACTTGGGAAATCAACCACCTTAACGAACACATCAAACAACACAAAAAAGACCACGCTACTTACCGTGGATTGATGAAGAAAATCGGTCGCCGTCGTAACTTACTTGCATACTTGCGTAAAAACGACGTTAACCGTTACCGTGAGTTAATCAACTCTCTAGGACTTCGTCGTTAATCTGCTTTATTTTCCACTTACATTGCGTTGTCACCCTACCTCGATATACTAAAGTATTATCTTCGGTTACGGTTCCTAGCACTGTAAGGTAAAATAAACCAGATCTTCTCCCTTCGGGGAGATTTTTTTGTTTCACTGGGATTTTAACCTGAGCTCAATCAGCTCTCTAGTTTCAACAGTCTTTTTAGCTGTATCTTTCTAGCCTTGTTCCTGCCTTGGAAATGTGGTATACTATTTATGAAAATTGTCTAAATTTTTTTAATTTTATTAAGGGAGGGTTTCATGATTTCCAAATCTTCTGGAAGCCATCAAAACCTGCGATATGTTTTTCTCCTATCTCTGTTGCTCGGAGCTTTGGGAGTCTCTCTATTTTTAGCTGTTTCTATGGGGTCTGTTCAGATTAGCTTGAGTGATACCTATCGGATTATTTTTAAGTAAGATGGGGGCCCCTCTGGATATAGGAGACCTTTCTAAGTCGACACTTGCGATTGTTTGGAATATGAGATTACCACGGGTTTTTCTTGGTTTGATAGTTGGTGCGGGCCTTTCCATGTGTGGTAGCGTTATGCAGTCAACAGTCAATAATCCAATCGCAGAACCTTATGTTTTAGGAATTTCAGCTGGGGCAACCTTTGGTGCGACTTTGAGCATCATCCTCGGATTTAAGGTCATGATTGGTCTTGGCTCTTTCCTTGGAGCGCTTGTGGCAACAGTTGCAGTCCTTCTGATTGCTTCCATGCAAGGCAGGATGACAACTTCAAGCCTGATTTTATCAGGGACAGTTGTGAATGCACTATTTTTTTGGCTTTTTTTCAAACTTTTATTATTTCAATTGGCGCTAATGCTGATAGTGTCATGACCATCAAGTTTTGGACCATGGGTTCTTTAGCGGGGACTTCCTGGGCTCACTTAACCTTGCCAACTATAATCGTGGGAATTGCTTTTTTATTTTTCTCTACCCAATATCGTGTTTTTAATGCCATGATGATGGGTGATGAGGCGGCTTTGACCTTAGGGATTCCCCTACGTTTTTACTGGTATCTTTATGTGACGATTGTGGCTATAATGACAGCAATCTTGGTATCGACCTGTGGGATTATTGGTTTTGTTGGTCTCATCACACCTCATTTGGCACGAAGTTTGGTTGGTACTAATTACAGAAGACTTTTTCCGATAGCTACTTTGCTCGGCGCCCTTTTTGTTGTTTGGGCAGATGTCCTTGCTCGTGTCTTGATTCAAAATTCTGAACTGCCGATTGGGATTTTTACAGCCCTAGTAGGTGCTCCTTTCTTTATCTACATGGTTGGAAATAGACGAGGGGAGGTGAAGGTCTGATATGGACTTAATGTGCCAGGATATTCACTTTGGAATCGGAGAGAAAAAAAGATTCTCAAAGGAGTGTCGCTCAAACTGGAGGGCAAGCAATTTCATACCATTTTGGGACCCAATGGCAGTGGGAAGACTAGCTTGTTGAAACTTCTCTATCGACAGGAAAAACCTGATCAAGGCTTGATTTCTCTAGATGGGAAACCACTGGAACAAATGAGCGTTAAGGAAACGGCAAAACAGATGGCCGTCATCACTCAGTTCAATCAACTCCAGTTTGATTGTACGGTTGAAGAAATCGTTATGCTGGGCAGAACTCCCCATCTCTCTTTCTTGCAAAAGGAAAAAGACAGAGACTTTGCTTTGGTTGAGGATGCTCTGGTCAAGGTAGATCTGCTCGAAAAGAGAAATCGACTCTACTCATCTCTGTCAGGAGGAGAGAAGCAGCGGGTTCTGTTAGCACGTGCCTTGGCTCAAGAGCCGACCCTCTTGCTTTTGGATGAACCAACCAATCATTTAGATATCAAGTACCAGCTAGACTTGTTAACCATTGTCAAACATCTCAATATCAATGTACTAGCAGTATTACACGATATTCAGCTAGCTTGTCGCTATTCAGACTATCTCTATCTAATGAAAGAAGGAGAGATTGTTTACCAAGGAACTCCAAAAGAGACCATCACACCAGAGTCTTTGCAGGCTGTCTATGGTGTCCAAAGTAGGGTTACTTGGACGGAAGATCAGCAAGCCATGATTCACTATTTATAAAAAAATGAAAAAGGAAAAACAAAAACATGAAAAATCACTTAGTATTTTGCTCCTAACAGTAGCTACTTTAACTTTAGCAGCTTGTGGAAATAGTGCAACAGAAAAAGCTACCACACAATCAAGCGCAGAGACAAGTCAAAAAGCTAATACAGAAACCAGCTATCCTGTAACTATCAAAACTTATGATGCCAAAGGAAATGAAGTCGAACAAGTTTTTGAAAAGGCACCTGAAAAGGTTATTACCAACAACCTTTCAACAACTGAAATCCTGCTTGAACTTGGTTTGAAGGATAAAATTGCCGGTATGCTCAATCCTGATAATGCCGTAACTGGTAAATACAAGGAAGCGATTGAAGCTATCCCTCATATTGGCGATAAAAAATCAGTCTCACAAGAAACGGTTCTATCTTATGAACCAGACGCTTTGATGGGACGTAATATGATGTTCTCTGAAAAGTCAATGGGAACTATCAGTGCTTGGAATGAAAATAAAATCCCTGTTTATACGCAAAAAGCCTCACTTTCAAATATCCAACAAGATTTAGGAAATATCGTAGAAGATGTGAAGAATCTTGGTACCATTTTCAATGTCCAAGACAAGGCCAACCAATACGCAGAACAATTGCAAGCTAAAATCGATGCGGTTAAAAAGCCAATCCAGAAACACAGGGTGAAAAGAAAAAGGCTTTGATTATGGTAGCCTACAATGACGAAACTTTTGGTGCTTACAAGTCAGCCCTTCAAGAAAGTTTGCTCAATCAACTTGGTTATACCAATGTTGCAACAGGAACTTCTGGTTTGACCTTGGAAAACTTAGTATCAATGGATCCAGAGTTGATTATCTATGTAACCAGCGATCGCAATCAAAAATTGGATGAAAAAGCAGTGGATTTGATGAAGGCAAATGCTGTTTTGGAAAATGTCCCAGCAATCAAGAATCAAAAAATCATGACCATCTCTTACGATGAGTTGATGGACTACGGTCCAGCAGTGATTGATTCACTTGAAAAAATCAATGACTTTATCAAGAAATAAGGAGTTTAACTGGGAAGGAATTCAGGTTAGGGTCAGCCTTCCTTCAAACTATGACTCCAAACAAGCCTACCCAGTTGTGCTCTTAAACGATGGGGAACTAGATTATTTGTCATACCTGTCCCAATATGTGATTTTAGTGGGTTTGGTTCCAGAAAACCGTCTGGATGACTTTACACCTTGGAAAGCTAGTTCTTTGAAAGAAGGGGCTCCAGATTTTTGGTGGAAAGGTAGATGCCTACAATCAAAAGGTCTTTCAAGGGATTCTAACAACTCTAAAAAAATCCTACTTGATTGATGAAAGTAGGATTGCTTATGGTGGCTATTCACTGGGCGGTCTTGCTGCTGTTTATAGTCTCTATAGTAGTCATCTTTCTGCGACCTGTATCTTTTCTATCTGTGGTTCTTTCTGGTATCCAGAATTTATAGACTTTTGCAGGGAACATACTTTGATGCAGAGCCAAAGCCTTATTTATCTGCAAAATGGTCAGACAGAAGGTTCCAATCATTTCAATCGTCTGTCTAAGGCTCCCGTTTATGCAGAGAAAATACATAAACTGATCTCAGAGAAAGTTCCCTCAACTTATTCTACTTTTGATGCTTATGGGCATCATGAAGCTCTCGACCAACGCTATCATCATTTTTGTGATTGGCTAAGAAAAGAGTGGAATCTTACGTAAAAATCTAATACTCTTTGTTTAGGATGGACAGAGAGTATTTTTCTTGTCTTTATTCGGGTAGATTTTGAATTTACTGAAATTTCCGTGGGTTTATCTAAATCGAAAGTTTAACTGTAATGCATCAAAATGTGGTATAATGAGTAGATAGATAGAATCGAGGATATTATGTCATTTACGAAATTTAAGTTTAAAAAATATATAGAAGAAGCTTTGGAGGAGTTGAAGTTTACCACTCCAACAGAGGTGCAAGATAAGTTGATTCCTATTGTCCTGGCAGGTCGAGACTTGGTTGGTGAATCAAAAACAGGTTCAGGGAAAACTCATACCTTCTTGCTTCCAATTTTCCAACAGTTGGATGAAGAGAGCGATAGCGTGCAGGCAGTTATCACAGCTCCGAGTCGTGAGTTAGCAACACAGATTTATCAAGCTGCTCGTCAAATTGCAGGACACTCAGAAGTAGAGATTCGTGTTGTGAACTATGTTGGTGGTACAGACAAGGCCCGTCAGATTGATAAATTAGCAAGTAATCAGCCTCACATTGTCATTGGGACACCAGGTCGTATCTATGATTTGGTCAAATCAGGTGATTTGGCTATCCACAAGGCAAAGACCTTTGTAGTCGATGAAGCTGATATGACCTTGGATATGGGATTTCTAGAGACGGTTGATAAGATTGCAGGCAGTCTTCCAAAAGACTTGCAGTTCATGGTCTTTTCAGCGACTATCCCACAAAAAAACTGCAACCATTTTTTTGAAAAAAATACTTGTCAAACCCTGTCATGGAAAAAATCAAGACCAAAACAGTTATTTCAGATACCATTGATAACTGGTTGATTTCGACCAAGGGTCGTGATAAGAATGCCCAGATTTATGAATTGACTCAAGTAATGCAACCATACTTAGCTATGATTTTTGTCAATACAAAAACTCGTGCGGATGAATTGCATACCTACCTAACAGCCCAAGGCTTGAAGGTTGCTAAGATTCATGGGGATATTGCTCCTCGTGAACGCAAACGGATCATGAATCAGGTCAAAAATCTTGATTTTGAGTATATCGTGGCAACTGACCTGGCTGCGCGTGGGATTGACATCGAAGGTGTCAGCCACGTTATCAATGATGCTATTCCACAAGACTTGTCCTTCTTTGTCCACCGTGTTGGACGAACTGGACGTAATGGTCTACCAGGAACAGCCATTACACTTTACCAGCCTAGTGATGACTCAGATATTCGTGAGTTGGAAAAACTAGGAATCAAGTTTACTCCTAAGATGGTTAAAGACGGAGAGTTCCAAGATACTTATGACCGTGACCGCCGTGCTAATCGTGAGAAGAAACAGGAAAAACTGGACATCGAAATGATTGGCTTGGTTAAAAAGAAAAAGAAAAAAGTCAAACCAGGTTATAAGAAAAAAATCCAGTGGGCCGTCGATGAAAAACGCCGTAAAACCAAGCGAGCAGAAGGTCGTGCTCGTGGGCGTGCAGAGCGAAAAGCCAAACGCCAGACATTTTAAGAATGAAACAGTAGGACCAAGTCGGTTTTACTGTTTTTTTGAGCAATTTAGATTAGTTTTGTGAGATTGTGTCCGATAATGCTTCCTACTTGTAGTTCAGGCTTGTTCGATAATAGCAGAGTAGAGAGAAGAATGGTATAAATAACAATTAAGAAAGTACCTAAATTGTTAAAAGTTCTTAGGAGGAGAGGAAGATTAAGTTTTTTTCGTTGTAAAATGTTGTCAAGTAAAATAAAAAAAGCCTTAGAAACATTGATTTCTAGGGCTTTTTTTAACTTATTTACTCTATTCCCACTCAACAGTTGCAGACTCCTTGAGAATCGCTATATAATAGGCTTTTTAAGGAGTTAGTAATTCTTTGGTGGGGTTTTTGGTGGGAATATTATTTTGAAATTGATTGGTTCCCGTTGAAATGTACTAAGCTAGAAGATGGGAAAGAAACATTAATAATTCCTACCATTTCATTAGTGATAGCTTCATCAGCGCCATCCCATAGATGCGAGTAGTGTTTCAAGGTGATTTCAGGAGAAGAGTGTCCTAAACGTTTTGATAGAATAAGTACATCAGCATTTAATTCATTAATTAGCAGTGATGCATGGCTGTGACGCAACCCCTTCGCTTGGATAGGCTTTACGTGAGCTATCTTGGCGTACCTTTTTAATAATCCTTGAGATTGTAGATTTCAACATAGGTAAGCCATCGTATGAAAAGATAAAATCGTTCTCGTGTCCTAGTCCAATCTTTTTTTGAGCTTCACGCCATTTTTTTAACACATCAATAGTATCTTTATCTAAACTAATCATCCTTTTTCCGTCTTTAGTTTTCGAAAAAGAATTACGAGTCCATTCTTTTTTGTTTTTAACAAAAAGCATATGATGAACTCGTAGGCGTTGCTTATCAAAGTCAACATCATTCCATTGAAGGGCACAACCTTCATTTACACGTACGCCAGTCATGAAATATACCCAAATCATCACGAAGTTTAAATGTTCATATACATCTTCAATGTAAATTTTCGAAATAACAGCTTCAAATTCGCTCTTAGTCCAATATGGGACATTACTTTTTCCTTTAGGAATTGCATTAGATTGCTTAGAAATGTTTTTTTCCACATATCCCATTTGCAAAGCATAGTCCAATGATTTCCTAAACATGCCAAAGATGAGGCTAGCATATCCTTGTGAATATCCGGCACCATCCTCATCTTGACTAGTCAGTAACCATGTTCGAAACATCTGGACTTGTTCGAGTGTAATCGAACGAAGTGTAGTGTCACCAAAAACGATCACAAAGCTGTAAAAGATTTTTCTCTCGAACTGAAAATGTGCTGTGCTCAACTGTTGTTCTATAATATGGAATATAATGTTCTTCCATAAATTGTCGATATTTCATCCGGTAGTTAGAATAACCTTGAGATTGTTGATATCCATATTTCAGGCGAGTTAATTCCTTGTTTGCTTCTGCAGCCGAATTAAATGGATTTCCGTGTTGATCAAACCTTGATTTCTTTTCGTATACGTTTCCCCGTAACTCTATCTTTACCAAATTCGGTTTGAATAAAAAAATTTTACCGTCTTTGTCTGTATAGACTCCAGGAAATTTAGTTTTCTGTTGATTTTTTGGCATTATTCCTCCTTGTGAAGTGAAACACCCAAAATTTCTTCAACAGCAGCGGTTGGGACATGCCCTAAACGTCGATTATTATAAAAGGCATATCCCTTTTGTACCATAATTTGCTTAGCTTGTCTAATAATTGAAATGGCAGTATAGGGATTGTAACCCATTTTAATTAAATCTTCTTTGTTCATTGTTTGTTTCATAATTAATAATCCTCTTGAAATTTCTAAATTTTATTGCGATAATATAAGTAGGTAATAGATATTATTACTAGTATATTTTGAGTTTGTTTCTGACACCGACCAAAGTTTGGAAACAAGCTCTTTTTTTGTTCTAAAAAATTTACACATATCTATTTCCTTTCTCAAATAATAAACTCAAACTGTTTACATATAAATATATGTTCGTTGTTATATCAAGGTTTACAGCCATAAATATAAAAAAAGTTATTATTTATTTTATTTTTGTTTATTCGTTTTATTATTTTTTTATTGATATCTAAATCTTTATCAGGGAAATTCTTTTTAAAACATGATTTCTAATTTTATTTTTTTGATTTCTAGTATTAGATTTTTATAATTTCATCGAAAAATATTATTTCTATAATCTAATGGATAATCTTTTTAAAAACGTGTTTATATGTATGAGTTGATGTAGTATCTTTATGACATCCTAACCCTTTTTCTCTAGCAACTTCTAGTGATTCATAAAGTAGTTTAAATATATCTCGAACGTGCCAAGTAATCATTAATCCAGTCTCGTTTTTTTCAGAATATTTTTTTTCACTATTTTGGAAGGAGTCTATTATTGTTCTTTTGGTTCTACCTTTATTTTTGAAAGGAGAAATATTCGTCAATGCTATAATTTCTTCGTCTAAGACCAAAGGAGACAAAAATCTAAGAGAATGATTATTTACTTGATTTAATAGTTCTTTAATATAATTTTTAGAACCGTATTTGTTATATACATCTTTAATCACTTTTTTAGTTTTTGTACTTGATTCTTCAATTAACTTTATATACACATTTATTGTCGAATGAAGTTTTGATTCCAGATATTCTATCAATTGTGCATCATTCAGTAAATCTAAGGAATTGGTTCCCAAAAATTTTTCTATTTTTTTTTTCTTTAATACTAGTTCAAATCTTTGGACATTAATATTATCTAGTTTTGAACCTTTTCTTCTGATTTGTCTTTTTCTTTTTGCTTTTTCAATTTTATCGTAAGTAACAGTTAATTCTTCATTACTAATCTTAGAACTCAAAATTGGATAGTCATAGTTGTTCTTTTTACTTTTCTCATTTCCAAAATTTGGAGGGTATCCTGATGAAAGACATTTGTGTAGAAAACTTCTGAGCTGTAGGTTTGGAGTTTTATCAAAGGCAATAGTATAAGCGAGCTCAATTTCGAGAAAAAGAGCAGTCGAGTATGTAATGGTAATACCGTAAATTTCTTTAATAAAATCGATTGCATATGCTAATCTATTTTTAATCTCCTTAATACCAACCGTCTCGAAATTTAATCCTCCATGAATTAATTCAATGTAACAATAGGGTGTTTTATAATCTGATGTATCAAAAGAAATAGTGATTTTCCCGAAAAATTCTGATTTAATATCTAAACTAAGTAACTCTCCATCTATAGAGGTTTTTTTAGATTACATGAACTATCCTGCTTTAAATTCTTAATTTCTACACGCTCTACAGAAAAAAATCCCTGTAGGGATACTTTACATTTATCTATTCCAGCAAAAACAAGACTTTGATGAGAAAAACCTCTAATATACTATTTTTCATTATTGATTTTTTTCTTCTAAACGTCTTTTGCTTTTTTTCTTCCGGTGTTAATTTTTCTTCTAGCCATTCTATTAAGTTCCTTTCATATAGTATTTTTGATAAAGTATGTTGTTTGAACTAAGATCAACATCTTTTTCTAAAGGTTAGTTTAATTTTTATTAAGTTTCCATTTATTTACCTCCTTATTTTCTTTACATTAGTTAGTATGCCACAAATCTTTCAGAAAACGCCCATTTTTAGTAAAAAAAAATTAAAAAAATGAAAAAATTTTTTTAAAAATAAAAAAACACTCAGTTTTGAGTGCTTTAAAAAAACGCGTAGTGACAAGGTTTTTGAAGAAAAAAAGTAGGTTCTTTCCTACAAAAAAAAATTTTTTTAGTTTTTTTAGTTTTTTTGATGTTTTTTTATTTTTTTATTTTTTTCATTTAGACTTAATATGCTGAGAAAAAAAGTTCAATAATTTCAGTACGATTTTTTTATTGAGTTGAATTTTTTTATTTTAATGAGAGATATTATAATGTTTGGGAAAAGTTATTTAGTTTGCTTGTGTGATTAACTTATATGCATAGGATTTTTTTGAAACTCTTCTGGTCGATTGTGTCCGAGAGCACGTGTTACAATTAAACATGCCTTTCGATCAAGGACAACACCTTTTTAATTCGCCTCGTAGATAAATTTTTTTCTTTTTTTTATCTTTGATATCTTTTGGGATCTCGCGCGACAAGAAGATAAAGACGTTTTTGCGTATTCTGCACGATATTTATGAGGTTTTTAAAGCAGTTGGAACTTGAAACACACGCTTTTTTTACCAGCTAGTTTAAATTCTTCAACAAGCCTTTCTAATTCTTCTTTGTCTCGTGTAATAATCGGAATCCATCGGTCTCGTGCTCCTTTTGATTTATGCTTTTTACCAATGATTTTAAGATAGTATCGACCATCTTCACGTTGATGTAGAGAATCACCTGTAATAGCTTTTAATTCATTTTTACGTAACCCAGTGGCAGATACGATTGAGAACCAGCGATTATTTGTTTCTTCAGACATCCTGTCGTCATTAGACTTCAAACGATTATTCTTTTTGTTTGCTCGATATCGAATATCCGTTGCAATAAAAGCAGTAGAAGATACACCTAAGACTTTGGCTAATGCTGCTTTATAGGTTGACTGGGTTGGAGCAGAAAGTCCCTAATTTCTTACAATGTTCTAAGTATTGATTCACTAAGTCAATCCATCCCTCAATATCGTTAGATTTATCAAGAGCTTCTAAATCTTCAGCAGTAGTTATTGAGGCAACAAAGGAAGCGAATCTGCTCCAGGAACCAGCGTAGTTATGAAGAGTTCGGTCTGTATGGATTAAATGAATGTCCTCTCCCGTTTTTTTGGATTCATTTCGCTTGATACCCTTTCCTTTTTTAAAGCGCGTGACTAGATTAGTTAGTCCTTTTGATTGGACGAATTGTTTACGGCCTTCGAAAGTAGTTAGAGAATCCATCTGTTGTTTCTTAGCTTTCTCTTTAGCTTTTCGTCGATCAGCACGACTACGTCTCTTCTTTGCCATAGTTCTTTCCTTTCTATAGTAGATAATGTGCTTTTAAAGAAGATCTTAAGAAAAATCTTAAGGTCTTTTTTATTCAAGTTGAAGTAGTGCAGTGACTTAAGCTTATATTCACTGATGTAGTATCTTCCCTTTGCTGAGGGCGCTTCTTAATTGATGGCTAAGAAGATAACCAAGTCATTTTACAACATGACAAGTTGACTCAATTCAAATAAGATGTAGAGTTCCATCCTACAGATAAAAAAATCTGTTGTTTTTTTCTTGTTAGTCTTTTTCAGGTTTAAATTGCTCTGAATTTAGCGACTGAGCTAAGCTAGTTTTTTTGTATTTGATTTTTTTAGACTTTTTGTTATTTACTTTAGTTTTTTTATACTTTTGATTTTTTTACTTTGTTATGATCAAAAAAATTTTTTTAAACTGCTGTTGACATTACTTTTTATTATCTATACATTTATTTTTTTATTGGTAAATGAAATACAAAAAAATTGGTTCCTGTTATTTACTTTCGTTTTTTTACTTTTTATTCTTTACTTTGTTACGATCAAAAAAAAATTTTTTTAAACTGCTATTGACATCTTTTTTTATTATCTATACATTTATTTTTTTAGTTAATGAAAATACAAAACTGGTTCTTTCCTAACCCAGCTTTAAAACCTACTGTTTCCACGATAGCTACCTCCTTTCAAAACATAAAAAAACGTAGCTATATTAGTTACGTCTCTACTCAATCAATTATCTTGATATTATTAGTATGCCATAAATTTTAAAATAAAAAAATCAGGATAAGATTTTTTTACGTTATTCACTTTTACCTAGTACTGTGTGTTTAGCGTGACTTACACATACGTTCCTGTCAACGCTAAACACACAGAAAAATCAGAATCGCAAAAAAACTGAGGAATGAGAGAAAGAGGTATAAGTACAAAAAAATTGAGAAGTAAATAATACCGTTATCGGTTTTTTTTAATTTTTTTATTTTTTTATAATTTGAAATAAAGGCATACTATAAATTATAAAAAAACAATTACGGAGGGAACAACTATGTTTCTAAAATATTATTCACTCATTAACTATATTCTCTATAAAAATCGCAGAGAATTCGAAAACTCATTTGATTGCTACCCCAAAAAGACAGTGTATGAGTTCCATATCAGGGAGTCTACAGGAGGAATGAAAATTAGACAAAAAGAACATAATGCAATTCATGCTAGCCTATTTTCTAATAGTGGAAGTTATATTACACTTTACTTAAGGAATTTTACGCCAGAAGATTTGGTGGCTGTGATGAATTCATTAATCAAGCAGAAGAAAGAACTTGGATATGAGCGGTTGATTTGCTTGTTATCAGAGCTCAAAAATGATGAACGCTTAAGTTTATTGATGAAGTTATCCAAAATGAAATAAATATACTTGGACGAGTATCTCAGTGTGTTTTTGTGGTAAATTTGTCTTTAAAATAGATAAGATAGATTATTTGATAAAGCCATTGTATTAGATGATTGGTTTGCCAACAATGTAACAGATGAATTATTTCATTCAGCTAGAGCTGAATAAAAACGCACCAAAATTGGTGCGTTTTTATTTTTTGTGCTATAATAGAAATAAATAAAAGGAGGAGTTACATGATTGGAGAAAATATAAAAAAACGTTACGTAAAAACACATAAATTAACCCAGCCTGAGTTTGCAAAGATTGTTGGTATTTCTAGAAATAGTCTGAGTCGTTATGAAAATGGGAACAAGTCGAGTTTCGACAGAATTAATAGATCGTATCTGCAAGAAATTTAATGTTTCGTATGTCGATATCGTAGGGGAGGAAAAAAATGCTTACACCAGTAGAAGATTATCAATTAACTCTAAAAATTGAAGTGATTAAAGAACGAGGGGCGAATATCTTAGCGCAACTTTATCAATTTCAAGATGAACAAGGAATTGCATTTGATGATACTTTGAATCCTTGGGTTCTAATGAGCGATGATTTGTCTGATTTAATTAACACGAGGATTTATCTTGTTTCAGCTTTTGAGGATATAGAGCGATTTAATGGCTATTTGGATGGTATTGAACGTATGCTAGAACAAGCTAGTCATCTGGTGGTGGCTTAATGAAACTAGAAGAATTTAGTCAAGATGATTTTGAACGAGCATCCAAACGACTCGTTCGTTCTTTAACTCGTGGGAAAACAAGCTCATCTCATCCTAAAGCTATTTTGCTCGGTGGACAGAGTGGTGCTGGTAAGACAACGATTCATCGTGTGAAACAAAGGGAATTTCAAGGCAATATCATTATCATTGATGGAGATAGTTATCGCTCTTTTCATCCGAACTACCTTGACCTACAGGAAAAGTATGGCAAAGATAGTGTGGATTATACCAAAGTATTTGCGGGAAAAATGGTTGAATATCTCGTAGATGAATTGAGTAAACAAGGTTATCATTTGTTAATCGAGGGTACCTTGAGAACAACAGAAGTTCCTAGAAAAACGGCACAATTATTGATAACAAAAGGATATCAAGTCTCACTTGCACTAATTGCGACCAAGCCAGAATTGTCCTATCTCAGTACCTTGATACGTTATGAAGAGCTCTATGCTATAGATCCTAGTCAAGCTAGAGCGACTCCCAAAGAGCACCATGATGGAATTGTAGAACATTTAGTTGATAACTTACGAGAGTTAGAAATTGATAAGATTTTTAATCAAATTCAAATTTATCAAAGAGATCAATCATGTATTTATGATTCGGAAGTAGATCAGATCTCAGCAGCAGAAGTTCTACACGAATGCCTATTTGGAAAATGGAGTAAGGTGGAGGAAGAGATGTTGAAGTTGGGACAGGAACGGTTGAATTCATTAAATACCAAGTAGTTCGATTTTTTTAAAAAAATATTAGGGTAAGTTATGGAATTTAAAAAAACTAGTAATTGAAAATTTTCGTAATTTTAGTTCTATTGAGATTGATTTGTCAAATAAAAATGTAATATTTGGAATGAATGATTCAGGAAAAAAACAAATCTCTTATTCGCAATAAGATACCTCTTGGATAGAACTATCAGAAATAAGGGTTTCATTAAATCAGATTATCATAAACATGATACTAGTAGACCTATAAAAATACAACTTGAACTTGATTTGTCTGATAGAAAAATGGAGGGAGATGAAGAACTACTAAAAACTTCACATTCTCGCCTTCTAATTTCAACGGTAGCTGGAGCAAGAAATAACTCTAGCTTAGACACATTCTTTATCTCATTAGAAGCAGTTTACAATGAGAAAGAGTTATTTGGAAATCCGGTATTAAGCTGGGGTTCAACACTAGATAATTTAGTTGAAGTCCCCCAATATGGTACAAGAAGTGACATTGATAAAATATTTCAAATAGTTTATGTAAATCCCGCTATAGAGTTAGATTCTTTTTTTAAGCGAAATAGAAGGTTATTGTTCTCTGATGATTCTAAAACTGACGAGGATGTAAAGCTTGAGGAAGAGATTGAGAATAATATTGAAAAAGCTAAATGAGAATATTTCTAACTTACATTTAATCACTCGTGTTCAATCACAGTTGACTGAAGCCTATAAAAGTTATCGTAAAGAAAATTTAGAAATTAAAATTCAATCAGAAATATCCATCTCAGGATATTTAGATAATCTTACGCCATACATTAACTGGAATGATGATACTAACAATTATCCGACATCGGGAGACGGTCGTAAAAAAAACTTTTATCATATGCTATTAATCATTTGATTTCAGAAAAAAACAATATAGCAACAAGGTAATAATTTATTTAATTGAGGAACCAGAGAATAGCTTACATCGTTCAGTTCAAATTTCTCTTTCAAAAACAACTTTTTGTTCAGAATATTTATGAATACTTTTTTTCTAACTACTCATTCAGCCGAAGTTCTTTATGAAATGGATAATACTCAACTCATTAAGATAACCAATCAACAAGGTGCAACAGGGGCAATCAGTCTATTACACAGTTCCTGATGAATTTTTCAAATTTAAAGAAAAAAATTAAATAAATCATTGGCACAGTCAATCTTTTATGATAGGATTCTTTTTGGTCGAAGGTCCATCAGAATATTATCTATTTTCTGCTATTTTTTGAATATGTAAGTCCCGATTTTTGAGTCTGATGGAAAAATACTTATTACAAGTTGATGGAATAAATTTTTAAACCTTATTCAGAGCTATATAGAGCATTAGGGATTTATACTTGGATTAAAACTGATAATGATTTAAAAGCTAGTCGTGGTGATAAACATATGTTTTCTCCTATTGGTTTGAATAGGTGTATTGACTTGCTTGATCAAAGTGTGACTCCTAGATTAGATAATTATCGTATAGATTTTTTTCTTCCAAAGATGAGAGAAAACAGAATATAAAGTCTAAAAAAAGAAGAACTATATTCGAATAACCGGAGTCTAGTATCTCAATTAAATGAAGAGGGAATATTTATATCAGAAGTTGATTTAGAAAATGACTTGGCTCAGGTTTTTATCCGATAGCGAGAGGAGTGAAATGAGTGAATTTGATTTTTGTAAATTGGTTACAAAGTAGTAAACAGTACAACATGTTGGAATATATAGATAATTATCTTACTAATGAGATTGCACATAAAATTGTGAAGTCAGATTATTTTTAAAAGTATTATCGGAGTTTTTTTAGATTATGAGTGATATTGCTACACACGATAAGAATGTTAAAAAAGAATTGTTAGAATACCAAGGAAATATTTTAATTTTAGCGAACGCAGGTTCAGGAAAAACAACTTTTTTTAACTGAAAAGCTAAAAAGTGATTCAAAAAAAGCTAGACAATTATCAAAAAAATTAGCAGCAATAACGTTTACTCGAAATGCAACGGAGGAAATAAAGCAGAAATTAGTTGATATTCCTGACAACGTTGTTGTATCGACCATCGATTCGTTTTTTTAGATAAAGAAATAATCCTTCCTTTTTATTAATCAGAAATACGAAATTCAAACATCTGTACAGTTTAGCTTTCGGATAGAACATAAATTTAGCCACTATAGCATTGGAATAAGACAAATATTGCAAGATGGTATTTTTCGGGACTTACGACTTTCCTACTTCTCAACAGGGCAAGAATTTCAAATGTGAAGTTGCTTTTAGATATTTTTGAAGACAATAGATTCTGCGTCGGAATATATAAAATATAAATTTAATACTTTGTATATTGACGAATTTCAGGATTGTGACCAGTCTATGAATGATTTATTTCTGTATCTAAAAAAATGAGTTAGGAATCTATTTATTTATTGTAGGAGATGATAAGCAATCTATTTATCAGTGGAGAGTGCATCGCCCAAATATATAAATAATTTATGGAAAAAAACAAAAATGATTTTAGAAAAGAGAGATTTATTGGGAATTTTAGAAGTCTGCCTAGAATAGTGGATTTCTCTTTAGCTCTGACTCCTAAAGTGATTATAGATAATATTAGAGAAGAGGGTTCAATTCTATATTTAGAACCTAATCAGGATTATCTAAAAAGAAGATGTTATTAAGTACTTAATTGATAATGGAGATATAAATTTACAAGAAGAAAATTATTTTTTTAATTGGAAATAATAAAGACATTGAAGAAACTGTGACGAATTTGAATGATATTTTTCCTAAATAAATTTGATTGTGTTAGAAAAAAATCCATTCATAGAATGTACTAACAGCATTTTTTTGGAATGTATAGCTAAATATTATTTTTCTTGATGACTTTTCTGAGTATGATGTATTGAATAATCTTTTTCCTGAATATAACGATGAATTTAGGGAAAGAACTTTTAAAAAAATTAAATAGACTTCGTCAACAACCTACACAGTCACTTATTGAGGAAATAGCTTCGTATTTAGATGTTTTTAATTACAAATTATGAAGATAAGTTAGAAAGTCAAATACTGTTGGAAATTTTGAGTAATTTGGATAATAAAAAAATTGTTTGATACAAATTTAATGAGTAATAATTTAATAATGACTACTCATGGTTCAAAAAGGCTTAGCAGCAGACACTGTGGTAATTTTTTTGTAGAATATTTGATTGATCGATACAAACAAGAGTTGAAATTTGAAGATCATTATGTTGCAATTACTAGAGCGAAATCAAAAGTCATTATTATTGACAACCAGACAATTTATACTAATGAAATTAATAGATTCTTACGTAGCAATAATGGGAAATTTTCTTTTGAAGATTTTTATATAAGGAGGGGATATATGATTAGTTTAAATCAAGAACAATTGCAATTTGATATTACAGGTATTCTAGGTTCTGAAATTAATCAGCACATTGATTTTTATAATATTGGAATTGAAGAAGCTTATGTTGCAATAAAAAATAATGATGACAGTAAAGCTCTGGCCATTTTACGAATATTAAAATCACAACTAGACATAGAGTATAAGTATTTTGATTCTAAAAGGTTTTGGGATTTTGGTGCATTAAACGATGCTTATAGTTATGTTGATGGTATAAATAGAGCTAGTCGAGCATTGGTGGGAGCACCCAATTATCGAAATATGAAATCTATGCTCTATGACATTCAAGATTATATGACTAGAACAAGATTTGACGATGATAGGTATTATGGAAATGTATTCGCTTTAGCTGTTGACAAATATTTAGATGAGATGACAGCCTCGGAACGTCATTCGCGTTTTGGAATATTCCTTCAAGGGATTAGAACGTTTTACCATCGACCAGGAAAAGGTACAGCAAAACAATGCATTACTCTATCTAAAGGTCTCGCTCTTAAAGATATAGAACCTTTTATCTTCGTAGAGCATATTGAGAGATATTTGTGATAATTTATAATGCACTCCGTATATCAAATGTACAAAACAATAACAATTCAAATGGTGTGAACTTTTTGGTAAAATCTAGCTCAATTTGTGTATTTTTAGAGTAAAGTTCACACCATTCAACTGAAATTGATTCAAATTAGATGAAATTCTGTTTTCTGTAAATGTGGGAAAAACATTGATTTTTAAGAGGATATTGAGACTTATTCAAATAAAAGTGTTTCCAACCAGGTCTTAAGAAAGCTCGTAAAGCATCACAATTATCAAAACGTTAATCAACACGCTTATATCAACGTTTACAGACATTTAAGAAATTTCTCTTGGATGTCTTTTTGTCTAGCTAAATTTTTACAAATTGGGCAATTTAGGTTACTCAATAATATAAAAAAAGATAAAAAAATTTAAAGTTCAATTTTTAATTTTTAAAAAAAGTAATTATTATTGAATATCTGTTCAAACATTTTTTTCTTTTCCAAGGTTAATATAAGTATATATACTTTAAAAAAAGGAAGTCAAACATCTTGCTCATAGATTTTTTTGCATTTTTTTAAAAAAATACATTTTGTCATATAATAATGTGGAAAATTGACGGATTCCTTAAATAATCATATAATATAAATATGTAAACCCTTACATACTATTCTACTTATACTTGATAAAATGCAAGTTCTTGAGGATCTATAAATATATAGACACTCTTCTATTTATAAAGTGAAATAAAGAATCACGGAGAAAGTTTATGGATATTAAAGAGACATTCAACCAGCTAGACAATACAAAAATTTAATGATTTCAATAATCGCCTTGAAGGTTTTTGAGAAACTTTTTAAAGACAAATATTATTTTACCCATCCCGAAGATTTTTAGCTCAATCTTTAGCATTTTGGTAAAAGTATGGAAAAAAAGTACAAAGTAAATATATTTTATCGAAAGGAGATATATGAGTGAAATAGTTATTAATGCTCAGAATTTATCTAAAAATTTTTTTATAATTTTTGATTCAAGACTCCCATTTATCAAGAGATTTTTTTGAAACGTAATCAAATAACGATTCGAGCTGTTCAAGATATTAGTTTTTACGATTAAGAGAGGGAGTATAGTTGGCTTTATTGGGAGTAATGGAGCTGGTAAATCCACAACGATTAAAATGTTGACTGGGACTCTTTATCCTAGTTCCGGAAAATTAGAAGTGAATGGAGAAATTCCATTTAAAAGAAGTATAAATTTTAGAAAAAAAATTTCAATAGTAGTAGGAAATAAATTACAGTTATTTCAAGATGTTTCAGCTATGGATTATTTTTCAATTGATTGGTACTTTTATATGAGGTAGAACCGGCGATTTTACAAGAACGAATTCAGGAATTAAGCAATTTGTTGAATGTAAAAGATCAGCTTTACCAGCAGGTCCGGACCCTCTCTCTTGGACAAAAAATGAAAATGGAGTTTATCGCGGCATCTTTAACAAGTCCGGAAATATTATTTTTAGACGAGCCTACTATAGGGTTAGATATACAGTCTAAAAAAGATATCAGAACATTTTTAAAGAAAATGAATGAAGAATGTCATACTACTATTATTTTAACGAGTCATGATATGGATGATATTTCGTCTGTTTGTGACGAATTAATCGTCATTGACAAAGGAAAAATTATTTTGCAGGAGTCAATGGATGTTATTTTATCTAAATTTTCTGATTTTAAATATTTAAAGATAAAAATGACATTAGATTTGGTACCAGAGTTATGCTCTGTTAAAGGAGTAGTAGTCATTTCTCAAACAAAATCGGAATGTATACTAAAAATACCTAGAGATTTTGTCTTTGAGACATTAGAATCAATCAATAAGCTTGTAGATATAGAAGATTTTGAAATATCAAATCTTTCTTTAGAAGAAATTATTTTACAAAACTATTTTTACAAAAAAAGGAGCACAATTGAAAAAGAAATGTCTATTATTCTGATATCATTTCGATCTATTTTTGAACTATAAATCAAGTGTACTATTGTTAATGTTACAGGCAAGTATACAAATTATGATATCAGTATTTTTTTATGGACGTATATATATCAGAGTAACCAGATAAATATAGCAGGATATGATTTTACCTCAATGGTTCAATACTATTTGGGGACTATAATTTTTTCATATTTTGTTTTTTATCCAGTTGATTGGGAAATCAATGACGATGTTCATTCAGGAAATTTTTTTAGCATATTAATAAAACCTGTTACTTTTTTTATAAGTATTATTTTTTTGTAAAATGCTTGGAGATAGGCTTGCTCATTTATTATTTATCATCATTCCTGTCATTTTATTCTCCAGTGTTTATTACAAGAATGAGTTATTAACCATTGAAATTCTTATTTTAGGAAGTATTGCAATTATTCTATCTATGGTTCTATGGTTTTTAATATCATGTTGTGTAGGTATGCTTTCTTTTTGGTTAGAAAATATATTTTTTGTCCTTACTGTTAAAGAAATAGTAATTCAGTTTTTATCAGGAATATTATTGCCTTTAAGTTTTTTTTCAAATAATTTTCGTCTGTTTTTTTAGATGTATTACCTTTTTAAATACTTAGTATATGAACCGCTTCAGATGTTTAGTAATGATACATATAAATTAATAGACTATTTGAGAATTATTTGTATTCAATTGATTTGGTGCATCATTTTTTATATTATATCAAGATTCATATTGAGAAAAGGAGTGGAGCACTTCTCAAATGTGGGAGGATAAAATGTTTAGAATAAAAGTAATTTTTAGGCTACTTCATTTTGGTTTTAAATCTGATATGAATTTTCATTTTGACTTCTTTTTGTGGTCTATTTTTCGTCGATACTGTGGATTGGTTTACCTATTGTATTTTTTTAGATTGATTTTTCTTAGCTTATAGAGTCTCGGAAGATACTCCAATTTAAAAAGCAAATGCTATGAGAGAAGAAGTAACCAGAATGGCTGGGAAAAGTAGTGGTGAGTGATAATATTGTCAGAAAAAAAGTAAATTTAATGGCAATCAGCATACTAAAAATTTTCAATCTAAAGTTTTTGTCTGACTAGCGAAGTCTGTCCGATTAAACTTTAGATTCCTACAGTAAACTATTAGTGTTTACCGTATTATTAATTATAATTCATATAATTCCGAGATTACATTTGAAATACTAGTTAGCAACTCTTGCGAGTTTTCCCTATTTATTGCTCACAATATAAATTGAAAATAGGCATGAAAAAAAGACGATAGATTTTTTTATTTCTATCGTCTTTAATACTTTACGTTCGACAAACTGGGAGCTGTCTTTCCGTTGTTATCAAGAAAGTCTCAATTTATCTATATTTTTCCAATCTCAATAACCCTTCTTCGTCCGGAAGAGTAATCCCATTCTTATAATTATATCCCATCTTCAAATAAAAAGGTGTTGCAGTTATAGAAGCTGGAATTTCTACTCTTTTTGCCCGAAGGAAAAATTCATCTTTCTCAAGTGTTTCAATAATCATTCGCCCTACACCTTTTCCTTGATAATCCGGTAGTACAAAAAAATAGTGAAAAGACTACTTTCATCTTCTTTATCCCAATATGGTCCTATCGCCCCACACCCAACAATCTTTTCAGCATCACATACCACATAAAAATGCATCCAGTTTGCTCTTTCTAAAATATTTTGTGGTTGCAAAATCTTTACATCATTTTCTATATACTCTAATGAATAATCTTTGATATTAGTAGTTCTTAAAAGTTGTTACAACTAATTCTGACACTTTTTTTCTGCATCTTTAGGTTCAAATTTTTCTCACAAACATCTTATTTTTTTCCTCCACACCTTCAAATTTATCATATTATACCATATTATACCATATATACCTATTTAAAAGTAGATTAAAGATAAATATAGTTTATAGTGAAAATTATAGTTTTGTTGTTAAATTGTTGTTAAAATAAAGTAAAAAGCCTTAGAAAGATTGATTTCTAGGCTTTTTTTAACTCATTAACTCTATTCCCACTCAACAGTTGCAGGTGGTTTACTTGTGATATCGTAGACGATACGGTTAACGTGGTCAACTTCGTTTACGATACGAACTGAGATTTTTTGGAGTACTTCCCAAGGAATCTTAGCGAAGTCAGCTGTCATTCCATCGATAGAAGTGATGGCACGGATAGCGATGGTATAGTCATAAGTACGACCGTCACCCATAACACCTACTGAACGAACGCCTGTGTTGACAGTGAAATATTGCCAGATATCACGGTCAAGTCCAGCTTTAGCAATTTCTTCACGCAAGATAGCGTCTGATTCGCGAACTGTTTCAAGTTTTTCTTCAGTGATTTCACCCATGACACGGATCGCAAGTCCTGGGCCTGGGAATGGTTGGCGCCATACGATGTGGTCTGGCATACCAAGTTCAGTACCAAGGGCACGAACCTCATCCTTGTAAAGTGTGTTAAGTGGTTCGATCAGTTCAAACTGCATATCTTCTGGAAGACCACCCACATTGTGGTGAGACTTGATGGTTTGAGCAGTATCAGTACCTGACTCGATAACATCTGTATAGAGTGTTCCTTGAGCAAGGAATTTCACGTCTGTTAGTTTGCTTGCCTCATCGTCAAAGACATAGACAAACTCGTTACCGATAATCTTACGTTTTTGTTCAGGATCAGAAACACCTGCCAATTTATCCAAGAAACGTTTGGCAGCGTCTGCTTTGACAATGTTCAAACCAAACTTACCACCAAGCATATCCATAACTTGGTCAGCTTCTCCTTTACGAAGAAGACCGTGGTCTACAAAGATACAGATTAGTTGATCTCCGATGGCTTTTTGGAGAAGAACCCCAACAACAGAAGAGTCAACACCACCAGAAAGTCCGAGGAGAACACGTTTGTCTCCAACTTTTTCACGGATTTGTTTGATTTGCATCTCGATGAAGTTATCCATAGTCCAATCGCCTTTGGCACCACAGATATTCAAAGCGAAGTTACGAAGGATATCATAACCGTGAACTGAATGACGAACTTCTGGGTGGAATTGGATACCGTAGATTTTCTTGTCTGGATTTTCGATTGATGCATAAGGACAGTCAGCGGATGTACCAGTACGAACGAAATCCGCAGGAATTTCTGTTACAGCATCTCCATGGCTCATCAAGACAAGTTGCTCATCTGGAGTACCCGCAAAAAGAGCAGACTCAGTGTGAGTAAGAGTGGATTGTCCATACTCACGGTTACCAGCATCACCTGCAGGAACAACCTTACCACCAAGCTTGTGAGTCAAAAGCTGCATACCATAGCAGATCCCCAAAATCGGAATTCCAAGTTCAAAAATCTCTGGATCAATATCAAATGATCCTTCTTCGTAAACAGAGTTTGGACCACCTGAAAGTACAATCCCGATAGGATTGATAGCGCGGACTTCGTCAGCCGAAATCTTGTGACTTTTTTAGTTCTGAAAGACACCAATCTCACGGATACGACGTGAGATAAGTTGGTTATACTGGCTACCATAGTCCAGTACGATGATCTTTTTCGACATCTTGCAAATCAGTTGAAATGTTGGTCATCTTTTTCCCTTTCTTAAAAAGAAATATCTTCTTGAATATTCTATCATAAAATGCCCCAGAATTACCAACCAAACAAGTGCAGTTTGACTTTTTCCCCATGATATAGGGTACAATGGAAAAAAATAAAGAAAAGAAGTGAGCAAGCATGTTACCAGCTTATATGAAAATTCACGACCAAATCAAAAAAAGGTATTGACGAGGGAAATTGGAAAATTGGAGAGAGACTCCCAAGTGAGCGAGACTTAGCTGAGGAATTTGAGGTTAGTCGTATGACACTGCGTCAAGCTATCTCCCTTTTGGTCGAGGAAGGGAGTTTTGGAGCGTCGTGTGGGTAGTGGGACCTTTGTTTCTAGTACACGTGTTCAGGAAAAAATGCGTGGAACGACTAGTTTTACGGAAATTGTGAAGGCTCAGGGGAAAACACCATCGAGTCATCTGATTTCCTATCGTCGAACTATCCCTAATGAACAAGAAGTTGAAAAATTAGGGATCAAGGCCACTGAAAATATTATTCGAATGGAACGTGTTCGTTATGCAGATCAAGTTCCTGTGGTCTATGAAGTAGCATCTATTCCTGAGAAATTTATCAAGAATTTCAAGAAAGAAGAAGTAACCAAGCACTTCTTTCAAACCTTACAGAAACATGGTTATCGAATTGGGAAATCTCACCAGACTATTTATGCTCGCTTAGCCAAGGAAAAGATTGCTCATTATCTGGAAGTAGAAAAGGGCATGCTATTTTTAGGGCTGACTCAGGTTTCTTACTTTGATGATGGTACAGCTTTTGAGTATGTAAAGAGCCAATACGTCGGAGAACGTTTTTGAGTTTTATCTAGAAAATAATTAGTTTTTAAGAATTCTCTTGAAGTTGGAAATCCTATCCACTTTTAAGAGTTTTTTTATTTAGTTAAGATTAGAAAACAGTTTTCCAATTAAGAAAAAAATAGTAATCATACGAGTATTTTTTTAAAGATTCGTGTTATAATAGTTAGGTTATATGGTCCCGATAAGGTGGTAGTGAAGGTCGTTTATTGATTCTCTACCAGTACTTTGTAACTCTATAACGAATATTTTTTAAGGGGGGACATTTTTATGTCAGAACGTAAATTATTCACGTCTGAATCTGTATCTGAGGGGCATCCAGATAAGATTGCAGACCAAATTTCAGATGCTATCTTGGATGCTATTTTAGAGCAAGATCCAGAAGCCCACGTTGCTGCTGAAACAGCTGTTTATACTGGTTCAGTGCATGTCTTTGGTGAGATTTCAACGACAGCTTATGTCGATATTAACCGTGTCGTACGTGATACCATTGCAGAGATCGGCTATACCAATACTGAGTATGGTTTTTCTGCAGAGACGGTGGGAGTTCACCCATCACTTGTTGAGCAGTCTCCAGATATCGCTCAAGGTGTTAATGAAGCCTTGGAAGTTCGTGGAAATGCTGATAAAGATCCACTTGACTTGATTGGAGCTGGAGACCAAGGTCTCATGTTTGGTTTTGCAGTTAATGAAACTGAAGAACTTATGCCACTTCCAATCTCACTCAGTCACAAGTTGGTTCGTCGTTTAGCAGAGCTTCGTAAGTCTGGTGAAATTAGCTATCTTCGTCCAGATGCTAAATCTCAAGTTACTGTTGAGTACGATGAAAATGACCAGCCAGTGCGCGTGGATACAGTCGTTATTTCAACTCAACACGATCCAGAAGTCAGCAATGAACAAATCCATGAGGATGTAATCAACAAGGTTATCAAGGAAGTGATTCCAGCTTCTTATCTTGACGATGAGACAAAATTCTTCATCAATCCAACCGGTCGTTTCGTTATCGGAGGACCTCAAGGAGACTCAGGTTTGACTGGTCGTAAGATCATCGTGGATACTTATGGTGGTTACTCACGTCACGGTGGTGGTGCCTTCTCTGGTAAGGATGCGACTAAGGTTGACCGTTCAGCTTCTTATGCAGCTCGCTACATTGCAAAAAACATCGTTGCTGCAGGTCTCGCTAAGAAAGCAGAAGTTCAATTGGCTTATGCCATTGGTGTAGCTCAACCTGTATCTGTTCGTATCGATACCTTTGGTACTGGAACCGTAGCTGAAAGCAAGCTTGAAAAAGCAGCACGTCAAATCTTTGACCTTCGTCCAGCAGGAATCATTCAAATGCTGGATCTCAAACGTCCAATCTACCGTCAAACTGCGGCTTATGGACACATGGGACGTACAGATATTGACCTTCCATGGGAACGCTTGGATAAGGTTGACGCCTTGAAAGAAGCAGTTAAATAAAGTAAAAAGGAGTTGATTTAAACTCCTTTTTTTTTATTTATTGATAGTCTTTAAAAAAGCCCAGTTCCCAATGGACTTAGTCCCATACTCTAACTCCATAAAATCTAGTAATACATATTCGTTCTTTTTGTAGAATGAAACATTTTTTTCTGTACTGGTAATGAGTCCTAAGCGCTTGCAACCCTTGGATTTGACATAAGGCTCAACTGCGTCTCTAAGAAAAGCACTGCCCACTCCTTGTCCTTTAACGGATGGATTGACTGCAAGGAGCATCAAATACCAGTCAAAAGCTATTAGATTTTTTTCAAATGTTCTTCGGAACGGTCTACTAAATCAAGATACTTCAAAAAAATTTCGTGGTTTAATGTAGCAAAAATAGTTTTATTACACCGTTTAGAAGATAAGACAGGAGCGAAAAAGTCTTCTTGTTGTAATAGGGCAACAGCCAGGATTTCTCCATCTTGTTCAGCTACTAAACAGGTCTCTTCTTTGATATAGAGGCGAGTAAGGAGACTCTCCAATAGTTCTAAAAAAGCAGGATAGTATTCAGGTTTCTTGAGATCATCTATGATTAGAGTTAAAAAAGGATAATCAAAGAAGCTGTCGGCCACCACTTTTTCCAATTTTTTGATATTCGTCCAGCCTTGCTTTTCTGTATATTATTTTTTTCATTAAAAAGCTCCTTAATCGTCTATCCAAAACCATTATAGCTTAAGTTCCTTTATTTTTTTCGACGAAAAACAACTCTCATGTGCATGAATGTGAACAATTTATGGAATATGTCCAATTTTTTTGGTGATGTGTAGAAAACTATCACTTTAAGGCTATGTTATATTTTTTGACTAAAAGACTAGACAAAAGCACCCAATAAAGTTAGATTCTTATGTCTAACTTCATTGGGTGCTGTCTAATATGGCTAAGATTTTATTTTTGTAGGGATTGAAATTTCAATCAATTTTTTTCAGAGTAGAGGGTCTTGATATTAGCTTCATCGATATTTTGCTTGTCAATCTTTACGATTTGAAGAAAAAAATTCTTGGATTTTTTCCATTTCTTTTTCGCGGATAGCACGATGTTTATTTGAAATGAGGATTTCATAATGAAGTGTGCCTGAGTAAAAAAATAACATCTGTATTTACCCTGCAGAATAAACCTCTACAAGTGTTGCATCGGTGCTTTCTAACTGACTTTTTAACAAGTTGCGAGTGTGAATTAGTAGTGTTGATGAGCTTCATAGGGTTTCCTCCTGAGTTTCTATGTCTATTATAGCACTTTTTTGGAAAAATTTGGGAAAGTTAACTTTAAATTTGATGTTGTTTTTTTCCAAGCTTCGATAGCCCATCTATGACTTCCACGTTTTGAGTTAGCAATAGCTTCATCGATTGGGAACCAAGCTAGATGATTGAAGTCTTCCAGAGGGTTTTTGAACTTTCTTGGAAAGAAGTAGCTTCGTAGAGATATGCTGGATTGTAGTAGTAGAGTATCACGATGGCTAGAATAAAAAAATACTCATCAGCTTGGCCCATAATAGGTGCCGATTTCAGCTGTAAAATCCTAATTCTTCAATCAATTCTCGTTTGAGAGCTTCAAGATGGTCTTCACCTTCTTCGATTTCACCACCTGGCAAGAACCATGCACCATTTGGAGCTTGTACGAGGATAATCTTTTCATGGTTTTGCATCAGGAATGACTGCATAAACACCATATCTAGTTTTTGTAGGTTACTCCCTCTTTTTTTTTCTCCAAATGTTGGATTTGTCATAAAATGTCTCCTTCGTGAGTGCGCTTTCTTTCTATAATAGTAAAGAATGCTCTCACTGTCAAGCAAGAACATTCTTTTTAGTATGTGAGGAATTAGTCGTTTGACTCGACTGTTTCCAGTTTTATTTTTTGGACTTTTAATCATGATTTTTACCTTTACTTGTCATGACTGCCTTTGAGGTCTTTTCTCACTTGGATTTTTCAAGGTAGTAGTCTGTAATAGCATCTTCGATATAATCTTGGATGGTACGACGGAGTGGACGAGCTCCCATTTTTGGATCGTAACCAAGGTCTACAAGTTTTTCTTTCACCTTATCTGTTACATCTAAATGGATGTTATTACTTGAGAGGCGTTTATTCACATCATCTAACATGAGGTCAACGATTTGAAGGAGATTTTCCTTGCTGAGAGCTTTGAATTCGATAATACCATCAAAGCGGTTCATGAATTCTGGACTAAAGAAGTTGCCTAATTCTCCAAGGACAGAATTTGTACGGCCTTCTCTAGCTGCACCAAATCCAACGCTTGCTTCAGCCTTGCCTGTACCTGCATTTGAGGTCATGATAATGATGGCGTCCTTAAAGCTAACAGTGCGTCCTTGACCGTCCGTTAAGCGGCCATCATCCAATACTTGAAGGAACATATGCATGACATCTGGATGGGCCTTTTCAACCTCGTCAAGGAGGATCAGTGAGTAGGGGTTGCGACGCACTTTCTCAGTCAATTGTCCAGCTTCATCATAACCTACGTATCCTGGAGGGGCGCCAACGAGTTTGGCAACGCTATGTTTTTCCATGTATTCGCTCATATCAAAGCGAATCATGCTATCAGCAGAACCAAAAAGCTCAATAGCCAGTTGTTTAGAAAGTTCTGTCTTACCGACACCAGTAGGACCAACAAAGAGGAAGCTACCGATTGGACGGTTTGGAGTACCTAGTCCAACACGGTTACGACGGATAGCCTTAGCAATCTTATCAACTGCATCATCTTGGCCGATAACATGAGCCTTGAGGTCGTCTGCTAGGTTGATGAGTTGAGACTGCTCTTTTTCTTTCAAATCACCAACTGGAATATTGGTCTTTTGTTCAATAATGTGTTCAATTGTCTTTTCGCTGATGATTGGAGTATCCTGATCCGTTACTTTTGTCTTTTGCATTTCTTTATATTTGGCAATCTGGTCACGGAAGTAGGCTGCTTTTTCAAAATCTTCATCTCGAGTTGCTTGGGCCTTGAGATTTTCTGCCTCGATTAAGCGTTGGTCGATAACCTTAGGATCCACAAAATTCAAAGTTAAGTTCATTTTTGAACCAGCCTCATCTAGGAGGTCAATAGCCTTGTCCGGCAAGAAACGATCTTGGATGTAGCGGTTAGAAAGAGTAGCAGCAGCTTCGATAGCAGCATCTGTATAATGAACGTGGTGGTAATCTTCGTATTTCTTTTGGATACCTTTGAGGATAATAATAGTCTCTTCCACAGTCGGTTCATCAACTTTAACAGGTTGCATACGGCGCTCAAGGGCGGCGTCTTTTTCAATGATGCGGTATTCATTGAGGGTAGTAGCACCAACTAGTTGAAGTTCTCCACGAGAAAGGGCAGGTTTCAGAATATTGCCTGCATCCATATTGCCATCTCCGGCAGAACCAGCACCGACAATCTCGTGAATTTCATCGATAAAGAGGATGACATCTTTACGCTCACGAATTTCTTCCATGAGTTTTTGCATGCGCTCTTCAAACTGTCCACGAATTCCTGTACCTTGGACAAGGCTAACAACGTCTAAACGGATGACTTCTTTCCCTTGAAGTTTGTGGGGAACATCACCATCTACAATTTTTTGAGCGAGGCCTTCGACAACGGCTGTCTTACCAACACCAGGCTCTCCGATAAGGACGGGATTGTTTTTGGTTCTACGGTTGAGAATTTCAATGACACGGATGATTTCTTCGTCGCGACCGATAACAGGATCGACATTTCCACGGCGGGCAATCTCGGTTATGTTGATACCGTACTCATCCAAGAGTCCTCTTTCTTGACTAGGAGGAGGTGTTTGAGCTGGCCCGCGATTTTGGGAACCAAAACCACCATTGCCACCATATCCACCACCTGACTGGGTTGGAGGAACATTATTATTGGAAGAAGGTCTAAAGTTATTCAGATCGTTAAAGAAGTCTCCAAATGGATCAAAATCACGATTGTTTAAATCTGTAATGCCTTTGAATAAGCTATTGTTTCGGATCTGTTTTGATAATTTTGTAGCAATTTTGGCAAAGATCGATTTGCTTTTGTTGCCCATTAAGATTGGTGTAAAGATGGATCGTTGAGTCATTGATTTTACAATTTTGACAGAGCATACCACTACCTCGTTTCTTTCTTGGCTTTGACTAAAACAGAAAGGTCAAAAATAGTCAAAGTTCTTTAGTCTCATTATATCATGATTGAAGGGGAAAGCAAGTAAAAAGATTGAGTCTTAGAAGTCATGATAAAAGAGTTTTGTAGATGAAATATAGGGATAAAAAGAAAAATCCTATTTGTCATGCAAAAAGGATTTTCATTGGTCAAAGCAGGAGACTTCTCCGGCATTTATTCAACAATTAGTATAAAAGTTCGTAGATTTCCATCGCAATGAGGTCGATGCTATCAAATGTATATGTTTCACGAGCTTCAACGTCACGAAGTGTAAAAGAGTGGTCCGTTTTTCTTCGTCGTGGTTAAAAAGCAACCTCTGCGACAACAACTCCTTCGCGCTCAAAGTTACGTTTTCAAGTTACCACCATCTTTTAGTCATTGCTTCTAAGCGATTGATGATTCTAACCAAATGTGATTCCATTTTGATTCTCCTCCATTTCTTATCTTTACTATTTTACCATAAACAGACTCTACTTGACTAGAAAAAAACTAAGATTTCTCGCTATTTCTATCGTCTTTGAAAATTTTATTGAAAATATTAGGAGAAAAATGTTGAATTTTTATGCAAATATATGTTATCCTTATACAAGTTTTTAAGTTTAAATATTAAAAAAACAGAAAGTAGGTATCCATGAATTTTTTTCTTTTTTTACCCGAAATATCTACCATATTTTAACTATGGTGCCGTTGTAACAATCTATCATCTCTATCTTGGTGGTCTTCTTGGGGACCATTTCTAGGAGTGCTCTGGCCTTTGCTCAACGTTCAAAAGATTAAACCACTTTGCCTGGTTTGCTAATCTATATATCTGGGATCTTTCCGTGGGACTCCGATGATGGTGCAGATTATGATTGCATTTGCACTTGATGCAGTATTGATGCTCCGACTATTCAGATTTGGGATCTTTAGGGATGTCGATCTTTGACTCGCTTAATTCCAGGGATTTATGATTATCTCTATGAATAGTGGTGCCTATGTATCAGAAACAGTTCGTGCTGGGATTAATGCAGTACCAAAGGGACAATTAGAAGCAGCTTATTCACTAGGTATTCGCCCTAAAAATGCCATGCGCTATGTCATTTTACCCACAGGCTATCAAAAATATCTTACCTTCTCTAGGAAATGAGTTTATCACTATTATCAAGGATAGCTCGCTCTTGTCAGCTATCGGGGTTATGGAGTTGTGGAATGGAGCTACTACAGTATCAACAACCACTTACCTACCTTTAACACCGCTCTTATTTGCAGCCTTTTACTACTTGATTATGACCTCTATCTTGACACTAGCCTTGAAAGCTTTTTGAAAAATCGCATGGGACAAGGAGATAAGAAATAATGACTGAAACACTTATAAAAATTGAAAACCTTCATAAAAACTTTGGAAAAAATGAAGTTTTAAAAGGGATTGATCTTGAAATCAAAAAAGGGGAAGTAGTGGTCATTATCGGACCTTCTGGTAGCGGTAAGTCAACCCTCCTTCGCTCTATGAATCTCCTCGAAGAAGCTACAAAAGGGAAAGGTTATCTTTGAAGGGTGTTGACATTACGGATAAGAAAAATGACCTCTTTGCCATGCGTGAAAAGATGGGAATGGTTTTCCAACAGTTCAATCTCTTTCCAAATATGACGGTCATGGAAAACATCACGCTTTCTCCTATTAAGACAAAAGGCGAAAGGAAGGCAGTGGCTGAAAAGAGAGCGCATGAGCTCTTGGAAAAGGTTGGTTTGCCAGATAAGGCCGATGCCTATCCGCAAAGTTTGTCTGGAGGGCAACAACAGCGTATCGCTATCGCGCGTGGTCTAGCCATGGAGCCAGATGTTTTGCTATTTGATGAACCAACTTCTGCCCTAGACCCTGAAATGGTAGGGGAAGTACTAGCAGTTATGCAAGAACTTGCTCAGTCAGGAATGACCATGGTTATCGTAACGCATGAAATGGGCTTTGCGCGTGAAGTAGCAGACCGTGTCATCTTTATGGCTGATGGTGTTGTTGTCGAAGACGGAACGCCAGAGCAAGTCTTTGAACAAACACAAGAACAAAGAACCAAGGATTTCTTGAGTAAGGTTTTTGTAAGAGTTGTAAATTTATATCCATTTCGACTTTTTTTCTTAGGGTGGATAGTTCGACAAGTATAGAAAAAAACTTCTTTACTTAGTTTAGATTAAAGTTATAAATAAAAAGTAGGAATCAGAAAAACACTGATTCCTACTTTATTTTAGTTAAAACATGAAGCTAATGCTTGTAAGTATACCTAATACTGCGAAAAATAATTTTTCCAAACTTGGTGGTTCTTTTTGAAAAAGCTTATCAGAGTATAGTGCTAGTATAAGAAATATAAAAAAATAGTATATATTTATGAAAGATTGACATGTCTATCCTCCTTTTTGTAAGACTTCCTTTACTTATATTGTACATTATTTTTTTGATGCAGAATCAAAAAAATAATATCTTTATTCTGTGGAGTTCCTTTATCTTCCAGTAAGAGAATGACTAGTCCTGTAACTGAGCTTTTC
>BNJT01000145.1_pt1:0-150000 | contig 179325 bp, 207 predicted proteins | sample 8540491 | NCBI WGS metagenome assembly BNJT01 (sample SAMD00202455, study PRJDB9452) | human saliva metagenome | host: Homo sapiens
TTCTACTAGTGAAATCAAAAATAAATAGAATATAATGTTTGAGGAGTGGTGAAAAAGAAATTCAAATGCGGGAGTAAGAAAAGCTATGCAAGAATCAAAAATGCAGATTTCTGTTAAAGATATAAGCTTGGGATTCGATAAGAAGAATTTGAGATATTCTATTTCAACTGAAAAAACCAATTGGGAAACGAAGGAGCATTTTTCTCCATATTTTGTCTTGCACAAGAAGGAAATTTCCGTAAAAGACCAAGCTAATGAGCCAGGTAGCAGTGAAAAAAAGCGGAAGAGGAAAAATAGAATTTATTTTCATGAAGCAAGGGAGCAGAAGCATGAGCTTGTTCGCTTCGGTGTAGGAGAAGGGATTCGTAGCAGCTATAGCGGCTTTGCTCTTTCCGATTTTTCCTTTGAGACTTTCGTCTGGGTAGAATACAGCACAAAGCAAGTCTATTTTGAGTGGATTCCACTTAAAGAGGCATTGCTGAATGATATTGAAAAAGTATTATTTCCGGGGCCGTTCTCCTTTAAAAAGGAAAGTAAAGATTGGTACACGATTATACCGAAGGAACAGGGCATCTTAATCCCCAATACCTGGAATGTGAGTTTTTAAACAGGACGGCTTTAACGGCCGCTTCGGAACCGCCAGTGCGTATCTTCCTGTTTTTGGACAGGTCAAAGACGGAGAGGGCTATCTTGCAGAAAGTCTTACGCCCTGGAATATGGGCTATGAGGCGGTGCATGAGGCAGGGAGCAATGAAACTACGGTACAGTTTCGTATAGAGCCTAGTCTTGGACAAATGGAATACCGCCGTATTGTGCGTTATCTCTTTTTCACGGACTGCGATTATAACTCTCTTAAAGGGCTACAGAGAACTCGCCAAGGAAGAGGGAAAGCTGAAGACCTTGAAGGAGAAGGAAGTTTCTACTCCTTCCGTGAAAAAAAGCTGATTGGTGCATCTTTTTGTGCATAAGGGAATCAAGACCTGTGTGCAGCCGGATTCGGAATTTTTTGATAAGGATGCTCCGGATAAGAACAATAGACTTGTTCCGTTTAAGAAACGAACGGAAGAGATGAAAGCCTTAAAAGCGGACGGGATAGAAAAACTCTACCTTCATCTTGACGGTTGGGGGGACGCCGGCTATGACAACAAACATCCGGATGTAGGACCTGCCTGTGTGGAGGCCGGCGGATGGGAAGGCATGCGGGAGCTTTCGAAAACCATGGAAGAACTTGGCTACCTTTTCGGAATTCATGACCAGTACAGAGATTTCTATAAAAAAGCGGAAAGCTATGATGATGACTTAGCTTGTCAAAGTGCGGATGGAAGCATTTTCACGCATGCCCGCTGGGCAGGAGGGCCTCAGGCTTATCTTTGTACCGGTCAGGCACCGTACTATGTAAGACGGAATTTTGAAAGACTTTTGGCAGAGGGAGTGCATTTAGACGGGGCATATCTTGATGTCTTTACCTGCAATGAGGGAGATGAGTGTGCAAATCCCCGTCACAGAATGCGTCGCAGAGATTCTTACGAGTACAGAAATGCCTGCTTCCGTTATCTCTTAAGTAAGAGCATTTTGCCAAGCTCCGAAGAGGTCAATGACTGGGCTGTTCCCTGGCTTGTATTCTGCCACTATGCGCCATACGACTTTATGCTGAGAGAGCCGGGAAGCCCGAAGTACGGGATTCCGATTCCGATGTTTAATCTGGTTTACCATGATTGTCTCATTATTCCCTGGATGATGGAAAAGCTTCCGGAAGAGGATTACATGCTCTATGCCCTCTTAAATGGCGGTGCACCGTATCTTGTGCGAGATCCTGCTTATATGGGAATTGACGGAGCCTTCACTTTGGAAGAGGAAATGCCATGGAAGACCCACTTGGAAAGAGTTCGTGCAGTTAGCGATTTTCATGAGAAGGTTGGAGAAGCGGAGCTCATCCGCCATGAAATCCTCGATGAAAAGGGCTATAGACAAAGATCAAGCTTTGCAAACGGCTATAGCGTTGAAGTGGATTTCAAAGAGGGAAGCTACCGGATTTTTTCTAAAGAGTAAGATATACAGAACTCCCTATTAGAATAGTGTATACGGATATGTCTTTTGGCAGTTAAAGATAAAATAAACGGTACAATGGAAGTTCACTATGCCAAGGAAGGAAATTTTTTCCTAAAGGCTGGTTGATAGAAAAGGAGAAAATTATGAAAAAAAGAACAAAGACTTTGCTCGCATGGGCAGCTGTCCTCACCATGGGTGTGAGCGTACTGGCTTCTTGCGGAAACAAGACAGCATCCGGAGATGCTGCGGGAGAGACAAAGGCGGCTACAGAGGACAAGGCCTCTGAAGAAAAAGAAAACAGAAGGAAAGACTGCACTTTCTCTTGCCATCTGGGATGAGAAGCAGAGACCGATGACGGAGTCCTTGGTGGAAGCCTATGAAAAGGCGAATCCGGATGTAACGGTAGAGGTGCAATTAACTCCCTACAAAGGCGGAGAGTATTGGACTAAGCTGGAGGCGGCTGCAACAGGCGGAAAGGCTCCGGATGTATTCTGGTTAAACGTTCTCCATACAGACAGCTATGTAGACGGCGGTATTCTTGCCGACCTTACTGACGCTATTGCCAAGTCCGATATTAAGGACAATTTCCCGGAATCTTTGGTAAACAACTATGTAAGAGGCGGAAAGAACTATGCCGTTCCAAAGGATTTTGATACCAATGCGCTTTGGTACAACAAGGAAATCTTTGATAAGGCAGGCGTAAGCTATCCGACTAACGATATGACTTATGAAGATTTGGTGGCTAAGGCGGAAGAACTTAAGGCAGCAGGACTTCCTGACGGAGTATATCCCTTTGCTTGTCCGGTAGACTTCCAGACTTGGTACTATCAGACTGTTTTTGCAAACGGCGGTTGGATTCTCAGTGAAGACAAGAAGACCTCCGGTTACGATGATCCGAAGACTCAGGGCGGTATTCAGTGCTGGATTGACATGATTGACAAGGAGCTTTCTCCCTCTTCCGCAGCTCTTTCCGAGACCTCTTCCGATGCTATGTTTGAGGGTGGACAGCTGGCTATGAACTTTGCAGGATCCTATATGGTTCCTGAGTATGCAGGAAACGATACCATTAAGGACAAGATTGACTGTGTTGAATTACCAAGCTTTAACGGCATCGAGACAAACTGCATCAACGGTCTTGGCTTCGCAGTTTATGAGGGCAGCAAGAACAAGGATGCAGCGATCAACTTTGCAATCTGGCTTAGCAGTAAGGAAGCTATGGATATTCAGGGAAATGCAGGTGTAGTTATTTCTGCAAGAAATGAATCTCAGGAACTTTTCGCAAAGTCCAGTGACAAGTATGATCTCTCTGTTTATACCGCACACACCGATAAGGCTTATCCGCTTCCCGTATGCAAGAACGCCGCACAGCTTTTACGATATGGAGTCCAAGGCTTTACAGAAGGCATATAGCGGAGAAGAGACTCTTGCTGATGCTTGTAAGGCACTGAAAGTGGAAGCGGACGCATTCCTTGCAAAGAATCAATAAGATAAACGGGATATCGCGCCACACACGATACTTGTTATGAATCAGGCTATCCCGGGAGAATGATTCTTCCGGGATAGTTTCTTCTTATACTGAAGCTCTTGTAGAAAATGGCAAGACTTTCAGCCTTAAGATAGAAGGAGTAAGCATGAAGACAGAAGAGAAAAAAACAGGGTTATCCTGGAAAGTGAAGGACTGGATTGCAGGCTATGTATTTATTGCACCGGTCACACTTGGACTTTTGGTATTTTACATCTGGCCGTTTATCCAGAACTTTTGGTTCAGCTTTAACGATGTAAACAAGTTCAATGTGACACACTTTATAGGTATTGAAAACTATAAGCAGCTTCTTTCCGACAAAGAGGTTTTTCAAACTTTCGGAAATACGCTGAAATATGTTGTGGTAACGGTGCCGGTGGGCTTGTTTCTTTCTCTTGTGACTGCAGCTTTACTAAATTCGAAAAATAAAAAGGAAAGTCCATTTATCGTACCCTTTATTTTTCTTCCGTCCGTGACGATGGCGGCAGCCGTTGCGATGGTTTGGAAATGGGTATTTAACGAGAAAATGGGAATTTTAAATGCGCTGATTACTTCTTTTGGCGGACCGCGAATCGGCTGGCTGACGAATCCGAAGACGGCTATCTTTGTGGTGATGCTGGTCGGTCTTTGGATGAGCGTGGGCTACAATATGATTATCCTTCTTGCAGGAATGCAGGGGATTTCCAAAAGCTATTATGAGGCAGCGGCTATTGACGGCGCAGGTCCGCTTACTCAGTTTTTTAAGATTACCGTACCACTCCTCACCCCAACTATTTTCTTTGTGATGATTACCTCCATCATCAGCGGCTTTCAGGTCTTTGATGTAGTATATATGATGGTTTTGAAATCCAACCCCGCCTATGAATCGACGCAGACTGTAGTCATGCTTTTCTATAGACAGGCCTTTGATTACGGCTATAAGGGCTATGCTGCAGCCATTTCCATTTTGATTTTTGCGGCAATCATGCTGGTAACCCTCATTCAGTTCTCGGTGCAGAAAAAATGGGTAAATTATTAGAAAGGAGGAAGAGCTATGAAACAGACATTTTCCTGGAAAAAAATTGTAGTGCATCTGATTCTTATCGCAGGACTTGGTGTTACGATCTTCCCCTTTCTTTGGATGGTTCTGACCTCCTTTAAGACAAGTGGAGAAGCAATGCAGATACCGCCGACGATTTTCCCGAAGAAATTCATCACGGAAGCCTATACGCAGATTGTGAGTTCTCTTCCCTTTGTTAGGATTTATCTGAACACCATTTTTTCGACGGTAGTGACGGTTCTTGCCCAGCTTCTTTTTTGTGCTATGGCAGGCTATGCCTTTGCGCGGATTAAGTTTCCCTTTAAAAATTTTATCTTTATCCTACTGCTTTCCGTCCTCATGGTGCCGGGGCAGATTTTCCTGATTCCACAGTACCTGATTATTCAGAAAATGGGACTTTTGGACACGATCCCGGCACTCTTTATTCCGAATCTTTTCAGTGCCTTCGGTACCTTTTTGATGCGGCAATTCTTCCTTTCTCTTCCGGAAGAGCTGGAAGAAGCGGCGATTATTGACGGCTGTAATCGTTACCAAATTTTTGGACGGATCATGCTGCCTCTTGTGAAGCCCGGCCTAGTTACTTTAAGTATTTTTACCTTTAAGTTTGCCTGGAACGACTTTATGTGGCCTCTTATCGTCAATACCTCCCCGAAAAATATGATTTTGGGACCGGCACTTTCCACTCTGCAGGGGCAGTATACAACGCAGTATCCCATGCAGATGGCAGGGGCGGTTATGGCGGTTATTCCAGTTACTCTCGTCTTCTTTATTTTCCAGAAGCAGTTTATCGAAGGAGTGGCACAGTCCGGAATTAAAGGTTAGAGCAGCTAAGTTCTCAAAGCCCTTTACCTTAGCTTTTGCAGTTATTTTTGGCAGTGAAAAACTCTATCTATGATACTGCCGGATACATTTTTGGAAAATTTACAAAAACTGTAACTTAACTATCTCTTTCCTTGTCTTATAAAGTAGAATCATCGTTCGTGTAATTTTTTTGGGAGGAAAATGATGAAAAAGAAAGATTCGAATTAGGAAAATACAACTGGGAACGACAGTAATGCTTTCCGCTCTGCTTTTTAAGCTCTTTGCGGAGCGGCAAATCCCGTGCTTAAGGATGCCTTAAATGAAGCAAACCAAGCGGTGTATGAGGCGAATGAAGCAGTAGATGAAGCTGTAGATGAAGCTGTAAATGATTCCTTAAATGCCTTCAAGGAAGAGGGATATGAAACGGATAAGGAGACATCAGCCGGAGAGGAACAATCCGCACTTTCGAAATCGATCGGTACGGTAGCGGAATACGATAATAATGAAAGCTACGCCATGGGTGGAGAGCAAAACGAGATACCGGGCAGTACTGAAGAAACAAATGTTGATGCTGCTACAGTTAGTGAGAAAAAGATTCGAACCGTCAGAATGACACTGGAATGCAAAAATTTGGAAAACGCTTCCCAAGGGTTAAAGGAAAAAGTAAAGGCACAGGGCGGATACATCGAGTCGGAAGATTATACGGCAAGCACGCAGTATAACAGTTCCAAAACGATGGTTTTCACCCTTCGAATTCCGAAGGAAAATGTAGACAGCTTCCTGGATTTTTTAAATGGAGAAGGCAGAATTCTTTCCAAGTCGGAAAATCTGGAGGATGTTCGCCTGCAGTATTGGGATACGAAGAGCCATATTAAAGCCCTTGAGACAGAGCAGGAGCGAATTCTTGCTCTTATGGAAAAGGCGGAGACGATAGACCAGCTTATTGCATTGGAAAGTAGGTTGACGGATATTCGCTATCAGCTGGAGTCTTATAATTCGGAAATCTTGGACTATGATAACAGGATTAATTTCAGCACCATTTATCTGGAACTGCAGGAATCGATAGATGGAAAATTGAACAATACCAAAGCCTATACTTTTTCTGATAAGGTAAGGGACGGATTTTTATCGTAATCTTTTCGGAATTCAGCTCTTTTTTTCCGGAATAGCAGTCTTTACTTTAGTTTATATCCCGCAGCTTTTCGCTGTTCTTCTTGTGATTTTGGCACTGGTGCTTTTGAATAAGAGATTGAATGCAAAAGCAAAAGCACAGAAAGAGAAGGAGTCAAAGACTTTGAAATCGGAGGAGCCGCTAAAGGCAGAGAATTCTGTAAAGACAGAAAAACCGATAGAGACAGAAGAAGCGATGAAGACGGAAGAATCGGTAAAGCAATAAGTATTGACACGAGTCACCGTACTCTTTTCCGAGATTATGAATAATAAAAAAATCCCCTTAGAGGGGATTTTTTTATTATTCTGTTTTTCCTACAGAAAGGCTCTGTAACAATCCATTTTGCAAATCAAAGATTGCATTGTGATCCTTTGCTACAGCAGAGCGATTGGTTTCTTCTGCATGGGAGAGCTCCTCCCGCAGAATAGAAATATGCTTTGGGGCATCGATAGCGATGCGAACCCCGTCCGAGGCCGTTTCAATCACTGTCAGACGGATGTTATCTCCTATTAAGATGCTTTTCGTTCTTTTTTTCTTCTAAGGATTAACATGGTTTTCCTTCACCTCTTTCTTCCACATCCCTGTGGAATCTGATCCTCTATACCGCAGTCTTTTTCTACCTGTAAGCGAGAAAAAGCTGCCAAGTTTGTGTTTATAGTTATAACCACTGGATTCCAGTATGACTTGCATTCCCTTATGATTCTCCGGATTGATAACCAAGGGACATTTCAGGTTCACGGTATTGCTCAAGTAATCTTCCTGTAAAATGCAGGTTACATAGTAACTTAAGTCCTCTGCATTTTTTACACCGAGGTAGCTTAGCTCTTCCTCTGTAAGAGAGGGGGTGTAATCAGGATCCAAGGCAAAGGGATTGATTACTACGAAGGCAACGTTCGGGTCTTCCACACCATGTAAAAGTAGAACGGTAGAGTCTTCTTCTTCGTTTAAACAAAGTGGAAGATAATGTTGCACCTGACTAAAGCCGAAAAGCCCGTCAGAAAAATGAAACAAATCTTTCTCCTCATAATCGATTACGCCATAGTCCTTGGTTTGTAATTGCATATTTTCCTCCATAGAATAATAATCAGTCTACACTAGCTAACTATATCCAAGTTTTCTCCTTCGCTAGCTTTCTTTGGGAAGTAAACAAAATCTCCAGTGTATTCAAACTTTATTTCCGGCATCTGGGTAATGATAACCATTTCCATCGCAGGAAGATAAACAATTTCTCCCTGTTGAACCCTCATCTCAAAGGCTCCCCGGTCCTGTAGATAGCCGGCACTTTTTTCCTGTTGTAAAGCCTGAACCGTAGCTAAGGCTTCAGTGCTCACTGCAGTAGCGCATTCTGTATTTGTTTGGAGATTCGGGGCAGTAGCCGTTTGCTTTGTAAGGGATAAAGCATTCGGATTTATCTCCATTCTGCGCATCCTGTGAACCAAAGCTCCGTAATTGACTTGACCGGATCTTCGATAGCAGAGGTTTACTGCACGCCGGTATCCTATATCGTGTGTTCCGGCAATTTGAGCTTCCATTGCACCCATTCGAAGCGCTCTCCCTCGTGCTTCGTCGAGTAAATCAGAGGGGACCAGCCTTCCGCCTATCGAGAGGTGGATGGCTCTAAAGTCGGTGGTACTTATTTTAATGACTTGTCCCATACACGCCTCCCTCTTAAAAGTCCGGCTTAGTAACAGATGAACAGTAGAAAAATAAAGTCATTTGTTTTTTACGGACCCTAGAGAATAAAAACAGCCTTTTGACTATTTCTATTCATAAAGAGAAGAACCCTTAACTTACAAGAGAGTCTTACTCCGTGTCGTGATGGTCAGGTATTTTTGAGAGATGACCAAATCATTTTATCTACCTACAAAGTCAAACAAGGATGCCTGCATGATATGCGCTCCTACCTTCATGGCTGCATTGTAACTGTACTGATAGGAATACATCTTTACTGCAGCATCATACTGGTCGATGGCCAGTTTAGCACTGTATTCATTCTGTAAGCTGTCCATGGTAAGATCGAGTCCCTTTTGCGTGGATTCCAAAGTGGCATATTTGATGCCCAGTACGCGGTAGGTATCGCTTACTCTGGATTCCGCATCATCATTTTGAAGGATGAAGTCGGATAGATCTTTATTGAAACGCTCTCTCGCGGTAGATACACCGGTATTGGTTTTTAATGCATCAACATATTGATGCGAAGTAAGGATCGCTTTGGAAAGTAAGGCAATTGGAGAATTCATGAGAGAATCCTCTTCTTGCACAACCGGTCCTGCATTGCTCGCACCCTTGATACGATTTATAGCATCTGTATCACTGAGAGATTTCAAGGCGTCGGAACTAAGACCGGTAATCATATTCAGTCCCCCGGTATAAGTATCAATCAGTGTACTGCGGTCTCGGAGAGAACCGTAACCGGTACTCATCTTGCCCTGCTCTCGCATGGCGGAAAGAATATAGTTTAAAGTATCCGCTTCTCCTAAAGCGTGTCCTTGTCCGTCTTTCCGGAGAAATCATTTTTGTAGTGCGCTCCGTCATAGCTATACCGAATATTCATTTCAGTAGTTTGCGGGTCTCCCGGAAACTTGTGCCTATAGGTTAAAGTAATGCTTGGGGGCGTTCCATCCAAATCCTCTTTTAAGGAGAAGGGTACGGTAGTCATATCGTTTCCGCCATAAACATAGAAGTTGTCATACTGGGAGTTTAAGGCATTCACCATGGAATGTAATCTTTGAGTAAATTCCGACTCAAAGACTTTTACCGTTCCGGGTTGATTATTGTTCGTTTCATTTTTTAATCGGATCACATTGGTATTCACTTCTCTCATACCGTCTTGAATGCTTAAAGCCCCTTTTTCCTGTTGAATCAAACGATTCTTTACATCATCAATGACGGATTTTTTGGCTTCCGCATCATTATGCTGATTTTCAATTCTCTTTCCCGCATAATAGGCAATGGGATCCTCCTCGGCTTTCTCAAACCGACGACCGCTTCCTACCTGCTCCATGGCTCTATTCAGCTTACTATGGAGATCATTCACATGCTGTGCGTAATCCTGATAATAGGTTCTAGCTGTTACTCTCATCTTATTTACTCCTCTATATCTACGAAGTCTATCCTTTTTCTACACTTGACTCCGTATAGCCGCTGTTCCTTTCTATATCGGCATCGCTAAATAACAAAAGAGACAATGCCTCTTTTTCTGTCAAAATATATATCGTTCGGGTTTTAAAAATCTATAAGTCATTTCGGAAAGAACTCTATGAAAATAGAGTAAAAAATGAAGAAAAGAGAGTCCCTTGCTTATTTTTTCTTTCGAAAAAAAGTGTTACTATACTGCATGGAGTAGAAAAAAAGTGGATTTTTATTCTTGGGAAGGATATAAAAAGATAAATATGAAGAAAATATTGTTAATCGGAACCGGAGGAACTATTGCATCCAAAGAAACGGGGGATGGTTTAAGCCCCGGACTTAATGCCGGGGAAATCGTAAGCTACGTGCCGGAGCTGAAAAAAATCTTTGTGAAATTGAAGTTTTTCCAACTCTGCAACATCGATTCCACCAATATGCATCCGAAGATTTGGATGAGTCTTGCTCAGGCTATAAAGGAGAATTATGACCGCTATGACGGCTTTGTGGTACTCCACGGTACGGATACCATGGCCTACAGTTCTGCAGCACTAAGCTATATGGTTCAACATTCCAGAAAGCCGATAGTGGTGACCGGCTCGCAGCAGCCGATAGAAAAAGAGGGTACGGATGCGAGAGTGAATTTACGGGACAGTATTCTTTATGCTATGGATGAGTATTCGGAAAATGTAGTGTTGGTTTTTGACGGAAATGTCATTGCGGGTACCAGAGCAAAGAAGATGCAGGCCCGTTCCTTCAATGCCTTTCAAAGTGTAAATTTTCCCGTTCTTGCAAGAGTGCAGGATGGGAGAATCATCCGCTATCTCCCCTATATTCCGGAGAGGGAGCCGGTTCGCTTTTTCCCGGAAATCAGTGATTCGGTCTGTGTGTTTAAGCTGATTCCCGGAACAAGGCCGGAACTTTTATCCTACCTCTTTGCCAACTATGACTGTATCGTGATGGAGAGCTTCGGCGTTGGAGGGATTCCCGATGCCCTCTTGGATACCGTCTATCAGGAGATGAACAGGTGGAAAGAGACCGGAAAGGTCCTCGTCATGGCGACTCAGGTGATGAACGAGGGCTCCAATATGGAGATTTACCGCGTCGGACAGAAAGTAAAAAAAGACTTCCAGCTTATGGAAGCCTATGATATGACACTGGAAGCGGTGGTGACGAAGCTCATGGTATTACTTAAACTGTATGGAGACTCCTATGAAGACTTGCAGAGAGCCTTTTATAAGGAAGTAAATCATGATATCCTTTGCGCGCTATAGAAGTTTCCCTTACTTTGGCTTGTCTGTCCCTGTTACTCCTTCGTTCTTATAAAATGCGGAAGGTTTCATACGGCTCCGTACGGACTGGATAATCGGCACCAGAAAGATGGCCACGATTCCGCCGGCAAATCCATTGTTGTAGAGATTTGTCCCATTGTAGACCGCGCCGACATTTAAAGCCACGGAAGAGTGGAGGAAGCCTGCTACAATTCCCCAGAGTATCCCGAATTCTCCCGTAATGGGTGCAAGAGTGGTGGATAGAATCAAGGTCAGCGTAGAGCTCGGATCGTTCAAGTCCCAGATTTTTAAGTAACTTGCAATAATCACTCCGATCAGCACCGGAAGAATATTTCGGATGTGTTTTCCGAGGGCACTGAAGCCGACCACGCAGAAAATGGAACCGATGGTCGGACCGTTAAAGTCTCCTCCTGTGTAGTAGAGGAGGAGTGTCATCAGAAGACCGTTTACGCCCATATTGAAAATGGTGGGATAATCTCCGTATTTTTTTAAAAAGTCCGGCCCCCCTACTCCGCTTTCCTTTAACATCTCCCAATAGGAAGAAAGGGTTTCTCCCCGTCCGATGACGAGAGAAAGAAGAATGAGTGTTAAGAAAAGCGCAAGAAGACTGTTAAAGCCGAAAATTCTGTGGCCGGTATCCCAAAGAAGCAGGGACTCGATTTTAGCGCCAAAGGACTTCATAAGGGAAGTCACAATTGTTGCAATAATTCCGCAGGAAAAACCGACGTTATAGAGAGAGTATCCCATGTGAGCGTGTTTAGTATGGAGGGAAATGGGAACCAGAACATAGCCGATGATAAGACCCACCAAAAGAGCAAGAATCAGCTGCCAGTGGAAGGGCAGAGTTTTCGTCAGCATAATTTGCGTGATAATAGGAGAGAGTGTTGTGCCGTAAAAACCGATATAGAGATATTTTTTTATCGGTACGCGGTGTACCTTTGCGTATAATACGTAACCCATTAGGATAGACCAGATATTCAGAAGGTTTTTTCCGAAGAGAGAAAAACCGAACATAAGGCAAGCTGCTACGATACAGCTTCCGTCAAAGTCGGACTTCGTAAAGCAGAGGATTCCGAGAGAAATAATCGCAAGACAGCCGGCATTAAAAAAGGCGGCACCGACACCGCCGACCACAAAGTAGTCGGAAATCAGAATATCGGGCTCTCGAATGATATTTTCGACCCCTTTCAAAATTTCTCCGGGAGGCTGCTGGGTAAGGCTGATCAGCATAAAGTAGAGGGGAACACAGCACATCAAGAGATACCGCTCCCAGTTCGGTAAGTTGTGATGCAGTTTTTCTATATTTTTTTGCACCTTTTCGTGCACCTTTTCCTGTACGGTTTTGTGAAAAAACTGGAGTTTCATGCGTTACCTCTTCTTATTCTTAATGAGTATCACTCATAGAGTATGTGAATTTTAAAAAGCTAAGCTTAAAAAACTAAGCTTAAAAAACTAAGCTTAAAAAACTAAGCTTAAAAAGCTTATGTATCTCTTTCGGATTAATTATAAGAACAAAAAAATACTACAGTAGAGGATAAGAAAAAGCAAGACATAAAAAGTAAGAGATTAAAAGAGTAAAAGAGGAGTCTCATTTTATGAAGACTCCTCTTTTTAGGGGGATTGGATATCTATTAAAATTAGAAAATACTGCTTTTATCTTCCAATTGCTAATAGCGTTTCAAGGGTATCGTTTAAGGTGGTCATCAGTCTTGCTGCAGCATTGTAAGAGGACTGGAAAGTCATCATATTTGCCGCTTCTTCATCAAGACTGACTCCGGAAAGCTGGTCTCTAGAGGTATTCAGACCGTCTAAAACCGTCTTGTTGATGGTGTGCGCATTGTTATTGGCGTAGGAATCGGTAGCTAAGGTAGTGGATACATTGTTCATGTAGTCGCCATAACTGGTTTTGGTATTGTTCATTTTCATCATGGGACTAATCAACTGCTCTAGCATCTCCAAAACCGTATCGGTTGTATCGCCCTGATTGGTTAGGGTGGGACCGTTTCGGAAACCATGGGTTCCGACATGCGTGGTTCCGTTTACCCAGCCCTTGGAGATCCCGATATTTGCTGCAGTCACATCATCCGGAATATTTCCTCCCGTTGGACCGGCTGTTTTATCTCTATTAATCAATAAAACATGATTCGGGTTCGTCGGGTTTGGAGCTACAGTACCTGTGTGGTCGGTATTTCCCTTCTTATTGACGGCATTCATATTTTTGGTAAAGGTCTCAGCAAGAAGATCCAACTTACCCATATAGAAGTCATAGCTGTAGGATGTCATTTCGTTGCTTGCCTTTAAATCAGCTAAGTTAATCACTCCTCCGGCATGGGAAAGCTGTCGGATATCACAGGAAGAAAGCATATCGAGGTTGGCCTGTACACTACCGGAAGCAAAGCGAACCTTCGAGGTATCGGTAGTAAAGCTGTCCGGTGCACCGACTCTCTTTTTAAAACCGGTAAATTTTAACTGTGTATTTAAAGGATTGTCCTCTGAGTAAGGCTGTGCCGGTAAGGCAGGTGTAGCAAGCTCCACTTTTCCTACATTGTAATGCCTTCCTGTAGCATCCTTTAAATCGGCATCAATAGAGCCGTTTACTAAAGTGATTTTCTTGACTTCCGTATTGCCGCCCGTACTGTCTCGGTAAACCAGATTCACACGGATATCCTCCGGCCAATCGGAACGCCCCGTAACATTTCCTGCAGAATCGTAGTTATAAATACGATAGCGGGTAGTTGGTGGAGTTGCTGAAGTGTATTCCTCGGAAAAAGTCTCTACTTCAATAGGAATATACTTGGAAAGCTCATCCAAGCGCTTATTTCTCTCATCCATCAGTTCCAGTGAGGGATGTTTCATAAGCTGATTCTTTTTGATTCTTCGGTTTAAGTCTCCGATTTCTTGTACTAAAGTATTTATTTTTTGAATGGCACCGTTTTCTGAGGTTCCGGTTCCATCTATTTTACGAAATTCGTTTTTTTCCGCCTGAATAATGCCCTCTGCGGCGGAATTTAAAAGCTGTGTCATAGCTTGAACTCTGCCCATGAATTCTCCTTCATAGACAGGGTCTTGTATTTTAGAGGGATCTTGCATGTTGAGAAGAGATTTTTGGATATCATCAAAGGAAGCGCGGAGACCGTTTATCTTTGTTTCATCTAAAAATCTGGACAGAGCCTTTAAGGACTCTCCAAGCTCTTGAGAATAGGATGCCCTTCCGTTTTGCGCACGATACTGTTTATCTAAGAATTGATCACGCAGTTGGCGCATTCCATCCATCGCAACACCGTATCCCACATTCGTTTCATTTGAGTTGGTATAAAACGAAGTCGGATTTTTATAGTTGATGGACGATGTTTTCATGTCCTGTCGTGTATAGCCTTCGGTGTTCATATTCGCAAGGTTATGTCCGACTACATCCAGTTTTTTCTGATTCATCCGCATTGCGGACAATGCCGTATCGAAGCCGGCAAAAGTCGCTCTTATCATAACTCCTCCTTGAAAAAAAGAGAAGCATCCTAAAACAGAATGCTTATACCCTTCTATCCCTAAATTTTTTCGCTTCGGTTTTTCCCTCGAGCTTTTGGGAAAAATCGATTAAACGAACCTGCATAATTCTATCGGCAGTTTCTTTGGACTGTATAAAGCGATGCAGATTCTTTTCCAGATTTTCGATGCTTTCCGCCCATTCTTCCTTCTCCTCATCCGGAGCCTTTTCCAGTATGGAAGGAAGAGAGGAGGGAATTAATCCCAGTTCTTTCTGTAGTTTTTCGCGTTTCTTTTCCAAACCTTTGAAACGCAACAAAGTGGGTTGTGCCTCAGTAACCAATGCATCAATTTCATCCTTTGCATTGTTAGAAGCGGATATACTCAGGGAATCTTCGAGGTCACAAAGAGAAGAGAGCAGAGCGGACAACTCCGTATATACGGGTCGCAGCTCGTCCCACTTTTTTTTACATTCAACAGTCATGATATTTTCTCCAATAAAAAACTTTAGTCCTTATAGCCTAAGAGTTTTTCTGCAATGCGTCTTGCATCGGGGCGATAGGCACCGGATTGTACCTGCTGATGAAGCTCGGCAACTTTCTTGTCCGAGGCACCGACTCTGATTGAATCGGCAGTTGCCTTACTAAGGGCTGCTACAAAGCTTCTGTCATCAACTCTGTTTCCGCCGGAAAGAGAAAGGGTATCCGTATCCGGTTTTTTTGCCTTTTCAACCTGCACAGCGGGTTTCTTGGCTAAGGACGCCTGACGAGTCTGGTAATCTACGCGAGTGTTAAAATCAGGTCTAATCGAAAAATTCATTTTTCCTCCTATAAACGGCGTTTTTCTCCTCTATTCTCACCGTTTTCTTTTGCAATTATTCTAGGCAAAGCATCCGCCCACTCCCTCGGGAAAGATTCTTGCACAGGGGAAATAGATGGGGTATACTTCCTTTAATAGAAAAAAATTTCATAGGAAATACCCTTCTACCCCTACTATATCGGCGAGAAATTTGTCGATATAAGTAATGTACAGTTGAAATACGAGATTTATTTCGTTTTTTTATTAGAACAATTCTACACTTTGGGAGGGAAAATGGCAAACATTTTACAAGTGACATCTGCCCCTGTGACTCCGGATCCTTCAGTTCAGCATGGTCGTGTGACTCCGGATATGTCCATTAAAAATCCGGTCAATCCGTCTGCGGTAAACCGGGCAGATGGACAGGAGACGGGACAGACTGGAAGTTCCACGGGAGAGGGACGCTTTTCCGCGGTCGATTTTGAAGGAAATTATGCGGCATTTCTGAGAGAACTCACGGATAATGTGAACCTCCCCAAAGAAATGGAAACCGTACTTTTTGGAGAGGGCGCTGTTGCGCTTAGCCGAAATAAGGAAGAAATCAGTGAGGTATTAAAAGAACTCTTTTCTTCCATGGAGATGCAGAGTCCGGAAGAGTTAAAGGATTTTTTACAGAATCAACAACAGGCGCAGGTCAAGTTTTCCGGGAATCTGTTTAACAATTTGAGGGGAATGTTACAGGGCAACATCTCTTCTTCTTTGCGTACCGCAATTTTGAACTTTGCGAAAAGCTATAACGACTACAGTTCGTCCGGACATTTTTTGGCACAATTGGAAACGATTGCGGGGGATATTGATAAACTGCTCTTACCTTCCTTCCAGGGGGAATTCGAGGACTTGATATCGCAGATGAATTTTAAAGGGGGCATGGGAGAGAATAAAGCGAACTCTTCCTTAATTAATAGTCAGATTATTCCTTTTTTGTCGAACTACATTTCCCGTACCCACGATTACGGGGCTGTGCGAAATGCTGCAATACTCTTTGTGCTTTATGCCGTAAAGTACGAAAACGGCTCAGAGGAACTTCTTGCCAAGCAGAAAGAATCTTTACTGAATAATCCTGATTTTCGTCTGCTTTTTAAGGGGGATCCGGAGGAAGCCTTCCAGGAGAGTTTAAAGAATCTGGAGATGAAAACCGGGAATAATTTTGCAAAGCTTTTCAATCAATTTCTTCTTGCGGGAGCGGAAGGAAAGACGGGAACAGAAAACATTTCCCGGTTCCAAGATGTATTGAGAGGTCTTTTGGTCAATGAAAGTGTATATATGCCCTTGCAGCACCTTGTCCTACCTTTCCGCTATGGAAACAAAGATGTCATGAGCGAAATGTGGGTGAATCAGGACGCCAAGGATATGAATGGCGGGAAGCTTACGAAGATGCTTTTGAAATTCAATATCCAGAATCTGGGAAGCTTTGAGATCATTTCCGGAATATCGGACATGCGAGTGGATATGAGTCTCTTTATGCCGGAAGATTTGATGGAAAAGCAGAAGGATGTGGAGGGAGTCGTAAATACGATTTTACGACAAAATGGACTTTCTGTTGCCAATCTCGGTATATATCAGAAAACCAGAGATTTTAAATTACAGGAAGTCTTCCCGGAAATCAAAGATGCGGAGAAGGGATTAAACGTAAGAATTTAGACAGCATTTTCTTCTTTTAGATAGAAGCAAGGCTGCCGATAAAATAAATAGTGCGTAGCAGAAGGAGACAAAGTGGCGGATTTCAGTAAACTCATGGAGAGAAAAGCAGCGGCACTGAAGTATGACAGTGAGAAAAATGGTGCCCCCATGATTGTTGCGGCAGGAATGGGGCACATGGCGGAAAAAATCACGGAAACTGCCATGAAAGCAGGAGTGCCGGTGTATGAGGATGACAGCTTGGCATCCTTATTAACCCAGATGAAGCTGGGAGCAGAGATTCCGGAAGAGCTTTTTCAAGCGATTGTAGAGATTTATATTTATTTTTTGGGCTTTACAGGAGATGCGGAAAAAGACAAGGAAGAACAAGAAAAAAGAAGAGAGGAAAGACGGAATAAGGAGCTCCGGGAGAAAGATCAGGTACAGGAGAAAGAATTGGAGCAAGAGGAAGAACCGGAGATACGAGAAAGACTCTCTTCTTAAAGTTTGCCTAAGGACAGGCATTGGAGAAGAATGAGGTTTAGGATGAAGGAGCAGCGTATTCGGAGGAGTTTTGTTCTCATAGTATGTCTTTTTTTGGTGCTGTCTTTTCGGGGAAATGTCTTCGCGGCATCCTCTCCGATTCGAAATATTCGGGTAAAAGTGCAGTCCCGATTAGAGCCCGGAGACAGTCCCGGAGAAATCCGAATTGAGGGAGCAGAGGCACAGCCACATGAAGTGATTGCCATGGCAAAGAGCAGTACCTTTACCGTTACAAAGGCAGAGTGGGGAAGCGGGAAAAAATCCTATGTTACAGTAGGAGATGAGCTTCGGGTAGTACTTGTACTGACTCCCGTGGATGTTACCACAAACTTTTTTCAGGCAGCATATCAGTCGGGTACCTTTCATATAGAAGGCGGTTCTTACGTTTCTGCGAAAAGAGAAGGCGATGATCTTCACCTTACTGTAAAACTGAAAGCGGTACAGGGAAGATACGATGCGCCTGTTTCCGTAGACTGGAATGCAAGAACACTCGGGCAGGTTTCCTGGACTCCCGGACAGTCGGATTCGCACAGCTATCATGTCCAGCTTTTCCGAAATGGAACCCGGATTTACGAGTTGGCAAGGCTGAATGCGACACAGTACAATTTTTATCCCTATATGACAAAGGCGGGGAGCTATACGGTTCGTGTCAAAACCATTTTAAAAAGTGACAAAGAAAAAAACTATGCCGGCAGCAGTACATACAGCGAGTCTTCAGAATTAGTCATTGATGATCGAGATGTGTCGGACGGAAAAGGAAGAGTTGGAGACAGGGTTGTCAGCGGCACAGAAAAGAAAGTCGGCTGGGATAAGGATGGAAATGACTATGTCTATCGCTTACCAAGCGGAGCGCTTCTTACAGGCTGGGGACATATCGGAGGTTACTGGTACTACTTTCGGCCGGATGGGAAAATGGTCAAAAGATGGGAGAATGTAAACGGAAAGTGGTATTTCTTCCATGAAAACGGAGATATGGCTGTTGGCTGGATTAAGGACAATAACAACTGGTATTACCTTGTTCCGGATAATGAAGCCGTAAACGGACTGATTGCCGGAGAGATGCTCGGACAGGGCTGGCATATCATCGGAGGCAGATACTATTACATGGAAGAAAGTGGCAGAATGCACAAGGGCTGGCTGCTTGACCGTGGAAGATGGTATTACTTAAATGAACTGGAGAATTCTCTGGAAGGCGTTATGTTCAGCGGTTTTATGGTTCGGAATGAGAAGACCTATTACTTGAACAGCAACGGCGCCATGGAAACAGGGTGGATATCCATAGATGGAAACTGGTATTATTTTCAAGAGGGAAGTGGGGAAATGCTCAGAAATACCTGGGTTGACGGATTCCCCTTAAATGCAGATGGAATATTGGATGAAAACAGTTTCAGAAGATAGATAAAGAAGGAAAATGCCTTCCTATCCGCTGAACTTGCTTATAGTTTTATCTCTTTCGTCGATGTAAAGAAGAAAGAAACGGAAGGGATACGGCTCTTTTTAGAGAAGCTGAATGAGTCGTGCTAAAAGGCAAGGGATATGCCGGATAATGAAGGAGAATGATATGAAAAAGGGGAAGAAGAAGGCTTTGGGAACGTGGGAACTTCGAGTTTTGGAGTTTACGGAAAAGCTGATTCTGCTTCTCCTTTTAATTTGGCTGATTTTGATCCCCTTTAGTAACAATGCAAGAGCTGCAGATTCGACGGTCATAGAGACGATCCAGGTGAATTTTGCAAGCCGATTTGGAGATCAGGAGGAAATCATTCCTCCTGATATTACTGTTTCGGACAGCAGTGTAGAGATTTCGGATGTACACTACCGAAAGGATTATGAAAACTGGGTTCCGGGACAAAAGGTAAGGGTAGAGATTCTTTTACATGCCAAGGAGGGAAAGGTCTTTTCCAGTGTTATCAACCGCTCCAAGGTAAGGGTTAGCGGTGCAAACTTTGTAGAAGCAAAGCACACAAAAGGAAATGATCTATTGGTCAGAGCAGACTATATCCCGATGATGGTTCTAGGGAACGTGGGCTATGCGGCTTGGAACGGTGCACACTCGATGGGAATCTGGGATAAAGTTCGTTTTGCTCCATCCTATACGGTAGCACTCTATGGAGACAATAAGCTGGTACAGGAGTTCAAAGGAGTAAAAACGACTTTTTTTGACTTCGGAAAATATATGAAAGACCTGAAAAAAACCTATTACTATGAAGTAAAGGCGGCTCCCCTCACGGAAGAGCAGAAGAAATACTTAAAAGAGGGACAATATGTTATAGCTACGACGGATGAGGTGCCGGAACCGGAGGGAAGCGGTCCTGTGGTAGACACGGAAAACAGCATTGAAGACTATCTTTCAGAAGGAAACGGGGTAGAACCCAACTCTTGGCGTTATGTAGGAAGACGCTGGTACTTTTTGGATGCATCCTGTCGAGTAAAGAAAGGCTGGCTGGAAAGAAGTGGAGAGTGGTTTTTCTTAAATCCAAAGAGCGGTGCGATGGAGACCGGTCTTGTAGAGACAGGGCAAGGGAAGTTCGCTTACTTCCGAGACGACGGTGTGATGCTCAGTAATACCTGGGTGCATTACGGACCGGATGTATGGTATCTCTTCGGACCGGACGGATACATGATAAACGGTTGGTGGAAAAACAGTCGAGGGGATTGGTTTTACTTGAATCCCGATTTTAAAGGCAGAATGCATATCGGTTGGCTGAAATATAAAGAAGACTGGTACTACCTTGATAAAAACGGAGCCATGCTAATAGGTTTCCAGAATATCAACGGAAAAACCTATTTCTTTGTTGAAGACGGAAGAATGTTAAGTAATACCGATGTGGAGGGAAGACATTTAGGAGCCGACGGAGCCGCAACATAGGACAGCGGCGTCGATTTCATGATTTTTTTGTTTGATTTTAGTGATGAAAGCCGCTTATCTTTGCGGCAAATTCTGTCGATACAATTGTAATTCGTTTGGAATACTAGGAGAAGGAGTTATTAAGATGGATTTATTTCCTTTACAAAGTGGACTACAGGGAGTGGTAAGGGGAGTGCAGAACAATCCGATACAGGGTCTGTCCCAAGCCGGGGACGCGCTGTCTTTTCAGAATGTCCTTTCCACTGCGGTGAGAGAGGGAAGCCTGCAGGGAACAAATACGTTTACCAAAACCAATACTCTTCCGGGAAGAGCTGCACAATATGAGTCTATTTTCGACGAAGCGAGTCGAACCTATGGGGTATCGAAGTCGCTTCTTCTTGCCGTGGCAAAACAGGAATCCCAATTTCAACCCCAATTCCGTTTCCCATGCGGGAGCACAGGGAATCATGCAGCTTATGCCCGGCACGGCAAAAACACTGGGGGTAAAGAATGCCTTTGATCCTTATGAAAATATCATGGGAGGAGCAAAGCTTCTTCGGGACAATATCAAGAGCTTCGGATCTGTTCCGCTTGCCCTTGCCGCATACAATGCCGGTCCCGGTGCAGTGAAGAAGTATGGCGGAGTACCGCCTTATAAAGAGACACAGGACTATGTCAGAAAAATCATGGCTGACCTCGGAGACAATGCGTATCAGGCAAAAAGCCATTTTAATTATAAGGGTGAAAATGGAGGAAGTAGTTCAGCTTATTCCGAAAGTAACTTGGGACTCGGAGGAGGGAATGGAATTTTCGGAAACAATTCGCTCTTGTCGTTCTTGGGTTCCTCCGGAGGAAACTCTCTTCTTCTTTCCGGTGTGATGCAGTCTCTTCTTACGCAGAGTCTCTTACAGGGAAAACAGAGGGAAGCTGCGGCCGGGGAGGGAGACGGATCCACTGTGACCTTGGACAGGCAGAGTTTTCAGAGCCTAGTATCCTTATTGCAGATTCAGATGATGATGCCGGCTCGGATAGGTGAAACGGGAGAACGGATATAAAGCAGAGGAAAAGGAGAACTCCTCTTTTTGAAATTAAGAAAGGAAGGAGCAGATTATGGTTTTACGGGATTGCAAAAAAGGAATGGTGCACTGGCCGGAGGGAGATAGAAATATTCCCGTACTGGTAGAAAAAAATGACGAGGAAATCATTCTTTATTTTAAGGGATATAAGTTTGAAGATAGACGCTTTATATCGGAGATAGACTTTTATGACCTGCAAAAGGGCATGATCGTGACACTCTCCGAAGTTTTGATGCGGAAAAATCCGGCATTTCCGGAGAGTCCCTATCCGTGGATCGGAGTTTGCGAGGTACAGGAGGTTCTCCGTATCGTGCAAAGACAGAACGACGTCCGTGTATCTGTTGCGATGGAGCTTCCCTTTGTAAAAGAGACAGAGCCGGATGCAGAGGATGGTGAAACGGAGGAACTCCATTTCTTCGGCGTTATCCGAAACCTAAGTGCCGGCGGTATTTTTATGGAAAGTTCGGAACCTTTGAAAGAAGATGATATTGTACGCTTCCGCTATCGCTTCGATAAAGAAGACCGGGAATTAAAGCTTGTGGTGGTTTGGATGAAAGCTGCCGAAAACGGAAACTTCGGCTACGGGCTTCGTTTTCTCCGGATGAGCCTTGGGATGGAATCGGAAGTGCGGAATCATGTGTTTAAACTGATTTCCGAAAATGCGAAGAAGAAGTAGGGGAAGGATACCGCTAAATCTTTAATTCAAGTTTTAACTTTTGTGAGGGAGAACAAAGTGAAACTGTCTTTAACGATGATTATCAAAAATGAAAGCCGTTGTATAGAGCGTTGCCTAAAGGCAATTATACCTTATGTAGACATGGTAGTGCTCTGTGACACAGGTTCTACGGATGGAACCCTGGAAATTTGCAAGGCGTGGGAGGATAGGAAGTTCTTCCATGTTTTTTCTATTCCCTGGGAAAAGGATTTTTCAAAGGCAAGGAATCATGCTCTGGAACTTGCAGAGAATCTGGGAGCCACTGCACATATTGTTTTGGATGCGGATGAAGAGTTCGTAGAGGAGTCCGATAAAAAATCGGAAGGAAATCGTAGTACAGAGAAAAAGTATATTGAAAAATTTGTTCAAAAAGGGGAAGGAAATCTTCTCCATTTGACTAAGGATGAACTTGAAACAAGTATTGCAACAAACTCCAAGATTAAAAAAACTTACTTGAAACAGCAAATAAAGAATATGGAAAAAAAGCTGGGTATGTGCTTTTTCGAGAAAGGAATTTTTTTATAGCGAAGAAGGGGAAATAGAAGAAGCCATATCGGAGTCTCACAGAATTTTTCACCAAAGGACTTCGTTTTTACGGAAAAATACATGAACAGGTTGATTTTCACGGACCAAGGCTTCGTTTGCCAATTACTTTTTTGCATGACGGATATTTGATGAAAGGAAAAGCGAATAGAAATCTGGAGCTATTGGAAGAAGAGTTAAAACAGAATCCCGAAGATGCCTATTTTCATTATCAAATAGCCATTACTTTGCAAAAGGAAAAAGAGGAAGATAGGGCATTACATTCTTTTCGAAAATTTCTCGAATATCTTCCCGAAGAAGATTTGGAAACTCCCTATGGGAAAGACGGAATAATACAGTATCTTTATTTGGTTATGGACTTGAATAGAGAGGAACTTTATCAAGAAGCCATGGATTTAATTCATACCTTGGGACAAGATGAAAGAAAAAAAGTAATGGAGCAATCGGCGGATTATCATTTTGCGTTAGGACTTTTTTATATGAAATATATTGCTAAAGAGCCGGAAAGTCGTCTATCGCTTTTACCTGCAATTGAAAAGCAATTTTTACACTGCCTCTCAATAGGTGAAAAAAACAGGAAAGAAGGTACAGTAGGAACCGCGTCATACAAAGCACATCATAACCTTAGTCTGTATTATGAATTTATTGGAGATAAAGAAAAGGCGAAGAAAGAATTGGAAGAAGCAAGAAAACAATAAATTGTCCAACGAGATAAGGAAAATAAAGGAGTAAGATGGAATTTGAAAGAGAGTTTTTCTATGATGAAGTACGAGATGGCTTCTATATTCCGGGGATGGTTAAAAGATTGTGGGGGGCCGGACTTACAATTTTATCTGAGATTGATAGGATTTGTAAAAAATATAATATACCCTACTATGCAGATGGTGGAACACTTCTTGGGGCAGTGAGGGATAAACAGTTTATTCCTTGGGATGATGATATAGATATCCTTATGAAAAGGGAGGATTTTAAAAGATTCAGCCTGTTTGCGAAGAAAGAACTACCCGCAGAATTAGACTTGGAATCCTTGGAGTTAAACGCAGAGTATTCTACCTTTACGGCACATCTAGGGAAAAAAGATACGGATTTTCGACCGGAATCACTTAGAAAATATCAAGAGTATCCCTATCCGGAAACGATAGATATTTTTATCCTGGATGAACTTGCTCGGAATCCTGAAGATGAAGAGTTTAGAGAAAAAGTCTTAAAAATGTTGGGGGGGATTCTCAAATACGATGAAAAATATGGAAAAACGAAACAACTGCTGAAAGAATTGGAAGAGATAGAAGACGTATTGAAAATCCGTTTTGATAGGGAGAAATCACTAAAGGCACAATTGTTCCATGTTATGGATAGGGTATGTCAGGAGTTTAATGGTACAGGAAGCAATATGCTTGCCATGGTCCCTTGGACTACCTATTTGGGTGTATATAGCTATCCTCGAGCTGCCTTTGAAAAAAAGCGATTGGATTCCCTTTTTGTAATACTGTAGTTCCGGCTCCGATAGGGTATGATACGGTACTTCGAGAAGAATATGGAGATTACCATAAAAAAGGTAAAAAGCCGGGGGATTACATTCCTATCCTTGTTTTTAAGACTTGTGAGGATGAGCTCAGAGAGAAACTTAAGGAAGGGTGGATTTTTTTACTTATCACTTTTTCAGAAGAAGATTTGGAGCACCCCGTTGTAGAGAATTTCCGAAATCTTATCATAAGGACAGTAGAAGAGTTTACAGGTCTTCATAAGGAACTCTTTTTATGCTTATACAAAAAGAGATATTCCCGGCTGTCTTTCGGATATTTCTAATCTGCAGGAACAGGCCATTATGTTGGGAAAGGCGATAGAACGGAAAAAAGAAGAACAAGCCGTTTCCATTTCCATCATAGAGCAATACTGTGAAGCACTATACCAGGCTTATATAGCATTAAGTGAACTATTGCCTGTGGAAGATTTATCTATTTTATCCGCTACAGTGCATAAGGAATTAAAGCAAAAATTGAAAAAGCCCCTCTCTTACTTAAAGAAACTGCGTTTGGCTTTAGAAAAGGATTTTAAGAGACAGGTGGTATTTCTTCCACATAGCGCAAAGCATTTTGAAAGCCTTCGCCCTTTGGTGGATGCGCTTCTAGAGGCGGGAGATACGGAATGTAAGATTATTCCGATTCCCTACTATGATCGGTACGGAGACGGAAGCTTGAAAGAGATGCACTATGAGGGAGAGGACTTCCCCAAGGAATATGAAATCACAGATTATAGGAACTACAACTTTGCAACAGAGCTTCCGGACTGTATTGTAATGAATTCTCCCTACGATCAGTTCAACCAGGTGTGGACAGTGGAACCCACTTTTTATAGTCGGGAAATGAAAAAGTATACAAATAAGCTGGTGTATATTCCCTGGTTTGTAACCGATGAAATCAATCCGAAGGACGAAGAGGACGGAAAAGCCTTTTACAACATGAAATACTATGTGGAAGTGCCCGGTATTTTTCATTCCGACTTAAGCATTGTGCAGTCGGAAGGAATGAAGAAAAGCCTATCTTTCCAAGATATCCAAGTTTGCGGGATCGGCAGTTAGAAAAAAAAGATGAGCAAGAAGATTAGCGGAGCAGGTTCCTGTCTTTTTAGGAGAAAAAAAGAGGGACAAGGAACGAAGGAATTGGTAGAACGCTTTAGAAGATTCTTGTTTAAGGCATAGTGCAGAGAAGCGAGATAAATTTTGGATTTAATGAGGATAGAAGGATAGAAAAGAGAAGGAAGAGTATGAAACTGGAGAGAGAATTTTTTTATGATGAAGTACGGGATGGGTTTTATATTCCCGGAATAATGAAAAGAGCTTGGGGTGCAGAACTTATGATTCTCTCCAAGGTGGATAGAATCTGTAAGAAATATGATATTAACTACTACGCTTTTGGAGGGACTTTGATTGGGGCAGTGAGGGATAAACAGTTTATTCCTTGGGATGACGACATAGATATCTGTATGAAGAGGGAGGACTTTCAGCGCTTCTGCCGGGTTGTTAAGGAGGAATTGCCGGAAGAATTGGAATTTCATTTCTTTGGATTCGATAAAGACCATACGAATTTTGTCTCAGCTGTGGCGAAAAAAAATATGGGTTTTCAATCTGCCATGCTTAGAAAATATCAAGAGTACCCTTATGTAATTACGCTGGATATTTTTGTTTTAGATGAGCTGGCAAAAAATCCTGAAGATGAAGAGTATAGAAAAATTCTATTCAAGATGTTTGCGGGGATTTTTGAAATTATAAAAAAAGAGCAAGAAGAGCAAGAAGAGCAAATTACTTTGGAGAGAATTAACGGAGATAGAAAGTTTATTGAAGATTCAATTGGATAGAGAAAGACCACTAGAACCGCAATTATATTTTATTATGGATCAGATATTTCAAGAATTTAATGGTGGAGGCGGGGACTTTGCTCTTATGGGAGCGGGTGCATTTGAAGGAAAATTCACGTATCCTCACTCTGCCTTTGAAAAAAGCAATTGGATTCCGTTTTGTAATACTGTAGTTCCGGCTCCGATAGGGTATGATACAGTACTTCGAGTGGAATATGGAGATTACCATAAAAAGGTAAAAAGCCGGGGCAGAACATACATACCCTTGTTTTTAAAGGTTATGAGGATGAGATCAGAGAGAAACTTAAGGAAGAGTGGATTTTTTTACTTATCACTTTTCGGAGGAAGATTTGCTTCGCCCTAAAAATAGAGAATTTTAGAGATATTGTGATACACATGGCAGAAGTCTTTGCAGTTTCCCAGAAAGAGCTTTTTTTAAAGAGTATGAAAGAGGGGAGATTCAGGCTTGTTTACAGCGACTTTCCAAGGCGCAGGAAGATGCAATTGCTTTTTGGAGATGCCATTGAGCAGAAAAAGGGAGAGGGAAGCGAATCAGTTTCTGTCTTGGAAAAGTATTGTGAAGCACTATATCAAACTTATATGGCATTGAGTGAAGTATTGCCTATGGGAGATTTATCTATTTTATCCGCTACAGTGCATAAGGAATTAAAGCAAAAATTGAATAAACCGGGATATTACTTAAAGAAACTGCGCTCCGCTTTAGAAAAGGACTTTAAGAGACAGGTGGTGTTTCTTCCGCATAGTGCAAAGCATTTTGAAAGCCTTCGCCCTTTAGTGGATGCGCTTCTACAGGCAGGAGATACGGAGTGTAAGATTGTTCCGATTCCCTACTATGATCGGTACGGAGACGGAAGCTTGAAAGAGATGCACTATGAAGGGGCTGCCTTCCCCAAAGAATATGAAATCACAGATTATAGGAACTACAACTTTGCTGCAGAGCTCCCGGACTGTATTGTAATCAATTCTCCCTACGATCAGTTCAACCAAGTGTGGACAGTGGAACCCGCTTTTTTTATAGTCGGGAAATGAAAAAAAGTATACGAACAAGCTGGTGTATATTCCCTGGTTTTGTAACCGACGAAATTAATCCTAAGGACGAAGAAGACGGAAAAAGCCTTTTACAATATGAAATACTATGTAGAAGTGCCCGGTATTTTTTTCATTCCGACTTAAGCATTGTGCAGTCGGAAGGAATGAAGAAAAGCCTATCTTTCCAAGATATCCAAGTTTGCAGGGAACAGCAGTTAGAAAAAAAGGATGAGCAAGAAGATCAGCGGAGCAGGTTCCTGTCTTTTTAGTAGAAAAAAAGAGGGACAAGGGACAAAGGAATTGGTAGAACGCTTTAGAAAGTTTTTTTACTAAAAAGCTTAATGAGGCATGAGAATAACCGGGTCTTGCAAAAGCAGATAGGATAGAAAGAATAGGGAAAAAAATGATGAATAGAGAAAGAGTTTTTTTCTATGATGAAGTAAGAGAGGGTTCTACATCCCCGGAATAATGAAAAAGGGCTTGGGGCGCCGGCCTTACTATACTCTCTGAAATTGACAGAATCTGTAAAAAAATATGAGATTCCTTATTATGCAGATGGTGGAACCCTCCTTGGAGCAGTCCGGGACGGGCAATTTATCCCTTGGGATGATGATATAGATATTATAATGCGCCGAAAGGATTTCAATCGCTTTGTTGAAATTGTAGCAAAGGAACTTCCCAAAGATATGAGCTTTTTTTCGATGTCGGAAAAATAAAGGCCATTATGGTTTTTATTTCAGGGGTCTGTAAAAAAACAGGATAGGATTTGAATCGGAATTACTCCGAAATTATGAGGAATTTCCATATTTTTTTCAACAGTAGATATCTTTATTTTAGATGACTTTCCCGAAGACCCTCAAGAGGAAGAAGACTGGAAACAGCTTATCCTTATGCTTGGAAAAATATTGATAACAATACAAAATAAAAAAGACGACAAGCAAATTTTGAAATTACTGGATAAGGCAGAGGCAGTTTTGAATTTTTCATTTTGACAGAACTGGCAACCTGGAGCATCAGTTATATTTGTTGGTGGATGCTGTTTTTCAAAGTTTTTAATAATGGGGGAGATAAGATTGGCTGTGCTTTTTTTATCATTTTTTTATTTCAAATATGCTTTTTTTCATAAGTCTTCCTATGAAAAGAGTATAAGAGTTCCTTTTTGTAATATACAAATCCCTATTCCGGAAGGGTATGATGCAGTACTTCGAGAAGAATATGGAGATTACCATAGGATAGTAAAAGGAGGGGGGCACGATTATCCGGGATATAAAGAATCAGAGGATAACATCAAGGAAACTTTTCGAGATAAGAATTTTGATTATTACTTTAAGGAAGAGGATTTGCTTCACCCTAAAATAGAGAATTTTAGAGACATTGTGATGCACATGGAAGAAGCCCTTGCAGTCTCTCAGAAAGAGCTTTTTAAAGAGTATGAAAGAGGAGAGATTCAGGCTTGTTTACAGCGACTTTCCAAGGCACAGGTAGATGCAATTGCTTTTGGAGATGTCATTGAGCAGAAAAAGGGAGAGGGAAGCGAATCAGTTTCTGTCTTGGAAAAGTATTGTGAAGCACTATATCAGGCTTATATAGCATTGAGTGAAGTATTGCCTTTGGAAGATTTATCTATTTTATCCGCTACAGTGCATAAGGAATTAAAGCAAAAATTGAATAAACCGGGATATTACTTAAAGAAATTGCGTTCCGCTTTAGAAAAGGACTTCAAGAGACAGGTGGTATTTCTTCCGCATAGTGCAAAGCATTTTGAAAGCTTTCGCCCCTTGGTGGATGCGCTTCTACAGGCAGGAGATACGGAATGTAAGATTATTCCGATTCCCTACTATGATCGGTACGGAGACGGAAGCTTGAAAGAGATGCACTATGAAGGGGATGCCTTCCCCAAGGAATATGAAATTACAGATTATAGGAACTACAACTTTGCTGCAGAGCTCCCGGACTGTATTGTAATCAATTCTCCCTACGATCAGTTCAACCAAGTGTGGACAGTGGAACCCACTTTTTATAGTCGGGAAATGAAAAAGTATACGAACAAGCTGGTGTATATTCCCTGGTTTGTAACCGACGAAATTAATCCTAAGGACGAAGAAGACGGAAAAGCCTTTTACAATATGAAATACTATGTGGAAGTGCCCGGTATTTTTTTCATTCCGACTTAAGCATTGTGCAGTCGGAAGGAATGAAGAAAAGCCTATCTTTCCAAGATATCCAAGTTTGCAGGGAACAGCAGTTAGAAAAAAAGATGAGCAAGAAGATCCATGGAGCAGGTTCCTGTCTTTTAGGAGAAAAAAAGAGGGACAGGGGGTTCAGAACGTGGTGGACTGCTTTTAGGAGCTTTTTATTAAAAAGCATAAAATAGAGAATAATTAGAAAGAAATTTCATCTAAAAAGAGATACGGAATAAAAAAAGGAGAGATATGACATTCGAAAGAGCGTTTTTTTATGACGAAGTACGAGATGGCTTTTATATTTCCGGGATAATTAAGAGATTTTGGGCGTATGAACTGACCATTTTATCCGAGATTGACAGAATCTGTAAAAAATATAATATTCCGTATTATGCAGTTGGAGGAACTCTACTGGGCGCAGTTCGTGATGGTCAATTTATTGCTTGGGATGATGATATCGATATCATGATGCTACGAAAGGACTATAATCGATTTGTGCAGATTGCCCAAAAGGAACTTCCGGAAGAACTTTCCTTTAATTCTTTAGAGGTGAATAAAGACTGTGAGGAATTAGCGGCTTCAGTGGGGAAGCAAGTTGTTGGATTTGGTGCCGAATTACTTAGAAAATATCACGAATATCCTTATGCAGGATCAGTGGATATTTTTATTGTAGATGAACTGGAAAAAGATTCGGAATTGGAAGAGCATAGAAGTTTAATACTGAAAAGAATATTATTCCTTATTGACGCGATTGAGAAACACGGGAAAAGCAAAGCGGTTTTGAAAGAAATAAATGAAATAGAAAAAATACTAAAGATTCAGATTGATCGAAGGACTGCATTAAAGCCACAATTACGCCGCGTAATGGACAAAATATTTCAGGAGTTCAATGGACGAGGAGGAGACCAACTTGCTGTCATGCAGTTTTATGCATTTTTGGGAAACTGCAAATACCCTCGTTCCGCTTTTTGATAAAAACCAGATGGATTCCATTTTGCGGTATGCAACTTCCGATTCCGGAAGATTATGATGCAGTACTCCGTGCCGAGTATGGAGATTATCACAAGAAGGTAAAAGGGGCGGGTGGACATGGATACCCTTGCTTAAAGAAATATGAGAAAAAATTGAAAGATTTGATGAAGGGAGCATGGGATCCTGACTACCACTTTTCTGAAGAAGATTTGGTTCGTCCTAAAATACAGAATTTTAGAGATATAGCAATTTCTATGGCGGAAACTTTTAAACTTTCGCATAAACAACTTTTTGAAGAGTGTATAAAAAGAAATATTTCAACTTGTCTTTCAAGGCTTTCCCGGATGCAGGAAGAAGCAATTGCTTTTGGAACTGCGATAGAACAGAAAAAGGGAGAGGGGACAGAGTCGGTTAGAGTATTGGAAGAGTATTGTGATGCTCTTTATCAGGCTTATAATGCTTTAAGCGATTTAACGGCTCTGCAGGAAGACGGAATAAAAAAGCAAAAACAGACAGAAGAAATCTGTAGATCTACAGATATTTCTGCCAACTTGCAAAAAGAATTGGAAAAAATTGCAAATACTCTTTTGTATTATCCGGAAAAATTGCAAACTGCTTTGAAAAAAGACTTTAAAAGGCAGCTGGTCTTTCTTCCGCATACTGTGAAGCATTTTGAGAGCATACGACCTTTAGTGGACGCCCTTCTTAAGGCGGAGGATATGGAGTGCAAGATTATCCCGATACCTTATTTTGATAAATATGGAGATGGAAGCCCGAAAGAAATGCACTATGAAGGAGGGGACTTCCCGAAAGAATATAAAATTATTGATTATAGAACGTATGACTTTGCGAGTGAACTCCCGGATTGTATTGTTATAAATTCCTCTTACGATGAATTTAACCAGGTATGGTCCGTTGCGCCTTCGTTTTATAGCAAAGAGATGAAAAAGTATACGAATAAGCTTATCTATATCCCCTGGTTTGTGACAGATGAGATTGATCCCAATGCTAAGGAAGATGAGAAAGCTTTTATTAACATGGAATACTATGTAACGGTTCCGGGGCTTTTTTTCACTCGGATTTAACGATTGTGCAATCGGAAGGGATGAAGAAAGCCTATCTTGCAAAGATAGAGGAGTTTGCAGGGAAAGATGTCGCAAAGAAGATGGAAAAAAAGATAGCCGGAGCAGGTTCCTGTCTCCTGGGAGAGAAAGAGGGAGAGGGGATTCAGAACGTGGTGGACTGCTTTTAGGCTCTTTTTTTAGAAAAAAATAAAGGAAAAGAAGTATTGGCTGGTAAATCAGTTTATATAGGATGATCGAAAAGCGTAGACAGAAAATCGATTTTTTTGAAGATTTGAATGGAGAAATGCAGTGAGGAAAAAAATAAAAAGAGAAAAAAACTTCTTTTTTTGCTGGAGAGTTATGGAGAAGCCCATAGTACGATTAGAAATATGATTATACAGGAAAAGCATAGTCAAGCGGTTTCTCTCATGGCACTTTGTCAAGAAGGAATCGATAAGATAGAGCAGGATTGCTTAAGAGAACTTGATAGAATAAAGAAAGACGAAAAGAAAGATGAAAAGGATGACTTAGAGAATCTAAGTGAATTATGCATGCATTATCAGAAGGCTCTTTTTCTTATCTTCGGAATGTATATCTGGGGATGGATTTGATAATCTTAAAGATAAAGAGATAGAGGAACACTCACTTAAGGAGAGTAAAAGAGAAAAAATTAGACAGGAATCGGATAAGAAGAGGAAACTGGGAGAAGCATTTGGATTTTTGGATGAAGCGGAAAGAATATCCAAAATCATAGAGGAAATAATCAGAAATATTCCTCTTCATAGTCAGATTTTATTTTTACCCTATAAAGCCTCTATGTGGGACAGCATGGAATCTGTATATCTTGCTGCGGTGCAAGATCCGTCATGTGAAGCACTAGTCATGCCTATTACGTATTTTGAAAGAACAGAAGATTTGAGTTTTGGGGAAGCAATCAATGAAAGAGACAAATTCCCAAGTTCCATTCTGCTAGTGGAAGAAAGCTTTCCTTTTGAAGAGGAGAGACCGGATGTAATATACATTCACAATCCCTATGATGACTGGAATTACGTAAGCTCTGTTCATCCTCGCTATTATTCTGAAAATCTAAAAAAATTTACGGAGAACTTGGTTTATATTCCTTATTTTGGAACTATGGGCTTATGTACTTGGGGTGATGATATATTAAGTGCATATGGCCATATGGATTACATGGTGGTACAAAATGAAGAACATAAAAGAAGTCTCCCCGAGCTGGCACAGAAAAAAGCGATAATCTTAGGGTGCCCTAAGTTTGACAGAGTTATAGCGAGTAAGAAGAAACCGCCCGTTATGCCGAATGCATGGAAGGGAATTGCTTCCGGAAGAGAATTGCTTTACTTTAATTCCGCCATAGGAGAGATGCTTGAAGATACGGAATCTTTTCTGCAGAAGATGGAGTACATCTTTGTGCTGATGAAAGAGCATCCGCGATATTGCTTGCTCTGGCGTCCTCATCCGCTCTTGGAAAGTACATTCCTTACAATGAGAAACAAAGACTTGCCCCGCTATATCGCTCTAAAGAATAAATTTATTGCTGAAAAAATAGGCATTTATGATGACACAGCAGAAATCGATAGAGCAGTTAGTCTATCCTTTGCGTATATTGGCAGTGCAACCAGTTCTGTTGTATCCCTTTTTGCAGTAGCGGAAAAGCCGATTCTTATCTTGGATGATTCTCTGCATGACTTGAAAGCTCTTGAAGAAGATAGAGGATGCACCTTTTTAAGGAAAATCCTTTTCGAATCCGGAATCTTATCGGATCTTCACTCTTCAAAGACGAGGAAAGACAAAAAAGAAGAAAGTAAAAGACGAAAGAACGAATTAACGCAGTACATCCCGCAAAATGGAGATGTTGCAGTAGTTTATGAGGGAAGATTTTTGCTTCTTCCTCACAAAGAGGGAGATGCAATTGTTGTAGATAAATTAAAGCTCAGAGATTGGGGGCCTCTCGGAGGAAGAGATAAAAAGTACTTCCTGCAGATGAATATGGAGAGGCATATTTTTTCGGAGGGAAGTGGATTCTTAGTCCCAAGGCAGGAAATGATTTTATGATTTTGGAAGAGGGAAAAGGGAGAAGAAAGATCTGTCTTTCACGGGTTTCCACAAAACTAAATGCTTTTTCCGGCTCTTATCGTGTGGGAGACTATATTTTTTTGTATAGCGGAGAACTATCCTTGTTCTATCCGTTTCTCACTTAAAAATTATGGAATCAAAGAAGTAACAAATGAAAGGATAAGAAAGCCACAAGAGATAAATAAAGAAGAAAAGGAGACTATACAAGAAACACAAATTATCTTTAACTTTTCTCCGGATGAATTGCTTACCGGATTTTTGCCGTGGAGGAAATTTTTATATGGATTACAGGAAACGATATTGTACACTCTCGAGGATTTTTTGGATAATAAGCCACTTTCTTTACCGTTTGACCAAGAGTTTTCTCATGGCAAAGTAAGAGAAATTACTGAAAATATAGGGGATACGGGCGAAAAGGTCTATCATTATTTTCAGGATTTAATTTTATCTTAAAGTAAATAAGTAATACCGCAAGACTTTATTCCGGTATTATCGGCATACTTGATTATCTAAATATTTGACCTTGGAATTGTTCATTTACAAGAAGGAGTATAGTATGGAAATCGAAAGAGAATTTTTTTATGATGAGGTACAGGATGGCTTCTATATACCGGGAATCATGAAGAGAGCGTGGGGAGCCGGACTGACTATCCTGTCTGAGATTGATAGAATCTGTAATCAATATGATATTCCCTATTATGCAGATGGAGGCACTCTTCTGGGGGCAGTTCGAAATGGGAAGTTTATTCCTTGGGACGATGATATCGATATTATGATGCTCCGTAAAGATTACAATAAATTTAAAGATATTTTAAAGGATGAACTTGCAAAAGAATTATCTTTATGTAGCTTAGAAACACAGGACCATCATTATAGTTTTTTTACAACGCTATCAACACATGATGTGGATGTTCATTCGGGATTACTTCGAAAGTTCCAGGAATACCCGTTTATTGCATCAGTGGATGTTTTTGTTATAGATGAACTTTCCAAGGAGCCGGAGGAGGAAGAAAGAAGAAAAAGAGTGTTGATGGGATTTCTTGCCATTTTAAACAGGTTAAAGAAAAATCCCGAAAAAAATGAAATGTTTCAAGAAGAACTTAAAAAGTTGGAAAATCTAATTTCTGTACATTTTGACAGGGATTTGCCTTTAGGAAGACAATTATATAAAGAGATTGAGAGGGAATTGATTCAATACAATGGAAAAGGTAGCGAAAGACTTGCCTGTATCCCTTGGTATATGCTTCATGAAAACTGTTCGTATCCCAAAACGGCTTTTGAAAAAAGAAAAAGAATCCCTTTCTATACTGCATCTCTTCCTGTCCCGGAAGACTATGATGCAGTACTTCGTGCAGAATACGGAGATTATCATAGAAAGGTTAGAGCAGGAGGAGGGCATAACTATCCCTGTTTTAAGAAATTTAATACTATGCTTCAAAAACATTTTAAAGACAGATGGATGCCGGAGTATTCTTTTTCAAAAGAAGACTTACGAAGACCGGAGATTCAAAACTTCAGAGACTTGGCCATGCTTACAGTAGAGTCTTTTTGTTCTGCACAAAAAGAACTCATGAAAGCCATAGAGAATAGAGAGTTCCCAAGATGTCTTTCAAAACTTGCTACGATGCAGGAAGAAGCCATTACCTTCGGCAATGCCATAGAGCAGAAAAAAGGGGAAGGCACGAAGTCGGTTTCTGTGATAGAAGAGTATTGCGAAGCCTTATTCGAGCTTTATCAGAGTATATCTGAGCAGGGTGCGAGAGGTGATTTTTCGAAAGTTTCAGTTCTTTTTGGAGTGGGAGCACTTCAAAAAGAGATGAAAACAATTCTAACTTCTCTTGAGAATTTACGAGTTGCAGTGCAGAAAGACTTTAAAAAGCAAGTTATCTTTCTTCCGCATAGTGCAAAGCACTTTGAAAGTCTTCGCCCTTTGGTAGATGCTATGTTAGAGGAGGAAGAGTTAGAGTGTAAGATTATTCCGATTCCCTATTATGACAAATGTGGAGATGGAAGACTGAAAGAAATACACTACGAAGGAGAGGATTTTCCGAAGGAATATGAAATTGTAGATTATAACTGCTATGATTTTTCAGTAGAACTTCCGGATTGTATTGTGATTAATTCTCCTTATGATGAATTTAATCCGGTGTGGACAGTGGATTCAGCATTTTATAGTAGTGAGCTTAAAAAATATACCAATAAGCTGGTATACATACCCTGGTTTATCACGGATGAAATCGATCCAAAGAGTGAAGAGGACGGAAAAGCCTTTACAAATATGGAGTACTATGTAACGGTGCCCGGACTGTTTCATTCGGATTTAACGATTGTGCAATCGGAGGGAATGAAGAAAGCCTATCTTGCAAAGATAGAGGAGTTTGCAGGAAAAGATATTAAAAAGAAAATGGAAAAGAAGATATCGGGAGCGGGTTCCTGTCTCTTGAGAGAAAAAGAAGGGCAGGGAATTAAGGAAGTGATAAAGAATTTAAGAATTTTTTATAATAAATATCATAAATTATATTTTCCATCCGAGAGCTTTGCGGTAGAATAGATTGGAATTTTTTTATTTTATCGGCTTATCTTTATAGTTGCTCTTGAAAGAGGTCTATAAGGGGAGAGGGAAAAGGCCTTAAAGGAGAATATTGTAGTTATGAGAAAAGAATTGATAGAAGCGCAGATTGTCCTCGGAAGGGACGATGTAAAAAGAGAGCTGAAGGATTCGATTCGTCGTAATGCATGGAAGAGAATCTTTCTCGTTGCGGGAAATTCTTTTTTTAAACTTCCTATAGGAAGAGACTTTGCAGAGATTGAAGAAGAAATGGGAATCACAGTGGAGAAGTTTTCCGGCTTTTCCGTGAATCCCAAGTTGGAAGAAGCGATAGAAGGCAGTAGAGCATTCAAGGCTTTTTCCGGAGATGTTATTATTGCGGTAGGCGGCGGTTCCGCCATGGATACGGGAAAGTGCATCAAACTGTTTTCTGCCGTACCCGAGGAAAAACTCTTCCAAGTTCCATGGCGGGATAACGGGGTACCCTTTGTGGCTATCCCCACTACAGCGGGCTCCGGTTCGGAAAGTACACCGTACGCAGTAATGTATAGAAATGGAGAGAAGTTTTCGATAGAAGATGAAAGTATTTATCCGCTGATCCGTGTAGAAGATGCAAGAAGTCTTGCCTATTTGCCGCTTTATCAGAAAAAGGTTTGCCTTATGGATGCGTTAAGTCATGCCATGGAGGCCATCTGGTGTAAGAATAGTGTTGGAGACAGCCTGTACTATGGAAAGGAAGCGATTGAAACGATTTTGGATTTCTATCAGGCTTACTTTGATAATCAGAGCGATGCACTGCAGAAAATAGCCTATGCTGCAAATCAGGCAGGAAAGGCGATTGCCATTACCAAAACTACCGGAGGACACGCACTTTCCTATAAGCTCGGAACACTATTCGGGCTTCCGCACGGGCTTGCAACGAGTCTTGTTAATAAAGAGCTTTATCCCTTACTGACAAGAAATAAAGAGAAGATGGAAGACTTGGAGAGCCTTCGCTTTCTTGCCCATTGCTTTGGCGGGAACAAGCCGGAAGAGGGGGTGGAGCGCTACTTGGAATTTCTGGAAGAAATGGAGCTTATTCCCAAAGAGAGGCGATTCTATCTGGAGAGGATGGATTTGCAAGACAGTTCTTCTGAGAAAGAGCAAGACTTTTTTGGAAAGAGACGCTGGAGACTTTAACGAAGTCGGTCAATGTGGAAAGACTGCAAAATCATCCCATGCCTCTTAGCGAAGAGGAAATCAGCGGAGTCTATCGTTCCATACTGCTGTTAGAAGAATAAGAAATTATATTGGATTTGAAAATTAAAAAAAGTAGCTTTTATACGGTATAGGTCTGAAAGAGGGAAAATCTGTGTTCGCATCCCCATTTCAGGCCTATATTTTGTTAAAGGCATCATTCATTTTTAATAGCCTCTTTTTATGAAAAAAAATAATTAAATATACGGATGACTTTGAAATTGTATTTATATTTATTAAGAATCTTGTCGAAACGACTACTGTAGAGTGAAGTGAAGATAGAAAACATTATAAATAAAAAGAAAAAAACAAAAAAATATTAAATTTTAATTTTTCTATTGACACGCTTCTAGGATGTGCTATAATCCGAATTGTAAGTAAATTAGAAATCCTGCTAGCCGAGGAGATAGCAAGGAAAGCACAACTTACCAGCAGATTCTGACCGGATCTGTTTGAGCAAAACCGGGGAAACCCGGTGACGCAAAGCTATAGGGCCTGTAACATGGCAGCCAGTTGCGATCTTCCAGTATGAAGATGTTAATTTAAACAAATTTCATGTGAAGATTACGGTTAGCTGGCAATCAGGAAGGATCCTGAGTGTCGGTTTTTTTATACTCGAAAAGGAGCAATTCTTTTCAAAACTATATGGTTTTTAACCATGGCAAACCCGGGGAAACCCGGTGACGCAAAGCTATAGGGACTGTAAAATGTCAGCCAGCTGCAATCATGGAACCCCCGACCAGGGCGAGATGATTCTGCTTCCTGACTCCCTCTCGAAAGAAGGAGTTATCACATGAAGAAACTAGTAATAAGATTATTTATACTTACAGCCATTTTTACCGCATTCTTTTGCAATTACAGCTTATGTTGCAAAGGGAAATGCGCAGGACGCATTTACAAAAAGTAAACGAAATTAGAGTAGCAAACGGATTAAGCCCGCTTACATGGAACGGACAGATTGAGAGTGCTGCGAAAGTTCGCGCAAACGAAATCGTTAGCAGCTTTTCTCACACAAGACCGGATGGAAGTTCTTGGTATACGGCAGATGCAAGCGTTCTTTACGGAGAAAACCTTGCACAGTATTATGACAGTGCCGATGAAGTAGTAGCTGCTTGGATGAACTCTCCATCCCATAAGGCCAATATTTTAAAGCCGGAATTCAAGAGCGGTGCAATTGTCGCTGTTGAAGTTGACGGAGAAGTATATTGGGCTGAGGAATTTGGGATTTAAGCAGAAGGCTATGCTTTTTTTATAGAGTAAAAAGTGAAATGCAGAGTTTGCTAAAACATAAAAAATAGTAGAAAAAGTGTGAATAAATGAACGGGAAGGAAGGGTTGCCGACAAATCATCGGTAGCCTTTCTGTGCGTTTAGAGATAAAATCCTCTAATCCTCTTTTTTTCTCCTCTAATTCATAGTAAAGTAAAGAAAGACATGGGGGGACGACTATGGAAGAAAAAGAGAGCCTAAACAGTACTTTTATTGTCGAGGTAAAATGCATGGAAAATGATACCTGGCAGGGGAAGATTACTTGGGCAGAGAAAAATCGCGGACAGTATTTTCGAAGTGCTTTGGAACTTTTAAAGCTCATGGATAGAGCTTTGACGGAAGAAGAGTTCCATCTCGAGGAAGAAGAGGAAGAATAGCCTGATATGGACAAGCAATTAGACAGCCTTTATGCCATTGATTTACTGGGGATTTTAATCAGTGGTAGAGAAGAGGGGGACTTTCAGGGAGAGTTGGTACAACAATACTCCAAGGATAGAGTCCCTTTTTATGGAACCTTGGATTTAATCAAAAAAATGGAATCCTTTTATGATGAGTGGGATTATCCGGAAGCTTCTTCCCGAGAGAGGAGCTTTAAAAAAAGAGAAAAACACAGCTACCCTGACAGAAGGGGAAAGAAGCGTTTGGTGGAAGAAGCGGGTGATTTAGAAAAGTTTCCTATAGTTGAGGCGCGGGGCAGCAAAGGGAGCTTTTTTGTACATACCAAGTTCAGGCAAAGAACCAGCTGGCAGGGAGATGTATATCATGGGGAATCGGGGGATGCCTATTCCTTTTCCAGCGTGCTTCATCTCTTTCGGATTATGGAAAGGGAATGTGCACGGTGAAAAGACTGATATTCCTGCTTCTTTTTCTTTTGCTCATTTCTTGCGGGAAAAAGCCCAGCGGAAAGATACGGGGAAGAGAAATTCGTTTAGCCTACGATAAGGATAATTACCCATTTACGGCGGAGGATACTGAGGGAAATCCCGTTGGCTTTGAAATTGAGCTAATGAACAGGATTGCAGAAACAGAGGGGTTTAGCGTAAAGTTTCTTCCCAAAAATCAATCGACTCTGGCACCTTCTGTCATCACCGGTACTTCTGATATGGCAATGGGAGGATTACTTAAAGAGGAAGAGGAGGAGCGAATTCGTTTTTCCGAATCCTATGGAGAAGTGGAACTGGGACTTCTTCTCTCTCCTTATATTGGCGGAGAGAAAACAGAAGACCTTGAAGAACTGTATAGCAGGCTTCGAGGAAAAACCATTCTAGTAAAAGAAGGTAGCCTTGCGGCAAAGTACTTGGAGACACAAAGAGAAGAAAAGGGATATTTTCTCAAGGTGGTGCAGAGCAATGAAGATTTCCTTAAAAAGGCAGGAGAAGGAGAAGCGGAAGCAATAGCGGATACGCTTCCCGTTCTAAGAGATCTGGTAAAGAATATTGTATTTCCCGCTGAAGAAAAGTGGAAAGGAAAGTTGGAACGGAGAAAGGAATATCAGAAAGGAAGTAGAAAAGATAAGAGGGAAGAAATTAAAGAGAGTCAAAGGCCGGGGGGCGGAACCGAGATAGCTATTTATTCTATCAGAAAGAAGGAGGAACTTTGCTTTATAGTCAGCAAAGGGCAGAATGGAGAGATTCTTCGGGCATTTGATCGCGGATTTCGAAAACTAAAGGAAGAGGGAGAATACGATGCGCTTTGTGAACGCTATGGCTTCTCCTTTTCGAAAACAGAATAGGCAAGAGATTTTTTAAAAGAGGAGTTATATCTCCTCTTTTTTTGACGATAAATCTTGTAGACCTCGTACAACGGTAATGATTAAGGGGGAGAGAAAATATTTTATCCTACCTTTCTTGTCCGTCCAGACAGAATACTTCGGACATTTATCCAATTATTTCAGGTAGGATGCCACTATATCGGAGGGAACCGAATTGAATAGCAATCAGAATCCGCTTCTTCCGAAGTGGATAGAAAAAGAAATCAATTGAAAGAGGGGGATTATGATTCCCTCAGTAAAACCATAAAAAATCAGTTGTTCCGGGAGCTTGCAACAGAGTTCATGGAAGAGGGACAGCTTCTTTGTTATTTTAATATTGTAGACTTTAAACTGTATAATGATCGATTCGGTTTTGAAGCCGGAGACACTTTACTGGTGGAGTTGGCAAATATACTTAAGAATGCGTTTCCCAATGCCCTAATCACCCGTATGTTTGCAGATCAGTTTGCAATGCTGATTGAAGAAAAAGACTGTGTTGATACACTCGTTCAGGCGCATGAGGATTTTTTAAATCTGGAAATTCCAATGGCACTGGATTTTAAGGTGGGCATATACAGCATTCCTGCAAAGAAAAATATAATCAATGCTTGTGACAGGGCCAAAACAGCCTGTGATTGTATAAAAAAGGAGAGAGAGGTTTTTTATCGCTTCTATGACGAAGAGTTGAGTCAGCTCCTTTTGCAACATCGTTTTATTGTAGATCATATTGAAAGAGCGATTGAGAATGGAGATATTTACATATATTACCAACCGCTTATTCGTGCACTTTCAAAAGAAGTATGTGGACTGGAGGCCTTAGTTCGGTGGATTGACCCGCAATTTGGCATGTTCTCTCCGGCGGAATTCCATTCCGGTTTTAGAGGAGTATCATCTAATTCACCTCTTGGATATCCATGTTATTTCTCTGATTTGTCAGGAGTTTGCGGCAATACGGGAAAGAGGGGAGGAAATGATTCCGGTATCTCTGAATCTTTCCAGAATGGATTTTGAGCTTTGTGATATTTTCGGCGAATTGGAGAAACTGGTAGAAAAGTATCAGGTACCAAGAGAACTGTTGACTTTGGAAATCACAGAGTCGGTGCTGAGTAAGAGCCCGGCACTGATCAGCAGTAGAATCAAGCGCTTCCATGAAGCCGGTTATAAGGTATGGATGGATGATTTCGGATCGGGCTACAGTTCGTTGAATGTATTAAAGGATTTTGACTTTGACCTGATTAAGATAGACATGATGCTTTTACAGGATTCCAATGAGAAGTCAAGAAAAATCATCAGCTCTATCGTGGATATGGCCAAGAAAATCGGAATCAGAACCTTGGCGGAAGGGGTAGAAACGGAGGAACAGCTTGATTTTCTTCGGGAAATCGGATGTGAGAAGTTGCAAGGCTATTATATAGGACGCCCTGGACCTTATCAAAACAGCATTCTGCATTGTAAAGAAAACGGGTTCCGCTTTGAATCACCGGGAAAAAGGCAGTACAACGATGACTTAGGATATATCAATCTTCTGAGTAACGGCTGTCTTCCGCCTTCCGCTCTGGAAGAAAAGGAAGATATCGCACCCGGGATTCCACTTTCTATAGTAGAAATGCTTGGAGACAGAATCGAGTTTCTCTATGTGAATCAATCTTTTCAACGGGAGCTTGCAATAGCAGACGGCTTAAGTGTGCAGGAGACGGAGAGACTGATAAACGACAAAAATACGGCACAGTATAAACAGATTCGTTCCTTTCTATCCGCTCTTTCGGAGGGAAGAGGCAGTGATATGGATACGATAGAGGGGGATTCCCTCTGTTCGATTCGCGGAAAGGAAATCAGCCACATACCGGGAAGAAATGCCTATTTGTTGAATATCCAGGTTTATCGGGGTGATTTTCTAAAGCTGAAGCAGAAGAAGATGATGGACAAAGTAAAGGATTTATACAACGGCTATGAGCTGGTGCTTCTATGGAATCCCAGTCTTGGACAGAATGAATTGCTCTATGAAAAAAGTCGGGGAAGTCTTGCTCCGGGAGACAGGGATTTCTTGACGGAATATGCTAAAACCACATTTTCCAAATCGGAGGAAAAGCGTTTCTTTCAATTTCTGAGGAAGAACAATGTGATAAGGGATAAGGAAACAGTGAAGGAAGAAGCCTTTTTCGGAAGAGACCGGGAAGGAAAGAAAAGGATTTTTCTTGTGAGCCTCAAACCTTCCGCACTGGAGAATGGAACCAAGGTTCTGCTTAGTGTCAGAAGGGTTTGGAATCCCGGAATTGCGAAGCTTGTTGCGGGAGGACTCGGGGAATAAGGATCCAATTCAGAAAGGATGCATAAAGCGGGATAAAAAGATACGCTTTGTGTCCCGGGACAAAAAAATGAAAGGAAATGTTCTGAAAAACTTAATAAATAAAATTAAACAAATTATTTGTAGGAAAGAATTCAGAAAAAAAGCAGAAATATATATTTTTTACAAGAATATTAGGAGAAAAAGACCAAAGAGTTTAAAATAACTTAAAGAAAAATTCACAAAAAAATATTAGAGAAAACAATGAAATCAATAAAGAGTACTCTTTGTAAAGAATATTTATATTTGCTATATTACCTAACACACACTTAAAAAATACTTAAAATTGTTCGCTCAGAACTTTTTGAATTTTTTTGAAGAATGGCATCGTGAGAAAAAAGTTGAGCAAAAAAGTCTTTGTGTCCTGAAGGAGGAACAACATGGACCATACAGAATTCATTGTCCCTATGACTTCGTGGAAATTAGGGAATGTTTTTTTGCAAAATCAAGGGATAGGAAGGGGAAGTTCCGAATCTCGTGCGGCGCATACCAATCTTTTTAAAGATGTATTTGTGTCCGCTATCAATAATGTAAAAACAACGCAGTTGGATGTAGAAAACAAACAATATCTTTTGGCGACAGGTCAGCTTTCCGATGCCCACAGTCTTCCTATTGCGGAGGCCAAGGCACAAATCAGCTTGGACTTACTTGTATCGTTACGGAATAAAGCATTGGACAGCTATAACGAGTTGATGAAGATGAACATGTAAGGAATAGGGGAGCTAGCAGGTGCAAAAACTCAAGGAAATGTGGCAGAAGCTGTCACTAAAATCGAAAAAACTCTTGGGCATCATTGCTGCGGCTACAGCTTTAGTCATTGCAGTGGCGGTTTTTCTGATTGCCAGAGGTCAAAAAACAGAATATCAAACCCTTTTCAGCTCACTGAGTCAAAGTGAGGCACAACAGGTGGTATCCCTTTTGCAGGAACAGAAAGTGCCTTATCTCTATGACGGGAAGAGCGGCTCTCTTAAGGTTCCGGAAAATTCGGTGGATACTTTAAGAGCACAGCTTTTATCAAAGGGATATCCGAAATCGGGATTTACCTACAATATGTATATAGGAAACTCCGGTTTGATGACGACAGAATCGGATAAGAAACAGTATACCCTATATGATTTGCAGGATAGGTTAGGTGCTACAGTACGACTTTTTGAAGGCGTACGGGATGCCAAAGTTACGATTGCGGAAGGCACGGAGCAAAATTATGCCATAGAAACGGACAATCCGATAGATGCCAGTGCCAGCGTAGTGGTAACGATGGAAGACGGAGAGAAGCTGGGAGAGAAGAATGCAGCAGCCATTAAGAATTTGGTTGCACGATCTGTAAAAGGGATGAATTTCACCAAGGTTTCCGTCTTTGACGCAGGCACTATGGAAGAAATAAAAACGGAGGAAGATGGTGACGGAGCATCCGGAGCCGGCATGGCGAACCTGACAGCCACCGTGGAAGATAATATTGCGACGAATATTAAGAGGGTACTCGCTAAAATTTACGGCATGGAGAATCTGGCGGTTTCCGTAAAGGGTACACTGAACATGGCGAAGCTCATTCAGGAAAATACCCAGTATTCCGTTCCGGAAAAGATTGAAGCCACCGATAAAACCGGTCTTCTTCATAATGAAGAGGTAGCAGGTGAAAATGCCGGAAGCTTTGGTGAAAATGCAGCAGGAGTAGCCGGTACAGACTCCAATGCGGATACCCCCCGCTACACAGTTCAAAACGGAACAAATAGTGCAGACGGCTATGCCAATTCCAGTGCGGCAAGAGAATGGCTCTACAATGTTCTGAAGGAGCAGAAAGAAATCTCTCCCGGTGTTTTGGAAAATACAACCGTAGCCGTTGTTATTAAAACGGATGATCTAAGTATTCCGGAAAGAGAACTGGTAAACCTTGTGGCAGATGCGGCGGGTATTGAAAGAGACGACGCGGAGACGAAGATTACCATTTTGCGCTCTATTAGTAAAAAGGATGAGGAACAGGTAGAAGAAGCTCCTGTAGAGCAGAAGAGCGTACTCAGTCGTTTCCCGCTTTGGGCATTGATTGGTGCAGGTATTTCGGCATTCTTATTACTTCTTATCATTATTCTTCTCATCTTGAGAGCGAAGAAGCAGAAGAAGTTGAAGAAACTTATGGAAGAAGAGATGGAAAATCAATCGGCACTTAGTGTAAAGCCGAGTGATGAAATTGAACCAATAGATGAACCGGATGAATATGAACGCAGCGCGGAAGGCAAGATGGTTCATGGTATGAAACTAAAGAAGAGTATTGGCGAGTTTGCCGATCAAACCCACAGGTTGTAGCAAAACTTATTCAAAGTTGGATGAGAGAAGAGGAGCAGAACCTTGGCAAAAAACAGCGCAGAAGTACAAGAAAATAAAGTAAATACAAATACCGTAAGTGCAGAGAAAGTAGAACCTCATCATGAGTTAAACGGAAAGCAAAGAGCGGCTTTGGTTGTGGTTTCTTTAGGAGCGGATCGTGCTTCCCAAATTTATAAATATCTGGGAGAACATGATGTGGAAGAACTTACCTTTGAAGTGGCAAAGCTGGGGAGAACCAACAATTCCATGGTGGAAGACACTTTGGAGCAGTTTTATCGTCTTTGTGTAACCCATAAGATGATGACGGATGGCGGTATGGAATATGCCAGAGCCGTATTGGAGAAAGCTTTTGGTGCGACAGCCGCGAAGTCTTTACTGGACCGTGTTTCTCATACCCTGGCATCCAGACCTTTCAACTTTTTCTCGAAAGGGGATCCGAAGGCCTTACTTTCTCTTTTGCAGAATGAAAGACCGCAAGTTATTGCTCTTATCCTTTCTTATATGGATGCGGAGCAGGCTGCACAGATTCTGGAAACCCTTACAGAATCAAAGCGTATTCCTACTGTGGTGGCTATGGCAAAGATGGACCGTGTATCCCCTGAGGCCATTGCCATTGTGGAAGAGGAGATGAAGAGAAAGTTTGATACCATCATCACAAGTGAAGACAATATGAATCTTGGCGGTATTGATTTCGTTGCGGATGTGATGAATCACGTTGATCGCAGCAATGAGAAGAAGATTTTTGATGAATTGGATGTAACCGACCCCGATCTTTCTACAGATATTAAGGATAAGATGTTCGTATTCGAGGATATCCTCACCATGGATGATCGTTCCGTTCAGCGCTTCATCAGAGAATGCGAGTCCAAGGATATTGTCTTTGCTTTGAAGACGGCGAACGAGGAAATGAAGCAGATTTTCTTCCACAATATGTCCAAGCGTATGGCAGAGACGGTTCAATCCGATATGGAAGTATCCAGAAATGTCCGCTTAAAGGATGTAGAAGAGGCACAGCAGCGTATAGTAAATCTTATTAGGCTGCTGGAAGAAAAGGGTGAAGTCATCATCAATAAGGGAGGCGATGAAGACAATGTCCTCGTCTAGGAATATTATTAAATCCAGATTAAATAAGGAACTTTCCAGCTATGTCTCTCTTCTGGAAGCCGAATCCGCAGTGGCTTTAGCGGATGTCGAAAATGCGGTAGAGGAGGAAGGGCAGCAGAAGGAAAGCTTGGGGATGGTCCTTCCGGAAAAAAAAAAGAGGAGGATCCTTACCACGAGACTTTGCTTCATCTGGCATTGGAAAAAGCACAGCACATCATAGATGCCGCTGAAAAGGAGGCCGAAGAAACCCGTTCCAGAGCCAGAGAAGAAGGCAGAGAAGAAGGGTATCAGGAAGGTTTTTCCGTAGGAAAAAAAGAGGCGGAAGAAAGGATACTGGCAGAACATGCGGAAGAGCTGGAATCCTTTCGGCAGGACTTAAACCGAACCCTACGTACAGTGGAAGATGCCAAGACGGAAAGACTCTACCGCTATATGGATGAGTTAAAGGATGTAGCCATAGCCGTTGCGGAAAAGATAATTCATGTCAGCCTTCGCTCCTCCGGGGAAGTGATTCGGAGGATGATCTTGAAGGAAGCGGAAAGAATCAAGAAAACCACTTGGTTAAAGATGCATATCGATAGACTGGATTATGAAATGTTGATAGCAACGGATTCCGATATTGCATCGGAACTTGCTCAGGTTTCCGATAACATCAAGTTTGTCATCGTGGAAAAAGAAGAACCGGGAACACTCATCATGGAGACGCAAGAAGAAATCGTAGATGCAGGTATAGCGACCCAAATGGAAAACCTGCGAGAAAGATTGGGACACTTGGATACCCAAGAGAGTGAGTAATCAATGTATGAAAATATTCTCTCCACCATTAAAAAGATGGATACAGTCGAGAATATCGGAAAAATTGAAAATATCGTAGGGATGTCTATGGAAGCTTCCGGTACGGGAAAGTCCAGTATCGGGGATATCTGCATGATTTACAGCGATGAGACGGAAACGCAGGTTGCGGCCGAAGTCGTAGGATTTAAAGGAGATCATGTACAGCTGATGACGTATAAAAGCTCTGTGGGCATCACCTCCGGTGCCTTTGTGCGGAATACTCGGCGAAGGCTGCGGATTCCGGTAGGCGATTTTTTAAAAGGAAGAATCGTCGATGCACAAGGGATGCCGATAGATGGAGGAGCACCCTTTCCGGAAAGTGAGTACTATACGGTGAACAATACGTATATGAATCCTTTGGACAGACCTCCGATAAGAGAGAGACTTCAGTTTGGAATCAAGGCGATTGATGGACTGAATACTATAGGAAAGGGTCAACGTATCGGAATCTTTTCCGGTTCAGGTGTGGGTAAATCCACTCTGATGGGAATGATTGCCAGAAACGTAAAGGCAGATATCAATGTCATTGCACTGGTAGGAGAGCGTGGACGAGAAATCCTGGAGTTTGTGGAAAAAGATCTCGGAGAAGAGGGAATGAAGCGCACCATTTTGGTTGTGGCAACTTCTGATCAGCCCGCAATGCTTCGTGTGAAGGCGCCCTTGGTTGCAACCACGATTGCGGAGTATTTCCGGGATAAAGGCATGGATGTGCTTCTTATGATGGACTCCCTAACCCGTTTTGCCATGGCACAAAGAGAAATCGGACTTGCCACCGGAGAACCACCTATTGCAAGAGGATATACTCCTTCCATCTACGCGGAATTTCCGAGACTTTTGGAAAGAGCGGGAGCCTTTAGAAAAGGTTCCATTACCGGGGTTTATACGGTGCTTGTCGAAGGAGACGATACCAATGAACCCATCGCGGATACAGTCCGCGGAATTTTGGACGGTCATATCGTACTATCGCGTCAACTTGCGGCTGAAAATCATTACCCAGCGATAGATATCGGTATGAGCATCTCCCGTCTTATGACGGAACTTGTCTCCGAAGAGCATAAAAAATATGCCGCAAGAATCAGAAACGTTCTTGGCTTATATCAAAAAAATGCGGACCTCATTGCCATCGGTGCATATAAAAAAGGCTCTGATCCTAAACTCGATGATGTGATAGACAGATACCCTGCTATTAACGAATTTCTCACACAAAATATAGATGAATCATTTTCCTATGAAGAAACAGTAATAAAAATGGAAGAAATAACCGATATTCCTTAAGATACAGGATATTCCAAAATAGAAAGGACGGGCAGCAATGAAAAAGTTTTGCTACAGTCTCGAATCAGTCTACCGGTTTAAGCAGAATGTTTTAGACAAGAAGAAGGAAGAACTTGCGCTAAAAGAACAGGATGTTCAGAAGCAAAAAAAGACTCTTGGAGGAACTCAACAACGAGTTGCACTACTATGAAGGCGAGTTTGAGCGAATCAAGAAAGAGGGTTGTTCCATCGAAAACATGATGATTTATGTGCGTGGACTGGAAAGAATGGAAAAACGCATAAAAAAAGAAGAGAACGAGCTTACTCGTCTTATGGTTATCGCGGAAGAAAAGAAAAAAGAAGTGATTAAGGCCCGTATGGATACCAACACCTTTGAGAAATTAAAGGAAAAAAGGCTGGAAGAATACCGCGTACTGGGACGTAAAGCGGAGGAGTCCTTCATTGAAGAATTTGTTACGCATGCAATGAAGGCGTAGAAGTAGCACAGGAGACAATATGGCGGAAATAATGATGTTGAAAAACAGCATAAGCACAATTCAACAGAATCCGGGTCTTTCCTTGGGTAAAGAAGCTATAAAAGCAAGAGACGGAGACGTCGGAGATCTTGCCCTGACTTTCGGGAACTTCCTACGTGCTTCGAAAGAAGAGAGCGGAAGAGAAGATGCAACAGCAAAGACGACAAAGAAAGATTTTGAAGGGCAGCCAAGGGAAGAAAAGGAAGTAACAGTAAAGACAGCGGATGCAAAGAAGGCGGAGAAAAAGACGGAAGACAAAGAACTGCTTTCCGGAGAAGAGCAAGAAGAAAACCTTGTTGTAGAGAACAACTTTCTGATTCAAAGAGATCAGCTGAAGGTGGAGCTGAAAACTAAACTTGAGGAAGCGAATAATCTAAGCGAGTCCGTAGAGGCAGTGGAAGAGAGTATTCGAACGGTTCCCGGTATAGAGGAAAGCTTTAAGGAAGAAGGTGTAGAAAAGGCAGCCTCTTCCGAGAAAAATTCTTCCGGGAAATCTCTGCTTCCCTTAGAGGGAGAGAATACGGAAGCAAAGAGCGTAGAGACTCCAAAGGCAGATTCGGAAACAAAGCTTGCTCCCCAAAATGAAAAAGCGGAAACAGCAGAGGCAAAAGAGGAGAAGAAGGGAAGTCGAATTCTAAAAGATCGAGTTGCCCGTCCGGATTTAAAAAAAGGAAGATTTACAATCTACCGGAGAACTTAGAGCGGAAAAACCGTTTAAAACGGAAGGAATCCCCTTTACAGGCTTGGAAAAAACGGAAAATCTTCATCTTGTTACAAAAGAAGAGTCCGTACCAAAGGATGTAGCAGAGCTTTTAGCAGAAAAATGGGAGCTCCATAAGGGAGAACTCAAGATTGAACTCGAGCCGAGAACCTTGGGGCAGATTACCGTAAAGGTTAACTTTATAGGTGGAAAAGCCAATGTCGTGATTTTTGCAGAAAACCCCAAGACTCTGCATCTCCTACAAAACGGTGCAGGCGATATGGCGAGAATTTTGGAAGAAAAAACCGGAGAAGTCACGAAAGTCATCGTTCATGAAGAGAACAAGGGCGAACAGTTCTTTAGGGATAATGATTCCAACAGTAAAGATAACAGAAATGAAGCAGAACGTAGATTAAGGGAAGCAGAGGAAGAGAAGAATAAGGGTAATACTGAGGAATTTCTTCATAGAATGAGACTCGGTCTTACAGAGTAAGGAGAAGAATATGGGTATTTCAAATGTATCTTCGGCGACGAACCCCTATGAGACGGGTACCTATTCGGCGAAGTCCAATGAAAAAAATACATTGACAATTGAAAGCTATTTTAAGCTTTTGTCCGCACAGCTAGCCCATCAGGATATGACCAATCCCATGGACAATAGTGAAATGATGGCGCAGATGACACAGATGGCCATGGTGCAGAGCTTGGGAACGATGACTAGCAATATGAAAGAAGAGATGCTCTTGACCAAGACGACCTATCTGGCAGGACTTATCGGAAAAGAAGTGACGGTTAAGGTTCCGGAGGATCAGCTTACAGCTTCTCACAGTACAGTGAAAGAGAAGAATGGCATTATCGTTTCCGTAAACTTAAGCGGTAAGGAGCCAACGTTCCGGATAAAGATGATGCTACAGAATATCCCTTAAACAGTTTGATACAGCTTAGACAGGCAGGAACCGGTACTGCTTCACCAAGTACCCTTCCTGCCGGCCCCTCCGCAGGAGGCCCGGCAAGCCCGGGACCGGCAGGTCATTAAAATTTATTTTTTCTATTATAGAAAAGAGGAAAATGGTCGATAGTCAAACGTAAACTTATACAATTTACAGTACCTCTTTTTAGAGAAATTTCAGATCTCGGAAAGGAAAAAAAACGATGTTAAGAGCAATGGATTCTGCTGTAGCAGGTTTAAGGGCGCATCAAAACAAATTGGATGTAATTGGTAACAATATTGCCAATGTCAATACCTTTGGATTTAAGGCTCAGGCTTATAGCTTTAAGGATGCCATGTATCAGACCTCCAGAACTTCTTCAGGAGGAAAGACGGATACAAACGGAAATGGAATCATCGGAGGTTCCAACCCGGCCCAATATGGTTATGGTTCTCTTACGGGTTCCATCGCAACGGATTTTACGTCCAGTACGCCAACCTATGTAGGAGGCTTTAATGCAGCGGTAAACGGAGCCGGATTTTATATCACGAGTTCTTCCAACAAGAAGGTGGTATTGGATCCTACGAATGTCAAGGCTACTACGGCTACGATGAAAAAAAATAACTTCGCTTATACCAGAGTGGGACAGTTTTCTGTAGATGCAAACGGTTACATTGTGGATGCAAACCATAATTTCGTTTACGGCTTCCAGCCGGATTCTTTGACAGAGCCCACGAAATATGGTGATGACGGAAAGGATTTGGTTCCTTTGAGAGCGCCGGAATTAAGAGCAGACGGAACGGTAGACCTTACCACACCTTCCTTTGCAAATCATGCAGTACAGATGAAATCAATAGAAATCGGTGAGGACGGTATTATTAAGGGTATTATCGATCTTAAAACTTTGGGACCACCCCCACAGGTTACCGCCACATCCATCGTATTAGGTAAGGTGGGTGTCGCTACTTTCCAAAACCAGGAAGGTTTAAGCAAGGCAGGGAACAATACCTTTAACGCAGGAGTAGGAGATAATACAGGTTATATTTCCGCAACAATGCCCGGAGAAGGTTCCACCCCTACATTGATGGCAGGTTATCTTGAGGCATCCAATGTAGACCTTGCAAAAGAGTTCTCGGATATGATTACGGCGCAGAGAGGTTTTCAGGCCAATTCCAAGATTATTACCGTATCCGATGAGGTATTACAGGATCTTGTCAACATGAAGCGTTAAGGGATGAAGCTTCTATATTCAATACAATACTTATCTGCGGTTTATCCTTAGGGATGAACTGTAGATAAGCATTTACCCGATTAGGTTGAAGAGAGGAAGGGAATCATGATTCGCCTAACAAAGCTAAATGGAGAAGAAATCTTTTTAAATTATTTTCAGGTTTTATACATTCGACGAATACCGGAGACGAAAATCAAGCTTGCTAATGGAGACTTTTATCTCGTAAAGGATAGTGTGGAGTCCATTATTAAGCAGGTACAGGGATTCTTGGGAAATTGCCTTACTTTTCAGAATAAACTCCATGATGGAGAGGATGTCCTTGAGATTAAGGGAGTAGAGTGATTCTGTTTGGAAAGAAATAAGCAGGGAGGCTAATGGATAGAGTATGGATTTATCAATGATTATAGGCTGGATAGTGGCCATAATACTAATCATTAACGGTATTACCGCGGATAAGCTGATGAATTTCTGGGATATACCCAGTATTCTGATTACCGTAGGAGGAACTCTTGCGGCGATTGTTGCCAGTTATCCTTTCCGTATACTTAAGGAAGTTCCGAAACATATCGCCATCTGCTTCCGAGGCGGCAAGAAATACAATGTACCGCAGGCTGTGGATTCGATAGTGGACTTGGCGTTGATTGCAAGACAAAGCGGTTTACTTGCTTTGGAAGAAAGGGCGGAAGATTTAAGAGAGCCGTTTTTCAAACAGGCAGTAGTCATGATTGTCGATGCAAATGACCCCGATAAAGTAAGAAAAGCCTTAGAAAAACAAGTAGAAGACATGATGATTCGACACGAAGAGGCGAAGAGTCTGTATATAAGAGGTTCGGGCTATGCACCGGCTTTCGGTATGATCGGAACACTGGTTGGACTCATCAATATGTTAAAAGGGATGAATCTTTCCGGTTCCGGAGGCTCAAGTACTCTGGGACAGGACATGAGTGTGGCCTTGGTCACCACTTTCTACGGGACAATTATGAGTAATGTCTTCTTCCATCCGATTGCACAAAAGTTGTCGGTAAGAGATGCGGAAGAAATTTTATATTGCCAGATTATTATTGAGGGTGTCATCGCGATTCAGTCCGGTGAAAATCCCAAGGTAATAAGAGAAAGACTCCTTTCCTCTCTTGCACAGAAACAACAGAGCAAGCTTTTGGCAAGGGCAGGACTGAATTCGTCGCGTGGAGCAAATGAAGGAGAACAGTAATGAAGAGAAGAGGCGGTGGACCGGAAGGCGGCAGCTGGATGGATACCTATGGAGATATGGTTACTCTTTTACTGACTTTCTTTGTACTTCTCTATTCTATGTCTACCTTAGATGCAGCAAAGTGGGATGTCTTTGTTCGCTCCATTTTCCCCAATGGAAGACCCGGAGAAAAAACTGCGGAGCAGATTATTATCAATGGAAAAAGCAACGCATGAAAGTGAAAGCGCAGGAGCAGGGGACCCTTCGGAACTAACAGAAGTGATAGAGAATGCAGAAGACCTGTATCTTCAGATTGTCAAAGCCCTGAATGATGCCGGAATTTCCGGTGTGGAGGTTTCAGGGGCGAAGATTATACCTTTGTGGTATTTAAAGACAAAAGCTTTCTTCGATGGAGACAGTTCCGTGATTACGCAACAAGGGCAGGAGACTTTGACCGTTTTTCTGCGATGCTTTGGAAAAACAGTGGAGAAAAGTTGTCCCAGGTTAATATCATGGGACATACAGCACAGGAGATCCTTCAAGACCGAACAATCCGAGAAATGACAGAATGTTGTCGGTTATGAGAGCCGCGGAAGTTTGTCTCTTTATACAGGGAAGAGCCATTATCGCTCCCGAAAAAAACTCATCAGTATAGGATATGGGCAATTCCATCCCATTGCGGATAATGAGAGCTCTGAAGGCAGAGCGAAACCGAAGGGTTGAGATTCTTCTCATCGATGAAGGGGCTCAAATTCGAGACATAAATGAGTATTTTCAAGAATATTACAGCGGAAAGAACGCCGATAAAACGATTGTAACTTCAGGTGTTCCGGAAAATATTGAAAATGGAAACAATCAGGAAGCACTGCAAGAGGTTTCCCCTGAAGGGGAAGGGCCTCAGGCAGAGAATATAGAGGCAGGCGGAGAGGCTTTACCGGTAGCAGAACAAGCTCAGCCGGAAGAAATGGCACCGGTAGCAGAACAGCTTCAACCGAAAGAAATGGTACCGGCAGAAGGGCAAGTTCAGCCGGAGGAAGCAGTACCCGCGGGCCGTGCGACTCACTCTCAGGAGCAGGCGCAAAATAAGGTACCGACAGTCGCCGGTGCTTCCCGTGAAATTCCCGGAGAAGAACAGGAGGAGTTTGTCCCCTATATTTTAAGGGAGCTCTCCAGAGGACTTGGGCTGGGAAATGCACAATAGAAAAAGAAAAGCCAAAGTGATTTAAGATGAGGTCGAAAGGGGTTAAGTGAAAAAGGGAAAGCTTTTTCGCAACAGTTCAGGAAGAGGTTTGTAGATGGCAGACGTATTATCTCAAAGCCAAATTGATGCGCTTCTAAAATCAATGCAGGACGCTCCGGCAAAAGAAGAAACGATGGAAACGGATCTGGACGAGATTTTAGACCAGCTTAATAATGAGGAAAATCAGGTTCCTGAGGATCATTACAGTAAGTATGATTTCTACAGTCCGAGGAAATTTACCAAAGAGAAGATTCGTTTATTAAAGAGTATATTCGATAACTATGCTCGAATCTTAACTTCCCAGGTAAATGGTATTTTCCGTACTACGACAGATATCACGGTTCTGGAGTTGCGAGAGACCCGATATTACGAGTACGTTAATGCATTTCATGAAAATGACTGTATGACCATCGTGGAGACCCATGTTGAAGGAAAGGGAAAGAGCAATGTTCCTCTGATGGCTTATATTTCTCCCGGTTTAACACTGACCTTGGTCAGTCATATGCTTGGCGGTACGGAATCCTTCTTAAAAACAGAAGGAGAATATCGTTACACCGATGTGGAAATGGCCCTGTACAAAGGATTATGGACTATATCGTCCATGCCCTGGGGGATGGATTCAGTAATTATATCAATGCAGAGTTTAAGATTGCTAAGGTAGAGACGAATCCTTCCATGGTGCAGGAAGTCGGTTTGGATGAGACGGTAGTGATTGTCGTATTGAACGTCGATATTTCCGGTCTCGCAATGGAAAGAATCAGACTTTGTCTTCCGGGAACCTTACTGGAACATATCTTCCGCATTATCGATAACCGGAAACATCTGGCAAGAGGTTTTGCTTACGAGAATAACCAGGATATCATCATGCAGCATCTTCGTGCATCCGAGTTCCCTATGACCGGACAGCTTGGTGTTGTGAGACTCGATATCGAAGACTTGTATCACTTAAAGGTAGGAGATGTAATCGATCTGAACAGGGAAAAGGATTCTGCAGTGAAATTGTATGTGGGAAGACAACCCTGGTTTACCGGCAAAATGGGAGTTTTCAAGAAAAATATTGCAGTTCGTATAGAGGAACGCATTATGCAAAAGGAAGAAATGCCGAAAGAAAATACAACGGAGGAAGAACCTTTTGAGGAGGAACCGTTGGAAGCGGTATCAGAGAACCCGGATGCAAGTGTTGCAGTGGAAAGTCCCAACGCAGGCGTTATGGCAGAGGATATCCAGGAGCTTTTGGAAGACGTGAATTCGGAGTATTCCTTAGCTGAGTAAGGTAAAAAATAAGGCTCTTAAGGTGAATACACCCGGAGATATAGAAAAGCAAAGATAAGGATAGGAGAAACGAAGATGGCAAAGATTTTGTTAGTAGATGATGCAGCGTTTATGCGAATGATGGTTAAAAACTCCCTGACTAAGGGAGGGTTTGCTGATTGCACCTTCGTGGAAGCACAGGATGGCATGGAGGCAGTGAAAAAGTTTGACGAAGAGAGTCCGGACTTGGTAATCATGGATATTACGATGCCCAATATGGATGGATTGCAGGCTCTGAAAAAAATCAGAGAGGGACATCCGGATGCGAAAGTGGTTATGTGTACCGCTATGGGGCAGGAGAGTATGGTAGTGGATGCCATTAAGTCGGGAGCAAAAGACTTTGTTGTAAAGCCCTTTAATGCGGAACGTATTACTTCCACGGTGAAAACCATTTTGGGGGTTTAAAGAGAGTAGAGGAAGAGTATGTCATTTTTGAATTCATTTGATATCAGTGCTTCGGGATTAAGTGCGCAGAGAATCAGAATGGATATCGCTGCGGAGAATATTGCGAATGTGGATACCACAAGAACGGAGAGTGGCGGGGCCTACAAAAGAAAAGATGTTGTTTTGGAGAGCTTCGGAGAACGTTCTTTCCAGCAGGCGCTTAGAAATGCGGCAAACGGCAGAGGCTTCCGCGGTCAGCATGCAGGAGTTAGAGTACACAGCATTATTGCGGATGATCGGGAAATGAAGAGGGTGTATAACCCGAATCACCCTGATGCGGATGCACAAGGCTATGTAAATTATCCGAATGTGGATATTTTGAAAGAGACGGTAGATTCCATGTCTGCTACTCGTTCCTATGAAGCAAATGTTACAGCACTGAACGCCATGAAAACGATGGCGCAAAGGGCTTTGGAAATCGGTAAATAATAAGACAGGGATTGTTTGTATTAGTTTAGCGGATTGTTCTTAAGATGCGTTAAAAGCGGAATAATTCGTTCCAGGGAATATAAAGGAGTATGATTGATGAGTACCACAAGATTCAATGAAATGGAAATAGATGCTATTGGCGAGATTATGAATATCAGCCTTGGGGCATCTGCGACGACAGTATCCACTCTTTTGGGCTCAAAAGTAAATATTACTACCCCTGTAGTGCAGGTCAGAAGAAAGGAAGAATTTGACTTCCACGATTTGGAGCCTGCGGTAGGTGTAGAAATTTCGTATGTTACGGGAATCAATGGAAAAAGCATCATGCTCTTCTCCAGAAATGATGTACGTATCATTGTATCAACGATGATGGGTGCAGATATTTCTGCAGAAGATTTTGTGATGGATGAAATCAATACCAGTGCAATTCGTGAGGTAATGAACCAGATGATGGGTGCCTCGGCAACAGCACTGTCTGAATTTTTGGGAACAACGGTAAACATTTCCACGCCGGTCTCCTATGAGATTAACGATGGAGATGCCTTTAAAGATAAATGCTTTCAAGAAAGTGATGTAAAAGTAGCGATTCGATTCACTTTGGAGATTGAAGGAAAACTGAAGAGCGAATTCATTAACGTCATGTCCGTAGAACTTGTTAAACGTCTCTTAGAGCCATTTAAGGCACAGTATGGCTTGTCGGAAGATGCGGAGAGCGATATTCCGGATACAAGTCCGGAGAGTTCCGCAGTGGAAGCTTCCGCCGGAGATACTGAGGTTCCACCGGAAGAAAAGCCGGAGATGCAGGAAGAAATCCAAGAAGAGATACGGAAAGATATGCGGGAAGAGATATTGGAAAGGATACATCAAAAAAAGGCGGAAGAAGAACTTAGTGAAAGCTCCGGTGCTCCTTCCGATAGCGGATCTACAGACCCGACCCAGTCGGATGTTCTCCTGGATAGTCTCTTACATGGCGGAATGGAGGAAAGCAACACCGGCACAGGTTTATCCGGAGCGGCGAACGGACCGGAGGCTGAACCCGGACAGTCCGTTTCGGCACAGACTCCCTTTACAAACATGGGAGGGAATCCCTCTACAAACATGGGAGGAAACCCCTTTGCCGGAATGGCAGGAACTGCAATGCAGACTGAAGGCACAGGACCGATGCAGAGTATTCCGCAAGGATTTTCTGCCGGAACACCGATGATGAGCATGCCGCAAGGCGTAGAAATGGGGGGCAACTTGGAACCGATGACCATGCAGCTTATCAATCAAATGCAGCAGTCCCAGAACCAGATGATGGAATTGATTCGGGACATGAAACTGGAAAGAGATAAGCAAAACGAAGCCAATATCATCCGACCGTTAAACTCAAAAGAGTTTCAGGATGATGATGCAGAAAGAGATGAAAATGCCAGCAATAGGGAACTCTTAATGAAGGTTCCTCTGGAGATTTCCGTCGAAATCGGAAGAACCAGAAAACTGGTTAAGGATATTCTGGAATTTACACAGGGCTCCCTCGTTGTTCTGGATAAGATGGCAGGAGAACAGGCCGATCTGTATGTAAATGGAGAATGTATTGCCAAGGGAGACATCGTAGTTGTAGAAGATAACTTTGGTATACGTGTAACCGAAATCTTGAAGAAAGACATCAATGAGGAGAGCTTATAATGTTTACAGAAGACAGTATTTCTCTGGTATCGGGATTCCTTCTCCTTTGTCTTTTCCTGCTGGGAGCGTGGGCACTGAGCCGATTTATCGGAAAATACGGTAGAGCCTTTCAAAAAGGGCGCTATATGAAGGTTGTGGATTCAATACAGTTAACGCAGGACAGACAGCTGTTTATTCTTTGTTTGGAGAAGGAAGACCGCTGTCTACTTCTCGCATCCGGTCCTGAGGGATGTAATCTGATTTCGGAACTGAAAGCGGATTATCCGGAGGCACAAGTTCTTCCGGGGATGCACCCGCTGGAAGAATTTCTTCTCCTTGGCAGGAGGAAAGTTGGGGGAGATTTTTCCTGTATTTTCCGGGGAAAAGCGGAGAATACGGAGATGGAAAAAATCGAAGGAGCGAATAATTTCGGAAAGGAGTCCGGATGAATGAGTTATTAACTGGATTAAACGGCGGGTCCGTGCCTACACTGGAATTGATTTATCTCCTGACTTTGGTGGCACTGCTCCCGTCTATTGTCATTATGATGACTTCTTTTACGAGAATCATCATTATTCTATCTTTTACACGAAGTGCCATGGGAGTGCAGCAGACTCCACCCAATATGGTCCTTGCCGGTGTCGCTTTTTTTCTCACCTTATACATCATGGCTCCCACAATCAACAAAATAAATGTAGAGGCCTATGAACCTTATAAAAAAGGAAATCTTACGCAGGAGCAGGCTCTGGATACCATGGGAAAAGACATGAAAGAATTTATGCTTCGGAATACGGAGATAAAAACTCTGGAGCGCTTTGTGGAGATGAGTAAGACAGAGTTGAAAAAAGACCCTAAAGACTACCCTTTAACGGTAGTGGTGCCGGCGTTTATGACCTCTGAGTTGAAAAGAGGTTTTACTGCGGGCTTTTTTTGATTTATCTGCCCTTCCTGCTTATAGACGTAGTGGTTTCTACCACGCTTATGGCAATGGGAATGGTTATGCTTCCTCCGGCCATGGTATCGATGCCCTTTAAGCTTTTACTTTTTATCACAGTGGATGGATGGAACTTACTGTTTTCCAGCCTGGTGCACAGCTTCCGATGAATAGGGCTTACGGATAATTAGGGGGGATGGATCAAAGTGAAACGGAAAGAGGGAAAGTTTTTAGATAGTCAAGCTGAAAAGAAAGGAGGGGGAAGGAGTGCTAAACAGTAGTGAAATTCTGGATATTATGAATCAAACCTTTATGTTGGCTTTGCGAATTGCCCTTCCCTTTCTCTTAATTAGTATGATTTTTGGGTATTGTGGTTGCCATCTTTCAGGCGGCGACCTCCATCAATGAGCAGACGCTTAGCTTTGTACCGAAGCTGATTGCTATCATTCTAATCCTCACCCTTCTTGGAAGTACTCTTTTTAAAAAAACCATGCAGGATTTTTTACCATGATACTGGGATTGATAGCGGGAGGATAAGATGCTGATTTTTATTTTTCCTTTATTGTAATGAGAATGAGCGGTGCTGTGGCTTTTTAACCCGATATTTGGAAGAGTGAATTACCCGAACAAGGCAAAAGCCGCTTTGATTCTGGTCTTGTCTCTTCTTTGCTACAACTATACCGGGGAGACTTACGGTAGAGCCTACAAACTTTATCGAATACGGTTTTTCTTCTCTTGAAGGAACTTTTTTTGTAGGATTTTGCCTTGGCTTTTTCCATGGATCTTGCTTTCTTATCTCTGCGTTTTGCGACTTCCGTCATTGATTTTTTTCGATGGGTCTAAGCATGTCGCAGGTTTTTCGACCCCCAAAGCCGTTCGCAAGCCACGGTCAGTACGGGATTGTTTTTATGGTTTTTTTACTTTTTGCTTTTTCCTGTCCGTTGATGGGCATCTCCGTTTTTTTGGAGATACTTTTTCCGGACTATAGATACAAAACCCTTCGGTCAGGTGTCTATACGACTCCTTATGATGCCGAAGTTGATGCTCGGTCTCTTTGTTGCCTCGATGAAAATGGGATTGGAACTGGCCTTTCCGATTATGGGCATAGAGCTTATGACGGAAGTGGCTCTGGGAATTTTTGATGCGAGTTATACCGCAGATTAATATTTTTCCAAGTAAACTTCCAGCTGAAAAATTGCCGTCGGACTGTCTATGATTTACTTCCTGATGATTCCCATTTCGGACAAGATGAAAGATATTATCGGCAATGCGTTTGAATATCTTGGAAAAGTAATGCAGTTGTTATAGAAGAAAGGGAGGAAGATTGTGGCAGATAGTGAAAAAAACCGAGGCGCCTTCCGAAAAAAAGCGAAAAAGATGCCAGAAAAGAAGGTAATGTTTTTTTCAAAGCCGAGATATCGTTACTGTAGTCGTTCTTTTTTGGGGTTTTTTTATGCCGCTCGATTTTTTTATTCCCTTCATCTATGAGGATTTACGGAATTTTATCTCTTATATTTTTGGAATTAGTGGAGGAAAGAGAAGCGATATCCAATCAATTATTGTATCGTTTCATGTGGCTTTCCGTAAAAAAATGGCCTTGCCTTTACTACTGATTACCATGTTTTTTTGGGGATTATAGCCAGCCTGGTACAGACTCGCTTTAATATCAGTTTTTAAACTGCTTGCGCCAAAAGCTTTCCAATTTAAGTCCCGCAAAGGGATTGGGGAGAATTTTTTCCAAACGAAATCTGGTAGAGCTGATTAAGAATATTATTAAAATCTTGATTCTCATCAGCTTTCTCTACTCGATTTTAAAGGCGGATATTATTCCTATTTCCAAAATGATTCACATGGACATCAAAAACTCCAGTATCACTTTGATGAGTATGATGTTCGACTTGATTACTCGAATCTGTGCTGTCTTCCTTGTCATCGCCCTTTTCGATTTTATGTATCAGAAATGGCAGTATGAGATGGATTTAAGGATGACAAAACAGGAAGTAAAGGAAGAGTACAAGCAGTTGGAAGGAAATCCCGAAATCAAGGGAAGAATTCGTCAGATGATGCGCTCCAGGGCGAATCAGAGAATGATGCAGGCGGTTCCCGATGCGGATGTCATTATCCGTAACCCGGAACACCTTGCCATTGCGATTAAGTATGACCCGGATAAGAACCAGGCTCCCATCGTTCTTGCAAAAGGACAGGATGAGCTGGCCCTAAAGATTGTGGCGGTCGGCGAGGAACACCATGTTACGGCAATTGAGAACAAACCTCTGGCAAGAGCCATGTACCCTGTATGTAAGGTGGGGAAGGAAATACCCGGAGATTTTTACGGAGCTGTTGCGGAAATTCTGGTTTATATCTATCGGAAAGAGAATAGACAGGATATTTTAGAAAGAGCAAAGGAAGATAATAGGGATGCTTAGACGACTTTTGCAAAACTCAGTGGTACTTTTTGTACTGGTAATCATATTACTTTTGATTATTCCGTTGCCGCCTGCCCTTGTGGATGTGGCAATTGTAATTAATATGGCGATTTCCATGATGATACTGGTTATCACCATGACGATTCGTGAGCCTCTGGAGCTGTCTATTTTTCCCTCTCTGCTTTTGATTACTACCCTCTTTCGATTGGGAATCAATGTTTCCACAACGAGAAACATTTTTAACAAGAGGCGGTGAATCGGGGCAATCATCAAAGCCTTTTGGTGACTTTGTTGTAAGAGGAAATGTGGTAGTCGGATTGATTATTTATCTTATCATCGTCCTCATGCAGTTTATCGTCATTACCAAGGGAGCGGAACGTGTTTCGGAAGTTGCTGCACGTTTTTAAATTGGATGCCATGCCCGGTAAGCAGATGGCTATCGACGCGGATCTTTCTTCCGGTATGATTACCGAAAAGCAGGCTAGAGAAAGAAGGCAGAAGATTCAGACGGAGTCCGATTTCTACGGCTCCATGGATGGTGCTACCAAGATCGTAAAGGGCGACGGAATTATGTCTCTCGTGACTACGGCAATTAACCTTATCGGTGGAAGCATCATCGGTATCGTTCAGTCCGGACAGCCTCTTTCCACTGTGCTTTCCACCTATTCCATCGCAACAGTCGGAGACGGTCTTGTGGCACAGATTCCTTCCCTTTTAATTTCCGTCTCGACAGGAATGATTGTCACAAGAGCCGTTTCGGAAGGATCCTTAAATGAGGACGTATCCAGACAGTTTACACAGCAGCCGCGTTCCATCATGATTACCGGTTTGGCTATGCTGGTACTCGTGCTGATACCGGGAATGCCGATATTACAGATTATCCCCGTTGCAGCAAGCTTTATTGCAGCAGGCTTCTACCTGGAGAAGAAGATTAAGGAAGAGCCGGAATTTGCCAGAGCGGGAGGAGAAGGACTCTTGTCTCCCATGGACGGAGATACCGGCGGCTTAGAAGAGAACGAGACTCAAGCGGCAACGCAGAGCGAAGAGGATTATTACAAGGACGTAAACAATGTGTATAACCTCTTGCAAGTAGAGCCGATCGAAATGGACTTTGGATACAGCTTGATTCCTCTGGCGGACGAGTCAGTCGGAGGAAGACTGATTCAAAGAATAGTCATTTTCCGAAGACAGTATGCGCAGGACATGGGATTTGTTGTTCCATCCATCCGACTCCGCGATTCCTCCAGTTTGGGAACGAATGAGTACAGCATCAAGGTAAAGGGAGAAGAAATCGCAAGAGGAGAAATTTTGGTAGATTATCTACTGGCGTTGGAACCGGATGAGGTAGAAGAATCCATAGACGGAATCGAAACGATTGAGCCGGCTTACGGTATTCCTTCCAAGTGGATTCGTCCGGAAACCCGCGATAAGGCGGAAATGTATGGCTACACGGTTATTGAACCCTTGTCGGTTATGCTTTCTCATCTTTCGGAGACCATCAAGAGACATTCTCATGAACTGATGAGCAGGCAGGAGGTTGTCCGACTTGTGGAAAATCTGAAAAAAACGGCACCGGAGCTTTTGTGAAGAGGCCTTTCCGGGAGTTATCAGTTATAACCTCTTGCAAAGGGTGTTGACCATGCTCCTCCGTGAGGGGATTTCCATCAAAGATTTGGAAACGATTGTGGAAACTTGCTTTGAGTCGGTCAGTGAGAGTGGCTTACCGGTTAAGGATATTGATCAAATCGTGGAGAGGGTTCGAGCTTCTTTGAAGAGAACCATTACCAGAATGTATTGTGAAGACGGCAATATGAAGGTGGTTACGATTGATGCGGCTTTGGAAAGAACTATGGTGAACTCCCTTTCCAGAGGAGAGAACGGAATGTATCTTGCCTTAAATCCGGAGCTCTTGCAGAGTCTGGTTCGGCAGGTTGCGGAAGAATGCAGGAAGTTCAATAATCTTTCCAGCCCTCCGCTCATCTTGACCTCACAGGTTATGCGCATCCATTTACCATTTGATAGAGCAGTTTTATCCAAACGTACGAGTGCTCTCCTTTAATGAAGTAGCCAGCAATGTGCAGATCCAGGCCATCGGAAGCCTGCAGCTGGAAGAGGATACGGAAGAAAAAGGCAGCGCTTAGAGAGAATACGGAATAGCTTAAAGTTGAAATCCGGGAAAAGAGGAATCCATCTTGAATGCTTTAAATTATCCAAGTTTAGAAGAAAAATCCAATGAAGAACTCTTCCTTTTGTATAAAGAGAACCATGCACAGGAAGTGAAGCAGGAACTGACCATGCGATATGTTTATATCGTGCGTTCCATCGCGTACCAGATGCGGGAGATGTATCATGATTTTATGCAGACGGATGATATTGTGAATGAGGGTGTCATTGAAATCATGCGCGCCATCGAGCGTTACGATGAGAATCGAGACAATAAGTTTGAAACCTATATTTCTCGTCGTATTCGCGGAATGGTGATTGATATGATGCGGAAATGACTGGCTTCCGAGAAACTTTCATAGGGACAGCAGAAGCGTGGAGACAGCCAGCCTGGAATTGAATTCCCGCTTGGGAAGAGCGCCTTCCGACGAAGAACTTGCGGACTATTTGAATATCACCGTGAAGAAGCTGCAAAAGATTCAGCGTATGAGCAATATGGTAAACGTCCTTTCCCTTGACATGACCTATGATGAGGGAAATGAAACTCTGCTGCAGATTCCGTCCAGAGACAGTAGCACTCAGCCGGAATTTAACTTTATGCATAAAGAAAATGTTCGAGCGCTGACTTCCGCCATAGAGGCCTTGCAAGAGAAAGAAAGGCTTGTGATTTCTCTTTATTATGTGGAGGAACTCAACATGAATCAGATTGCGGAAGTCATGGAAATATCGCAGCCCAGAGTTTCCCAACTCCATAGCATTGCTATCCGAAAACTTCGGAAATATATGGATGAGCATGGAGAGGGGTAGCGTGTTTTCCGTTAGTACCGAAAGCGCCATACGCTTTACTTGGAAAAGGGAACGCGATTCAATCTAAAATAAGTAAAATAAATCCATAAAAGCGTTATAAAAAGCGGAAAAGAGTCCGATAATCAAGAAGCGAGATGCTTGTTCCTGTGGAAAAAGGGGACAAAAACAGATTTCGTGAAGGGTAGAGGACTCTTTTTTCTATATCCGGAAAAGAAAGGATGAACTATGTATCAAGGCTTTTATGATTTAGCATCGGGCATGATCACCCAAAGAAGAAATCTCAATACCATCAGTAACAATATGGTAAATATTCAGACTGCGGGATATAAAAAAGACACAATGGTAAGTACTACATTTAGAGAAGAAATGATGGTGCGAACCGGAAATTATAACAAGAATCATGCGAAGGATATTGCTATGGCTTCCCGCATTAAATCCGCAGCAAGAACCTATACGGACCACGAACAGGGGTCCTATGAAACGACCGACGGAATTTACGATGTTGCATTGGGGGGAAAAGGATATTTTGCCATTTCTACGCCAAGGGGAACGATGTATACAAGGGGCGGTTCATTTTCTGTCGATGAAAACGGCGTGCTGGAACTTGCGGGAGTTGGAAGAGTGCAGAGCGTGGACGGACAGGATATCGTGCTTCCCAATGATAATTTTGCGATTGATCCCGATGGAAGTATTTATGATCCGCAAAGCACGGGAGAGCAGAGGACGGTATACGGAACGCTGAAGGTTGTGGATTTTGTGGATTATAACGCGATGCATAAAGAAGATAATAACCTTTTCAGCACGACGCAGGCGGAGCTCGACAGGCCTTTGGATACTACGGTAAATTGGAAGATCTTGGAAAAATCCAATGTGAATATGGTCGAAGAGATGACCACTATGATGAGCTCTCAGAGGGCGTTGCAAAGTGCGGCACAGATGCTGAGAATGTATGACAATGTGATGAGTAAGGCAAGCAGTGATGTAGGTCGAATTTAGTAGATAGAGGGAAAATCTTATGAATATGTCATTTTATGTTGGTGCACTTGGCGCCAGTGCCAGTCAGAAAAAGTTGGATGTTATCGGTAATAACCTGGCAAATATCAATACAGACGGATTTAAACCGAAAAATGCCGTATTTTCGGAACTGATTAATTATAATTTGAACGATTCTCCGGAAGCAAGGACAGAGCTGCAGGCAGGTGCCGGTACTGCGGTGGTTCGGACCAATACCGAGCACGGAACAGCAGCGTTTATGAGTACCGGACAGCCAAACGACTATGCAATAGGGATGGATCATGCTTTCTTTAAATTGCAGGATCCAAAGTCCGGAGAAATCACGTACACAAGAAATGGTCATTTCCATGCGGGAGAACTTCCTGACGGAAAGTTTTATCTTCTTACCGACTCCGGAAAGCATGTCTTGGATGAAAAAGGAGAAAAGATGCTCGCAGACGCTAGCGGTGTACAGATGCTGGAGGATGCGAAAAAGAGAGGACAGAATAGAGAAAACGAGATATACGAAAACGAAAACAAGGAAGACATCAAAGAAGAAGAGCGACAGAGAGTCGGTGTTTATACATTGACTTATCCCAGTCGATTAGTAAATAAGGGAGACAATGAATTTGCCGTTCGTGCCGGGGATTTCAAAAATGTGGACAAGGTAGTGGAAAATCCAGTGCTGGAAGAGGGGACCCTGGAACGTTCCGGAACGGATATGGCAAAGGAAATGACCCGTCTTATAGAAAGCCAGAGAGCGTTTAGCTATGCACTAAAAATGGTACAGACCTCCGATGAGGTGGAGGGAACTATTAACCAATTGAGAGGATAGAGATCTTATTTTTGATGAGGAAATAGAGAAATGAAGATAAACCGCTATGAAGATCTGAATCTTCAAGAACTGGATGTCATGAAAGAAATAGGAAGCATTGGAACCGGACATGCGGCAACGGCTCTTTCTAAACTACTGCAAAGAGAAGTTCGTATAACGATCCCCCAGGTGCAGATTCTGGATTATAACGATGCGGTAAGGAGAATAGGAAAGGAAGACGAAATCATCGGAGCGACGCTTGTACAGATGAGCGGAGACCTCGATGGACTGATGCTTTTTCTCTACAATAAACGATTTGCGAGAAAAATATTAAAAAAACTATTGGAAACGGAATATAAAGATTTCGATGCCATGGATGAAATGGCGTTTTCCGCTTTAAAGGAAGTGGGAAATATCATCATTTGCTCTTATATCAATGCCTTTTCCCAGCTGGTACATGTGGATTTAAATTTATCCGTGCCCAGCAGTACGGTGAATATGTTGGGAGGAATCCTTACGGTGCCTATGGCAGAGTTCGGGTATGAATCGGATAAGCTGATGTACAGTAATGCGGATTTCCTCATGGATGGCAAAAGTCTTCCCTCCTGGCTTTTGATGCTACCGGATATTCACTCCTTGAATACCATTTTAGAAAAGTTGGGAGTGTAAGATGCAAGCGGATAAGCAATTAAAAGTAGGGATTGGTGATATGAAGCTGACCCGGGGAGAGGGGGTCCTTGTCACATATGCCTTAGGCTCCTGTATCGGACTGGCATTTTTTGATTCGTATATCAAATTGGGTGCTCTTTTACATATTATGTTACCGGAGAGAGCCAATGAAAAGGATCAAAATCTCTTCAAGTATGCAGATACGGGGATTCGAGAAACTTTACGAAAAATGTCCGCTTTCGGAATGGTGAAAAGCCGTACAACCGTACGAATTGCAGGAGGAGCCAAGATGTTTGAAATCAGCGGAAATTCAGGTTTCGGAAATATCGGGCAGAGAAACATAGATAGTGTAAAAAAAGTTTTGAGAGAAGAAGGAATCAAGATTACGGCGGAAGATACAGGTGCAAATTATGCCAGAACCATGAGTCTGAATACAGAAACCGGAGAAGTCCAAATCAGGACCTACGGTAGAGAAATTGTTCGGATTTAAGGATAGAGGAAAATGAACTGTGGTGGGGGGCAGGAGGCAGGTCCCGAGTTTAAGGAAGAACGAAAAAAAGGGAGAGGTTATACTAAGATGAAAAAAAGAAGAATGAGAAGGAAGGTATTTTTGCTGGAATCCGGAACGAATGAAATTGAAATTATGAAGTTTCGTGTTCTAGGAGAATTCTATGGAATCAATGTGGCTAAGGTGAAGGAAATTATGATGACGGAAAAGATTAAGCCTATGCCGCATTCTCATGCATCGGTAGAAGGCTTCTTTAAACCGAGACAGCAGTTGATTACGGTCATTAACCTGGCAAATTATCTGACAGGAAGTACTCCGGAGCAAGGAGCCAGAGATCTCTTCATTATAACCCATTTTAATAAAATGATGGTGGCATTCCGAGTGGATTCCATTGAAGGAATAAGTCGTATCTCCTGGCAAAGCATTCAAAGCCGGATAGAACTCTGGCAAATGGTGCGGAGTCTGTTGCTACCGGTATTGCACAATGTGATAACCAGTTGGTTACCATTTTGGACTTTGAAAAAATTGTAGCAGAGATTGCTCCGGCTACCGGCATTAAGCTGGAAGAAATTGAAAAAATGGGAGAAAGAGGAACCATTAACGCACCGGTTGTGGTGGCGGAAGATTCCATTTTGCTACAAAAGATGATTGGTACATCCTTGCAAAAAGCCGGTTTCACGGATGTTCGGGTATATAACAACGGGCAGGAAGCTTGGGAATATATTTCCTCTTTGAAAGATGATCCGGATTTATATAAGAAAATCAATCTGGTGATTACAGATATTGAGATGCCGATGATGGACGGACACAGATTGACGAAGCTGATGAAGGACGATATGCGCTTAAAGCGAATACCTGTGGTTATTTTCTCTTCTTTGATCAATGAGCAAATGCGTGTCAAAGGAAAAGAGGTTGGAGCCGATGAGCAGCTTTCCAAGCCGGAGATAGGGCATTTGGTAGAGATTTTGGATATTCTGATAAAACGTTTTCGTGAATCGGATCACGCAGTACTGGCACATGGAGCATAGGGAAATTGGAGAAATATACTAAAAATAGTTTCATTTTTATAAAATAAAACAGGGATGGTGAGAAAAAGAAAGTTTTCACCATCCTATTTTTAGATGTTATAGTAATTTTAACTAGAATTTATGAAAATTCCTAGCAAAAATTTTATGTATTGAGTATAATAAGGAGGAAAAGGGATGAAGAATCATAAGGAGAGTGGTACGGCAGTTTTACTGGGGCTTTGCTTTATGGCAAGCCTCCTGTTTCCCGGAAAGGCTTTTGCAGGAAGCAATTTTTCCGGAGATTGGGTAAAAGAAGGTAATAGCTGGTATTTCTTTTTGGGACCGAATGAACCGCTGGAAAACGAATGGCTGGATTACAACGGTGAGACGTATTATATCGGAAGTGGCGGGAAGATGGCTACCGGCAGATTCACAGATCCCGAAGATAAGGCAGAATACTTTTTTGATACAGATGGTAGACTGCTGGAGGACGAGTTTAGTAAGAGTGGAGAACTGTATATCGGAAAAGGTGGTAAGGAACTCCGTTATTTTAACGAATACCGCAGTTTTCTTCGGAAAGAACTGGAGAAACTGAAAGGAAAGGATTTCGGGAAAAAACGGGAAAAGGACAGCGGAGAGAAGAGCTTAAAAGGAGAGAGAAGAGGAAAAGATTTATCCGGCTGCCTTTGCACTTTTGGACATCAATGAAGATGGCTATAAGGATATTATCCTTTTGCAAGATAAGGTAGGGGAGGAAACAAAGTTAAGTCCCACTATTTTGTCTGTCATATTGTATCAGGAACAAATAGCTGCACAGAAAGGAAGTAACGGAAAGTCGGAGAGTGAGTCTCTGCCGGTAAAGCAGAGAACCCTTCTTCCCCTTTTGGAAGAAGAGGCAAATGGAGAGTATAGTACGGTGATTCGAAAGAATAAGCTTAGTGGAGAACCGTCGTTTTTGCGTACAAATGGAGCTGAGGACTTTTCCCTCTTTGTGTATAAGAAGGATGAAGGTCTTACGCAACTCTATTCCCTGGTCGCAAAGAGAGACCGGATGGGAAGTGCAGAATACTATTCTTTCTCGGACAAAGTCAGTTTCCAGGATTACCAAAGCGTATTTCTGACCATCCAAAATCAATTTGCAGAGCCTTATTCTCTTAAGGTCTTTAATCTGGATGAAGAGGGATTGACTACCGCTCTTAAGGACTTTAGTAAGGAAGAACTTTCTTTTTATGCATCTCAGGAGTTCAATCAATAGCGATTTGCTTCTTGCGTGCTAGGAGGTTTTACTTTGTCGATTATTATCACTGTATCGAATCAAAAAGGAGGTGTCGGAAAGACGACAACCTCTGCGGCTATATGCGCCGGCTTTGCAGACAGAGGTGCGAAAGTTCTGGGGATTGATTTGGATCCGCAGGAAACTTGGGCTTCTGTATGGGCTTGGAAGGCGTGAACGGCAGTACGATTTTTAGATGCACTACAAGGAAAAATTAAAGTTACAGCAGGTGGTTCGCCGTTTGGGTAAGGTGGACATCCTGCCTTCAGACATTTCCCTGTCTGCAACAGGACTGGAGAAACTGGAGCCGGGAAAGAGAGAAACTGCTTTTAAAAAGAGGCACTTTCCCCATGATGGACTATTATGATTATATTGTAATTGATACCCCTCCTGCTTTTAAATCTTCTGACCATCAATGCCTATGTGGTATCCGACTTTTTGATTATTCCCATGACGACGGATATCCTTTCTTTGGTCGGGCTTTCCCAACTTAGAGAGACAATTGATTCCGTAAAGCGCAGTCTAAACAGCAATTTGAAAGTATTGGGGATTTTGCTGAATAAGTTTGAAAAAAAGGAACCGCGCTATCCAGAGATGTGGAAGAAATGACGGAGGATTTGGCAAAACAGATTTCCACCAAGGTATTTAAAACGAAGATTCGGCAAGGTGTGGCCATTGCTGAAGCACCTGCGCATGGAGAAGACATTTTTACTTATAATAAATATTCTCCTGCAGTGAAAGACTATTCCCGCTTTGTTGAAGAAATTGCAGAGGAAATGGAGGAGAATGTTCGTATAAGTGAGGTGGTAGGATAATGGACAAGGACAATAAACTCGTAAGATCGAATAAAACTTCGCATGTGATGAATTTACTTACTTCCACACCGGGAGGCAGTGCGGAAGGACTGAAAGCTTTGGAAGAAAGTGCAGTGCTAAGAAATCCGGAAACAGCGCAGAGAAATCCGGAAACAGCGCAGAGAAATCCGGAAACAGCGCAGAGAAATCCGGAAACAGCGCTAAGAAATCCGGAAACAGCGCAGAGAAATCCGGAAACAACGCAGAGAAATCCGGAAACAACGCAGGAAAAGGCGGGACTTGTGCAAGAACCAAGCGAATTAAGCACAGTGGATTTATCTTCACGGCTTATCCATCAAGCGGAATCAAAATTCTCCGCTCTTCGTACGGAAATGCCTTCGGCTAAGGAGGAACTTCATTCAGGAGGAAAGCTATCCATGGATCTCGGGATGCTTTCCGACTTTCATGAGGCTGCGGAAAAAACAAGACAAGCAGCAGAACATTTTGATGGAGCGGTTAGCAATTTTAAGACGGCAGTGGATAGCTTTGACAGTCTCGAGACGGAAAAAATGGGACTGAATGAGATGAAGGAGAATGAAAAGAAAGAGGATGAACTTAGTTTTAAATCGGAAATCTTTTCTCCATCCTTTAAAAAAGGCAAGGTTACCGTAATCGATGAGTCTTCGGAAAATGATAAGATAACCAATGAAATTCAGGCCAATTTGGAGAAGAATCTTTTGTCTGAATACAATGAACCGGAACCGGAATTTCATATCGTGAACGTCATGGCGGAGATTTTAAAAACCAAGGACGTACCGGGCCTTATGAGACAATATGGAGGATGCACCTGCGACAAGTGTATTGCCGATGTCACGGCCCTCTCTCTTACAAGACTTCCTGCGAAGTATGTGGTTTTGGAAAAAGAGAAAACTTCTCCCATGATTGGCTTTTATCAGAGTAAGTTCCGTTCGGATATTTTTGTTGCCATGCTAAGGGCAACTTTGGATGTAAAAAGAACATCCGCATCATGATACGGAAAGAGGCAAAAGATACCACGAAATTTGATGAAGGGGAAAGAAAGAGTCTGGGAACCAATGCTTTTAATCTACTGAGAGACGTATAAGAAGAGACAAGTTAAATTAAATATGCAGATGGGAAAAAGAGGGCTACGTGAATCTGTGGCTTCTCTTTTTTCTTTCCTTATATTCTTTTACGCTTTTGCCGATAATGTCATGAGAAGTTAGCAGAAAGAATGTCCTGGAAGGGAGTCCGGGCTTCTTGGGGCTTTTGAAAGGGTATACCGGTAAGAAGTTTTCTTACGTTAAAAGTCTTGCTAAACCGTAAGCGAGGAACACCTACTTTTCTCGTTTAAATCAGGAAACCGTGTCCGGTATAGAGGACCGGCTTTTTAAGAGAGGAAGGATGAAACATGGGAAGTTTAACAATGGGTGCAACCCAGGGAAGCTCCGGAATAGGAAATACCTCTTTACGTGGTTTTGGAGGGATGGCTTCCGGATTGGATAGAGATGCTTTAATTGAACAGATGACCAAAGGGACACGGGCAAAGCTCACTAAAGCAAGACAGGAGAGTACAAGAATAGAATGGAAGCAAGAGGCATTTAGAAGTCTTTCCGATAAGACGCTGGATTTGCAGGATGATTTTCTTTCCTATGCTTCGCGCTATTCCCTGAAGAATTCAGACTTATATTCGACTAATTTAGTGGATACAAGGGGAGATAGTTCTGCTACAAAATTTATCACTGCACGCGGTGCGTCGGAGATGAGTAAAAAAATCTGAAGATTGCGGCAGTTACCAAGCTTGCGACAGCAGAGTCCGTTGTTTCCGATGTGAAGGGAACGGTTACCGCGATTAAGACGGGAATCTCTCTAAATGCAATGTCGGGAGCAAAAAAAGCGAAAATCAGTAATTTGAAGGGAACCTCTCTTCAATTTGGAAACTATGATACAACAGGTGCTTTCACAGAGAAAAACAAGCTTTACTTTTTTCCTGCATCCCTATACGGATGAAAATGGGAAGACTGTAGAAATAGACTATACCGGAGACAAACAGAAGCTCGTTCAGGATTTGAATAAAGCGGCAAGCAGGCCGGAGTGAAACTGGGCGAACATCAGGATTTGAAATTCAAGTATAACCCCGGAGCAACTCCCGGAAATGATTTTATCAGCATAGAGGGTAGTTCGGAGTATGTCATTAAAACAGAATCTTCGGCTCTGGAAGCCTTGGGATATGAAGCGGGGCATCCGGGAGCAACACCGAGTGGAAGCGGATCGGCCGCTTATGGTTTAGGACTGAATCATTTTAACGCCGGGACGGCAGCGGCTCATAAATTTACGCAGAAATCCTTAAAGGAAACGGATTATTTGGATTACCTTGCGGATAAAAAGATCAGCATAAGCTTTGGAGCAACAAGAAAGGATGTAAGCATCCTTACACAGCAACAGCTTAACCAGATTAAAGCGGCATCGACCGACCCGAGTACAAGACTCAATGCAGTAAAGGCGGCAATGCAGGAAAATATCGATCATGCTTTCGGAAGCGGAAAAATCAAGGTGGATAGAGATGCGGATCACCTTACTTTGAACAGTGTGAACGGAAGAGACACGGTTACTGTCAATGCTTCCGATAAAATCGAAAGAGATAATCTGGGTATTCAGGAAGGAAGCTCCAACCGAGTCTCCGTGTCCAGCTCGATTATGAGTAACTTGGATAAACTGGGACTGGGTTCCTTCAGCGGAAATAAGGCAGGACTGGATGCCGCTCTATCCCATTTTAAAATTAACGGAAAAGAGGTAAAAGGCCTTAGTTCTGATATGACAGTATCGGAGATGCTTAAGAAGATTAATGATGCCGGTGTCGGTGTAAGAGCAAGTTACATGGAAGGATCCGGACGTTTTGTGCTGGTAAGCAGCGAGACTGGAAGCGGAAGAACGATTGATTTAGGGAATACTGCGGATCCGAACAATGTTGCAGCCAAGATTTTTGGAGCAACGGCATCGGGAGGCGGTCAAATTAATCATGGAGAAGATGCGGAGCTCGTTTACAACTATGGAAACGGAATCAATGAAATTGCACATTCTTCTTCCAATACCTTTAATATTGACGGCTTGGAAATCACGGCAAGCGGCAAATTCGGTGTGGAATTTGACTCGAGCGGAAACCCGGTAACAAGACCGGATGGAAGCTATAACTATGATACTTCCAAGACAGTAAGCTTCAGTTCGAAGGCCAATGTTGAAAAAGCTGCTACCAATATGAAGAAATTCATAGAAAAATACAATGAACTGGTGAGCGAAGTCAATAGTGCCGTAAGAACTCGAAGAGAAAAAGGGGTCGATCCACTCACAGAAGAACAAAAGAAGCAGATGAGTGAAACTTCGATTGAAAACTGGGAGAAGAAGGCAAAGCAGGGAGTTCTATACGGAGAAAGCTCTATCAGAAACTATAGTATGTCCTTAAGCTCCGTGATGACGAAGATGATGGGAGACCTGGAGAAGGCGGGACTTAGCTATAGGGACATGGAAGAGGCGGGCATTACCATGTCTTCGGATTACCAGGATGGCGGAAAGTTGGTTTTTGACGAAGAAAAGTTTAAGAAAGCCATGGAAGCACATCCGGAAACAATCGAGAAGATGATGACAGGATACCATGGTTCGAAAGGTTTGGCAAAGATTGTAGAAGAAGCAGTGACACCTTATGCAACTCGCTTCTCCGGAAAAAATGGGGGTTCTTACGGCGAGTTAATTAAGCAAGCCGGCTCCAATAGGATGTCTTATACGAATCTCTCTTCCGTAATGTATCAGAAAATGAAGGAGAATTCGGAAAAAATCGAGAAAATCAAGGCATTACTTAGCACGGAAGAGAATCGTTATATCAAGCAGTTCTCGCAGTTGGAACAGTTAATCAGCAAGATGAATGCGCAGGCCTCCTACCTGAGTGGACTGAATAATTAGTTTCATTTTAACAAGTTGCATGCACTCATAAGGAAGGAAAGAGGATGTGAAAAGAAATGTCACATCCTCTTTTCCTGTGAATGGCGAGTCATGACTTGATAACCGGATAAAGGAAGAAAACAAGGATATCAGACCATTTATTTTGCTGTGCCTCTATAAAATGACTATTTTTGTCCTATAACTCTATTTTTGAGAAAAATCCCTTTATAAAAATCAGATATGTGACGAAATACATTAGGAGATGAAATGAAGGCTAAATCTAAGGAGAATGTCTATCGAATAGAATTATTTCTTTTGTTAGAGTTCATGAAAGAGTTAAGTTCTTTTTTATAATTATTCATTTTCGAAAACGGGAGAATCTATGAACGAGTATCAAAAAAAGTATAAGGAGCAAAGTATTATGCAAATGAGTCAGGGAGAACTTTTGATATTGACATTTGATGAGGCCATCAAATGCTTAAAGCAGGCAGATATTGCCTTGGAAGAGAAAAAATACGATAAATTTGATGAGTTAATGGATAAATGTAATAAAATTATCCATTACTTGCGAAAAACATTGGATATGAACCAGGATATCAGCCGTGACTTGCTGCAATTGTATGACTTTATCAACTTTGATATCGGCTTAGTTAAGGCAGGTAGGGAAAGAAGACGAGAAGAGCTTCCTAAGCTTGCCGATATTTTGAATGATTTAAGAGAGGGATTCTATGGTGCCTCTCAGAAAGTTGCCGATGTTCACATGCCTCAAGAAGCGAAAGTCGTAGGCTAAGATAGACAATTGGCATTTTATATGCTCTTTGAAATAATTCGAAAGGGCTGCTTAGGCAGCCTTTTATGCTATGGGGGATGAATGTATGGACGCGGAAAAACTTGCCAGTCTATATCAGAAAAGATATAATATCATCAATGAATTAAACAGAATGACAGATGAGCTTCTGATCTCTTCAGAGAGACAGGATAATGTAAGTATGAATCTTCTTTTGGACATGAGAGAAGACTGTATTCATACTTTGGAACAGAATGAAATGGAAGTTCGTGAGATGGTGGAAGCAAGCGAACTTGAGGCAAAGATTTACCAAAAAATAACCAGTATAGGGGAAAAGGAAATTTCTTCCTTGCAATATCCGGAACGACAGGTGGCGGAGTTATATCTGAAGGTCGGAGAGGTTTTGGAAGAAGTAAAGAGAAAGAACAAGCTGATTCTCTTTCGGGCAAATCGTTCGAGGGATTATCTCGCTGAAAAAATACTGGCATAAGCAAATTTCGATTTTAAGAGTGCTAAGAAAGGAAAGCAATGAATCGAAGTGTGTACGAAGGCAAGTTTTTGCTGAATATGGTGGGGGGGACTTTACGACAGGATGATTCCTTCCCTGTGATGCGGAATATGAATTGGGCAAGATTATATCGTATTGCGGAGTATCATGAGATCACTTCCGCAGTATATCTTGGAATGCTTTCAGTGGGGGCAAGAGTCCCTGCTCTTTTTGGTGAACGGTTTTTTCAAAGATATCAGGAAGCGGTGCATTACGGTGAAATCTATGAGGCATCGGAAATTGAAATATTAACTATATTTCAGGCGTTCAAAGTACCGGCGGTAATCCTCGAAAGTGCTGCAGTTCGACGTCTTTATCAACTACCGGAAACTGCGGCAAATTCACCACTAAGAGTCTATATTCCGGAAGAAAACTATTACCTTGCAAAAGGTTACCTTGTAGATCTTGGCTATGTGACGGATGAACAGTACAAGGGATTTGGAGAAAGCATGAAAAGAGTTGCCGGATTCCGTGTGGAGATCTATCATACTCTTCCGTACTTGACGAAGACCTATAAAAACTGTATGAAAGGCATTTTGAACAGAGCCTATCCGGACAAGCAAAATCCTGCTTTGAAGGTTCTGTCTTTAGAGAGCAGTTATCTTTTCCGTATGGCTGAAGCATCTTATCATTTTTGTAGTGACAGTCTGCGGGTCAGAGAACTTCTGGATCTCTATCTGTTTTATAAATTATTCAACAAAGATATGAATCGCCGCTTTTTGGATGCAAGAATGAAAGAGTTGAATATCAGTCTTTTGTCACAAACTCTTTTACACATGGCGGATATGTGGTTCAGTAGCCGAAATAATTCTTTGTTTCCCTACCCTAAAGAAGATATCAGTCTCTATGATGACATGGAAAGCCGAATTCTATCGAATGGAATGGTGGGAAGAGATAGTATTTCCGAGGCTATAAAACTTAGAAAAGAAATTCAAAATGTGGAAGACCAGGAAGAACGTGCGGAAAAATGGAAAAAGTGGAAGGATAAGTGGAAAAATCGCTTTAAAGCCCTGGGAAGACAAATCCGATGGCTGTTCCCGGATAAAAACTATATGGCAAGTCTTTATCCCGAGCTGGAGAAATTGATATTCCTGCTCCCGTTCTATTGGATAAGACGAGATATTAAGTTAATCGCAATTATGCTTCGGACAAGAAAGGAAGTAGTTGAGGAACTTCCCGAGATTAAAGACAGAAATGATTCCAGTGAAGTGGAAATATAGAAGAATTAGAAATATTTCCGCTGCGGAAGATATCGGATATTTGGATGACCCGTTTAGAACCGATGGTAAAAAGAAAGTATTTTACAAAGGGAAATCCTCTGACGGCATGATGGAAGAAGTCACAGGAGAGACAGAGGAGGAAGCACTTCCTTTGAATAAAGACTATAGCTTCCTGTCGGAAGAATTCAATGAAGAGGAAGAAATGGATGAAGGCAAGGAAACCGACTTAAACCTTTGGGACTTTAAGGCGGCAAACTCAGCTTCCACTTCAAAAAGAAATCTTGAAGAGTTTGCCGGACCCGGCGAGGAGCTACAGCAATCTCCTTCACTGGGCTTACCAAGAGAGTTGGATATGGAATCGGATCCCTTTGCAAATAGTGCGGCAGCTCCGGATGAGTCCGGTGTTTGGGATTCCCTTCCCAAAGATGAGCATTCGGATGAGTCTTCCTCTGCAGTATTTGGGAAACTCAGTAAAGAGGAAGAGAATAAGGCGCTGGGAAAGCTTAGTTCTTTTTTTTTGATAAGGCGGATGACTCAGGCTTAAGTGAGGAAGAAATTCAGGAAAATATCAAACTGATTGAGGCGCGATACAGACAAATCCTGGAAGGAAGCGGATTGGATGCAGAAGATATAGAATTGGGGGAGAAAAACAGAGGGATTTCAAAAACCACAAGAAATAACAGATTCAACTGAAATTACCGATGACCTGATTAAGAGTATTGAAGAAGAGCTGGCAAGGGATGCACAAGGGCTTCACAATGGAGGAACAACAAAAGCCGGCGCAGGAAAAGCCTCTGCAGGGCAAGGCATCCGTGAAGTGGAGTTTAACCTGCCCGGAGGAAATACTTCCGGCGCAGGAAAAGCCTCTGCAGGGCAAGGCATCCGTGAAGTGGAATTTAATCTACCCGGAGGAAATCATCCCGGAGCGGTAAAAATCCGGTGTTGGACACGGTGTTCGGGATGTCGAATTTAATCTTCCGGGAGGAAGGCAGTCCGGAGCGAGTAAAAATCATGGTGAACAAACTGTTCGCGAAGTGGGATTTGATTTTCCGGAAGGAAATAGGACTACAGCAGGTAGAACTGCAGCTGGGCAAGGAATCCGTGATGTCGAGTTCAGCTTTCCCGGAGGAAAACAATCCGGTGAAGCCAAAGCAGTAGGGCAAGGCATCCGCGAAGTGGATTTCAATCTTCCGGGAGGAAGACGACTTGAGGCAGAGAAAAAAATCCACATGGACAGGGAATCCGTGAAGTGGAATTCGGCTTTCCAGGAGGAATCTCGGGTGAAGACAAGCATTCAGAAGGACCGGGTATTCGAAAAAGTGGAATTTGCATTTGCCGGAAAGCCAAAGGCGGAATCGGGAAGAGAAAGCTTTAGCAGTGCAAAGGAAGAAACCGTGATGGTGGGCGGTAAAAGTATGAAGGTTCATTCCTGGATGTTCCCGAAAGAAAAGCATGAAGAGAAATAGCCTCTCTTTTCGAGGGACAAATATTCTTTGGGAAATGAATTCCGACAGAACTGTTATTTTTAGCACAGTGTAAAAAATTCACCTTGATAAAGGGTGAATTTTTTATGTGTATGGTAATCCGGATATAGGATAGAGTTTTTTTCTGTATTGTAGGATGCGATATTATATAAATTGCAGGATGTGTTATTATACAAATTCATTTGACATAAGATAAAAAAAGGAGTAGAATTACAAAGCATTTTTGCAATGGGACAGGTAAATTATGCTCTTTTATAAGTTTTACCGGTTCTGTGATTACTTAAAGCAGGGCCTTAGGCCCGGGCTACATTAAATACTGAAATCAGTCCCTGACTGGACCAGAGTAAGTAGCCTACACATAGGAGGTTGTTATGAATTCTTACGTAGCAAAGGCTTCTACTATCGAAAGAAAGTGGTTCGTGGTAGATGCAGAGGGGAAGACACTCGGACGTCTTGCATCGGAAGTAGCATCCGTTCTTCGCGGAAAGAGAAAGCCGACTTTCACACCGTTCTTAGACTGTGGTGACTATGTAATCGTAGTGAATGCAGAGAAGATTCAGGTTACAGGAAAGAAGCTGGAGCAGAAGTTGTATCGCACCCATTCTCGTTATGTTGGTTCCATGAAGGAAACTTCTTTAAGAGATATGAGAGCCAACAAGCCTGAGCAGGTTATTGAACTTGCAGTAAAGGGAATGCTTCCCAAGGGACCTTTAGGTAGACAGATGTACAAGAAACTTTCGTGTATGCAGGCCCGGAGCACAAGCACCAGGCACAGCAACCAGTTGCATTATCAATCTAAGGGAGGAATAGAGAATGGCTACAAATAGAAACTACGGCACCGGTAGAAGAAAAAGCTCTGTAGCAAGAGTGTATATCATGCCGGGTACAGGTAAGATTACCGTAAATAAGCGTTCCATCGATGAGTATTTCGGTTTAGAGACTTTGAAGACCATCGTTCGTCAGCCGCTCGTGGCTACACAGAACGAGGGCAAGATCGATGTACTTGTCAATGTATGTGGTGGCGGTACCACAGGACAGGCCGGCGCTATCCGTCACGGTCTTTCTCGTGCACTTTGCGAGATGGACAGCGACTTCAGACCGGTTTTAAAGAGAGCAGGATTCCTTACAAGAGACTCTCGTATGAAGGAGAGAAAGAAGTACGGATTAAAGGCTGCACGTCGTGCTCCGCAGTTTAGTAAGAGATAAGAAAAGATATGTATTCTATGGGTTCTCCGTGTATGCGGAGGGCCCTTTCTTTTTGCCTGTTCGACTATGTTTTCGTTTCTTATCTCTTTTCGCCCTGCGGAACGGCCTGCTGAAAGCAGACCGTTACTTGCTGAGAATATGCCAAAGGGCATATTCTCTTTACGCTCGTACAGTTCAGAAAGAGATAAGAAAAGACATACTTAGGATATAGGATGTTCAAGCACTTGGGGAGTCTTTTCTCATCCACCAACACTTAGGAACGGTGGATTTTAGGGAAAATTTACGGAGGATAATCTTCATGGCAAAGGATGAGTATTTCATTACGGATAGACCCCTGAAAGCGTTGACGATTTTCGCCATGCCGATGATTTTGGGCAGTTTCTTTCAGCAGGTTTATAACATGGCGGATTCGATTATCGTCGGTCGCTTTGTCGGGTCTTCCGCACTTGCCGCTGTTGGCGCCTGCGCAGCCCTGACCAATGTTTTCATTTGTGTGGCGCTGGGGGCCGGTGTCGGAGCCGGAGTTCTTGTCAGCCGCTATTTTGGAGCCAAAGAGTATGGGAAAATGAAAACGGTTGTGTCAACCTCTTTGCTCAGCTTTCTTGTTCTAAGTCTACTTCTTTCCGTCTTCGGCTTTTCTTTTTCCTACGCGATGATGGAAGCTTTGCAAACGCCTTCCGACATTCTTAAGGACGCGGTGCTGTATCTCCGGGTCTATTTTATCGGTTTTCCGTTTCTTTTTATGTACAATATTCTCTCCACCATGTTTACGTCTGTCGGGGAATCCAAAATTCCGCTTGGACTTTTGATTTTTTCCTCCATTTTAAATATTTTTCTGGATCTTTGGATGGTAAGAACACTCGACCTTGGGGTGTTTGGCGCCGCACTTGCAACGCTTATCGCGCAAGGCATTTCCGCCGTACTCTCTCTTCTCATTTTCTTTTATCGAATAAAGCGATATCAAAGCAGTTTTCGGTGTTTTGATACTAAAGAGCTATCTTCCATGCTTCGAATTGCCGTTCCCTCCGTGCTTCAGCAATCCACGGTTTCCATCGGGATGATGATTGTACAGTCGGTGGTCAATCCCTTCGGCACACAGGCCCTTGCGGGGTATTCGGCAACAATGAGAGTGGAAAATGTTTTTTCCTTGATTTTTGTTTCTATCGGGAATGCAGTTTCACCGTTTGTTTCCCAGAATCTTGGGGCAAAGAAAACGAGCCGTATCAGAGAGGGCTATCATGCCGCGCTTCTCCTCGATGCGGCCTTTGCCGTTTTTGCCTTTATGATTATTGAAACCCTGCACACAGAGATTTCTTCGCTGTTTCTCGGAAAAGACGGAACTGTTCTCGCCTATCAGGTGTCTTCCGATTATATGAGATGGCTCGGCTATTTTTTCCTCTTTATGGGAGTGAAAATGGCGACCGACGGAGTCCTTCGAGGGCTTGGAATCATGCGGCCATTCCTCGTTGCTAACATGGTGAACCTTGCGATTCGCCTGTCCGTGGCCTTATCTATGGCACCTCGCTTCGGCATTTCTTTTGTCTGGCTTGCCGTGCCCATAGGTTGGCTTGCCAATTTCCTGATTTCTTATTGTGCGCTGAAGAAAGCCTTTCCCGGTGAGGATAAGGCGCCTTAAAAGTTTGCTACAGACTAGGCCGTTTTTATTATTAACAAGTGACGCAGGTGAAACCTGAGACTTCTTGTTTTAACGAGTACCGTGCGCAGAGTGCGCGATGTCTCGTTTGATAGCAACAATGCTTAGGATTTCCTGTTCATAACAAATATTAATTGTGGTGTTTTTGGGAAAAAGGTGACAATGCAGAAAATAGCCTAATATTATACATTTTGGATAAATGATTGTACGTCTGCTAAAAGATTTTTTTCTATCTTCTCGGCATCTATTGCATTCGTTCCTTTTACGGAAAGGTATATCTTTAACTTTGGCTCTGTTCCACTGGGTCTAACAACGATGGAACAATCCTGTTCCAGAAGGAATTTTTAGCACGTTAGAGGAAGGTAAATGGTCTATTCCTTGGATATAATCCAGGACTTTGCTCACTTTCATACCTGAAAATGTGCTTACTCCTTCCTTACTTTTTTCCCGAAATCTTTGCATAATTTCTTGCATTCTGATGAGTCCGGAAGGACCGTCAAAAGAAAAGCTGTGTAGTGTGTTCAGGTAATAACCGAATTGTCTGTATAAGTCCTGTAATCTGTCATTCAGATTCGTATTATGGGCTTGATAGTAGGCAAACATTTCACATATTAAAGAGAAGCACCGACAGCGTCTTTGTCTCTTACGTAAGAGCCTGAGAGGTAGCCGCAACTTTCTTCAAAGCCGAAGATAAATCGTCCTTCCTCTCCTTTTTTTTCTAAATTTGCTATTTGCTCTCCTATGTATTTAAAGCCGGTGAGGACGTCAATCATTTTTATGCCATAGTATTCAGCAATCTGCTTTCCCATATCGGTACTGACAATCGTTTTAATGCTTAATGGATTCTCCGGAATTTTATGGTGCTTTGTTCTTTGCATACAAATGTAATCAAGGAGTAGAATACCGGTTTCATTTCCCGAGAGCAAAGTGTAGTCTCCCGCTGTATTTTTGATGGCGATACCCACACGATCACAATCAGGATCGGTAGCAAGGAGTAAATCGGCATGATTCTTTTTACAATACTGTAATCCCAGTTCTAAGCTTTCTTTTATTTCCGGATTTGGATAGGGACAGGTGGGAAAATTTCCGTCCGGATTTTGTTGTTCTTCTACAATGTTTATGTTTTGAAAGCCTGTTTCTTTTAGTACTCTATAAACAGGAATACAGCCACTTCCATTCAGTGGAGTATAAACAATTTTGATTGCTTTATTTGCATTGTCACCATATAGAACGGATTGCTTTTTTACTGATTCAAGAAAACGGTCAAGCATGGCTTGATTAATGTACTCAATCTCTCCTTTTCTTAGAGCATTGTTGAAGTCTTCCTTTTTTATATCCTTGAAAATATCCAAAGAGTTGATTTCTGCTGTGATTTTTGAGGCGGCTGAAGGAGTGATTTGACAACCGTCCTCGCCATATACTTTATATCCGTTGTACTGCTTGGGATTATGTGAAGCGGTAATCATTATACCGGCAGAAGCTTTGAGAGTTCTTGTTGCAAAAGAAACTGTTGGAACCGGGGTTAAAAAAGGCCAGATATGGACGTGAATATGGTTTGCAGCAAATACGGAGGCCGCGGTTTCGGCAAAAAGATGGGATTGAAGACGACTATCGAAGCCAATCACTACGGAAAGGGATTGTTTGGTATTATTTTGATGTAAGTACTGAGCAAGTCCCTGACTGGCTTTGGCAACAGTATAGATATTCATTCTGTTGGTTCCGGCTCCCATAATTCCCCGTAAACCGCCGGTTCCGAATTTGAGATTTTGATAAAAAGCATCTTCAATCTCTTCTTCGGTATAGTTTTCTAAAGACTTCTGAATGGACTCCTCATTGGTAAGAGTGCACCATCTTTCATATTCCTGATTCCCCATTTTGTTCCTCTCCTTTTCTGTATATTATAGCAGAAGAAGCAGCAGAAGAAGAACAAGCAGGACTCTTTTTGTTATTGATGGTTAACAAATGCTTTGCTATTAAACATAAAAAGAAGATGTTATACTTTTATTGGCTTATATAGTTGATGGAAGAGCTGTCTTGAAGAGTGGAGAAAGTGAATGAAAATACTGAAGAGTAAAACAAGAATGATATGGGTGAGAGATTCCTTATTAATGATAGGGATTTTGTTGTTCATTATTCTTCTTTTCACTACGTGGTTAATACGGATTTTTTCAAAAGAAATTAGAGAGCTAAACTATAGTGTGTCGTCCATTATACAGACTTCTATTGACACAAGGCTGCGGGAACTTGAGAATATTTCTTCACAGCTGGAAATCAATTCTACCAACATAGAAATCAGTAAAATGAAATCAGATCAAGAGGGGGAAGCAAGTCGATATTATCAGCTTCATAATCAAATAAAAAGCTATAGTATGGCCAATTCTCTCATTCAGAAATTGTACGTCTATTATCCCAATCTTGAATTTGTGGTTGGAGATAAAGGATATTTTAGGGCAAAAGATTACTATCTCATAGAAAACGGATTGCGCGATGAGGGATATTCCAAGTGGAAAGCGAGCTGAGCGGAATAAAGAAAAATGGATTTCAATTTCGCGATGGGGATTTATATTATTTTGCTAAAATTCCTTATAATGAACTTGTCGGGAATACTGCTGTCATTGTGCTAAAGGTAGATTCCGCTTCGTTATCTTCTATCTTAAATCAATCCAATCAAGGCGTAGAAGGAGACGCATCGGCAATTCTGGCTGAAGGAAATACCGTATTTGTGCTTTCTTCTGAAAAGGCACGAGCGTTATTCCGATCCCTTCCGGAAGATATTTTGCTATCGAATGGTATGCATACTTGGGATAAGTACTTCTGCGCGACAAGAGATTCTGAATATGGCAATCTGCGCTATATAACCTGTATGGAGCAATCGATACAAATGGGGATTGTTTATAGGGCGAGAAAAGTCACAGCGCTTGTCTTGTTTTTATGGATTTTTATAGCAATAGGGCTTTCTCTTCGAGCAATCTATGTCAACAATCAGCCGTTAGAAATGCTGATTCAAAGAATTGGAGTAGAGGGAGAGCAGAATCCGTTAGATTGGGATGAGTTTAAGATATTAAACCGTGTGATTGATAGCAGCAGGAAATCTAAAGAAGAACAGGAAATTCAAAAACAGAAGATAGAAGCAGCTTTTCTGACAAATATCATTAGTGCAGAGTTGACAGATAATCAGTCTATTTTTCTGATGATGCAACAGTTGGATATTGAATTTTTATACCCCAAATTTCAACTTGTGTTGTGGAGGGTAAAAGAGAAAGAAAAAAAAGAGGCAATAGAAAAAATAAAAAGGAAGTACAGCGATGGAAAAGGAGCTCCTTATTCCGTTATTTTGACAAGATATCAGGAAGACTTGCTTGTTTTATATAATTTTGACTCCAGTGTGACGAGCGAGATGATTTTAAAAGACATCTTATCCTATATGGAAGCGCTACACAATGCATCTACCACTCTGGTGGCGATGGGGGGAGTATATGATGAGTTGTCTGATATTGTCCGAAGCTATCTACAAGCCGGACAAACTCTCTTGTTACACAGAGGTGAAACAGGGGTATTTCATTACAAAGAAGGATTTTCTATCGAAAGGAACAAAACGAAGTATAATCTGAATCTGATGCGTGAATTTACAAGGAGTTTGGCAGAGCATAATTATGAAGAGGCGGACCGTTTGGCGGATGAATTAATTGAAAAATATGTTTTTAATGAACAAAGAAGCTATGTTGCGAAGAGTCGGAGATATGCCCTTATTAATAGTATAATAGATGAGATAACTTATGTTGAACAAAGCAACCATTTCTTTTCCGGAGAAGAATTCATTACTAAAATAAGTCAGGAGAAAGAAATAAGCGGATTGAAGGAGAAAGTCCACCTGGTTCTCAGAGAGTTAAAGAAGCAGTACGGGAAAAGCGGTGTCTTTCAGAGTAAACAGATTTCAAAGCAAGCGCTCTCGATTATTCAGGAAGAATATAGGAATCCGATGATAGGGTTATATAGTTTGAGTGCGGAGCTTGGGGTCAGCAATACCTATCTTTCTACAAACTTCAAGGAAATAAACGGAGTTGGAATAGTGCAATGTATCAATCAGTTGCGAATTGAAAAAGCAAAAGAATTACTGAAAAATACACGAATGAATTTGAAAGAGATTGCAGCGTATGTAGGATTCTCGAGTGATGTTAGTTTTATACGTGTTTTTAAGCAATATGAGAATAGAACACCGGGAAAATATAAAGAAGAGCCAAAATAAAAAAAGCTTACAAAATTTCATGGAAATACAAAAAAATGTTAATTTACAGTAAAAAATATAAGCGAATACAGTAAAATACAATCTGTGCAGACATAAATTTGTTAGTATTGCACAAATAAAGCATACAATTTTTTGAATAAAAATGAAAATAGCATAAAATCAAAATGTATAGTATCCTTCGTTTTATGAACAACACTACTTTATGTGGTAAGAACGGAGGATTTTCTATGATGAAAAAAATGTTTAAGGCACTACTGGCAACGGGACTTGCGGTATTACTCCTTGGGGCATGCGGAAACGCAAAAAAAGAGGATGGACAGAAAGAAAGCAAGCAAGTGGAAACGAGCGCTGATGCAGAAAAGAAGACGGATGGAGAAAAGACGGAATTACTCTTATGGATGCCCCCTTTCGGAACAGAGGATACTCTGGATAAAGAGATGTGGAAGAAGGTTTTGGCTCCCTTTGAGAAGGAAAACAATTGTAATGTTACAGTTGAAGTAATTCCATGGTCTAATTATGAAGAGAAATACCTTACTGCAATATCTTCAGGAGCAGGGTCCGGATCTGGGGTATATGTATATGGAAATGATGAATGATTATATTGATATGGGGGCTCTTGAACCCTTTGACAGTTATCTGACTGATAAAGAAAAAAAGATAATTTTTATTATCTTGATAAGGGTGTAATCGATGGGAAACAATATGCGCTGCCTATTGTCGTAGGGAATGCACGAATCTTATGTTATAACAAGAAACTTTTGGAGCAGGCGGGTGTAGAGAAAGCTCCGGAGACGTGGGATGAGTTTCTTGCTGCTTGTAAGAAGTTAAAAGATGCAGGAATTACACCGATACAGCAGCAATGGGGCGATGCTTCCAAAGGGTCTTTAAACTCTATTTTCTTCCCTTATTTATGGCAGGCAGGCGGAGATCTATTCTCGGAAGACGGAAAGCAGGCGACCTTTAACTCCGAAGCCGGAAAGAAGGCAGTGGAGTTTTTATACAGCTTGAAAAAAGAAGGATATCTTCCGGACTCGGCGACTTCTTTAACAACCAATGAGCTGTATGAACAATTTAAGACCGGACAAGTAGCTTTTTGTGTAGTCGGCACAAATAAAGGAAAAGGTTTTACAGAAGCCGGTGTGGATTGGGACTATATTACTTCTTTAAAGGATAAGAAGAATGCTACCTTTGTTGCAGCGGATTCTCTGGTATTGTTGAGTGGAAGTAAGCATAAAGATCTCGCGGCAAAGATGGCGCTGTATATGTTAAGTGGTCCTTCTATGACACAGTTCCATGAAATGGCACCTTTTGCTCCTGTTGGAAAGATGAAGAGTATCATGATAACGAGCAGTTCAAGAAGATTTACGAAGAAGAAAAGGATGACCTGCATACCCTTCCGGCGGTGAAAGGTTCAGCTGCCATTTACGATAATTTATATAAGAATCTTCAACTTATGATGCTTGGAGAACTTAGTCCGGAGGAAGCTTTAAAGGAGTCTGCTGATTTTGCAAATGAAGCGTTAGCACAAAATTAAGATAGAGCATAAAGAAGATTTGCCCCTTGTCTATGGACAGGGGGCAAGCTTTCTGGGAGAAGGGGAAATGAAATTTTTAAAGAAAAATAATGGTCTATTCTATATTTTGCCTAGTTTTATATTGATTCTTTTATTTTCTATCATTCCGCTGATAATGACCTTTTACTTTAGTTTCACAAAATACAATGTTGTACATGCTCCGGAATGGGTTGGCCTAAAAAATTATAGGAATCTTTTTCAGGATTCCTTTTTCAAAGCAAGTGTAAAAAACACGATTGTATATACGGTCTTGGTTGTTCCTTTACAAACTCTTTTTTCTTTAATATTAGCAGATTTACTGGCAAAGCATTTTCAAAATAGATTTGGAAATGCGATTCGAACGGTTCTGTTTATCCCTGTAATCAGCTCTATGATATTGGTAGGTACTGTCTGGAAATTTATTTTGTCAACGGACAGCGGTTTAATGAATGCCATACTTTCCCTTTTTCATTTGCCACGAGTAAATTGGCTTGGAACACAGAAAACAGCCATGATTAGTATCTGTATGACCTCCATCTGGAAGAATGTGGGCTATTTTCTGGTTATCTATTATGCCGGAATCATGGATATCCCCTTAACTTATTATGAATCTGCTAGAGTGGATGGTGCGAGCAAGCTACAGGAACTTCTCTATATTACTTTACCCTGTTTAAAGCCGATTACCTATTTGGTGGTAACACTCGGTACGATTTGGAGTTTTCAGGTATTTGATCTTGTCTATTCCATGACCGGTGGTGGGCCCGGAAGAAGTACTTTGACGTTGGTCTTAATTATTTACCAATATGCCTTTAAACAATATAAGATGGGCTATGCTTGTGCGGTTTCTTTTGCGCTATTTCTTTTGGTTCTCCTTGTTTCCGCAATTCAGAAAACGGCATTTAGAGAAGAGAAGGAGGCATAGAATGAGGAAAAAATCATCGTTCAGCACGATTTTTATCGCTTTAATTCTGCTTTTGCTGGTTGTAACAGCGCTCTTTCCGTTTGTATATATGTTGCTGACTTCTCTAAACAGAGTTATTCCTTAGGGTTGGATTTCAGTTTGCTTGGGCTGAATTTTAAAAATTATAATACTGTTTTTAAAAACTTTGATTTTGCAAGGTATTTTATGAACAGTGCGATTGTGGCGATGCTTGCCTGCTTCTTTAACTGCTTGATCAGTTCTCTTGCTGCTTACGGCTTTGCAAAGAAGAGCTTTGTGGGCAAGGAGGTTATATTCTGGATTTATCTTGCTACGTTAATGATTCCTTCACAGGTAATCTTGGTTCCTATGACCTTGATTATTCGGAAGCTGCATATTGCCAATACTTACGCTGCCCTTTTTCTTCCGCTTGTGAATGCGTTTGGTGTATTTTTAATCAAGCAGTTCTTGGAAAGTCTGCCGAATGACTTGTTGGAAGCGGCAAGAATGGATGGATGCGGTGAATTCAGTGTTTTTATTCGTATTGTAATTCCGCTCATCAAACCTGCATTGGTATCCTTAACGGTGTTTACATTTATCACCAGTTGGAACAGTTTTATCTGGCCACTTATTTCTATCACGAATCAAAATATGAATACACTTACCCTTGCTTTATCTTCTCTGCAAGGGAACTATGCTACAAATTATGGTTTGGTGATGGCCGGGGCAACGCTTACCTTTTTGCCGCCATTTTTCCTCTATTTAGTCTTGCAGAAGCAGTTTGTAGAAGGCATAGCGTTAAGTGGAATAAAGGGGTGAACTATGACAAAATATCAATTCAAACTAGTTGATTCTTTGGAAAAAGTAATGCCGGCAAGAAGTCCGGAAGAACTTTCCGAACTTTCGTTAAAAGGATATCTTGGAGAAAGAATTTCATTTCAGCTCGCCTATACATGTGAAAATGATGACTTGGGACATAGTGGAACCAAGTTCTGTATACAGCTTGAATCTCCTTTAAAACCGCACTTGCATTTAAGAAAAGTAGGACTTGTACCCTGTGCATATCCGTGTCATGGAAGTGTGGATTCGGATTATCTTACAACGGAACCCGGATTATATCCGGATGTCTTACTTCCTGCTTCGGAAAAGGAGGAATTTAAAGCGATTCCCAAACAATGGCGAGCAATATGGATAGATGTAGATGGGGATATAGTGGATATTGAGGCGGGCAGGTATCCCATTTCTTTACGAATAAATGATTTGTCGGGAGAAAGGATTCAGGAGAAACAACTTACAGTAAGTATTCTTCAGGAGAAGCTTCCGAAACAGGAACTGATGCATACGGAATGGTTTCATGGAGATTGTTTGGCTGATTATTATCAAGTTCCCGTGTTTAGTGAAGAACACTGGGATATTCTTTCTCGTTTTATGAAATCCGCATCGAGGTGTGGAGTGAATATGCTTCTCACGCCCGTATTTACGCCTCCGCTTGATACGGCAAAAGGTGGGGAGAGAACCACTATTCAACTTGTAGATGTTAAAATGGAAGAGGGGGAGTATAGCTTTTCATTCGATAAATTGAAACGTTGGATTGCGCTTTGCAGAAGTTGCGGGATCCGTTATTTAGAAATATCCCATTTGTTTTCACAATGGGGGGCAATTGCGGCTCCCAAAGTGATGGCGAAGGTGGAGGGGAAAGAAAGGAAGCTCTTTTCCTGGGATACGCCCGCAGTTGGCGGAGAATACACCCGTTTCCTACGCGTGTTCCTTCCGGAATTAAAACGGTTTTTAAAGGAAGAGGGAATCCTGGAGGATACCTTCTTTCATATTTCCGATGAGCCCAAAGAGGAAGATATGGATAGCTTTCATGCGGCAGTTGAGTCCGTTAAGGATCTACTTCAGGATTGTAAAGTGATGGATGCATTAAGCAGCTTTGCAATTTATCGAAGAGGAGATGTGAAAAAGCCGGTTGTCAGTGTGAATCATATAGAGCCGTTTGTAGAAGCGAAAGTAGAAAATCTATGGGCCTATTACTGCACCGGGCAGGCAGTAGAGGTTCCCAATCGTTTTATAGCGATGCCGAGTTCCCGGAACAGAATTCTAGGCGTACTTTGTTATGTTTATCGCTTAGAAGGTTTTCTGCATTGGGGATTTAATTTTTATAATTCTGAAAAGTCTCGGGAGCACATTGACCCGTTTAAAGTTACCGATGCAGGAGAAGCTTTTCCTTCCGGAGACCCGTTTCTGGTGTATCCGGGAAAAGAAGGGTTGCCTTACGAGTCGCTTCGTCTCGTTGTATTACAGGAGGCAATGGCTGACCTTCGAGTTCTAAATAAGGCAGAGCAGAAGTGTGGCAGAGACAAGGTAATGGACGGAATAGAACGTTTGGCCGGAGGAAAAATCAGTTTTAAAAATTATCCGAGAGATAAACGGTTTTTTTATCAACTTCGTACTTTTCTACAAGAATGCCTTGAGTGATGAGATTTCGCAGTATTCGGATTTTTGGCATTATTTCTGCGCTTTATGTTCTTTTTATATTTCTCTAAGCTTATAGAAACTGTTCTTTTCGATGATAAAAATAGTATGACTCACTGTGATAGTAGGCTCGAAAAGACATATCCAAGATATGGGACTCCTCAAGTCATTGGGGAGTCTTTTCTTATCGCTCTACATTGCGGAATGGTGATTCGAAGAGAAATTACTCTTATCTTTATTCGGAGTTGTCATTAGACCTTGCAAAAAAGATTGAAGAACAATATCCGGAACTTGATTTTCGCATTTTTGAACTGGTGCAATTAAATGAATTCGTAAACCATCAGATTGCGCATAATGTGCTATTTGTCTCCGTGGAATCAGGACTGGGAACTTATGTTTTTGATTCCTTGAAAGAACGATATGCCGGTAAGATTCTCTTGAATCCTTCTGTGGAAACTTTTCATCAGTATTGGTCAGAGAATATGATCGTTATAAACAGGCTGGTTTCTGAATCACCGAAGGGAGAAAGAGCTGTCTGGGAAACAAAGCTTGAAAAGATGCTGGTAGATCTTGTGGCAGATAAGCTTCTCTTATCCTGCGTTAGTAGAGGGGAGTATGATGATATTTCCATCAGGCCTTTCGGGATTTTTATATTGATGAGAGTAAGTTGTTTCGATATGCAAGCAGGAGAAATGCGAAGAGCAAGGTATTGCTACATATAGATAAAACAAATTTAAGAATGGAATTGTGATATGCTGACAAAAAATAATTTTACGGAAGAACATATCAGGAATTTGCAGACAGAGAGCAGAAGAAGATTAATCCAACCGGTTACGCATATGCTATTAAGGCAGATAGGATTTTGTTTACAGATAGAGGAGAATAATGGATTTTAATATTTTAGCACCTCGTTTCGGCATTTCTTTTGTCTGGCTTGCCGTGCCCATAGGTTGGCTTGCCAATTTCCTGATTTCTTATTGTGCGCTGAAGAAAGCCTTTCCCGGGGAGCCCGGCTTATCCGCTCGCTAGTGCAGTTTATACACCGACAAGATGCGAACCTATGTAAAATACTTATAAATTCCCTCGTCTATTGTTTTATCTGATGTTGCCGTAAAAATACAATGCAAATATTGTCATGAAAAAACAATTCCTATATAATCACTGGGAATTGTTTTTTGTTTCAGGGAAAAGGAGGAAAAAGAGTGAAGAAGAAATGGATGAAATTGTTCTCTATTGTGGCGTTAAGTCTGGCGGTAACAGCCTGCGGAGCTGCAAAACAGGAGAGTAGTGAAACGAAGACAGGAACAGCTGCACAGTCGGAGAAGGCTTCTGAAGGGCAGACGGAAAAGGCTGCAAGTGCAAGTACAGAAAGCGATAGCTTCACTTACATTATTGACGGCGATACCGGAAATACTTTGAATCCGCTTACAGCAGATGATCGTTATGGCTTAATGACTACGCATGCTTTATATGCTCCTCCTTATCATATTTATGGAGACGGAACAATTGATTATATCTTGGCTGAAAGCATGACTCCGTCGGAGGACGGTTTAACTTTAACCATGAAGCTGAAGGACGGTTTAAAGTGGAGTGACGGAGAGCCTCTTACAGCGGATGATATTGTTTTTACTTATGATAGTATCAACAAAATAAGCAAGAATCTCTATATCGGAGATGATCCCATTACGACGGAAAAGCAGGATGACAGAACCGTGCTCTTCCACCTGCCCTCTGTTTCCGCAAGTGCCATGGAGATGCTTTCCGACGAAATCAGCATTATCCCGAAGCATATTTTCGAAGGAAAGGAAAATGCGGATATTTCTCTTTTGGACGATAAGGTTGTAGGTTGCGGTCCCTATACTTTTGAAGAATATAAGACAGGAGAGTATCTGAAATTCAAGGCCAATCCCAACTATGTGAAGGGAAAACCCTATATTGATACCTTGATTTACAGAATTATTGAGAAGTCCGATACCGCGACCTTGGCTATGCAGAGCGGAGAAGGGGACACCCTCGTTCTCACACCGGATATGATTGAGCAGTATAAGGGAAAAGACGGCTTTACTCTGTATAATTACAGTGAAGGAAGAGTTCCCTATGTTCGCTTAAATGTCAATGCCGACACAATGAAGGATAAGAACTACAGAGAAGGTATTTTAAAGGCTTTAAATCGTGATGAGATTATGCTTGCGGCATATGGAGATAAGGATTACTACGAGCTGGGATATTCTTTCCTTCCCTATGATAACAAGTATTATACGGATGATGTAGAAAAATGGGATCAGGACCTTGAGAAAGCAAAGGAACTGACCAAGGACGGCGCGAAGAGCTTAAAACTTGCCTATATTACCAACAATGGCGTTCTCGAAAGAGAGGGGCTTGCCATCCAGTCGGAACTAAAACAGGTAGGAATTGATGTAGAACTTGTCGGAATCACGGACGTTGCATATTCCAAGATGTCCAGAGAAAAGGGAAATAAAGAGTATGATATTGTGCTCGGCGGATATGTAATGGGTAGTGATCCGGATACCTTCGCGATGCTTTTCTCCTCTCAGAAGGATAACAGCATGAGCTTTAGCAATGCGGAAATCGATAAGCTCTTTGAAGAGGGAAATGCCACCTTAGACGATACGAAGAGAATGGAAATCTATAAGAAGGTGCAGAGACTGGTTTCCGAAGAAGCAATTTATTATCCGCTCGGAACCAATCTGAGAACCATTGTAACCAAGAGCAATGTAGATCCGGAAGAAGCGAAGCTGGTTCCGATTTATACCTACGCTGATCTTTCCAAGTTAAAGTTTAAATAAAAATATAGTAAATCGAAATACAGTAAATCGAAAAATAGTAAATTACAATATAGATTGTTCGATTTAGGAAGATAAAATAATGGAGATGGAGTTATCCATTTCCATTATTTTATAATTCATAACGAGTATCGCTCGCAACAAGTGGCTTAGGGCGATGTCTGAGATATCTTGTTTATAACGAGTATCGTGCGCAAAGCGTGCGGTATCTTGTTCTTAACAAGTGGCTAAGCCGAGACCGAGGATATCCGTTTTAGAAGGATATCGGTATAAACACATGATGCCTCGTTAAGAAGAAATTTATCTTTATGTAAAAGAAATCAGGATTTTATGACTAAATATATAGTAAAGAGATTAATACAAACAGTTCCTCTGCTTTTTCTTATTACGGTGCTCTGCTTTACCTTAATGAATCTGGCACCCTATGATGCAGTGGATGCCATCGCAAATTCCAAGATGACAGAGGCGCAGAGGGAGGAAAAGAGGGAAGAACTGGGACTTTTAGACCCTCTTCCCGTGCAATACATTCGCTGGGTAGGGAGAGTGGCTAGAGGAGACCTCGGAAATTCGCTCTTAAATCATACCAGCATTTCGAAGGACCTTCTGATTCGGATTCCGAATACCATCAAACTGGTCCTACCTTCCTATGCTACCGCGTATATCCTGGCGATTGTCCTTGGATTATACAGCGCAAGCTTTCAAGGAAAATGGCCGGATAAGTTGATTGACGGTTTCTCTACGCTGGGACTTGCTTTGCCAAGCTTTTGGATAGCGATGATCTTTATTTATTTTTTTGGCTATAAGTGGAAGATATTTCCCTTGCAAGGGATGCAAACGATAGGAAAGGAAGGGGATGTTTTTAGACTTTTTAAGACATCTTGTTCTTCCCTACCTGGTTCTCGTTATCGTTTTTTTCTGCCGGACTTATGCCGTTACGTCCGCTCCTCTGCGATTGTGGAGCTTAGACAGGACTATGTATTGGTACAAAAAGCGTTCGGTGCAAATAAAAGAGAAATTCTTTTCCATCATGTTGCCAAAAATGTTCTCTTACCGCTTTTTACAAAACTCGGAATGGCTTTGCCGCTTCTCGTAACAGGTGCAGTCATTACGGAAAGTGTATTTGCTTGGCCGGGTGTCGGCTTATATTTTGTAAAAGCCGTGGATTCTTTGGATTATCCTATTGTTATGGCGGTTTTGCTTTTTTCCGGAACGCTTGTGATACTGGGGAACCTCCTCTCGGATATTCTCTATGCTCTAGCGGATCCGCGAATTGCCTTTTAAGAAAGAGAGCCGGTGGATATGAGGATTAACAATTTCTTTTCTGCATTGAAAAAGGATAAGCTTGCGCTCCTTTCTCTTTTATCTTCTTTTTGCAGTTTTTTTATCAGCATAGTGGTTCAGTGGATTCCCATCGATCCGGACCGGCTGGATGTGATTCATGCTTTTGGCATCGCCTTCTCCGGCGCATTTTTTTCGGTACGGATGAGGTGGGGAGAGATTATTTTATACGCGTGCTTTACGGAGGAAGAGTCTCTTTGTTGGTAGGCTTTTTTTATCCATGCTTATGAGTATGAGTATAGGCGTGGTTTTGGGGCTTGTTTCCGGCTACTTCGGGGGCTTTGTGGACGCGATTCTTATGCGTATCGTAGATGTGATTTCTTCCATTCCTTGGATTATTATGGTTATGGTAATAGGGATGATTTTTCGGAAGAGGCTTTCTCTCTTTAATCTTTGTTATCGGACTTTTGAGCTGGATGGAAATCGCGAGACTGATTCGATCGGAGGTTTTGTCTTTAAAAAGAAAGAGAATATGTGCAGTATGCAAGATTCCTCGGAATTCCTTCGGGGAAAATTCTGTTCTCTCATATTTTCCCGTCCATCCTTCCGACAACCATTACGGCTTCTACCGCAGCGATTGCCTCATCGATTATGGTGGAAAGTGCTCTTAGCTTCCTCGGAAGAGGAATTTCCGCTCCGATGTCCAGCTGGGGAAGCTTGTTGCAAAGTTCACAGAAGTTTTTTTGCAGAAAGCCCCTTACATGGCGGTCCTTCCCGAATTCTTATTATACTAACTGTATTCTCCTTTAATAAGCTGGGAGAGGTTTTACGGAAATCTCTGGATCCTTCTGCCTCACAGGGGACTTAGCCGGATATGTAATCGGGGAGATAGCGTGCACCAAGAAAGCAGGTAACAAGACGAAAGCGGAAAATAATGAACTATATTGCTTTACATTTGGTAGTACTGTAGTTTTTTGTACTATGCATTTTATGAATCAAGTAAAGATAGGACTAAGGTAAGGATATAACTAAGGTAAAGATATAACTAAGGTAAAGAGATGAATTGGGAAGAAAACGAAGAGCAGAGAAAAAACGAAGAGCAGAGAAATAAAGAAGTGTACAGAAAAAAAGAAGGATATAGAGTGGAAGAAAAGAGAGTAGTAGAAGAATATAGAGTGCAAGAATATAAAGAGCAAGAAGAGGAGCTTCTTAGCGTAGAGGACTTAAGTGTGGAGATTCCGCTTTCGGAAAAAACGGTTTACCCTGTTTCCGGTATCCACTTTTCTCTGAAAGAGGGAGAACTTGCAGCGATTGTCGGAGAGTCGGGAAGCGGAAAATCCGTGGCAATGAAATCCATACTCGGTCTTCTTCCGAGCGGCGCAAGAAGAACAGCGAAGAAACTGTCCTTTAAGGGGAAAGACATTATTTCTTTATCGGAGAAGAGTATTACGGCATCCGGGGAAAAGAAATCTCCATGATTTTCCAAGATCCCATGACCGCTTTAAATCCTCTGATGAGAATTGGAGAGCAGATTTCCGAGGTCATCCTTCGGAACAGGAAAGAAAAAATGACCAAAAAAGAGGCGAAGGAAGAGGCAATCCGTCTCCTTTCTTCCGTGGGGATTACCGATGCGGAGAAAAAATACAGGCAGTATCCGCATGAATTTTCGGGCGGAATGAGGCAGAGAGTCTTGATTGCCATGGCGCTATCCTGTTCTCCCGCACTTCTTATTGCGGATGAGCCGACTACGGCACTCGATGTTACGATTCAGGCACAGATTCTGAAGCTTTTAAAGGAAGAGGCAAGAGAGAGAAACACGGCGGTTATCTTAATTACGCATGATCTTTCGCTTGTTTTTGAAAATGCGGAAAGCCTCTTCGTAATGTACGGCGGGAAAATCATGGAGAAGGGTAAGGTAGAAGAAATCTTCTCCACTCCGGCACACCCGTATACGAAAGCACTTCTTGCCGCGATTCCGTCGATGGAAATGGAAAAGGGAGAGAGGCTAAAGCCGATAGAGGGGAATCCGCCTTCTCTTTTTGAAAAGCCCATGCGCTGTCCGTTTCTTGAACGCTGTAAGGAGAGGATGCCTATTTGCGAAGTGGAGCTGCCGAAAGAGCAGAGTTTAAGTAAGACGCATAGCTTTGCTTGCCACCAAAAAGTGGAGTTTAAGTAAGGGGCATAGCTTTTTTGCCAAAAAAATAGGAGTCTAGGCAAGACAGATAGCCTGGCTTGCCACAAAAGAGCAGGGTTTAAGTAAGGCACGTAGCATTTATTTATTATAAAAGAGAAAATCCAATGGAAGGCATATGGTGCTTGCCGGTCATAAAACGGAAGAGGAATAAATGAAAGAAGAAATATTACGAGGAGAGGGGATAAAAAAAGACTTTCCTATTCGAAACTTTTTTGGAAAAAAATTAGGAAATATTGCGGCGGTAAAGGATGTCAATATTTGCTTAAATAAAGGCGAGACCTTCGGTCTTGTCGGGGAGTCCGGCTGTGGGAAATCCACCTTAGGGCGTTGTCTCTTGGGGATGATTGACAGAACAGCCGGGAAGCTCTACTTCCACGGCAGGGAAATTCCGATGGGGGAGGAAAAGTCGATAAGGGAGATGCAAAGAAAGATGCAAATCATTTTCCAGGACCCGTATTCCTCCTTAAATCCTTACTGGACAGTTCGGGAAATTCTGGAAGAGCCGCTCTCAGAGGAGCGTTTATCGAAAAAAGAAAAAGGAAGAAAAAGATAGAGAAAATTCTGGAGAAGGTGTCTTTAGCAAAAAAACGGATCTTGTGAAGACTCCTTATGCCTTTTCGGGAGGGCAAAGACAGAGAATCGGTATTGCACGAGCCCTCGTAAAGGAGCCGGAGCTGGTACTTTGTGATGAGCCGATTGCGGCTTTGGACGTGTCCATTCAGGCGCAGGTTGTGAACCTGCTCAAAGATTTACAGGAGGAGTTAAAACTCAGCTATCTTTTTACGGCGCATGACCTATCTATGGTGCGCTATATCAGTGACCGCATCGGGGTGATGTACTTGGGGACAATTGTGGAAACGGGAGATACGGACAAGGTCTTTCAATCCGCACTGCATCCCTATACGAAAGCACTCCTTGCCGCTGTGCCAAGACTTAGTAAAGTCGCTAAAAAAGAGGACATTTTGGAAGGAGAGGCGGAATCTATCGGAACGGAAACGGGCTGTCTCTTTGCTTCCCGCTGCCCTTACAGGAGTGCACAGTGCCTGGAGGCTCGGCCGGTATTGGAGAGCGCGGCAGAAGGACATCAGGTGGCTTGCTTTAGGTGGAAGGAGATAAACGGGTAAGTGTGAAGAAAGTCTCTAACTTACTTTAATATCTCCGGCTCGTCTTTTGCAATATAAGCCTCTAGGGTATTTCTATCCACCAAGGATGGCTCTACGCCTTCTCTGGTAATGCTTAAAGCTGCGGCATAAATGGCGATACGGATTGCCTTATCAAGAGGATAATCAAACAAAAGATAAGAAGCGAGAGCACTGATAAAGGCATCAGCAGCACCTGTTGTGTCGATGGCGCTAACTTCCTTTGCAGGGAAAAGAGCACAGAGACCCTTTCCTTTTGCAAAAAGACCGCTTTTTCCAAGCGTGATGATAACCATGCCGGCTCCGCTTTTTAAGAAATAGTCAGCACAGCTTTCCAGAAGGCTGATGTCCGACTTTTCTTCTATTTGCATCTTCTGCAATTTTTCTGCAAGCCTTGGCTCATCTAGGGATAGGAGAGTGAAGGCTTCTTCAAGGTTAGGAACGAAAATATCCGTTAAGGACAGGATTCTTTGCTCAATTTGCCTTATGGAAGAAGGCTTGAGGATAACAGGAATCCTGTTTTTTTGCGCAAGAAGACAGGCCTTTAAAACGGCGTCTTGCGGGATTTCCGTATTTAAGAGGCAGATTTTACAGTCGCTAAAGGCGGGAGTGGCCTCTTCGATGATTTTTCTACTGACACATTCATTTGCACCGGAAAGAATGGAAATCATGGAATCTCCCGTATGGTTTAAAAAGATATATCCTTTTCCCGTGATTTCTCCGGGGATACGTTTTAAATAAGTGGTATTCACGCCCTTCTGCTTTGCGGTTTCGTAAATGGTATCCGCTTCAAGGTCATCTCCAACCAGTCCGATGATGGATGCGTTGTGTCCTAAATTACTGACCCCAATAGCTTGGTTCATGCCCTTTCCCCCTAGGTATGAAGCGGAACGTGCGGTACGGGCTGCGATTCCGGGGCTTGGGAGTTCCCGGAAAAAGAGATAGGAGTCTATATTGACACTGCCAAGAACCACAATTTTTTTTCTCTTCGCTGTGGAAGGCGCTGCAATCGAATTATTGTGGTTTAAGCTGTATGCAGGCAAAAATGGGGATGGTTTCTTCTTGGTAGAAACGGCGTTTTTGAATCTTGGGAAGCTTCCATCTGCGCGATAAGGCATTTTCCTAAATACTCTCCGAATGCTTCAAAAGGAATAAGGAGAGCCGAAATTTCGGAGAAGTTATGGATATTGCTTTGGTGCTTGCATAAAGTGGTCAGGGAAATATCGTTTGGGATATGCAAGTGCCGATTCAATAATCGCTGGTACACACGAAAGCAATTTTGAAAATGAAGACTTAACACGGCAGTAGTGCTCCCTCCGGAGATGCTCCGATAAAATTTATCGTTGTCTTTGGAGAAGAGCAAGTCCTCTGTAAACGGCAGAGAGTTCTTGTATAAGCAGTTTTTAAAGCCTTCTATAAATTCTCCACGAATAGGACTGTCTTTCTCCGCGATAAGGGCGATTCGACTGTGTCCTGCTTCCACTAATTTTTCTGTTAAAAATTCCGCCATATTTCTGTAGGACATTGCCGGAAGAAAATCGGATCCGACCATTTCTTCTTCGGCGCTAAACAAAAAATAGGGTTTTTTGCTTTGCGAAAGCTGTGACTGCACATCGGGAGACAAGCTTTTGCTTATTGGGTTAAAAAGAATTCCGTCAACATTACTGGAAGAGAGAAGTGCCAGATTTTTCAATTCCTGAGAAGGGTTCAGATGACTTTCCAATACAGTGATGCCATAACCACGGGAACGTGCGATGTTCATAAGACCTTTCAAAAGTCGTTCATCAGGAATACAGTCCCGAAAAACAACCCCAAAAATACTGGATTTTTCGGGGTATTGATTCCGCACGAAGGAATAAGGCTTGTAATTGTATTCTTTGGCTAAAGAAAGGACGTGTTCTCGTGTTTGTGTGCTGATATTGGCATCCTTGTGGTTCATGATTTTGGAAACGGTGGAGACGGAAACGCCTGCCAGTTGAGATAATTCCTTTATATTCATCTATCTTCTCCCAATTTTCAAAGTACAGATATCATATACCAAAATGTAAAGATTTAGAATTGGGCGGAGAGAGAAAAAGGTGTTTCAAGCAGAAATGAAACGTTTACTCCTATACAAAACAAATAAATTGGGTGTAGAAAAATCAGAAGAAAGAACCAAAAAAATACGTTCTCAATAGTCGATAGATTAAGAAATTGAAATTGTACTGAACAAAATGCATAAAAAAATAAACTTAATTAGTAAAAAATAAACGAAAATTAAAGCCAATATATATTCATGTTGACATGAAATGCAGAATTGATATATCTTATGAATAAGAAAATAAGTATAGGAAAATAGTTTCCTATACAAAAAGTCAAAATGAAAATTCGGATAATTCATTTTAGCGAAGGAGGAAAAAGAGAATGAAAAAAATTCTATCTGTTGCTTTGGCGAGTGTATTGAGCTGCTCACTACTACTTGGATGCGGAAAGTCCGCAAATGAGGTAGCGCAGTCCAAGGCCGAGAATACTGAAGCGGAGACTGAGGTAAAGGAAGAAAAGGAAAGCGAGAAAACGGATGCTGCGGAGAAGAAGGGAATTCGCGTATGTATCGTTTATACAGGAAACTTGGGCGACAAGTCTTATAACGATTCCTGTAATGCAGGTGCCAAGAAGGCAGTTGAGGATTTCGGAATTGAATTAAAATCTCTGGAAGGCACAACAGCACAGGAATGGGAGGCAAACCTTGTTGCCGCTTGTGAAGAGGGTTATGACTTAATTATTGGTGCTTCTTCCAATATTGCAGATTATATTACAGAGCATGCCCCGAATTATCCGGATGTTAAATTCGCTGTAATTGATACAACGGTTGATCTTGATAATGTGGAATCCATCAGCTTTGCACAGAATCAGGGGTCCTTCCTTGCAGGTGCAGCGGCTGCAATGTTCACACAGAAGACTGACATTCCCAACGTAAATGATGCAAATGTTATCGGTTGGGTTGGAGGAATGGATATTCCGGTACTGCATGATTTCTACATTGGATATGAGCAGGGAGCAAAGTATATCAATCCGGACATCAAGATTCTTCAGGCATTTGCAGGTTCTTGGACAGATCCTTTAAAGGGAAAAGAGTTAACTCTTGCACAGTATGAGCAGGGTGCTGATATCGTGATGAACGTGGCTTCCGGAACAGGAACAGGTATTCTTGAGGCTGCTAAAGAGGCAGATAAGTATGCAATCGGAGTAGACTTAAATCAGGATGCCGATCAACCCGGACATGTTGTAACTTCCATGGTAAAGAGAGTGGACAATGCTTGTTACCTGGTAATCCAGTCTGTAGTTGATGGAAGCTTTAAGGGCGGTTCCACACAGTATCTGTCTTTGGCTGAAGGCGGTGTAAGCTTAACCGATTTTGCAGAAATCAAGAAGGCGCTGGGAGAGAAATTCCCGCAGGATATTGTGGATAAGTGCGATGAATTGGCTAAGAAGATTATCTCCGGAGAGATTGTAGTAGATAATTACGAAGGTTTCGGTCCTAAAGCATAAAGCCTGAAACTTTGTCTTGGGCATGGGACTCTTAGAGTTTCCCATGCCCTTTCTTTATCTAGGGAATGAGGGAGAGTAATGAGTGAATATGTTGTAGAAATGAGGAACATCGTAAAATCCTTTGGAGAAGTACATGCCGTTAAAGACGGACAGTTTAACCTGATAAAAGGTGAAATTCATTCTTTGATTGGAGAAAATGGAGCAGGTAAGTCAACTATGATGAAAATGCTTTACGGCATGTACCCCATTGATTCCGGTGAGATTGTGGTAAAGGGTGAGTTGATGGGGAAGCTGGATCCTAAGCTTGCGATTCATCATGGAATTGGCATGGTTCATCAGGAGTTCATGCTTGTCAGTGATTTGACTGTGCTCGAAAATGTCATTTTGGGCTTTGAGCCAAAAAGGTTTCCAAATTGACTTTGAAAAAGCAAGAAAAAGAGATTCAACATTTTTATTGACCAGTACAACATGGAAATTCAGCTCGATAAAAAAGTGAGTCAGATTTCTGTCGGAGAAGCGCAGCGAGTTGAGATTATAAAGACGCTGATGAGAGGGGCAGATATCATCATTTTAGATGAGCCTACCGCTGTTTTGACTCCGCAGGAGACAAGAAAACTTTTTGAAATTCTCAATAATCTAAAAAAAGAGCAAAAAGTCTCTGGTTTTCATTTCTCATAAACTAAATGAGGTTATGGAGATTTCGGACCGTATTTCCGTAATGCGACAGGGCTTTTTATATGGGATCTGTTTCAAGGAAGAAACCTCTCCGCTAGATCTAACCAAGAAGATGATTGGACGTGAAGTCTTTTTAAATATTGATAAGACTTATGAAAAAGCCGGAAAGAGAATTCTGGATGTACAGGATGTTTGGGTTCCCAGCCAAAAAGGAAACTTCTAAAAATCAGAGGAATGTCTTTACATGTGAATGAAGGAGAAATTGTAGGAGTTGCCGGAATTGATGGAAATGGACAGTCTGAATTGATTGAAGCAATCACAGGGCTTCGCCCGGTTGAAAAAAAGGTCATATCTTTTTTTAGATGGAAAGGAAATTACAAACCTTTCTCCAAAAGAAAGTAAGAGCGGTAGGGCTAGCTCATATTCGGAGGACAGAAATACACGTGGATTGAACCGAACAATGAGTATAGAAGAGAATCTTGTGGCGGTGGAAGTAGATAAAAGCACCTTATTCGAAGGGAATGGTAATGAACAGCCCTGCCGTGGATAAGCACGCAGAGGAAATGGTAAAAGCTTTTTTTGATATCCGTCCAACCGATTACAAGCTTCCGACCTCCTCTCTGTCTCGTGGAAATGCCCAGAAAGTCGTTGTTGCCAGAGAGGTTTCGATGAATAAAAAGCTTCTTGTTGCAGCACAGCCTACAAGAGGAGTGGATATCGGTGCCATTGAGTCGATTCAGAAAACCTTGGAGGAAGCCAAGAAATGGAGCTGGAGTTTTGCTTGTTTCTACAGAGCTGGAGGAAATCACCTCGCTCTCGGATAGAATTATCGTTATACATGAAGGAAAAATAACAGGAGAATTAAGTGCCGGTGAGGCAAATGAAAATAATCTCGGGCTTCTTATGATGGGAGGCAGTGTTGAAAAAAAGCTGGAAAAGGAGGGAGAAGCGCATGAATAAGTCATTAAACAGTTTTCTGAAGATTCTATTTACCTTTTTTCTGGCTATTTTCATCGGAGCTGTCTTTATCTTGGCTATTGGAGAGAATCCGATTGATGCCTATTTGGCATTACTAAAAGGGGCATTGGGAACAAAGTTGGGAAGAGGAAATGTAATCGCAGGCTTTACACCCTTACTTTTAACGGCAACTGCTTTTGCTGTTGCGGCAAAGGCCGGAGCGTTCAACGTCGGAGTGGAGGGAGAAGTTATTCTGGGAGGCATTACTGCTGCCTATATCGGAATTAATTGGGGCTTCCTTTCTGTTCCCCTTCTATATCTTGCCTGCTTTACGGGGGCGATTGTGGTAGCCATGCTTTGGGGCCTGATTCCTGCTATTTTAAAAGCATACTTTAACGTATCGGAGGTCTGTGTCACTATTCTTATGAATACAGTAGCACTTTATATCGGCTCTTATCTGGTGAGTGGTCCGATGAGTGCAGGAGTTGCGACACCGCAGTCTAAGCCTGTGCTTGTGACCATTCCGAAAATCATGAAGCCATCTTCTGCAAATATGGGCGTATTGATTGCAATAGCAGTTGTGGCGGCTGTAATTTGGATGACCTATAAGACGAAGTGGGGCTATAAAATCAGAACCGTTGGAACCAATCCTGCTCATGCAGATTATGTCGGTATCAACTCCAAGAAGGTCTTTTGTCGGCGCTATGCTTCTTTCCGCTGCTCTTGGCGGGACGGCAGGATGCATAGAGGTTTTGGGGGTGCACGGATATTATCTGGACGGCTTTGCAAGAGATCTCGGTACCAACGGAATGCTTGCGGCACTGATTGTAAAGTCCAACATGCTGTTTACTCCCTTCCTTGCCTTTTTCCTTGCAGTGCTGAAAGCCGGTGCAATGGCGATGCAACAGGCTACAAGTGTACCAAAATCGATTGTGGATACCATTTCAGCGGTATTTATCATTATTGCAACCATGGACTTTGTCATTGAACTGGGAAAACGTAGGAAAATGGAAAAAGAAATGAACGCTACTGTAGCTGTAGAGAAAAAAGAAAAAGGAGGGGAAAAATAATGTCAGACAATTTAGGAAAAATCTTTAACTTATCCCTGATATATGCAACCTTCCGCGCCTCGACTCCCATTATTTATGCGGCATTGTGTGCTGCAATCACACAACAGGCAAATATTTTAAATATTGGAACAGAAGGGATTATGCTTGTTGGTGCATTCACAGCCGTAGCAATCAGCTACTTTACGGGAAGTTGGATTTTGGGAGTTCTTGCTGCAATGCTTGGCGGTGCTGTGATTGCTATGATTATGGCGGTAAGCCACATTAAGTACAACTCGGAAATCTGTGCTATCGGTATGGGAATCAATCTTTTGGCAATCGCGTTAACGAAATTTATGTTGCAGGTATTTTTTCATACCAGCGGCAGCTTTTCCAATCCTGCTATTGTTGCCATTCCAAAATTGCACTTTTCTTTTTTGGAAAATGTACCGTTTTTAAATACGCTCTTAAATGACTGGCGCTTTACAGAGTGGTTTGTCATTGTTTTCATTCTCCTCCTACAGTTTATCTTCTATAAGACGGTATGGGGATTAAGGCTTCGTGCTGTAGGACAGTTCCCTATGGCAGCACAGACTGCAGGAATTCAGGCAAATGCAGTGAAATATCAGGCGATGCTGATTTCGGGGCTGATCGGAGGTCTTGCAGGGGCGCATTTATCTTTGGGATACAGTACTCAATTTGTAGAGAATATGACCAACAGCAGAGGTTTTATGGGCGTTGCGGCAATGTATTTCGGCGGTGCTAATCCGGTGCTTACGGCAATGGGATGTCTTTTATTTGGATTTTCCGATTCGGTTGGAGCCAGACTGCAGGCCTATGGAATTCCGGCGCAGTTTATTCTGATGATGCCGTATATTGTAACCATTGCCGTACTTGCTATTTCCATGGCAATCAAGATGCAGGCGGCAAGAAAAAAGGAATCTTCCCTGCTTACCCATTCTGTAGCTTAGAGTATCCTGCAATACAGACTGCGGTATAAAGGTCCATGTAAAAAATGCTATAAAGACAATTGCGTAAGGAATCTTAGTCACTATATAGATTCCCCTTGTATAGAGTGGATTTTATAAATTCAGTATGGATAAAAAAGGAGAAAAGATGAGTAAAAGAAAAATCATTTTAGATTGCGATCCGGGGCATGATGACGCAGTGGCCATATTGCTGGCTGCCAAGAATCCGAACTTGGACTTACTTGGTATTACCGTTGTGGCGGGAAATCAGACTTTGAAAATACACAGAGAAATGCATTACGTGTTGTACAGCATTTAGGTCTGGATATTCCGTCTATGCCGGATGTGGACAGCCGATGGTTCGAGATAAGGTTATTGCCGGGGATATTCATGGAGAAACAGGACTGGATGGTCCGGTGTTTGAGCCGTTGACAAGGAAAATTGAGGCGGAACATGCGGTGAATTATCTTGTAAAAACACTGATGAACTCGGATGAAAAAATAACTATGGTGACTACGGGACCGATGACAAACTTGGGAATGGCCATTCGCATGGAACCGAAGATTTTTGGATAAAAATTCAGGAAATCGTATTTATGGGAGGCTCTTACGCAAACGGAAATGTGACTCCTGCGGCGGAATTCAATATTCTTGCGGATGCGGAAGCGGCACATGTATGTATCTCTTCCGGGCTTCCAATCACAATGGTAGGGCTGGATGTTACAAGAAAGGCACTCTGTTATCCCCAAATTGTTGAGAGAATGCGAAAAATAGGAAACAAGGCATCGGTTCTTTTTGCTGACTTGATGGCTTTCTTCTGTAAGACCCAGAAAGAGGTATACGGATGGGAGGGCGGTCCTCTTCATGACCCGATAACCATTGCGTATCTGATTGACCCGACAGTTATTACAACAAAGCCGATGAATGTGACGGTGGATACTTCCAGCTCCCAGTCTTATGGCCGTACGAATTGCGACTATTTCGGCTATATGAAGAAGAAAGAAAATGTAAATGTAGGAATAGATATAGACGTAGAAAAGTTCTGGGACCTTGTTGAAGTGGGCTTAAAACTCTACGATTAAATTTTTCCGGAGGATGACAGTGGAGCTTTTTAAAAAGAAGTTTTTAGAAAAAAACAAAGAAAAAAATATCTGGAACGATTATCTGAATTGGTTGCCATAGATACGCATGACTTGGGGCATGGAATCAAAGGCGGTTTGGAGAAAAAAAGGACAGGATTATATAGCAGAGCTCTTTTCGGAGTATGGGGGCAGAGGTGACTTTGGACCCCATGAAGGAAGAAGATATAGAAAAAGTGCTTTTACTCTCTATCAGGAGGGAAACCTCGGGCACAATCAGACAGATCGCTATAATGTTTATGCGACGTTTCAAGGAGAAAAGAGTGGCAGAAGCTTGATGTTCAACGGTCATATGGATGTAATGCCTGCAGAAGAGGTGGAGGAGTGGACCAGTCCTCCATTTAGCCCTTCGATACGAGACGGGAAGATTTTTGGAAGAGGAACAGCGGATATGAAAGGCGGCCTAATGGCTGCTACGATGGCGGTTCAGCTTCTAAAGGATGCAGGGGTTCCTTTTTCCGGAACAGTGAAGATCAGCTCTGTTTGTGACGAAGAGGGTGGCGGAAATGGCTCTATGCAGGCCATCATGAGCGGAGAAAGAGCGGATGGTGTTGTGGTCTGTGAAGGCACCAGCGATGAGTTGATTTTGGCACATATGGGCTTTGTCTTTTTTAGAGTCAAATTTACAGGAAAATCCTGCCATTCAGGAGCAAAAAAAGAAGGTGTAAGCGCTATTGATAAGGCAATCAAAGTAATACAGGCTCTCAATGAAAAGGAGCATGAATGGTTGCTTCATTACAAGCATCCACTGTTACCTGCACCGAATCTGAACGTAGGTGTGATTCATGGCGGAACTGCAGGCTCAACTGTTGCGGATGAATGTATGTTTGAAGTCTGTGTACATTATCTTCCGAATCAAATGAGTCATAATCAGGTGGTAAAGGAATTTAAAGAAGTTGTAGAAAGAGTTTCAAAATCCGATGCGTGGTTGGAAGAGCATCTGCCGGAAATTAGCATTTATCAATCAGGTGGTGGATTTGAAATGGATGAAAATGCACTCTTTGTAGACAGTTTAAACGGGCATACAGTGAAGCTAGAGGGAAAAATGTAAAGGTAGTCGGTTCTCCTGCAGGCTGTGATTCCCGTTTATGGCGGAACATCGCAGACTGCCCAACCATCCAGTTTGGACCGGGAAATTTGGCACAGTGCCATGGCATTGACGAATGGCTGGATTTGGAAGCGTATTATCAATCCATTTTGATTTACGCAGAACTGATACTGGATTTTTGCAAGGCGGAATAAGCCATATTTAAAACGAAATTCATATTTTATAAGATGAATTGCATGATTATCGTATAGGAAAGGCTTTTCATAAGACGGATCGAATCCGGAGTGAAAAGTAAGTGTAACAATACAAATGAAACAAATAAGAAAAGGAGAGAAAAATGGCAAAGAGAGTTTTATTGGCGGGTGAATCTTGGATGAGCTATACAACCCATGTAAAGGGTTTTGATACTTTCTATACTTCAGTTTATGAGACGGGAGAGAAGTATATTAAAAAAAGCATTTGAAGAAGGCGGATATGAGTTTACCTTCCTGCCGAATCACTTAGCTATGGAGGAGTTTCCCTTCAGTCTTGAGGAATTAAAGAAATATGATTTGATCATTCTTTCCGATATTGGAGCGAATACCCTTCTGTTACCAGGCGCAACCTTTACTCGTAGTGAGTTGATGCCGAACCGTTGCAATCTGCTCCGTGACTACGTATTGGATGGCGGTGCACTTTTGATGGTAGGAGGATATCTGACCTTCTCCGGTGTGGATGCTAAGGGGAAATGGCAGGATACCGCGGTACAGGAGGTTTTACCCGTTCAGGTTCTTGCAACAGATGATAGAATGGAACATTGCGAAGGTGTTCGTCCTGTTTTTGTGAAGGACCATGTAGTTTTCGAAGGAATAGAAAAAACTTGGCCAAGAGTTTTGGGATACAACAAGACCATTTTAAAGCCGGAAGCGGAGCTTCTTGCAAGTGTTTGTGGTGATCCTTTCATTGCTCTTGGAGAGTACGGCAAGGGGAGATCGGCTGTATTTACAACGGACTGTGCACCGCACTGGGCACCGCCCGAGTTCTGTGAATGGAAAGATTACAATCGTCTGTTCCAGAATCTTGCGCGTTGGCTGATTAAAGAATAAAGGAACTGAAATAGGGGCTCATATCGTGATAATCCATTTTGGAGACAGCTAAATTTAAAGACTATCCGAAATGAGCTCCTTGCTTATCATTGACGGGAGAAGCTATGAAGGTTTTAAATTTTGGTTCTTTGAATATTGATTATGTATACAGTCTGGATCATTTCGTTCAAAAAGGAGAGACTATATCCTCTGAGGCTTTACATATTTTTCCGGGAGGAAAAGGCTTAAATCAGTCCGTTGCTTTAGGGAGAGCGGGAGTTACCGTCTCCCATGCCGGAGCGGTCGGGAAAGATGGAGACTTTCTTTTAGAGCTACTTAAAGAATCCTGTGTCAATATAAAATATATTCAAGTTTTAGAAGGGGTACAAACCGGCACTGCGATTATTCAAAATGATAAGAGTGGAGACAATTGTATCATTCTTTATAGCGGTGCAAACCATCAGATTACAAAAGAGCAGATTGCAAATACGATTTCGGATTTTGAAAAAGGAGATTTCCTTGTTCTACAAAATGAAATAAACGGTATGGAAAGTATCATGCGGGTTGCAGAGGAGAAGGGATTAAAGATAGTTCTGAATCCTTCACCGATGAATGAGAAGATTTTTGGAATTGCCCTTGCAGTACGTTGATTATTTTGTTTTAAATGAAGTAGAAGCCGCACAGATTCTTGGTTTGGATAATATAAGTGAAAAAGGATGGAGAAATTTGTTCGAGAACTCCATGATGCTTATCCGCGTGCCAAGATAGTTCTGACTCTTGGAGCGGAGGGCTCGATTTACTTTGACGGAGAAAAGCTGTATAGGCAAAGAGCCTATAAGACGGAGGTTGTAGATACTACAGCTGCGGGAGATACCTTTTCCGGTTTCTTTATCGCCGCATCTTACGCGGAGATACTGTGGAGCAGGCAATGGATACGGCGGCAAGAGCGGCAGGGATAGCGATATCCAGACCCGGAGCGGCACCTTCCATTCCCAAAATAGAGGAAGTTTTTAGAGTTTTTCATTTAAGTAGAGGGAGCAAAAGCGCTCCCTCTTTTTACAAATTGAGATAATTATGAAAGTTGTGTTCAAAAAAAGAATAGTTTGGGTATCCAATGTTTTTATTTTTCTGTTATCATCTGTACTTCATTGATCAGAAGAATGTAAATCTATTAAACAAATATTTTTTTCATTTTTGTTTAATAGATTTACAGCTGGGGGGATTTTTTAAACCGGATTTCACACGCTCTACACATGATACTCGTTAAGTATAAAATACGAAAGCGAAAATCGTGTTTTTTTGCCTTAAAAAACTGTCAGTTATATCGAACAAAAACCTTCTTTTTCCTTCATATATAAAGTATAATGTTCATATTGACTACATGGAAGATGCTTATATCTTGAAAAAACAAGAGGAGGATGCCCGGATGATTCAACGAGAAAGATACATAGATAAGATAAAGCCGTTTATCGGAAAGGATATTATCAAAGTTCTGACCGGGATTCGCCGATCGGGGAAATCAGTCATGCTCCAACTGATTCAAGAAGAAATTCGAAGTCAAGGCATCGCTGATACGCAGTTTATCAGCTTCAATTTTTGAGTCTTTGGAAAATGCTGATTTCTGTACGGCAGATTCTTTGTACCAAGAACTGAAAAAAAGGATTTCATCTGTTCAAGGAAAGGTTTATTTGTTTTTTGATGAAATTCAAGAAGTGGAGCAGTGGGAAAAATGTATTAATTCTGTCCGCGTTGATTTTGATTGTGATATCTATATCACAGGTTCCAATGCAAAGCTTCTTTCCGGAGAGCTGGCAACATATCTTGGCGGACGCTATGTAGAGTTTGTGGTTTTCCCATTTTCCTTCGAAGAATATCTGGAATCTATAAAACAGGAAAAGGAAGAGGTTTCCGTTACAGAAGAATTCAAGAATTATCTGGAAATGGGAGGGATGCCTTTCCTAATGAATCTCCGCTATGATAAAGATGCTTCTATGCAATATCTTAGAGATATATATAATTCCGTGCTCTTAAAGGATGTGGTTCAGCGTAACAACATTCGAGATGTAGAACTATTGGAGAGAATGATTTTATATCTTTTAGACAATGTGGGACATAGCTTCAGTGCAAGAAGCATATCCAATTATTTAAAGCAGGAAAATCGGAAAGTTTCTGCAGAAACCATTTTAAATTATAGCAAGGCATGCTGTGATGCCTATCTTTTTATACAACTTAGGAGGGAAGATCTTCAGGGGAAGAAAATTCTTAGTGTAGATGAAAAGTATTATTCGGTAGATCACGGACTTCGGGAATCCATTCTGGGGACGAATGCAAGAAATATTGATCAGATTCTTGAAAATATTGTCTGCATGGAATTGCTGAGACGAGGCTATACAGTGACAATTGGAAAAAACGGGGAGAAAGAAATTGATTTTATAGCCCAAAAAAATAAAGACAAGCTGTACATTCAAGTGGCTTATCTCCTTGTCGGATCCGGTACTATAGAGCGAGAATTTGGCATCTATGACTCGATTCGGGATCATTACCCTAAGTACGTCCTTTCTTTGGATGAATTTGATATGAGCCGTGACGGTATAAAACATCTAAATATACGGGATTTTCTCCTTAGTAAAGAGTTTTGACAGCTTTAGGAAAGAAAAGGAACTTTAGTCTATTAAACAAAAACAAATATTTTTCATTTTTGTTTAATAGACCAAAAGTGAATATTTCCCCTTTTTCAAACCCCCCTTTTTATGGCATAATGGCTTGGCATGGTTAAATTATGGTCGTTGTATCAGAGTATTAAGAGAAAGGGAGATTTATGAAAAAACCTGTAATCGGTATTTCCACAAGTGTGCTTGTGGATCAGGAGAGCGGCTTCCCCGGATATGAGAGAATTTATGTCAATAAGGACTATGTTTCGTCAGTGATTTCCGCAGGAGCAGTTCCTCTCATGATTCCGATGGATGATACGGAAGATAACTTGAGGCAGACTTTAGAGCTTGTAGACGGGGTGATTTTTTCCGGCGGACATGATATTGCGCCGATTCGCTATCAGGAAGAGCCACATCAGAAATTGCAGGAGATTTGTCCGGAGAGGGATGAGTTTGACTTTTTGCTCTACCGGCTTGCTAAGGAGAAGAAACTTCCGATTTTGGGAATTTGCCGCGGTTTTCAGCTTATGAATGTTTCCGAGGGAGGAAAGCTTTATCAGGATCTTTCTCTAAAAGACACGGAAAGTTTTAAGCATTCTCAGGGGCATGGTCCGAGTATTCCGACTCATACGGCAAAAGTGGAGGCAGGTAGTAAGTTCCACGATATTCTCGGGAAAGAGGAGATTCGCGTAAACAGCTTCCATCATCAGGCGGTAAAGTCCGTTTCGGAAAATGTAGTGATATCGGGAAGAGCTTTGGATGGTGTGGTAGAGGCGATTGAATTAAAGGATTATCCTTTTGGAGTAGGCGTTCAATTCCACCCGGAGATGCTGCAGGAGAAGGAAGAGGATATGAAGAAGATTTTCGTGGCACTGGTTTCTGCTGCAAGGGAGTATCAGGGGAAAAAGTAATCTTGCTTGAAAGAGACTTTCGGGTAGCATATCCGATCATATAAAGTTTTTTAGGGAAAAGATAGTCCGAAGTACAGACTAATCAGAAGGATTTGCGCTTCGGTCACTTAAGTAGAGGGAAGAAGAATTAAGTTCAAAAATTCATAAACAGATGCTTAAAGCAATAGAACTTGCATAATAAGTCCATGTCCTAAGAATAGAGGTGCTTTAAGTATTCTCCTGTTTCCGGTTGTAGAGAAGCTCTTCCTTCATACTGCGGTACTGGAGTGGACTCATACCTATTTTCTTTCGGAAAATCTTGGAGAAACTTAGCGGATCATGGTAGCCGACCTGAAAAGCGACTTCCGCTACGGAACGCTTTGTCCTCCGAAGCATCGATTTGGCATTTTGCATACGGACATAAAGTAGATATTCTTTGGGAGAATACCCCGTATCCATCTTAAAGCTGTTAAAAAGATGGGCACGGTGTACTCCCATTTTTTCTGCAAGAAACTGAATGCTGAGATCCTCACCGTAGTGCTCGTCGATGTATTCACGCACATCATGACTCAGACTTCGTAATTTCTTTGTTTGCTTTAGACCCTTTACCTCATCACTTTCTTTTATCTCGGATAAGATTGGCAAAGAAAAAGATGAAGATAAGCTACACGCGAGATCTGATGCTCTAAGCTGAATTCTTTTTTTATCTAAAAATCTTATTAATGTATTGGAGAAGATCTTGCACATTGTGCACGATGCGAACGGGCTTTTGCGGGACTAAAAGCCGGCATCGGACAAGAAGGAATCTGCATCGATTCCTCTACATGCCAGCCAGAAGTAAGACCAAGGATCCTTTAGATCGGCTTCATACCAAGCAAGGGTATGAGGGTAGAGAAGAAATGCATTTCGGCAGAAAGTTGGTAGAGTTCACCGTTCACACAAAGTGTTCCCGATCCGGAATAGACAATATGAATTAGGTACACATCCCTTTTGTTCGGGCCATACTTATGCCCGGGATGGCAACGTTCTTTTCCGCAATACATAAGCTGCAAGTCTGAAGCCTTGCATTCTGCATCCTGAAAATTAATATATTGTTTTTCACCCTCTAAGAAGGGAACATCTCCGGAGAGAGAATTTTCTCTTGTTTTTCTCATTTTCTTTAGACTGCTCCATGATGTGTTTCGACATTGTGCATATTGCTTTTAAAATACGAGTGGAACCGCTATTTCGGCACCACTCGTTGAATCCGTTCTTCTATCTTCGATAGAAAGTAAATAAAGCTTCTTGTTTACTTATATGGCTTTAATCAGGAAAAGTAAAGATGCAAAATCGCCGCCCTTCCTGCTTAAATCTTCTCTGGCGATGGGGATACCGATTTCCATAAGCTCTGCACCGTAGGCTTCATAAGAAAGTTGCTTATCCTTTAGGTTGTAACCGGCATGGAGTACGGTATTTTCTTTTCTTTCTAAGGAGGGACTTAAATCGGCTGTAATGCGGTAAAGCGTATTTTCTCTTAGCCCCTTTAGCTTAAAGCGAATCCAGGAGGCATTTACAAAATTCAGCTTTTGGAAATACATGGCAATGGCTTCCGTCTTGTTCGGAGATACAACGGAGAATCCGCATTCGTTTCCTTCAAAAGGAGAAAGCAGTCTATAAAAATCTCCCTCAATCTGCAGGAGCTTTCTGTGCTCCTTCATAAAGGCAATTTCTCTTTACCTCTTCGATTTCTGAGGAGGAGAGGAGGTTTAAGTCGAGTTCATAGCCAAAGGTTCCGAAATAAGCCATATTGGCACGTGTTTCCAGCGGAGTATTCCGGTAAAGCTGTTGATTGGGTACAGCGGATACATGTGCTCCGATGCTTACAATGGGATAAGCGATGGAGCTGCCATACTGAATTTTAGCTCTTTCTGCCGCGTCACTGTCGTCAGAACACCAGGCTTGCGGAGCGTAATAGAGTAAGGCGGCATCAAAGCGTGCACCGCCACTCGCGCAGGATTCAAAGAGGATATCCGGAAATTCCGTAGTCAAGCGATGGTATAGATCGTATACACCAAGGATATAACGATGCATCATTTCTCCCTGTCTTTCCGGCAGAAGAGTAGCAGAGTAAGGCTCCGACATATAACGGTTCATATCCCACTTGATATAGGAAATTTTTGATTCGCGCAGAATTTTAGCCACTTTTTCATAGATATAGTCCACGACTTCTGTTCTGGAATAGTCCAGAACATGCTGGTGTCTTGCGTGAGAGGGGAAACGCCCCGGTGCATTGATTATCCAGTCGGGATGCGCACGGTATAAATCGGAATCCATATTGATCATTTCCAACTCAAACCAAAGACCGAAATCTAAGCCCATGGCCACAACTTTTTCCGATAATCCCTTTATTCCGCCCGGAAGCTTTTCTAGGTTAGCATCCCAATCGCCAAGTCCTCTATAATCATCATTTCTCTTTCCAAACCATCCGTCATCCAGAACGAAGAGTTCGGCTCCAACTTTTTAGCTTTTTTTAGCAATCTGCAGAATTTTTTTCTTCGTTAAAAATCAAAGAAGGTAGCTTCCCAGTTGTTCAGGAGAATGGGACGTTCTCGGTTTTTTTCCATTTGCTGCTCATTAAGCGATTCTTCATAAAACGATGATATGCTTGACTGAGCCCGTTTAAGCCCTTGTCGCTGAATGCCAGAATGACTTCCGGCTTTGGAAAAGATTCTCCTTCACATAGGCAGTAGGAGAAATGCTCTGATTCACACCGAGCATAACCCTGCTCATCTCAAAGGTGGAAACTTCTACCTGAGAGAGGAAATTACCGCTGTAAAACCAGATTGAATCCATATACTTTTTCCCTGATCTTCATCCGCTCCCTTTCTTAAAAAGTGCAATGAAAGGATTATGCTCTGCCCCGGAGCAGGTACCGTTCAAACTTTGTATGCTTTTGGATTCCCATTTCCAGCTTTCTTTTCTTAAGATAGCGTTCTCTTCCCCAAGCACCGGAAAGATGCAAAAGAGAGAAATCCTTATCCATGAACTCTACACTCATGCTCATGGCTCTTTCCAGAAAAATCTTCTCCTTTCCCTTCTGCGTAAAACGAACGTTTCGGCAGAGAATGGGGTAATCTCGATACAGGGTATACTCCAAAACCATTTCGGTTTGGGAGAGCGAGTCAAATAAGCGAATATCCAGAGTGATAGCCTCTTCTTCTTTTTCCACATAAGACATGGGGAGTGGGAGGTAAGAGGGCTTCCCGTTTTTTATTTCGTGGCACTGATACTTAAAAATCGGATACGCGAGATCCATTTTCCTGCAAAATGCTAAAGGTCGGACTACGATAATCTCCTGTGCCGTAAGAAGGGTATTCCTGCGCACTGTAATGCATGGAAAGAAGCCCGGCTCGGGAATGCATACGCTCATCTGTGAACGTCTGGCTTCTTCGTGTAAATAGGAAAATCCCTCTCTGTCAGGGATTCTCTTTCCATAATACAGATGCTCCAACTGCTCATTTTCCATAATCCGCATAATATAGGATATTTCTTCGTTATAGAGGTGAAAAACACGTTCTTCTTTATGAAATACAATTGCAAAATTCATTGTGTGCTCCTTTTATAAAATGCCTATGTATTCTCTTGTCGGAATGGATAGGAAGTCTAATAATAGCTTTACTACAGTTTTCCTCCACTGGTTGCAATTCCTTCGATAAATTGCTTTTGGAAGAAGACATATAAAATAATCATAGGAAGGCAGGCAATCAATGAGGCGGCCATGAGCTCCGGGAATTTTGTCACATACTGTCCCTGCATCTTGGCCAAGGCAGAGGAGAGGACCAGCATATCCTTATCCGTGTTGACAATTAACGGCCACATCAGATCTTTTATAAGCAAAAAGTGCGGTAAAGATACCAAGAGCCACCATGCTGGAAACGCATAAGGGCATCATGACAAAAAGGAAGCATTGTCCCTATATTGCAACCGTCCAGTCTTGCGGCTTCCTCCAAGTCGGTCGGCAGAGTCATAAAGCCCTGACGTAGAAGGAAGGTTCCGAAGGCGGTAACCATGCCGGGAAAGACCAGAGCAAAAATAGTATTTAACATTCCCAGTTTGGAAACCATCAGATATTGCGGGATCAAAAAAACCTGATTCGGCACCATCATTTGAAAAAGAACCAGAGAAAATGCCAAATCTCTTCCGGGAAAATGCAATCTTGCAAAGGCATAGCCGGCAAGTGTTGCAGTTACTATTGCACAAATTACCCTAAAGAGAATCAAGAGGAGTGTATTTCTGTACAATAGAAAAAAATTCATATTGCGGAAAACGGTTTTGAAGGCATCTGTTCTCCATTGCTTTGGGAAAATGATAAAAGGGTTTACGGAGGTAGCTTCCGTGGCTGTTTTAAAGGAAGTCAAAATCATCCAGAAGAAGGGAACAAGCATCGTGATGGAGACGAGTATCAAAGCCGAATGGACGATGATTTTTGAGATTTTTCTTTTTCTTTCTAAACTTTCCATCTTCCCTCCTAATTATAAATGACCCATTTTTTCTGCGCGATCATCTGTAATACTGTGACCAGCAGAGTCAGGAGCATGAGGACGACAACAATAGTAGAGCCGTATCCGATATTTTTATTAATAAAAGAATATTTGTAAAAAAGATAAACCAAAGACTGGGTTTTACCAAGAGCCGGGTTGGTTTTATCCATAATCATGTAAATCAAATCAAAGACCTGTAAGGAGGCTATGACGCGCGTAACCAGTACAAAGAAAATAGTTGGAGAAAGAAGCGGTAAAGTGATATGGAAAAAGGAGGTCACGGCAGTAGCGCCGTCAATCTCCGCCGCTTCATAGTAGTCTCCCGGTATTTCTTGTAAACCGGCTAAGAAAAGAACCATGTTGTATCCCAGGATAGACCAGATTCCGATGATGGCAATACTGTAAAGAGAGAACTTGGGATTGCTGATCCAGCTGGTTCTTAGGTGTAATATATGGTTGATTAAGCCGAAGTCCGAATTATACAGCCATCTCCAAACCATGGCGATCGCAGCGGGAGCGGCAACCATAGGAAGGAAAATGATTGTTCTGTATAAGGATCTTCCTGCTATATTTAATAAGACAGCTAGGAGCAGAGAAATAACAATGGAAAACGGCACCTCCACCAAAGCATAGCGAACCGTATTCCATAGTGCCTGCCATATCTCGGCATCGGAAAAGACATTTTGATAGTTTTTAAAGCCTACAAAAATATTTCCTTTTCCGAAATCTCCTGCTTTATAAAAGCTTTGGATAATCGTGTTGATGATGGGAATAATATTTAAAATGACTAAGCCGAGTACGGTTGGAAGGATAAAAAGCCATCCCCAAAGGAACTCATTTTTTTCTCTGCTTGTAAAGGAAAAAGATTCCCTTTTATGATCAGCCATGACTACTCCTTTAAAGAGAGCTGTGAAACACAGTCTTTTCGAAACTTGTATTCACAGCTCTCTCAAAAATGACCTATTACTTGTGCTCTTCAGCGAGTTTCTCATTCATCTGCGCTGCCATCTGCTTGCAAGCTTCTTCCATGGTCAGCTCTCCGGTATACACTTTGGTTACCAGCTGTGTGTTGACGTCTTCCCATGCAATGGTGCTTCTGGAATACGGAAGAATCTCCATATCGTCCATCATGTTGAGATATGCCTGTAAATTAAAGGGAGCGCTCTTTGCCCACTCGTCGGATGTGCCTTTGTAAGCGGACATGGTAACACCAAGACTTGCCTGCTTTCTCTGTGCCTTTTCGGAGCCGAGATATTCAATCAGCTTCCATGCTTCCTCGGGGTGCTCGGTATTCTTTTGCAGCAGCCCAACCTAAGCCGTTGTAGATGGAAACTCTTCTTCCGTAACCTTGTCCTTTTGGAAGTTCTACACAGTCTGCATTGGCTAAACTGAATTCATTGTTCTTGTGTGCGGCAATCATCCAAGATCCCTGGAAGCACATTGCGGACTTGCCGGACTGGAAAAGTACATCCTCCGAGTTCTCAGCCATAGTCTCTGCAGAAGGAATCAAACCTTCTTTAATCCAAGTTTCTACATATTTCATCGCTTCGATGCTCTTTGGATCATCGTATCCGGACTTGGTCTTGTCAGCATTTAAGATATAGCCGCCTCTGTCTAATATTATATTGTAGTATCCGGCTTGGTCATTGTCCGGCTTAAGCAAAGACCGTACTGTGATCCGTCCTCTTTCTTCAGCTTACGAGCGGCATCGGTTAAATCATCCCAAGTCCAGTCTGCGGTAGGATAGTCCAGTCCTGCTTCATCAAACATCTTCTTGTTATACCAAAGCGCTATGGTGTCGATATCCTTCGGTACAGCATAATTCTTACCTTCATAGCTATAAAGTCCCCAGATATCCTCAGGATAGTTCTCGGTCTGAATGACTTCGGAATTTTTGATTTGATCGGTCAAATCAAGAAGCATATCATTACTCATATAACGCTCGGATTCATTGGAGTGCATCCAGAATACATCCGGCAGCTGTCCACCCTGTGCAGCGGCTTCCATTGCGGTCCAATAATCTGCCCAACGAACAACGGAAATTTTTGTTTTGATACCGGTTTCCTTTGTGAAATCGTCCATGATTTCCTGGATGCCGGGTTCTTGGTTTGGATCCCAAATCTGCACGGAAAGAGTGGTTCCGGAGTCGGATGTCTGAGAATCCTCAGCAGCCATGGTGGTCTCCTCAGCCTGCTGGCTATCAGGCTTGCTGTCTGCCTGCTCAGCCTGCTTCCCGCATGCTGCGAGGGCCAAGATGGAAAGCCCAAGGGTTAACGCGTACTTTTTCATAAAATGCCTCCTTTTGTATCTTTTGTAAATTTTTGTACAAGAAAAAGAATGGATAAAGGTCCACTCTGTATCTTCGCTTTTGCTACATGAGAAAATTGCTTTTCGTAAAGCTACTCATGTTGACTGAAATTCGTATTCTGTCGTGCTAAAATCAACCCTCTTATCCACTCTTTTTATGTTTGAAATTTTCTATACCACTACGAGGAATTTTTTAAAACCCCATCCCTTATGTTTTGTATTATAACTGAGGAATAGACATTTGGCATGGCAAAATGTTGCCAAAACCATGAAAAATGTTATGGATTTTTATTCTTGTTTTTTATCCCTGATTTTTATCCCGTATTTTAAAATCTTTTCGCTGTATCAATATTTTTGAAATGTAATACTTTGAATTTGAATAGGATTCGATACGGGAGCATCCTCCTCATTGGTCTCCTGAGCAGCAATCTTTTGTACAACATCCATTCCTTCATAGACTTGCCCGAGTACAGTATAGCGCCCGTCTAACTCGGGAATTCCGCCCACTTCCTTGTACTTCGCCTTTACATTTTCCGGAAAAGAGATGATAGGAAGAGAAGCTTCATTTCGAACCTTGCTGCATTCTACAATGTAAAATTGATTTCCATTGGTATGAGGTCCATTATTACCGAGGCAGAGAGCTCCGTTAAAGTTATGGAGTTCTATATTGACTTCATCTTGGAAAAATCCGTTGTAGCTGGACTTTGCCTCATCTCCGGATCCGTCTAAAGCACCGCCTTGAATCACGAAATCCTTGATGACTCTCGCAAAGGGAGTTCCGTTATAGAAGCCCTGTTTAGAGAGCGTAATCCAGTTTTGTACGGCAATGGGGGCTTTCTCCGGGAAGAGACGCAGTTTAATCACACCGGCATCGGTGGTCATGATACAAACCTCTTCGCCACGTCTTGGCTTTTCCAACTGATATAGGCTTACATCGGATACGTCGATTCCTTTATCCTGCCAGAGAATCCCGATGATTTTCCATTTTTGAGCCTGCGCATCGCCAAGCTGTGCCATTTTCATAAGAACGGTATGCTCCGTTACTTTGTTTGTTCTTTCCGTAACCTGAAACTTTAATTCCATAATACCGCGCAAATCATTGTACTCATCCGTTCCGCTTACACGATGAAGTACCGGCATCTTGCTGTAGATATAGCGAATATCTTTTTCCTTCGAATCTCCTAAAGAAATTTCGAATTATTTCCTTTTTCTTCTTCCGGGATATCCGGAACAATAAAGTCTTCGATTCCTTTCTGCTCTTTTGACGGCTTTGATGAATTCTTCTTCACGAGCCTGCAAAAGAGTTTCATCCCACCGACGGGATAACATCTGCCAGGTCTGGACCTCTTCGTCGTAGTTTTTGGCAAAGGCGGTAAGGGCAGTGAGGGATAGGACTGTCAGTAAGGCACAGCCAAAGGAAAGGGCGCATTTTACGAATGATTTTTCTCATATAAACTCCTTTTCTGTCGCAAGAACTTGTACAATTTCACAAGACTTATCTTGTAAAATAGAGAATGTGTTTCATTAATAATAACAAAAATATTAAAAATATTAAAGAAAAAAGCGGAAAAACTTCTATGGGAGAATACGAAACTTCGATAGAGGAAACTATAGTATTTCTACAGAATTCAAGGTAAGATATAAAGTCGTATTAAAAAGGAACTGAACAGTAGAGGAAATAGAGAGTAAATGAAGGCAAAGAATTTAGAGATATTACGAGCAGAGGGTTTTCCTGTGCCTAAGTTTATAGTGCTTTCGGAGAACGAAGACTTGAATCTGACTTTTTCGGAAAAGGACTTCTTTGCCGTTCGTTCCAATTTTTCTTCCGAGGATAGCGAAGAATATTCCTTTGCAGGGCAGTTTTTGACGCTCTTAAATGTGCCAAAAGAAAGAATTAAAGATGCGGTGGAAGAAGTCTTTTCTTCTTATGCAGGATGCCCGGAATATAAAGAAAAACTATGTCGAGACAGGACCGGACAGGTTAAACAAAAAATGTGCGAAGACCGGGAAGAGGCAGATCAAAGCAGCCATGGGCAAGTCGAAACGGTTCTCATTCAGGAAATGCTTTTTCCGGAAAAATCCGGTGTTTTATTCACGAAAAATCCCAAGGGGATTCTCAGTGAAATGGTCGTCGTTCTTGGACAGGGCTTGGGGGATAAGGTCGTGGAGGATCAGGAAAATGTGATTACCTATCATTATTTTCCGGGAGAATGCCTGTACCGAGAGGGGAATGCGCAGGATGCCGAGCTTACAGAAGAAGAACTGAAAAACTTGTTCTCTCTGGGGGAAAGGATAGAGAAGCTGTTTCAAAAGCCCATGGATATAGAGTTTGCCATAGAAAAGGGCGAGATTTATATCCTACAGGCAAGGGAAATCACTACCTTGGATAAGAAGTCAGCTATTCGAATACTGGATAACAGCAATATTTCCGAAAGCTTTCCGGGGATTTGTCTTCCCCTTAGTGTGAGCTTTGCAAAGGAAATGTACAGCGGGATTTTTACTTCCCTTGGAAGACGCTTTTTAGGAAAGAAAGTTTCTTCTTATGAAAAAATATTCCAAAAGATGGTGGGAGAATTTTCCGGAAGAATGTATTACGAGATTTCTTCCTGGTATGATATTTTGCGTCTCCTTCCCTTTTCCCGGAAAATCATTCCTGTTTGGCAGGCTATGCTTGGAGTGTCCAACGAAGAAATTAGCTTTACGAAGGAAAAACCGGGCTTTTTCTTGAAATGTAGAATTGCTCTTTTATTTTGCTATTACTTTTTTACTTCTCAAAGAAAAATGAAGGAGTTGGACCATTTTTTTAAAGAGCGTTACACTATATATTTAAAAAGGGTAGAAGAAGAGGAAGAAGTAAAGGTCTTATATCAGCTTTTTCTTGAAATGAAGGAAGACCTCCTTAGGGAGTGGGACATTACTCTTGTTAATGATATGGTGTCCTTTATCAGCACGAAGCTGTATGGGAAGAAAACAGCATTTTCCTTAGAAACCATGAAGCCGGTACGGGCACTTTCCGCCTTAAAGAAAGTGGCAAGGGAACGAGGCATAGAAAGTGAAGACTATCTAAAGGAAAAAGAAAAAGTATATTTCCTTATACGGCGATAGGATAGAGGGGAGTTGAAGCTCGAAACAAGGACATACAGAACAAAATGAAGAGCTCTTGGATCGGTGGATTTTTGGAGTCGTTGCAAGCGGAGGAGGAAGAGCGGATTTCGGAGAAACAAAGCTTCCGGAGAAACAAAAAGCCTTCCGAAGAAAAAAAGTCTCTTCTTTACCGTCTTGCCGAATCCTCCTGCAACAACAGGGAAATATCCCGCCTTCATCGTACAAGATGCTTTTGGTCTTATGCGGCGCATTGTAGATAAGATTGGAGAGAAAACCATAGGCTTTTGATATTTACTATCTTAGTTTAGAGGAATTAAAGGAAATGCTCTTTTATCGGCAAGGATTTTTCCTTGAAGATTGCTAAGGAAAAGGAACTGAGAAAGGCCTATGAAAAAAACTTCCTGTTTTATCCCGCGTGAAGGTCCTCGGAGAGGTAGATAGAGATCCTTTGGCAGGGGCGTTTTTCTTCTGCGGCTTTTGGGGAATAATGAGGAACGCATTTTCTTTGGCAGGGGCGTATCCAAAGGCACTCTTAAAGGAGAGGTTTTAAAGATAAAAAGCCTTAAAGAAGTCTCGGTAACAGATGCCAAGGGGAAAATCCTTTTAAGCTATTCCACGGACCCGGGCTGGTTTCCGTATCTTGATATGGCAGCAGGACTTATTACGGAAAGAGGCTCCCTCTTATCCCATAGTGCGATTCTCGCAAGAGAACTGGAAAAGCCGGCAGTTGTGAATATCCCCAATATCATGGAAGAGCTGGAAAGCGGTGATATGGTGGAGATAGACGGGGATCTGGGAGTTTGCAGTTTGTTAAAAAGAAAAGGATAAGATATACAAAAGCAATAAGGAAGCTAAATCAATCAAGATGATGAACTATGAAATAAAAGAAGTTAGGGAGAAAAAGGAGCAGGAACAATTCTTAAAGATTCCGACTATGCTCTATGAGCCGTCCAAGCTGATGCAGGATGTAAAAATGGAAGAGGCGGTACTGCAAGGGACTCATCCCTTGCTAAAGGACAATCTCCGTTTTCTGCCCTATATTTGTACGGAATTCTCCGGCGGAAAAGAAAGCGTAGTAGGGAGGATTGCTTTAACGCTATATGATGACGAGGAATTCGGTTTTGTGGGCTTCTATGAAAGTATAGAGGATGAGGAAGTGGCAAGATTACTCTTAAAGACCTGTGAAATAGAGGCAAGAAAGGCAGGAAAAAAGGGACTGAAAGGTCCCATTGATCTTTCTTTTTTCGGAAGATACCGTTTCGCTCTAAAAGAAAATCCACCCTATACCGGAGAGCCAACGAACAAAGCCTATTACCCTTATCTTTTTGAAAAGGCAGGTTTTCAAATTCGAAACAGCTATGTTTCGAACTTCTATGATGCCATAGAGTCTTCCTATGAAAATGCAAAGGCGCGGAAGAGGCTCGACTATTTTCGGGAAAAGGGTTACCGCTTTATCCATCCCGATAAAAAGAATTTCGACCACTATTTAGCGGAAATTCATCCCCTTTTAATGGAGAGATACAAGGATTTTCAGGGCTTTCGTACAATTGACCGGGAAGGCTTCGTAAAGCTCTATAGCCCGCTAAAATATATTGTAGATGAAGAAATGGTTTTTTTGGCTTATGATAAGGACGAACTGAGGGGCTTTTTCCTCTGTCTTCCGGACTATGGGAATCTATTGCAAAAGCCCTTAAATCCTCTTCGCTTTCTAAAAATCCTTTTACGGAAAAGAAAGCCGGCTTGCTACATTCTTTTGTACCTTGCTGTAAAGAAAAATTCGGAGGGCTTGGGGCTTGCTTTTTCTCAAATGGCAACAGAAGTGCTGAAAAGAAAAAAAGCCAAATCCATTGCCGCACTGATTCAAAAGGGAAAGGCCAGCGAGGGATATTTTCAGGATCAATGCACGGCAAGAAGAGAGTATGTACTGTTAGAAAGGGAGTTTTCGTAAGGAAAGAATGAAGAATATTACATTTCGGCAAAGTGTGGTCTGTGCGGTAAAGGGTTTGTACTTTGCCTTGAAAACAGAGAAAAATTATAAATACTATATCTTTTTAAATCTGCTTTTTGTCCTGCTGGATTTCTTTTACTTGAAGGTTGATCTTGCGACCTGGTATGCCGTAATTTTGTGCTCTGCAGGGGTATATGGGATGGAGTGTGTAAATACGGCGGTCGAGCATCTTTCGGATTTTGCGACGAAGGAGGAACACCCGGAAATCAAGGTAACGAAGGATTTGGCGGCAGCAGGGGTACTGTGCTTTGGCATCGCCTTTTTCCTGATTCAGGGGCTTGCCATGGGAAAGTATTTTTGGGGATAACAGAGAACGAATAGAACGAATAGAACGAATAGAACGAATAGAACGAAGAAGGTTATTTCTAAAGGAGGATAGACTATATTGCAGTGGATAGTATCTTTATATATTACAATGTTTCCTGTAATTTTTGCCGGAGTCTTCAATATGGTCCTTTTGAAAAATCCCTTTTTGAAGCGCCTATGCCGTCCCATTGACGGCTCTAAAAACTGGATTGACGGAAAACGAATTTTTGGGGATAGCAAGAGTATACTGGGCTTTGTGCTTATGACTGTTCTTTCCGCTGTCATGGAAATGCTCTGGGGATTTCTTTTACAGGGCTTAGGAGCCTCGCATCTTAGCCTCTTGTATCTACAGTTTGAAAATGCGCCGACCTTCAATTTCCTAATCGGCTCAATTTTTGGCTTTTTATATATGCTCTTTGAACTTCCGAACAGCTTTATTAAAAGAAGACTCTCGGTTTCTGCCGCGGAGCAAAAAGATAAGAGGCGGGCACTGAAACTGTTCTTCTTTGTCCTAGATCAGATTGACTCTATGCTCGGAATCATGATCTTCCTGGGAATACTCCTGCATTTTAGCTTTTGGCAGACTGTTTTTGCGATTTTCATGGGAGGACTTACCCATGTTTTGGTCAATGGGCTTTTGATTCTTTTCAAGGTCAGAAAGTATCTGTAAAAGCATAATGGCAGATTATAAAGAATACAATTGCAAGGCAATCAAAAACAGTTTTACTAATACATGGAGGAAGATTTGATGAAAAAGTTATTTCTCGGGGTCTATCACCCCAGTGTGATTTTGACCTACCTTGGACTCTCCATCTCTTTATACGGTATTTTTTGGGGGAAAAGCTTGGCGCTTTCCTTGATTCTTCTGCTTCTTGCAGGGCTCTGTGATACCTTTGACGGCATGGTGGCCAATGCATTGAAAAGAAATGATTTGGAAAAGGCCTTTGGGGTACAAATCGATTCTTTGGCGGATATCATTTCTTTTGGCGTTTTTCCGATACGGATTTATCTTCAATACTTTGGGCAAGAAGGAATGTATTCCTTTGCGCTTTCCATTCTCTACCTTTTGGCGGTAGTCACAAGATTAGCCTATTTCAATGCCAGCGGAGGAGAAAAAAAGGATTATTTTATCGGACTTGCGGTAACCTATTCTTCCTTTTTTATTCCCTTCTATGGGCTTTTTAGTCTGTATTTTTCTATAGAAAAAAACATTCCCGCGGAGATTTTGTATCTTTTTGCAAAAGCTTTTTCTTTGTCTTTAACTTTCCTATGAAAAAGCCAAGCTTAAAAGCACGCCTCGGTCTTCTGCTCTTGGCTGTTCTCTTTGTAATACTTCTTGCAAGAAAGTTGTAGATGCAATACTGCCGGGAGAGAACAAATACAAATACGAGAGAACAAATACGGCAATAAGAAAAAAATACGGACAGGAGATAAGCAATATTGCCGGGAGAGAGCCAATTTATGAAAAAGGGAAATAAAAGTCGAATACAGAAGAAGTGGAAATCGCCGTCAATTATCGAGAGACAGACGGGGAGACTTATAGAGGAAGAAGAGTACGGAGAGGAAGCAATTCATTTTTTGTATCATCATTTTTTCGGAAGAGTTCTTTTGAAAATGATTTTTGCCCGTCCCTACTTTTCCTTTCTAAAAGGGCTTTATTACAACAATCCTATTTCCAAGAAAGACATTGCTCCCTTTGTGAAGAAGTATGGACTGTCTAAGGAACTTTTAAAGAAAAACTATAAAAGCTTTGGAGATTTCTTTTCCAGAAAAGAAGAGGTAGATCTCCGGGAAGCAGAGAAAGGGAATCGAAGAAGGATTGCTTCGGCTGACATTATAAACAATAGTGCAGGGGAGAACAGGGAAAAGAGAAAGAAATAAAGATAGGGATAAGCCCTTTTATGCCACCTCCTCCGGAAAGTTCTCGCGTATAAGATTGACGAAGAGGAAAGCTTGTTCTTCCTTACAATGTGCGAAGGGATAGCGCGGAGCAAACAGAGAATACTCGCTTTCTTCCGCTGGAAATCAAAGGTAATTCTTACTCCATCGAGAAAATCTTGAAAGCTCCCTGTCCGGATTTTTGTCAAAGGCGGAACACTCCTGGTCTTTCGCCTGAGTTTACCTGACTACCATCGCTACATTTTTTTCCGGCTAAAGGGAAAGCTTGTAAAGACTCAAGCAATCAAGGGAAGGCTGGACAGCGTGCGCAAGGATGCCGCTCATTTTTAAAGCATTTTCAGAAAATAAAAAGAGTAGTTAGCCTTATGGACCTTATCGGGATGGGGAAGATCCTCCATGTAGAAGTGGGGGGCTATGCTTGTGGGACACATTCATAATCATGTGAAAGTAGAATCTATTTTTGATGGGGGGGTTAATAAGAACCGGAAACGAAAGACAGAGTACCGCTTTCATGCAGGAGAGGAAAAGGGCTATTTTTCTCTGGGAGGCTCTACTATAGTAGAGATTCTCAACAATAAAATTGTGATTGACGATGACCTTTTGGAAAACACAAAGAAAGGTTTGGAAACAAAACTTAGCATTGGGGAAAGGATAGGCTATGGAAAGGCTTAAACGCTTAAATATTTACTTTAAAGAAATGTATCCCATTGTGCCGAGACTGGGACTGGGCGTGATGATTTTTCTGGAAATCTATTTTATTGTGCTCTTAAACCATGGAGTGGGAAAGGATGCGCTTCTTTCATTTCACTCGGTGGAGGGACAGTCGGCATTTTATAGTTTTTTTGTGCAGCATGATATTTTGGGCATGCTGATTTGTAGCTTTACGGTTTTTAGTTTCTTACTTTGGCTAAGAATTGCGGATGACTTTAAGGACTACGAGCTGGATAAACGACTTTTTGCCTTTCGACCTCTTCCCTCAGGAAGAGTCACGAAGACTGACTTACGGATATTTGCGACCATTCTCATTTCCTTTACCTTGCTCCTTAACTTCCTTTTTATGAAGAACTTTATCTTCTGCTTTATTCTTTATACCTATGGAAGTTTGATGGCGGTGTGGTTTTTCCAAAAACATAAGATTGCAAAGTCCCTGCCACTGGCTCTCGTTACTCATAACCCGGTACAGATTCTTTTAAACCTTTATGTGATTTCCTATACCATTATGAAGTACAAACTGCCCGTTTTTCGATATTACGAATTTCATGGCGGTGCTTACCCTGTACTTTCCGGCGCTTATTTGGGAGATTTCGAGAAAGATTCGGGCACCGGAGGAAGAGACGGAATATGTGACCTATTCCAAGCTTTTCGGCTATAAAAAATGTATCCGCTTTGTCTTTATTTTGACCTGGGTGGACATTTGCACGAACTTCATCCTGGTATGGAGACTGAGCAGACTGTCCGTTTTGCTCCTTTTCTTAAACGCTTTATGGTGTTCCTACTGCTTCTACGACTATGCAAAAAGTCCGGGGCGTTATCGCATTGTGTCCAAAGTGGAAAGATACACTTATATTCAGGAAAGCCTGATGATTTTAACGATAGTGGGATTTCTGATTTTCGGAAGAATGTAGAAATTTATTTATCAATACAATAAAAAGAATCTCCTTTTTTGAAGTGGGGGATTCTTTTTTTTCGAAGAAAAATAGTCCTATTCGTTATATAATAAGAATAATATTAAAAAGAACTTATTTATCTTTGCGTGAGTAAATCGATTGCAGAAGCTTTGAGAATGAATTGATGAGGTAGCGTTCATGGAAGAAGTAGCATTGAAAGAGTATTGCAGAGAAGTAGAGCCGGATGGAGAAACAAAAAGTTATGCCTGGAGCACGGCAATCGGACTGCAGGCCATGGAGGGACTGCAGATTTCAAAGTTCCTGATTGATACGGCAATTCAAAATATCGCGGGTGGTATATCCATCAAAGAAGCCCGTAAAACCATTGAGGATTATTACGGAGAAGATGCAGGGGGAGCAGTGGATAGGAAGGCGGAAGAAGCGGATAGGCTGGCTGCCGGGACCTTTGCTCTTTTAACAGAGGGAGCATTTTCCTTTTCCGTAAATACCTATATTTCCATACATCGGAAGCTTTTCGAGGGAATGGAGGATTCAGCCGGAAGTCTGCGAGATTTTAATATCAAAAGAAAAGAATGGGTGCTGGATGAAGAAAGTGTGCTATATGCCGGTGAAGCGGAACTGCAGGAAATGCTGGCATGCTTATTTATGGAGGAAAAAGACTTTTCTTATAAAGGGCTTTCCATGGAAGAAATCATTCGGCATCTTGCAGAGTTTATATCGGAACTTTGGCAGATTCATACCTTTTTCTAAAAGGAAGTACAAGAGTCTCAGCCATTTTTCTTTATCAAATATTTGGAATCACTCGGCTTTTCTATTCAGAATAATACTTTTTGCGGAGAATCCCGCCTACTTTTAGAAATGCACTTGTCCGTGCAAACTATACCAATCTGCAGAAAGGGATTTTTGGAACAACGGAATATCTTGAACTTTTTCTTCGGAACCTGCTCTTAAATGAACAGAATCTCTTAGATAATGAAAGCTTGCATATTAGCGTGGATATAAAGAAAGCAGAAGAGGAAAGGCTTACGAGAGAACGGGAAGCAAAGAAAGAGAAGGAAAGACTCGCGAAAGAGTTGGAGGCGAAGAAGGAAGAAGAGAGAATTATCAGAGAGCTCGAAATAAGAAAAGAGGTAGAAAGAATTATCAAAAGAGCTGGAAGTAAAAAAAGTTGGAAGAAATCATTGCCAGAGAAAGGGAAGTAAAAGCAAGTAGAAGAAAGGATAACCGAAGCCCATAGTATAGGGGACAATGTGAATACAGAGAAAAACTGATTTTTGCAGAAGAATTGTATCGAAAGGAGAGGACAGAGCGAGAAAAACAGAATTGCAGAAAAAGTAAAGTTGGCGACCCAAAAAAAGCGGTTATAGAGTGTCGCGATGTAAAAATGCAAAATGATAACGAAAATAGGAAAAAGTGAAAAAGAGCATTTCAAAGCGCTTCTTTCTCTTAAGTCCGCCGAGTTTTTCAAGTAAAACGATAAGTCATATTGAGAGGCTTTTTGAAGAATTTGCTTTCCAAAAGATATTTGGAAGAACGGCCGTTATTGAAATTTTTGCATTTAAAGAACTCGGTGCTTCGAAATTCCTGCTTAATCTATTGCAGGCCGATATTATTGAAAATGTATCCGGCTATGGAAAGGGAAAATATAAATTTAAAAAAATAAATAAAAAAAATATTCTATTGCAGATTTTTTTCTCAAAACAGGGAATCATGCTTATCTCTAAGGGAAGAATCGTACAATCTTTTTGCCATAATAGACTTTCTAAATTAAATATAAATAATAAGTTTTTGAAAGTGGATGAACTAGAATAGTATAAATATTGAAATAAGACTAAGATATAAAAATGATACATTTTGAGACTGAATAAGAAATGAAGTTTTTAAATTATTTAAATACTATAAGACATAAAGTAATAAGTTTTGAAAGAATGAAAAAGTTATAATTACAAAAATATATAAAATATACAAGTTTTGAAAGTGAAATGAAGATGAAAATACTGGATAGAAAAGAATATAAAAACAGACTGATTCGTTTGCGGGAAACGGAGAAAATAAAGATTATTTCCGGAATCAGGGGAGCAGGAAAGTCGGAATTACTGCGTAGCTATCAAAAATGGATAGAATCTCATCTAGAGGGGGCAAATATCCTTTATCTGGATATGGAAGACGCTCAAAATGCAGAGTTAAAAGACGGTCCATCTTTGCTCAGCCATATTGAAAAGAATTATGAAGAAAAGCGCAGCAACTTTCTTATTGTAGAGGAGGTTCAGCACTGTAAGAACTTTGAGAAAGCGATGCAAAGTGTATATGAGAGAAAAATGTTTAACATTTACCTCTCCAGCTCCAATGCCTCTTTTTTGTATGAGGGTAAAACTGCTTTTTGGGATGAAAATTCTATTGAACTGCCGATTTACCCCTTTAGCCTTTCCGAATATCTTAGGTACTATGAAATCAAAAGCTCCTTCCCCTCAGCTTTTACCGACTTACCTTACATTTGGCGGTTTATCCGGAACATTTCGTTTTAAATTCAAAGAAGATAAGACGGAATACATCAAGGAATTATACAATAAAAAAGATAAAGAAGGATTTACGAAAGGCATACGGCCTTAAAAGATTCGGCTCTTTTTGGACTCTCTGCTGGCCTATTTGATGCTTCATATTTCTACTTCTACCTCGGCAAGTAAAATTTCGAGTCTGTTTAAAAAAATCATTTGGAAACAAAACCATATTACGATAGGAAAATATTTACAGCACCTTTGCGCTGCGTTTCTGCTCTTTAAAGTAAAAACGCTATGATATTCGAAAGAAAGTCTATTTAGAAACTGCCGATAAGTATTACCTGACAGATCTTGGCTTCCGCTTTTGCCTTACTGGAAAAAAAGAAAAACCGGACTGGAAGGGGATATATGAAAACCTTGTTGCAATTGAAATTCGAAGAAGGGGCTATGAAATTTACGTAGGGAAGCTCTATCAGAAGGAAATCAACTTTGTGGCGATGAGAGAAAAGGAAAAACTTTACATACAGGTTATGGATGAAATAGAAGAGGAAGATAAAGCTTGCAAAAGCTCTATCTCCCTGCGTGCGATTAAAGATTTCTATCCTAAGCTACTTATTGCAAATACGGGAAAGGACGAGTTTGATGTAGATGGGATAAGGATAATGGATTTGACGAAATGGCTGATGGAAGGCTAGGGTTTTAGTGATTAAACTAAGCAAGGAAACGAATGCTATAAACCGGGAAAATAAGAATCATTGGAGGTGGAAACAATGTCAAAAAAGGATTCCGATTCACAAAGATCTTTTTATGTCGTTTATGTATCGGGGAAAAGAGATATTTAAGCCCTTAAATACAGGATGGATTGATGAAAGAGTGGCGACTGTTCGGGAGTGGGTTGCCAATGTTTACTTTTATACGAAAAAAATGGAAAAACCATCATGATTGATGCGGCTATAATTATGAGCGTCTGGAAGAAAAAAATGGGCTGGCTGGATATTTCCCCATCTTCCATAGAGGAGATTCTTCTTACGCACCTCGATACGGACCATGTCGGTGCTGTAGAGAAGGACAGTGAAGGAATTTTTAAGAGCGCAAAACTGTATATTGGAGAAACGGAAAGTAAATATCTGACCGGGGAACTTCGCCGCAGAGTACTTTTTAAGCTCTATAAACTTCCTAAAGTGGATATTGAAAATGAAATCGAGCTCCTGCAAGACGGGGATGTTTTCTATATTGGAGATATTAAGGTAGAGGTGATTTTGGTGCCGGGACATACCTTGGGGCATCTGGTTTATTTGATTGATGATGCCTATCTTTTTACCGGGGATACGATTTGGTTCGGGTCGGACGGAGGTTATAGCTTCTTGAACTCTCTTGCAGAAGACAATGCACTTTCTATTCGTTCGCTTGAAAGACTGGAAAAGCTTTTAAAAGAAAGAGGACTTTCGCCGAAGATTATAAGTGGACATACAGGGGTGGACAGACGACTTGGAATTTGCTTTTTCGCCACAGAGATGAGATTTGTAATTCGATGAAAAAACAGAAGCCGCATGACCCTACAGCGCCATACGACGGCTATGACGAAAGGGAGGATACGGAAGAGAGGGCAAGAGGCGAGAGACTCCCTAAGGCATGGAGTTATGAAAATCTTTAATCAGCCGATGTTAGCAATATGGTTTAAGTATGTAACTCGATAAGTTGGCCTTTCCTACCAAAGCTTTTTATCGTGAGAAAAAATCTTAAGGAGAAAAAAAGATGAGAATGACAAAAAAATCGGAGCAATGGTGCTGGCGGCAGCACTCAGTCTTTCTATGGCACTTCCTGCCTTTGCAGGACAGTGGATTTTCGATGGACCGGAGTCTTGGAAATGGTGGTATAAAGAGGATAATGGAAGCTACCCCCATAGCGAATGGAAGCAAATTAATGGGGAGTGGTATAATTTTGATGAAAATGGATATTTGAATGTTGGCTGGATTAACGATCCTATTCAAACAGTTCATGAAGATGAAGATGGAGGCTGGGTAGAAAAAAATTCAATCGTTATTATTATCTGGATGAATCCGGAAAAAAATGTTAAAAAAACCAAAAACTATATTGGCGGATATACGGATGAAACAGGGGCTTTTTGCATTGTGATGGTTTGGATCTGGGATCAGGGGTGTACAGTAGATATAAGACAAAAAACTATCCTAAACCGCCTGTTGAAGACTCCGGCATCTTGGAGTATCACGACTATGGAGAACATGATTATTATCGATACAGTATAAACGATTATAAAACTGCATTTTATGCCGAGGTATCCAAGCACATTGCAAAAAGAGAAACAAGCTTCACTGTAACTCTTAACAGGCTGAATAGCAGAAGAGATGGCGCAATTCTTTGGGAGGGCATTAATGAAGTGTTCCTGCAGAATAACTTGATTGCAGATAAGTGGACTTATGATTATAAGACGGATGATAATACGGTCTACTTTAATGTAGTGGGTTATGATGAAGGTGTATAATCCGTAGTATAATTTTTAAAAAGAGACTGCAGAGTTGAACTCTGCAGTCTCTTTTTCTTAGATGGACTTTAGCCAGTATCAGAGCTGACATTTGAAAAATGTTAGCTCTGATACAAAAAACCACCCGCTATGCGGGTGGGAAACACTTGTTATACAAAAATCACCTTTCCTAATACAATAAAGTTGTTCAAGCTATATTGCAGAAAAGGAAGGTGATTTTATGGCGAAGAAAGAATATGCATTAGCACATACTAAATGGATGTGTAAATATCATATTGTCTTCACACCGAAGTATAGGCGAAAAATAATATATTATCAATATAAGTCAGATATTCGGGATATTATCAAGCAACTCTGCGCCTTTAAAGGAGTGGAGATTATAGAAGGGCATTTAATGCCGGACCATGTACACATTCTGGTTAGTATTCCACCTAAGATTAGCGTTTCTTCTTTTTATGGGCTACTTAAAGGGAAAAAAAGTGCCTTAATGATATTTGATAAACACGCAAATCTTAAATACAAATTTGGAAACAGACATTTTTGGGCCTAAGGCTATTATGTCAGTACAGTAGGTTTAAATGAAGCCACAATAAAAAAGTATATCCAAGATCAAGAAAAACACGATATAGCTTTGGATAAACTAAGTGTTAAAGAATATGAAGACCCTTTTAAGGGTTAAAGTGCAGTAGTAACAATACCCCTTTATGGGGTAGCGACGAGTCAAACGCAATATGGCTTGAATGGAGCTGTGGGAAGGTGCAAAGCAAACTCCCTATAGCCCAAAATGACAGCCAGCGCCTTTAGACGCTGGCCAGTAGCAGGGGCTTATAGCCCCGAGCAAACCACCCGTCAAACGGATGGTAGTGATTCATAATGAGTATCGCTCGCAAAGTGTGCGGTATCTCGTTGATTAGGCATAAGAAAATACAAAGAAAAAAGCAATAACATGATGTATAAGGAATATAGAATCGATGAAGGTGGAATTAAGAATAAAGAACAAGTATAATGAAATAATCTATAATTCAAAAAAATAATGTATATTCGAGGTAATTATAATGATTTACAAGAAAATGCAGACTGATACTAGCAATGAGAATGGAAAAATAATTTTCTATCAGATAGATGATGCCAATATCTATGTAAACGTTCTCTATCATAAAGAGACATTTTGGATGACAACAAAAGCAATGGCCGAATTATTCGGAATCAACACACAAGGTATTACAAAACACCTATTAAATATATATGAAGAAGAGGAATTAGAGAAAAAAACAACTTGTTCCAAAATGGAACAAGTTCAAAAAGAAGGAATCAGAACAGTAAGTAGAATGATTGATTTTTATAATCTTGATGCTATTATTGCTGTCGGATATCGTGTCAATTCAAAAAAAGCAACTGCATTTCGTCAGTGGGCTATAAAAACTCTTAAGGAATACATTACTAAAGGATTTGTGATTAATGATGAATTACTGAAGAATGGGAAGTCTTTTGGCAATGACTATTTTGATGAATTGTTGGAGCGGATTCGAGAGATTCGTGCCAGTGAGCGTCGTGCGTATCAAAAAATTGCAGATGTTTTTGAACAGTGTAGCTATGACTACAATAAAAATAGCGAGACAACAAAGGATTTCTATGCATTTGTACAGAATAAATTACATTTTGCGGTTACCGGCAAGACTGCGGCAGAGATTGTTTATGAGCGAGTAGATGCAGAAAAACCAACTATGGGCCTCACAACATGGAAGGGTGCTCCGGACGGTAAAATATTAAAAAGTGATATTGCTATTGCAAAAAACTATCTTAATGAAAAAGAGATATCACGACTAAATCGTTTGGTCGCCATGTTTATTGATTATGCAGAATTAATGGCTGAAGATGGAGTTCTAATGAGCATGCAAGATTGGTTAAATCAAACAAACCGGTTTTTAACAAACAACCGAAGAAAAGTATTAGAGGGGAAAGGACAGGTATCTCATGAAGTGGCAGTAAAAAAAGCTGAAAAAGAGTATGAATCTTTTAGGATAAGACAGGATCGGGAATATATCTCTGAATTTGATAGGCAGACAGAGAAATATATTAAAGGTGAATGATGAAGAGAACCACTCTCTAAATCAGACCTAGTCATTTGGAGAAACAAAATGATTGTATTCTTGCAGGAAATTTTAAAATGTATGAATTGTCCTTGAATTTATTGTTTAAACACAGCAGGAGCGGAAAATGACGGAAAACAAAAACTATTATAAGAAGAAAACTCATTCTTTTCTTGTTCATCATAACAACTATTTTCGGATTATTGAGCCTTTTCGGCTATTACAGCGCAAAAATTCAAGACCCCTTGCAGCTTCTTTCTGCCGTATTGTACGGTACGATTAAGCTCTTTCTTTATTCGTGTCTCCGATTTCTCCGGAAGAGAAGACTCCCTTTCATCTATGAATTCGCAAAGTGGGCAGCGCCGATTCTGACCTCCGCCTTTTATCTTTACGCAGATTTCCAATGTCTTACTGCATGTAAAAAAATGTTCTTGTAAATCGCCTGAGTGCAAAGCATGTTCTCTTTTTGGAAACAGTGAGATGGGGGAACTTCTAATCGGCAATTTACAAAAAAAGAAAAAAACTATAAGATATCTCTTGTTACAAAAGGATTTTCTGGATGAACGTGTAAAGAATAAGTACGAGAAAAAGGGAATTGCGTGTTATCAGCTTGATTTTGAGAAAAGCGATAAAAATGAAATCAAGGAGCTTTTTTCTACGCTGAATATTTCTAAAGCAAAGTACATTTTTCTTCTGCGGAGAGTCGGACCTTGAGAACTCTCTCTCTATGCCAATGTCATTCAGCGCATTAAACCCAAAAAGTCCATTTCCACCTATGTTCACTGTGAGTCCGGTACGGTGGCCGGCTATATGGAAGAACTGCTTAAGGAAGAGAGAAAGAAAGAAGAAAGTCTAAAGAAACTGGATAGTTTGCATTTTAATCAGAAAGACCTGACGGTGCGTCTGATTATGGAGGATGAGCTTGTGAAAAAAAGAGCATTTTTCCGTAGTCTGACCGGACTTTCGGATATCGGTTCCGATACAAGCCCCTGCTATAAGTTCTTATAAGGCATCTGATATAAGCCCTGCTACAAGTTCTGCTACGAGCTATACTGTAAGCTCTACCATCCCTTCTTCCATGCCTTCCGTTACGTTGGAAGCCAAGGATATATCTGTGGAAAATATGGACGAAGCGATTCGCCCTCCGCACATTTTACTTTTCGGAATCAATGACTTAAGTCTCCCTCTGATAAAGCAGCTTGCTAACGATGCGACTCTTTCTCTGCGAAAAAAATACAAGACTTACACTTATTGGTGATGTGGCAAGTCGGAATCCGGACATACAAAATCCAAACCAAGAAGTGGATATACAAAAAGTGGATATGCAAAAAGTGGACATGCAGAGCATGGCTCCCATGACAAGTTTGAAAAGAGCGCTGGAAATAGACTGCTTTGATCTTGGCAGCTCTACAGAGGAATGGAAACAGCAAGAGAAGCTGCGGCAATATCTAAAGAGCATCCGGGAAGAATCTGCGCCTCTGCTCATTTTCCTGATGCATCAGGATGTGATTCAGAACTTAAAGGCCTTAAACCTCATCAATCGTTACTTTGAAAATGTTCCGAAGATTATCCGCAATGTCTCCAACGTGGACTTAACGAAGCTTCTGCCCCAAAATCAGGGGAAGATTCGAAGTTTTGGAGACCTATCGGAGATTATGACGGGAGAGGTCATTATCCGGGAAGAACTGGACAAGCGAGCGAAAGCCTTTAACAAGTCCTATAATCAGGCATCCTCTATAGCGGGAATGGGAGAGGGCACAAGCTGGAATGAGCTTTCCTATGTGAAGAAGAATTCGTCGAGACAGTCTGCATCTCACGCTGTGATAAAAGAAGAAATCCTGAAAACGGTTTTAAAAGGAAAAAGCAGTCAAGAGATGAGGACTTACCTAAAGGAAAAATTTGAAGAATTCGCCCGTCTTCAAGACTTGCAAAAAAAGAGCAAGGAAGCCTTTCAGAAAGGAATTTCGAGCATTTTCTAAAAAGAAAATCCTGTACTGGACTTCCTTTTCCCGACTGGAGCACAAGAGATGGTGTAACAGTTACTATGCTATGGGCTTTCGCTTCGGGGAAAGAAGGATGAAAGTAGAAAGACACACCCTTGCCTGATTGAGGATTGGGCAATGGTAATCGGGGAGAAATTCGACATTTGTCACCCGGAATATGATCTGCTTTCCGTATTCACTCTGTTTCAAGAGGAACGCTAAGAGAGATATCCAAAAGCAGGATTAGGAGGAATAGGAAGATCACTATCCCAAAACAGTAGTAAGAGGAATAGTAAGAGGACTATCCAAAAGCAGTATAAAGAGGAATAGGAAGAGAGCTATAGAAGAGCAGAATTAAGAGGAAGATGCAGAGGAGTATTAAGGATGGAAAAAGAATATAAGTACGACGCCTTTATCAGTTATCGCCATGTGGAGCCGGACCAGAGTATTGCAAAAGAGCTGCACCGCATGATAGAAAGCTTTAAGCCGCCAAAGGAACTCTATAAAACCGGGAAAAAGACCGGTTTTCGTGTCTTTCGAGACAGGGAAGAGCTGGCCGCTAAGGATTTGAGTACCTCTATCGAGGAGGCTTTGCAGGAAAGTCACTATCTTATCGTGCTGTGCTCCAAGAGGACACCTTTATCGGAGTGGTGTGAGAAAGAGGTGCGGACCTTCAGAGCACTCCACGGAGATGAGAGGATTATTCCTGTGCTTATTGAAGGAGAGCCGGAAGAATCCTTCTCTGCACCATTAAAGGATCTGAAAAGAGGCGCGGATGAGAGCCTGCAAGATGTGCTTGCGGCGGATATTCGACCGGAAGAGGTGCTGAAAAAGGACTTTCCGGGCTATGAGACCTTACAAAATGAAAACAAAGGAAAATTGCATGAGCTTACGAAACAGGCACTTAAGCTCTTAAAAACGGAAAAGTATCGCATCCTTGCGGCGATGCTTTCTTGCAGTTTCGGTGACCTGAAGCAAAGAGATAAGGAAAGAAGAGGAAGATTGATTCTGACCATTTCCTCCCTTTCCGGTGCCATTTTCCTGCTTTTCGGTATATTTATGGCAAATGCCTACCAAAAGGCGGAGCAGGCAAGACAGGAAGCGGTGCAGTCCAATGCCCGCATCTTGATGAAGACCTCGAAGGACATTGCCAAAGAGGGGGATTATCTTAAGTCGGTTTTTGGTGGCGCAGGAAGCAATGAAGTCTATAGGTAAAAACATGAAGTCCTATGAGAGCCTTTCGGGAGAGGAAAGCTCCATTTTAAATGATGCAATCTATCACGGAGGAGCATCGACCTTGACCTCGATTTCCACCGGAAACAAGCTGACCTATATAGCGCTAAGCAATAACGACAAGTACATTGCCTATGGCTTGGACAACAATATGGCTGCAATTGCCGATGTGGAAAATGGAGAAGTTGTGCGCGAGTTTTCGGGGCACAGCCAACAGGTGAAGCTGCTCGTGTTTTCCAACGATGACAAACTCCTTGTGAGTGCATCTTTTGACGGTAGTGTTATCATCCATGATGTGGAAACGGGAGAGGAAAAAAAGCACGACTGGAAATCCCCGTGTGCCGATGCTGACTCGTTTTTTTCTGAGGATGGAACACAGTTTTTTTCTATGTCTCCTTTACCAGCAATACGGCGGACTTCTATGTTTTTTTGATACGACGAACTGGAAGGAGATAAGTAAATTTACGGTCGCAGAATCGGTCCGTTTTGCAGATATCAAGAAAGACGGAAGTGAGGTACTGATTGCTTTAAGTGAAAACAATGATCATCAGCTTACCAGAAGAAGCATGAAGGACGGCAGTATTTTGGAAGTAATAGAAAGAGAGGTGAAAGTGGATGCCATGCAGGCTGAATATAGTGTGCCTTACAAAACGGCAAGCTATTCTGCAGACGGAGAAAAGCATGCTCCTTTTTACCGACTGGGATGTACGGAAAATCTCTCTTTCGGATAAAAAGCCTTCTTTTTAAGAAGGATATAAACTTCAGTTCTACTGCTGTAAGGCCCTTTATAGAGAGTCCGAATGGGGAGAAACTGGTGGTGCAGTCCTACTCGAAATTATTTATCTTGGATGGAAAGAGCGGTGAAATACAGGATGAAGTCTATTTTGAGAATCTGGATATGAAGTATTTTTAATTATAATTATGAGACGAATACCATCATTGCCTTCGGAGAAAATGGAAAATACTCTATTTGGAAGGATAAGGTTGTTGTTGAGGATGGTTTGAATTATGGGGAGTTGCTCCCTCTGAACTGAAGTATCTGAAGGATGGAAGTAAGTTGATTGCCAACTCGCATGAAAGCCGAACAATCAAGATTATCGATACAAAGTCCAGAATCTCTGCAGAGCCGGTTTATGCAAGGGTCATAGCGAACTCCAACGATTCATCAAAGATGATTCTCTTTGACGGAAGAGATTTTTTTGATTTCTGCGGACAATGGAAAAAAACGAGTGAAAAAAAATCATACTGGATAATACTATTCCTTTTGGCCTTATGAAAAAAATACGAAGAGCTATATTGTTTCCAATGACGGACGGTACTTTGCCTCTATTTGGCAGAAAGGAAGTAGCGGAGTTCCGTTTTTGGCGCTCTATGATCTGGAAAAGAAAGAGAACAGAGAAGTGGAATTGGAAAGTATTTCTCCTGCCATCCATTTTCTCAGATGACGGAAAGGAAATCCTTCTTTTAGATGAGAAAGAGGGGCTGAAGGTTTACAATACGGAGGACTTAAGTGAACTGCAAAAGCTATCCGGAGATCAATGAATCGGCGGAAAGTATGTTCCTGTCGGAAGATAACAAAAATACTGGCGCTGAACCGTTTCTCCGGTATTATCTCCCTCTTTAACTTGGAAACAGGAAAGCCGGTGGAGGAGATTCCCGGAGAGGCGCTCTATCTGGAGCGCAACGGAGAGGAAATTCGCATCAAAGGCATACAGAACAATACGGCATTTAACTGGAGTAGCAAAAGTGGACTTACAAGTATAGAGATGGATGAAGCCTGTGCACAGACACCGGTAGGCTTTGACGACGTCAACTTGTATAACGAGAACGCCGGACTGCTTCTTATGATTCGAAATAATGACACGGAAAGAAAAGCCTATGTGGTGGACTTTGCAAGCGGACGTCTGAAAATGAGTTTCACGCCCTCCATAAAAAAGTATAACGTGAACGGTCATATTTCTCCGGACGGAAAAACCATTGTCATCGACCAAAGTTATTATGCGAAGCAATACAATCCGGATGCGCAGGAAGCGGATTATATGAGCTCCGCAGTATATAAGATTCTGAGCAAAGAACAGGTGGAGGAAGAAATAAACAAGATCCTCGCCGGAAGAACCCTTACGAAAAAAGAAAAAGAGCAGATCGGTATAACGGCGGAGTAGAGAATTTGATTTTCTACAGTCCACTTTTCTTTAAAGTCTATATCCACTTAATTATAAAAACTAAACAAGACTACCCAATAGTCATTGCCTCGTGCGTCAAGGTAATACCCTGCACCGAATCGAACAAAGTCAGGACGTAGCATAAGCTGATTATGGCTTGTGCTATTTTGCCATGCCTGAACAGTTTTCATCGGACTGCGCTGGCCTGAAGCAATGATTTCACCGCATACATCGGCTTCGTTTGTGAAAGAACCGCCCTGGGGACGTGTGTGAGAAAATAAAACGGAACATTCTCCGGCTCGTGTTTTCGCAAGATGATCCAGTCCTGCACTTTCCTGTAGAGTTCTTAATCCATGGGCTGCTCTATACTGATTTATACAAAAAAGAAGCTCTTTTTCGTATTGCTCATTAACAGAAGTATTACTTGTATTGTTGGACTTGGTCTGTACAACATTGTTTACAGTCCATGCTCCACTTTGATTTACGGTATAGCCATCCGGTGTAATCGTGTTTTCCGCCATCCATCCGTAGTCATCAAAATGATAACACTCGGAGATGCCGTCGTTGTTCCCGTCCAGCCATTGCCAGGAAGCTTTATGGTAGTTGCCGTTTCCAAGGTCATACCACCATGCATTTCTGGAGATTCCCCTTGACCATCCAAGGGCAAACGCCGGAATGGCGGAGATAATAGATAGAATAAAGATAAGGAAATGTTGTTTTTTTAGAATGCTTAAGAGGCTTTTTTCTCTTCCGCTTTGCCATAAACTATATTTTTTTGATTCTGATATTCTGTTAATTTTGTGACTTGTTTGTTGTGATGTAATGCATAGATGCCCTCCTTTGCGGCATCATACTTCAAATTATCGAATGGAAATCAAGTAAAAAAAGGTAATACTCACAAAATTGTAAAAAAATAAACAGAATATTATTATACAAAAAAATATAATAAAAAAAGTAAGTAAATCGTTGTAACCATTACAAAAATTGGTAAAAAAATGCTTAAAAAAATCATGCAAAAACTGTATATTATTAAAAAAATAAGTATAATATTAAAAAAATGGATTGTTTTAATAATATTTATACAAAAAAACAATCCATTTTTATGAACTATATAATCATTTCATTTTCGATTACTTTATTAAGAAGAGTGATTCCGCTATGGGCTGTCTTTTTAGAAGTGGCAGTATTTAGGAAGCCTTTATTAAAAGCTTATAAATAGAAAGCTCTTATAATTCATAACGAGTATCGCTCGCAAAGCGTGCGGTATCTCGTTTGTAAATCTTCTATTTAATCATAGTAACTAAACAGTACTACACAATAATCGTTTCCGTCACCGTCTACATAATATCCGGAACCAAAGCTTTCAAAATCCTTGACCAGCATGACGTGGTTGTGTGTTGGGCTGTCTTCCCATGCTTGAACTGTTTTCTCGGGCGTATGCATATTGCAGGCAAGAATTTCCCCATATACATCATTCTCGTTTAAAACGGATCCGCCCTGCGGCCTTGTGTGAGAGAAGCTGACTGCGCATTCCTGCGCTCTGATCTCTGCAATGGCGTTTAGATTCTCTTTTTCGTTCAGTGAACTTAGAGAAGATCCTACGCGATACTGGTTGATTTTATTTAGAACTTCTTTTTTGATTGGCACATTTTGGCTTGCAAGCGGAGTAGTAGCGGATTTACTTTCGATGCTGAGTGGCTTTGTTTGCACGACATTGTTTATGGTCCATTCTCCGTTTTCATTTACGGAGCAGCCGTCAGAGGTTACGGTGTTTGTCATCAGGAAGCCGTTTTCATCAAAGCGATAGCACTTTGAAACACCACTCCGGTTGTCGTCAATCCATTGCCAGGTCGACTTACAGTAACTGCCGTTTCCCAAGTCATAGCGCCAAAGATAGCTTGCCGTTTCTCTTACCCAGCCACGTGCAAACGCAGAGGTGGAGAATAGAAAAAGAAAAAGTGGAGAGGAGAATGAATGTTTTTATACTGCAACACATTTCTTTACCGAAAAATGTTTTTATTGCAATTTACTAGATTGTAGTGGTGAATTGATCTGTGTTTTTTTCATGGCATTTTCTCCTTTCGAAAAATATTTTCCTTTTTTCTAAAACATCTCTGACAATGTGCTAGAGAGCGATTTTTAATTTCATATTTAACACTCTGTACAATATCGACATAAAATATATAAAAAAATATAAATATATATGTAAATTATGTTGTTAAATTTTAAATTAATCAATAGAATATAGAGAAAACAAACAATATAAATGTGTATTAAAAATTTCTAAAAATATACATAATAGATAAAAAAATGGTATAAAATTATTAAATTTAAGTAAAACTATTAAAACTAAAAAAATAATAAAAAATGAAAAAGTAAAAGAAAAAAATCACGCAGGAGAGAATCCTGCGTGATTGAAATTTATTATAAGTAATGATTATTCTATTGTTACTTTTTCTTCGCTTATCTGTTTTCCGTCATCTATCTTTATATCTTTGTTTATATCTATCTTTATATCTTCCTTTATATCTTCATTTATGCTTTTTGTTCTTGCTTGTTTACTCTTCAAGTGCAGATAGAAAAGAATGCAGAACATCGGGATGATGCAGATATAGGTAAGATTGCTATATAGAATATTGTTAAAATCCGTATCCAGAGCAGGAGGAAAGGTTCCGCCGATGTTGTTCACGGCATGGGCAAGAACAACAAAGAGGAGAGAACGGCATTTTTTCATAAAATAACCTAATATAATGCCCATCATTGCGGTGTAAACACCCTGAATAAAACTGCCGTGCCATATACCGAACATAAGTCCTGAAAAGAGAAGAGCAAACCAGGGAATATCCGAGGCCTCTTCAAAGCTACGGAAGATGATGCCGCGGAACAAGATCTCCTCTACTAAGGGGCCGATTGCCACGATAGCAAGGAAAGTCCAGATATACGGGCCGGATTCCAAATCATCATACATTCCCGAAAAGCTTTCGAGCTGATTCCCTAAAGAAGAGGAGTGAGATGCAAGGAAATCCACGATACTTAGCCAGATGCCGGATAAACCGCCAACACCGAGACCGATTACGATGGCGAAGAGAATCCCCTGCCATATCGGGATGGAAATCTCCGCCTTTTTCTTTGGAAATGCCTTTCGGTAGAAGATATAGCAGAGAATGGAGAGCACTGTAGCCAAAAAGGCATCCAAGAAAGCGGAGTAGGTCCCCCACAAATCAATCTCTATATGAGTTATATTAAGGAACAGATTAAGTAAGATGATGAGGATATCTCCGATTCGATCATAAAGAAAGAGAATCAATAAGGGAAGAAATAAAAAAACATCGCTCTTACGTTTAAGCCCTTTTTTTCTTTTTCAAAACTATTTTGTTTCAATTTTTTTCTCCAATCTATTTTTAATCATTATGCAAAAATCATGCAAAACAAATTGCAAAAAGGAATACGAATACCCTTCTCATTTTGTTGCGTGGAAGATTATAACGGAAGAATTAGAAAGTGACAATCCTTTACCCATACACTTTCACTTTCGTAATAAATTTTGGTAATAAAAAAAGATAGTATTCATTTCGATGTTTTTTTGAAAGACAATTACGAGCCAAAAGATTAAAATTACATAAATGATTTGAAAAGAACTATAAAAATTTAATACTTATTTGTTTAAAGGTCGATATAGCTAACAGAATCCTACCAAATTGACTCTTTGAAGGAGGAGAAGGAATGAAGTTTACAAAGAAGATGGCTGCCCTATTTTTTGCGACAGTACTCTGCCTGTCTATGGTTTTTCCTGCCTTTGCGGGAGAGTGGGTCTTTGACGGGCCGGAAAGCTGGAAGTGGTGGTACAAGGAAGATAATGGAAACCGTGTTACAAACGGATGGAAGCAAATTGATGGCGAGTGGTATCATTTTAAGGATAACGGCTACATTGATACAGGCTGGATTAATCTTCCGATAGCGTTTCCGGATGGAGAGGGAGAACTTGCTTGGAATAATAGCATACCTCAATGGTATTATCTCGATGCTTCCGGAAAATTGCTGAAAAATCAAAATTATATCGGCGGCTATACGGATGACACGGGCTTACTCCATGATGATATGTTTTTGGAGGGAATGTATTATAGAGGGGACACGAATCTGGAGAAAGTTCCGGCTCCTCCGGTAGAGGGAGCCAAATTCAAGAATCCCCTGTATGACGACGGATACGCTGTAGATGGACAGGTTGTGAAAGGCTGGGAATATGTATCACCCGACTACAAAACGGAATTTTTTAACGCTCTTTCCCATGCGCTAGGCCCGGAACGAAATGATTTTTCTTATCGAATTCCGCAAGGCGCTTCTTATACGGATAAAGCCTTTCTGGAATCCACAATGCTGGATTGGTTCCTTAAGGAAGCAGGAGCTTGGAGTTATTCGGATGATGGCACAGGACTGATTCATGTACACTGGGTAGATTAATAGTAAGTGATGCTTATCGAAAGAGGAGAGGAGATTCTCATTCCTCGTGGAGATACCGGAATAGAGGTAGGGGATATCCTCGTGATGTACAGGTTAAAAAAACAGCATAATGAGAGTTGAGGATGCTGTAAAAATCAAAATAATAAAAGATTCTTTGCAATATAGGTCTGAATGCAGGGGTAGTCTGAGCCCGTCGGTACTTACGAAAAAAACAAGAGAAACGCAGTTTTTCGCAGTATCGATACGTGGACAAACTTTTCATCAGAAAAGTTGTTCTGTGAGACCAACTTCGAAGGAAGTTGCTTTGCAACAAAGTGAGCAGTGGTTAACAAAACCACAGCTCAGTCAGGCAAAGCTAGCGAGGCGTGCCCCAAGTTCAGACCTATATTGCTAGAAAAATATTTTGATCTTTTACAGCCCCCCCCTGTTAAAAAAAACGGGAGAAAAAAACAATTTATCACAACCTTATAATAATTTATCCTTTAGACGATATTCCTGTAGGGATGATAGGAGTAGAAAGGCAAGGATTGTTTTTACGAGGTTTTTATAGAACCCATGCACAAGGAAGGGAGAAATTTTTTTAGAGCATGGAGGGGGTTTCAGAGGGTAGGAAGAAAAAAATGCTTTTCCTATGAGTAGGGGAGAGGGATTTGACTATGAAAAAAACGATAAAAATCACGAAGCTGAAAAAAATGTATGGAACAAGGCGGATGGGTGGAAGAAAAAATTATCCATCTTTCTTGCATTGTCCTTGGTTCTTTCGGGTGTGAAAGGCATTTCCTTATTGGGAATTGGCGGAGTAAATGATGCGCCTGAGGGAAATGCGGTAGAAATCAGGGGAGACAGGGTAAAACTCCATTTGGAAGGGGAGACAGTACGAGAACTCGCGGAAATAGCCATCCGGGAGGGTGATTTAGTTTGCGTGGAAAATGGGGAGCTCAGTTATAGCAGAAATGAAGAGCTCTTAGCAAGATATAGGGAATTGTTTTCCGAAGAAAGAGAAATCTATGAACTACCGCTTAATCGGGCAGTAGAAGGCTTGGATGAACTTTCCGCCATTGGTGGCAAAATCCGTGCTTTCGTAGAGGTGGATTCCAATCAGCAGAGAGGAAATACGGAAAAGGACAGCATGGATGCCGTGGCGCTATTTTCCAGGGATTCCTCTTTTGGAAGACTCTTACTTAGCGTGAAGGGAGAGTCTTATTTTGCGAGTGTAAAAGAAAGAGATCAGTCCGGAGTAAGAGGCGAGGAAAAAGCCCCGGGAGGCGAGTTTGGTCCCGGACAGGAAGTAAAAGAAAAAAAAGAATCTGCCGGTATTACCGGTCCGGGTCAAGGCTTGCAAGCTGAGATAGAGACAGAACAGACAGAGGTAGTGCGTCCGGGACAGTGGATTAATCCGGAAAACACAGAGTCCGGCGAAGAAAATGCTCCGAAGCAGGAGATGCAGCCGGGAGGAGAAACGGAAAATCAAGCACAAGAAAACGAAGAAAATCTTCCTCATGGAGAGGGGATAGAAGGACCGGGTTCGGAAGTCGGATCCTCCAAAGAAAATACGGAAAGTAGAGAGATTGGACCCGGTTCGGAAATAAGTTCCAGGAGAAACCACGGCAGAAGCACAAGAAGCTTCAGCCGATACTTCAGAAACCGAAGCGCTTAGCGGAGAGGGGGCTTCCTCTGAACAGGCATTGGCAGAGAATACTTTAACGGAAAGCAGTTCTATTGAAGAAGGAGCTAGCGGAGAGGTAGAGACTGCAGAAAACAGAACGGAAATACAGGAAACTGCAGTAGAGACGGAGAAGGCACAAGAAACGATAGGTGAAAGTGAAGAAAGTACCGCAGAAAGCGTAAACGGAAAAAGGAACAACGGAGGAATCAAGCGAAACAGCGGAATCAAGTGCGGGAGAAGAGAAGGAGAAGCAAGACAGAACGGAGTATCAGCTGGAAGGAACGGAGCTGATTTATTTCCTATATGAAAATGAAGGCGATGATGATTTATCCTTCCACCTTTTTGTGAGTGAGAACAGCTATCCGAAGATTCGTGTACCGGGCAGAAATAAAGTCGGTAGACAGCTTCTACAGGATGGAAATCCCGGAAAAGCGGAAAATGCTGCGGATTCCGCCGGGGAAGAAGAGAAAGAAGCAGACGCTGAAAATCGAGTATCCGGATCCGGCTTAAGCTTGGATCAAGACGGAATAAAAGCGCTGTATAAGGAGATGAAAGACGGCCCCGACGAGTATTTTTCCGAACTTCGGGCGGCGAAGCTCCAGGAATACAGCTTAAATGAGCTGGGAAGAATCAGTCAAAACATAGAGGTGGAAGGCTTTGGCACGGTAGAGGTCTTCTATGATAAAGATGACTTTACGGAGAAAGTGGACTTAAAGGCAAGCCTTCTTAAAAAACCGGAGGAAGTAAAAGAAGAACAAGAGGGTGAAGCGACCACAGAAGAAAAAGAAGAAACTGTCGCAGAAGAAACTGAAGCAGAAGAAACTGTAGCAGAAGAAACTGTAGCAAAAGAAACTGAAGCAAAAAAAACTATTGTAGAAGAAGCATCTACAGAAGAGGGAGCGACGGTAGAGGAAGCGCTTTCGGAAGATGGAAGCGAGACAGGAACAGCAAAAGGAGAAAAGGCAAGAACTTCTGATGTTTTGCAAGAAAAGGAAGTAGAAGCCTTAAAGGAAAACGGCATCTACGATCAGTCCATCTCTTTGGATATCCATTTTTGAAGATAAGAAAGGACAGGAAGTGGAACCGTCCTCCTCCGTATCCATGCGCTTTTTATATCGCAAAGACGGCACTTCCGGAAGAGGTCAAGGAGGAGAATATCTCGATACACCACTTGGTCGAGAAGGAAAACGGAGAGATTGACCATGTGGAGCTTCTTTCGGCTGCGAAAAGTTCTGCGGACGAGCCGGAAAATGAAAAAGAAATAGCGGAATCAGGAGAGGAAAGTGCTGAAAAAAGAGAGACAGAGAAAGAAAATATCTCTCAGACGGAAAGCGGAAATACAGAGAAGGAAAACAGCGAATTTATTGTCCGGGAATTTGAAGTTAAAAGTTTTTCTACCTATTCCTTGACTTGGTCAAGCGGAAAAGCAAACAATAAGAATTATAAATTCTTTCTTGTAGACGGTGACTTCAGAGAGATGGGACCCAAAATTGATATAGATATGTCAAAATTTTTAGTGGAGCGCCCCATCTTTCAGAATAAATACTACAATCCATATCATGTTGCATATCCGTATGATGTTTTGTATTTGTATCCCCCCTTTACCGGCTACAGCATCCACATGCGACATGCAGACGGAGTCTCCCCTGTTAGTGGCCCGGTAGTCTATCCGGCTTCTTTACCGCTTTCCAGTATGAATACAGAGAGCAATAGGAATACGGGAGTATCTTGGCCGGATCCGGTTGTTTACCTGACAACGAAGAGAGTGATTAGGCAGTGGCATTATGATACTAACCAATATATAAATAATCCTGCAACGTATTGGGCGGATTATGGATCTGCATGTAGTGAAAATTATTACCTTTTTTACAGATTAAACAAAAAAACCCATAATCACAGCTATCCCAAGTATGATATGGAGATGCAAAAGGAAAAAGTACATTACGAAGAAGTCGGACGGTTCCTATGACCTTGACATTAACCGCAAGACCGAGTGTGGCAGGCGGAGAGAAAAACAAACTGGATATCATCGTGGTTTATGACAAGTCGATCTATATGGCTTTGGATTTTATGCGCACGGTATCGGATTCGGAGGAATTCCCCTACGATGATGCAAGAGCGGATAACAGTGCAAGCACAAAGCACAGATACGGAAAAATTGATATTGGGTAGCCTGCTGGACGATATTGCGAAAAATCCGGCTTACGATGCTCAATTTGCGTTGGTCACGATGGGAGGAAAGAGAAATCTTAACATCCATGGCGGAGAGTTCTCCGTAACGGATGAGGCAGACAATGATGCGGAGAAAGTCATCGGCTTTACGAAGGATATCTCGGTTTTTAAGCAAAATCTGAATGATATCAGCATAGAGAAGGAGAAGAAAAAGGCGCAGTACCAGGCAAATGCCTATGAGCATCATGGCCTGAACTACGCTGCGGGAATTAAGGCGGCGGAAGATTTTCAGAATGGCGCGGTAGTGGAACCGCCGGGAACGGACTGTGAAGCGACAAGATCGGATGCAAGAAGAGTAGTACTTTTTGTTACAGCTTATAACCCGAACTTTTCCTATTTTCCGAAATATGAAGGCGGAGGAAATACAAACTATTTCTTGCGAAAAGCGGAAGATATTTATGGGCATGCGACTGGTGATTTCCCCGGAAAAGTGGTGGATCGCTTACAACTGGGATCAAGCAGAAACAAATCTTTAAACTACTATAGTTACTTTATAAAACCGCCTGCAGGAGAGGAAAATTTTGGCAATTATGCAGGCTATTCCTACGGGAGCGGGCGAGGTTTCGAAGAAGTTGCACTAACACAGGCTCGTGGAGCACTTACCGGATTGAACGAGATAGATGCCTTTTATGCCATCGGTTTGGGACCGGATGCAAACTACAGCCATCTGGAAGACTTAATTGGGAGCGAAAACGATACTGGGCTGAAAACGGGCATCCCTCTGAGCAACCGCTAAGTAGCGATATAGAACAGTCTGTTATCAAAATAACCAGTAACAGTTCTACCACGGATTTAATAGACATAAAAAATGGTCTTCGTTCCAAGATTGCACCGATTCGTATCAGTGACGTAAACATCTGGGATCAACTTAGCGAGAACGTGGAAGTAAACTTCGACAATGCGAATCCTGCCGATAAAGCTGCAAAGCTAAGAGCGGAAGTTTGGAAGGTGGACGATGATGGGAAGCCGATATCGAAACTGGAGAATCCTGACGATAGCGATTCAACCAGTAGAAGTCTTGGATTTTCCGGATTTAAGGGAGTAGAAGCGACTTATGACCCCGTCGGAAAGATAATCGAGTTAAAGACGAAACCCGGAGATTTCAGTTTTCCAAAGGGATATGAGATTCGTTTGACGGTCAATGTAAAACCGTCAAGGACAGCCTACGAAAAGTACCAGAAAAACATTCTGGATTATTTTGATAAAGATAGTGAACGTTGGGCTATAGCCGGAACAAAGGATATTGGGATATCTTGATAATGTAAACGGAGAGAATATTAGCGGAACCAGAACGCCGGATCTAACTCCCACCTTAAAAGAAGGAGACATCAGAACGGACCAGTGGAAACTTTATGGGAAAGTCCCGGAAGAAGAGTTTCACACTTCCTCGGAAAAAGAAGGATTCTATTCGAATGAAGGGGCTTACTTAAAGTATGTTCGATTTAAAGATAAAAAAATACCAGAGAGGAACCGCCGGAAAAAGAAATACCAAAAACCGGTTATACAAGTTGACCCGGGAACCATTCGTATAGTGAAAAGTTTTTAAGGGGACAGAGACAGACGAAGAAGAGCTTGAATTATTAAAATCCTGCTCCTTTAAATTGGAAGAGCAAATTCGGGGTCGACAAATTTTAGAAAGGTGAACGGCATAGCAAAAATTCACCATGACGAAGTCGGAGACGGAAACGGACTATGGACCGCTTGTGACGGAGGAGTATAGAGGTACAAAAAGTAACAGGAGTGGGAAAGAATTTGACCCCGATTGTTCCTGCTGAGGGTGTACATAATAATAGAAAACAATATGTGCTAACCATTAGCGGCTTGATTCCGGGCAGAAAATACCGTGTTTCCGAGCTTATGGCTTCTGCCGGAGAAAATGCAACAA
>BNJT01000145.1_pt1:155000-179325 | contig 179325 bp, 207 predicted proteins | sample 8540491 | NCBI WGS metagenome assembly BNJT01 (sample SAMD00202455, study PRJDB9452) | human saliva metagenome | host: Homo sapiens
AGCTCACTAGTCGAGAGGTCCTGCGCCGAAAATTAACGGGGCTAAAACATGACACCGAAGCTTAGGGATGGCGAATGCCATCGGTAGAGGAGCATTGAAAACGAGATGAAGCGGTACCGAAAGGATCCGTGGATTGTTTTGAAGAGAGAATGCCGGAATGAGTAGCGAGATGGAGGTGAGAATCCTCCAGGCCGAATATCTAAGGTTTCCAGGGTAAAGCTGATCTGCCCTGGGTAAGTCAGGGAGCCTAAGGCGAGGCGGAGACGCGTAGTCGATGGACAACTGGTGTAGATTCCAGTACCTTACTAAATCAGAAATGTGGGGACACATGGAGAAAGAGAGAGCCGGGAATGAGAAGACCGGTGCAAGGGAGGTAGGAGATGAGTAGGAAAAAAACCGCTATACAATCTGAAGACCTGATGCGGATCGAAATAAAGTAGAGAAGCTCTTTGACTCTGTGGCGAGAAAAAGCCGCTATAGTGTTTAGTAAGCCCGTACCGCAAACCGACACAGGTAGATGAGGAGAGAATCCTAAGGCCGGCGGGAGAAGCATTGTTAAGGAACTCGGCAAAAATGACCCCGTAACTTCGGGAGAAGGGGTGCCCAGGCAACTGGGCCGCAGAGAAAAAGGCTCAAGCAACTGTTTAGCAAAAAAACACAGGTCTATGCGAAACCGTAAGGTAAAGTATATGGGCTGACGCCTGCCCAGTGCTGGAAGGTTAAGAGGAGAGGTTAGAGCAATCGAAGCTTTGAATTGAAGCCCCAGTAAACGGCGGCCGTAACTATAACGGTCCTAAGGTAGCGAAATTCCTTGTCAGGGTAAGTTCCGACCCGCACGAAAAGGCGTAATGATTTGAGCGCTGTCTCAACAATGCACCCGGTGAAATTGAAGTGCCAGTGAAGATGCTGGTTACCCGCGCCAGGACGGAAAGACCCCATGGAGCTTTACTCCAGCTTGATACTGGGATTCGGTAATGTATGCACAGGATAGGTGGGAGACTGAGAAGATAGGACTTCGGTTTTATCAGAGTCGTTGTTGGGATACCACCCTTATGTTATTGGATTTCTAACCTTAGGCCGTAAGCCGGTCAAGGGACAATGTCAGGTGGGGAGTTTGACTGGGGCGGTCGCCTCCGAAAAGAGTATCGGAGGCGCTCAAAGGTTCCCTCAGGATGGTTGGAAACCATCCAAAGAGTGTAAAGGCATAAGGGAGCCTGACTGCGAGGTTGACGGACCAAGCAGAGTAGAAATACGGACTTAGTGATCCGGTGGTATGAAAGTGGGATTGCCATCGCTCAACGGATAAAAGCTACCCTGGGGATAACAGGCTGATCTCCCCCAAGAGTTCACATCGACGGGGAGGTTTGGCACCTCGATGTCGGCTCATCGCATCCTGGGGCTGAAGTCGGTCCCAAGGGTTGGGCTGTTCGCCCATTAAAGCGGTACGCGAGCTGGGTTCAGAACGTCGTGAGACAGTTCGGTCCCCTATCCGGCGCGGGCGTAGGATATTTGAGAGGATCTGTCCTTAGTACGAGAGGACCGGGATGGACTGACCTCTGCTGAACCTGTTGGGAATCAATCCCATCGCAGGGTAGGCAAGTTGGGAATGGATAAACGCTGAAGGCATCTAAGCGTGAAGCCAACCTCAAGATGAGATATCCCATCGTTAGGGAGTAAGACCCCTTGAAGAGAACGAGGGTAGATGGGACTGAGGGTGTAAGTGTAGCAATACATTCAGCTGACAGTTACTAATAGGTCGAGGGCTTATCCAATGCGTCTGATTGATTTGTTTTTACTTCTAGAGTTATTTTTAGATATGTGGTTTTTATAAAGGTATGCCGATATAGCTCAGTTGGTAGAGCAACTGATTTGTAATCAGTGGGTCTTCGGTTCGAGTCCGAATATCGGCAAGCTAAAGCATACAGGCTTTTTTTGTAAAAAGCTTTTGCTTTGTACTATAGTAAAAAAAAGCTTTGCTTTTACTATATGTAAAAAAAAGCTTTTGCTTTTTACTATAGTACTTGCTAAAAGCATGGCATTTTTCATTTATAATATTTTTGCGGAACCGTAGCTCAGTTGGTTAGAGCACTCGGCTCATAACCGATCGGTCCAGGGTTCGAGTCCCTGCGGTTCCATGAAAGACAGTGCTCTGCACTGTTTTTTTATATTTAAAAGAAGCATCGTAATGAGCACTTTTTTTAAAAAGACCAAATCTAAACCATGCGTCTTATGCTAAAATATAAAATAAAAGATTGGATAGAAGGGCAATAAAACTATGGAGAATCTTATTTTTCCTTTAATTGTAAAAATAGCATCCCTTATAATTGTAGTTTTGGCTGGTTTTATATTGGTAAGGACGGTTTATTAAAAAAAAGAGGATAGTCTTCCTCTTTCTAAAATAGCGATTTTTCCTTCTTTCTCCCTGTGTCATAATCAGTTCTTTTTCTGTTGAAATGAACGCTACGGTCGGTAAGAACCTCTTTTTATGTTTTTTTATATGCCATTCTGGCCAATTTTTTATTTCTTTTATTAGGAACTTTACTTAGAAAAGTTCTTAAGTTAAATGTTGTGGAAGAAATGTCTTTGGAGTACACAAACTGCGGCAACTTTGTACTTCCTATTGTAGTAAGTGTATTAGGAGCGGAATACCTTCTTTATGTATCTGCTTATATCACTGTTTATAATCTTCTGCTCTGGACCCATGGTCTATATTTATTTCAAGGAAAAAGAGTAACGGGCAAAGTAACGGCTTATAGTTTTGTAAAAGGTATTTTAAATCCAAATCTTCTGGCTATACTTTTTGGCTTGTTATTATTTTTTACAAAGTTATCTCTTCCTACTCCTATAGCACTTGCTATTTCTGATTTAGGAAAAATGATAGGTCCATTTACGATGCTTATTACAGGAATTGTCCTTGGGGGTATGCCGATAAAAAAGCTTTCTTCTTATAAGAAAATATACCTAATTGCCTTTCTTCGACTTTTTGCTTTCCCATTTTTTTATCTATTGCTTATGAGGCTTTGCAGCATGGTGTCCGGCTTCTTGAACAATCCAACTTTGTTCTTGGTGACTTTCTTAAGTGCTGCAGCTCCTACTGCGGCTAATGTGTCTCAGTTAGCCATTCTTTTTAGAAAAGAGGAGGAGTATGCGAGTTGTATAAATGTTTTTACGACGCTTCTTACGGTAATATCTATTCCTGTTATGGTGTTTTTTAGCGACAAAATATTGACTTGAGATTTATATCAATAAATGAATGGTTGGTGTGTTGTTTAGGAGAGTTTTAGGAAAATAAGTGTTGTAAACAGTACATCAGCATAAAGGAGGAACTCACATGTCTAAGGTAAAAAAAGACACGATCGAAGCAAAAGGTATTGCTATTCAAGTGTACACAGAAGACTTTAAGAATGACTATATCAGTCTTACAGATATTGCACGATATAAAAATAGTGAAGAACCTAATGTGGTTGTTGCAAATTGGATGAGAAACTATAACACGATAGAATATTTAGGAATATGGGAGCAGTTAAATAATCTTGAGTTTAACCCCCTCGAATTCGAGGGGTTTTTTTGAAAAGAAGCAGGTAGTAATGCATTTACCTTATCTCCTCAGAAATGGGTTAATATGACAAAAGCAAAAGGAATATATGTGAAGCTTGGAAGAGGTGGCGGTACTTTTGCGCACAAGGATATTGCATTTAAATTTGCCTCGTGGATTTCAGCAGAGTTTGAGCTATATATCATCAAAGATTATCAAAGATTAAAAGATGATGAGAATTCAAGATTATCATTAGGTTGGAACTTAAATAGAGAAATCTCCAAGATCAACTATAAAATTCATACAGATGCAATCAAAGAATATCTCTTAAAGGATCTTACTAACGAACAGTTATCCTATCAATACGCAAGTGAAGCAGATATGCTCAATGTTGCCTTGTTTAACAAAAGAGCTAAACAGTGGCGTGAAGAAAATCCTGACTTAAAGGGAAATATGAGAGACTATGCAAGTCTGAATGAGCTACTGGTTCTTGCAAATATGGAAAGCTATAATGCAATTCTTATCGGTAAAGGTATGGATCAAAAAGAAAGAATGATTGAACTGAGAAAGCTTGCTAGAACACAATTGATGTCACTTGAAAAACTTGGTGACAGTGATATTAAAAAATTGGAATGAGAAACATAATTGCATTAATTAATAAAGCGAAACTAAATTTAAAGTGGGGGTGCGGATAGTGATGTAATTTTTGATACGGAAAGAATTGCCTTTTCAGTAGACGAATACATGAAGCTAAAAGCTCTTACTTTTAAATCTGCAAGCATGGATATTTTTATATGATTTAACACTCGGGGCTCGTGTCATAATAATGACAACGGCAGATAGTAACGATGAATACTGGGTTAAGCCCACTACTAGTAATAAGTTTTTTAAAAAATTATTTTTATAAAGGAGATTTATGGAGCAATATATTCATCCAAACAATGAAGAGATAACTCAATTTATCGAAGAATTAGAATTAAGAAACTTAAGTTTAAAGGATACGACTTTAAAGATATTTGAATGGCTAGACAAGAACATAGCGTATAGTCGTTTAAGCTCACCTTATTTTCCATTACAACGAAGTGACTTAGATCTTTTAGAATTCAGAACTGGAACATGTGGAGATTATTCAAACTTTTTTTAGCTTCAGTATTCATTACTTTAGGTTTTAAAGTTCAATATGTATTACTCAAAACTGATTGCTATAAAAATCCTCAAGAACATATTTGTCTTACAGTTCAAGAAAACAGTGTTTGGAAATTAATTGATCCAACAAATCCTTATCGAAAGTTTTGTGGATTTGATTGTCAACACCAAGAATACGAGATAAAAAAACTCCTGAAGAATTCTTAAAATGGAATAAAGAATTAGAAAGAAAATATCTAAAACAAGCAGATGAATTTGGAGACCATAGATATGCAGGATTATTATTTGCCCCTTGGATACATCAAGATACTATCTTTGAAAGTGAAGAATTGTTAGAGGTAGTTTTTTTATTTACTAACTTTAGAAAAAAACCTAAAAGTTTCCAAATATATAGTACTTACATCGAGTATACAAAAAAAATGGTGGTTATACTCCTGTAATGTGTAGGATAGAAAAATGGAATCGAGAATTATAGTATTTCTATTAATACTCCTAAAAAAATTTATGGGATTCAAATCAATGGTCGGAGGAATACTTAGTAGATGAAGTACCTCAAATTTATAAGGATGAGAAGTACTTTTTTTATTGAAAGATAATATTCAAAAAAATTTAAAGAAAAATCGAAAAATATAGCTAATTTAAAATCATAGAGGAAAAAAATCATTTGACGCAATAGTATCCAATCCCCCTTATTCTATTAAGTGGATAAAACTTTATTGATTCGGTTATACAGCTTCCGGAAAATCTATTTTTTGGAACCTCTATTGCTACTTGTATACTTGTATTAGCTAAAAATAAAGCAGAAAATAAGATTCTATTTATCGATGCAAGTAAAGAATTTAAGAAAGAAACCAATAACAATATATTAGATGAAATTAATTTCGAAGCAATCGTGAAAGCCTTTCGTGAGAAGGCGATATAGAGTATTTTTCAAGATATGTAGGCAAAGAAGAGATAGAAAAGAATGACTATAACCTTTCCGTATCAACTTATGTGGAGAAAGAAGATACCAGAGAAGTAATTGCTATAAAAGTATTAAATAAAGAAATAGCAGAGACGGTGAGGAAAATCGATGCTTTGAGAGCTTCCATAAATGAAATCGTAAAGGAGCTGGATGATGGGGAATGATATCATCATTTACAATACAGAAGATGGTAAGGCTAAGATAAATTTACAGTATGAAGATGGTACGGTATGGCTTAGTCAATTGGAGATTGCGGAGTTATTCCAGACTACAAAGCAGAATGTCAGTAAGCATGTTAAAGCTATTTTTTTAGAAGGAGAATTAGAGGAAAGGGCAACTGTCAACTATAAGTTGACAGTTCAAAAAGAGGGAAACAGAAAGATTAGTAGACAGTTGGCATACTACAATTTAGATATGATTTTGGCTATTGGCTATAGAGTCCGTTCTATTCGTGGCATACAATTTCGAAACTATGCCAGTAGCATATTGAAGGAATACCTCATTAAAGGCTTTGCCATGGATGACGAAAGACTGAAGAATCTTGGAGGAGGAAATTACTTTAAAGAGCTGTTAGAACGGATTAGAGACATTCGTTCCAGTGAGAAGGTGTTCTATCGTCAAGTACTGGATCTGTTTGCTACCAGCATTGATTATGATGCAAAAAATGAAGAAGCCAAGAAGTTTTTTGCTACCGTGCAAAATAACTGAAGAGTCTCAATGCCTTAGTTTCCGGCTATCTGGATTTTGCGGAAAGACAGGCGCAAAGAGAAGTAAAGATGACCATGAAAGATTGGCGAGAACATGTAGATCGGATTCTTAGTGCCACAGGAGAGGACTTGCTCATAGGCAATGGAAGAGTGTCCAGGGAAATGATGGTGGATAAAGTGAATCAGGAATACAAAAAATACAGTGCTAAAACCTTATCACAAGTAGAAAGAGATTATCTTGCTGAGATAAAAAATATCGAAAGTATTGCGGAAAAAGGTGGAAAAAATGAGTAAGATAGAAGAGCTACTGAAGAATGATACAGAAAAATTAGCACTCTATATTGATGAGTGCTAATTTTTTTGTGTTATACTTCCTAATCGTGAGTAAAAAAATTAGAAAAAGAGGTATTGTTTATGCAGAAAAAAATGGTTCTTTATCTATTCATAGTGAAAATATTTTTCCCGATTATCAAAAAGTGGATGTACAGTGACCAGGATATCTTCGTTCGTGAGCAAATATCCAATGCAACGGATGCGGTAACGAAGCTTGAGAAGCTTTCTCTTATTGGCGAGTGGACGAAACCGTCCGACTATAAGGGGAGAGTGACGGTTACGGTTGAGCCGGAGAAGAAGCGCATTCGCTTCAGTGATAACGGTATCGGTATGACTGCGGAAGAAGTGGAGAAGTATATCACGCAGATTGCCTTCTCCGGTGCAACGGAGTTCATCGAGAAATATAAGGACAAGGCAAACAGCGACCAGATTATAGGACATTTCGGTTTGGGCTTTTATTCCGCCTTCATGGTAGCAGATAAGGTAGAGATTGAGACCTTATCCTATAAAGAGGGCTCTACTCCCGTGCACTGGACTTGCGATGGCGGTACGGAATACTCCATGGTGGATGGAGAGAAGAAAGAGCATGGAACGGACATCACACTTTATTTAAATGAAGACTGTATAAAATATGCCAATGAGTGGGAGCTTCGTTCCGTAATTGAGAAGTACTGTTCCTTTATGCCGGTGGAGATTTACCTCGATAAGCTTCCGAAAGACAGCGAGGTGATTTCCAAGACTGAGAAGCTGGATTCCGATGTTGTGCTTGAAGAAATTCCCGAAAAGGTAGAAAAGGACGAAAAGGGAGAAGAGAGAAAGACGGAGGCTAAGCTGAAGATTGAGAAGCGTCCTGTTCTTCTAAATGACACGCACCCACTTTGGGGAGAGTCTCCCTCCATGGTGGAGAAAGAGCAGTACCTCGACTTCTACAGAAAAACCTTCCATGACTATAAGGAGCCGCTTTTCTGGATTCATTTGAACATGGATTATCCGTATAACCTGAAAGGAATTCTGTATTTCCCGAAGATTAACTCGGAGTATGAGTCGATTGAGGGAACAATTAAGCTTTATAATAACCAGGTCTTTATTGCGGATAATATCAAAGAAGTCATTCCCGAGTATTTGCTTCTTTTAAAGGGTGTGATTGACTGTCCTGATCTTCCCTTAAATGTTTCCCGTTCTCAACTGCAAAATGACGGCTTTGTAAAGAAGATTTCCGACTACATTACGAAGAAGGTTGCAGAGAAGCTCTCCGGTATGTGTAAGACGGAAAGAGAGTCCTATGAGAAGTACTGGGATGACATTTCTCCTTTCATTAAGTACGGCGTGCTTCGTGACAGCAAGTTTGCGGAGAAGATGACGGACTTCATTCTTTTTAAGAATTTGGAGGAAAAATATTGTACGCTTCCGGAACTTAAGGAGAAGGGCAAGGCCTTAAATGAAGCGGAAACAGTGGAAGTTTCCAAGGAACTTACTGAGGATGAGAAGGAGGAAAAGGATACTTCGGTAGCAGATACCGCAGATCAGGCGGAAAATAAGGAAGAAGAGAAGCTCCAAAAGGTTTACTATGTTTCCGACGCAGTAGCGCAGAGCCAGTACATTTCCCTCTTTAAGGAGCATAAGAAAGAAGCGGTTTACCTTACGGAGCGTATAGACCAACCCTTTATCACGGAGCTTGAGGGCGAAGAACAGCGGACTTCGTTTCCAAAGAATCGATGCCGATGTACAGGAAGCGATGAAGGATGAACTTTCTTCCGAAGAACAGGATAAGTTGAAAGAAGCGGGAGAAAAGCTGGAGAAAGCTTTCCAAAGCTTACTTTCAAGGATAAAGCTTCATGTAAAAAGTGGATCGACTTCTCTCCGAAACTCCGGCAAGTCTTCTTTCCATTTCAGAGGAATCCCGTAGGATGCAGGATATGATGAAAAATGTATGCGATCTCCGGTATGCCGATGGGAGAGCTTCCGCTGGAGGAGACCCTTGTTTTTAAATGAAAGACATCCGCTTGTACAGTATCTTCTGCAACATGAAGATAGCCTGGAGAGTGAAGATGGAAAGCTTATTGAAGAGCAGCTCTATGATTTAGCGCGTATTCAGAATGCTCCACTTAAGGGAGATGCAATGAAGAACTTTATTGCGCGTTCCGAGAAAATCTTACTGGAGCTTGCAAAAGGCGAAAAATAAACTTAGTGAATATTTTGTCAAAACCTCTAAAAACTGGTGGAAGAATCCTATTTTTTTCCACCGGTTTTTGTCAATAGAAGAAAAGCACTTAACTATGGTATAAATATAGGGTGAATTTAGGAAACTTGGTAGGAAAAAAACGAAGTTTTTTTCTTACTGTGAAGATGCCTGAGAGCTTGGTCTTAGGAAAAGCAGATTATAGGGGAGTATATGAAAAAAGAGAAATTTCTATCGTATTTAGTTATCCTTGCAGGAATTCTTGTTGCGGTGATTCTCGGGATTCAGTCTTGGAATGGTCCTTCATCCAAGAGCGTTGATGCACCAAGCTCAGCGAAGAAGACCACAGTTACCGTTCCCGGATTTGGCGGAGACATGGAGATTGAAGTCAGTGCGGACGAGAACAAAATTTATGCGGTAAATGTCTTAAGCAATATGGAGACCGAGGGAATTGGAAGTAAGGCAGTGGAAGCTTTACCGGGAATGATGGTGGAACAGCAGACCTTCAATGTTGACGGTATCAGCGGAGCAACCATTTCTTCTACAGCGCTTCGTACCGGTGTAGAGCAGGCTTTTAAAAAGATATGGGACTTGACAGCGAAAAAGTTTGCCAAGGCGCAGGTTGATGCAGATTCCGTAAAGAAGGAAGATCAGAACCTGGAAGCGGATGTCTGCGTCATCGGTGCAGGCGGAGCAGGAATGATTTCCGCAATCACCGCAGCAGACAGCGGAAAGAAAGTGGTAATCCTGGAGAGCCAGGGCATTGTGGGCGGAAACTCTGTTCGTGCAACAGGAGGTATGAATGCGGCAGCAACGAAGTGGCAGGCGGAGAATCCCTTTGAAGAAGGCTCCGGTGTAGAGAAGAGCTTGGCTACCGCTGCTGAAAAAAATACGCGGACAATGCCACAATTACCGCTCTTGCTGCAAGCGTTAAAGAGCAGTACGCAGCGTATCAGGCGAATCCGGAAGGATATTTTTGACTCTGTGGAACTTATGGAACTGGATACCTTAATCGGCGGTAAGGGAACGAACAATCCTGAACTGGTGAAGGTGCTTTCGGAAAAATACTGCCCCTGCGATTGATTATCTCGAAACTCTGGGCATGACCGTCCACAATGTGGGTGCCTTCGGAGGTGCTTCTGTAAAGAGAATTCACCGTCCGGTAGATGAGAACAATAAGGTTATCGCGGTTGGTTCCTACATGGTTCCGATTTTTAGAGAAGAATGTAAATGAAAGAGAAAACATCACTCTTTTTGACCTCTGTAACTGCTGACAAGATTGAGCAGGATGAGGCAGGAAATGTGACCGGCGTTCACGCCCTTTCCGCAAATGGGGCGGAAGTGCATGTTAAAGGCAAAGGCGGTTATTATCGCAACAGGCGGTTTTGCGGCCAATATGGAGATGGTGGAAAAGTACCAGCCGTCTTTAAAGGGTTATATGTCCACCAATGCCTCCGGTGCACTCGGACAGGGCATCACCATGGCGGAAGCAATCGGAGCGGATACTGTAGATATGGACCAGATTCAGATTCATCCGACCGTGACGGTAACGGACGCGCACCTCATTACGGAGGGCTTACGTGGAGATGGAGCGATTCTTGTCAACATGGAGGGAAGCGTTTTACCGATGAAGTCGGAACAAGGGATGCGGTTTCCAAGGCGGAGATTGCACAGACCGGTTCCCAAGTTTACCTAGTAATGGATAACAAGATGGTAGAGAAATCTGCGGTTATTCAGGGATACATCAAGTCCGGGTACACGGTGACCGGGGATGATGCAAAAGAGTCTTGCCGAGGCAATGGGGGTGCCTGCTGATGCTTTGGAAATGACTTTAAAGACTTGGAATGAAGCGGTAGAGAAAAAGGAAGATGCCGAGTTTGGAAGAACGAGCTTTGCGGCGGCTCTAGACACGGCTCCCTTCTATGCAATCAAGGTTACTCCCGGTGTACATCACACCATGGGAGGATTGAAGATCAACACCGTTACCGAAGTCCTCAATAAAGAAGGGAAGGCTATCCCCGGACTCTTCGCTGCAGGAGAGGTCACCGGTGGTGTACACGGTGCAAACCGTCTTGGCGGAAATGCCGTAGCAGACTTTACCGTATTTGGTAAGATTGCGGGAGAATCCGCAGCAAGCTACGCAAAGTAAGATTTGGAAAACAGAATGCCGGTTTTCAGAATGATAGTTCATGAGCGAAACAGTTTTCGAAGAAATTGCTTACGAAGATAGAAAATTATCATTCGACCGTTTAAGGGATTTTATAATTTGAACATCTTATAAAGGAAAGACTTTCAGGCGATATACAAATTACTTGAGGAAGACAGAGATTTGTATAAAAAGGCCTGAAAGTCTTTTTTATAAAAATATTTTCAGCTATACTTGCAGTATGCTTGAAAATGCGATAATATACTATAAGTTTTGAGAAGGACGTGGCATTATGAATAACGATTTGAGTCATACGCAAATTATCAGACCATTACAAGACAGCAGTTTGGCAGTCACAGAAGTGTTAGAGCGAGTTTATGAAGCTTTGAACGAAAAAGGGTACAATCCGATCAGTCAGATTGTGGGATATGTTATGTCCGGAGATCCTACCTACATTACCAGCTATAAGGGTGCAAGAAGCTTGGTTATGAAGGTAGAGCGAGACGAAATACTGGAAGAACTTATGCGGAATTATGTAGAAAGCAAGTTAAAGAAAGCGTGAGGTCTGTCCGGGAAAACCGGAAAGACCTTTTTCTTCTTCTAGGGAGTAGTATGCGCATTTTAGCACTTGATTACGGTTCCAAGACCGTGGGACTGGCGATTACCGATGCTTTAGGCTACACTGTACTGCCTCATTCCACTCTGTGGAGAGAGCGGGAGGGAAAACTTAGAAAAACAGTACAGGAAGTTTGCAATATTGTATTACAGGGAAAATGTAGAAGAGGTGGTTTTGGGACTACCTTTAAACATGGATGGCAGCCGCGGAGAACAGGGCGGAAAAAGGCTGCTGTTTTTTTATGATTTATTAAAAAAAGAAACTGCGTTGTCCGATTGTGTTTTTTTGATGAGAGGCTCAGCACGATAGAAGCCCGGGAAATTTTTGGATGAGAGTGGAGTTCCGAGAGAAAAACAAAAGGAAGTCCTGGACCAGGTGGCGGCCCAGGTTATTTTGGAAGATTATCTTAGGACAAAGAAAGGCGGTATAGATGGAAGGCGGAAGAATACGTTTACAGTCTGATGATGGCAGTTTAGAGCTGGAGATTTTTAGAAGAGACAGTAGTACAGGGAGTAAGCTATATTTTGGTAACGGACGCTCCGGAGGGAGAGGATGGAACATGCTACGTAATGAAAGATATTTCTGCACCGGAGGATGAGGACGCAGACTATGTCTTTGCAGAAGGAGATGAGGCGGAGACAGTAATGGATGTCTTTGCAAAAAAATGTTAGAGGGTAATGATATTACGATAGAGAGGTAAGCAAAGGGTTATATGAAAGAGGAACAAAAGAGAGTAAGCAGTGATTCACCACATAGAATCGTGAATTTTAACAGAAAGAATTTGACTTCGAAGGAAGCTATGGAAGAAAGCAGTCAACATAGAGTGTCCAGAGGAAGTAAAAAAATAAGCAGCAGAAGAAGCGGGGCAGGACAGGATGCCCGGGGAGATGCAGGAGAGGGGAAGACCTCTCGTAGTGGCAAAATCAGTATCACGGGAAGAGCTGCATCGGAAAGAACTGTCTCAAGAGAATCTGCATCGGAAAGAACTGTCTCAAGAGGATCTGCATCAGGGAAGAACCGCATCGGGAAAAAAAACTGTATCAGGTAGAACGGAAGCGGGAAGGATTGTGGCAGGAAGAAGCACAGCCGGGAAGAATACAAGCAGGAAGCTTGCTGCAGGAAGAACGGTTTCGAGAACCGGGGAAGGAAGAACTTTGGAGAAACGCGTTGTGGCTACAGAGCCAAGAAATACGAGGGAAACAGAGCGCTCATCCGTATTACCCACTGTACAGTTTACTTCTAGAAGAGGGAATAATACGGAAAAAAGAGAATACAGCTCGGAGGACTTTCCTCTTCTTGCTAAGCCTATGGAGATACAGGAGAGTAAGAGCAAGGCTAAAAAACCGAAGCATAGCTTCCAAGGCTCTGTAAAAGTCATTCCCCTCGGCGGTTTAGACCAAATCGGTATGAATATTACCGCCATTGAGACTGAAGACAGCATGATTATCGTGGATTGCGGCTTGGCATTCCCTTCCTTTAATATGCTGGGAATTGATCTCGTTATTCCGGATATTTCCTATATCAAGTCACAGATTCACAAGATGAAAGGGTTTGTGATTACCCATGGACATGAGGACCATATCGGAGCACTGCCCTATGTATTGCAGCAGATTAATGTGCCGATTTATGCGACAAAGCTGACTATGGCTCTTATCCAGAAGAAGCTTGTGGAAAACGGCATGGATAAACTGGTGAAGATGAAGACCATGAAGTTCGGACAGAATGTGAACTTTGGGGATTTGAAGGTGGAATTCGTGAAGACGAATCACTCCATCCAGGACGCATCTGCCCTTGCGATTACCACACCTGCCGGTGTGCTCATTCATACCGGTGACTTTAAGGTGGACTATACTCCGGTATTTGGTGACCAGATAGATTTACAGCGTTTTGCGGAGCTTGGGAAATGGTGTTCTTGCCATGATGTCCGATTCCACCAATGCGGAGAAGCCGGGCTTTACCATGTCGGAGCGAACTGTGGGAAGAACCTTTGATGTGATTTTTGCGGAGCATCAGAACAGCCGTATCATCGTGGCAACCTTTGCGTCCAATGTAGACCGTGTGCAGCAGATTATTAATTCTGCCGTGAAATACAACAGAAAGGTTGTTGTGGAAGGACGTTCCATGGTGAATGTCATTTCCGTGGCTTCCGAGCTGGAATATGTACATATTCCGGATGGAACGCTCATAGATATTGAAAACTTAAAGGATTATCCGGACGAACAAACGGTACTCATTACAACCGGTTCTCAGGGTGAGTCTATGGCGGCTCTTTCCCGTATGGCAAGCGGTATGCACAGAAAGGTCCATATCGGACCGAACGACGTGGTTGTTATGTCCTCTCATCCGATTCCCGGAAATGAGCTTGCAGTAGACCATGTCGTCAATGAGCTATATAAGCTCCGTGCCAAGGTTATCATGCAGGATACCCATGTTTCAGGGCATGCCTGCGCGGAAGATTTAAAGCTTCTCTACTCTTTGGTAAAGCCGAAGTATGCGATTCCTTTCCACGGAGAGTTCCATCACAGAAGTGCAGCAGCGCTTATTGCGGAGTCTGTCGGCGTGGAGAAGGACAACTGTCTTATGATTGAAAATGGAGATGTCCTGGAGTTCACTACCGAAGGAGAAGAAAGTACTTACTCGATCAAGAAAAGGTACAGGCAGGCGGCGTCTATGTTGACGGTCTGGGTATCGGAGATGTGGGAAATATAGTTTTACGTGACAGACAAAATCTTTCTCAAAACGGAATCATAGTAGTCGTGCTTACTTTAGAGCGTTATTCCGGAAATCTGATGGCGGGTCCGGATCTCATTTCCAGAGGCTTTGTCTATGTAAGGGAGTCCGAGGACTTAATGGAAGAAGCAAGACTTGCCGTACAGAACATTGTAGACAACTGCTTACAGAGCAGAATGAATGACTGGGGCAAGATTAAGAACTTGATTAAAGACGGCTTATCAGACTTTTTATGGAAGAAGATCAAGAGAAATCCGGTCATTCTTCCGGTCATTATGGAGGTTTAATTTGGGGGGCAGCAGAGCACGGAATTCCTTCCGCTCTTTTACACAGATTTTGTTAAGCTTTTCGCTTAGAATTCTTTTTCTGATTTTCTTGCTTTTTCTGCTTCTGCAGGGGGTTAAACTTGCCTATAGCTATGGCCACGGTTTGCTTTATGAGCATGCCATGGAGAAGGAACCGGGGAGAGAGATTGAACTGGAAATCAAGCAGGGAGACAGCAGTTCCGATATTGCAAAAAAATTGGAAAAGCTGGGTTTGATTGACAATGAGAAAGCTTTCATTTTAAAAGCGAAGCTCTATCATTCTTCCTTACTTCCTGGGACTTACAGCTTGAGTACCTCTATGACGCAGGTGCAGATGCTGGATTTCATTACGGAAGAGGGAAAGAAGAATCAGGAGTTAAGCGATAAAAATCTCCTAAATGAAGGGGAGACGGAGGCAGAGTCTTCGGAAGAAAATGTAATCGGTGCAGGAAATGAAAATGCACTCGATTCCGAGATGACAGGCAAGAATGGAAATGCTACTGCCAAAGAAGAAAATCCGCAGGTTGTTGATGCGGGAGCCGAAGGGGAGTAGCTTGGAAGAAAAAGATAGAATAAGCCAATTTATTCAGGCTTTCCAGAGAGACAATGCGAGCTTTCTGGAAAGTATCCGTGAGGAAGCGCAGAAGGAAGCAGTCCCGATTATTCGGGATGAAACCGCCGCGCTTCTTCGTGTTTGTTTGGAAATGAAAAAACCGAATTCTATCCTGGAACTGGGAACGGCAGTCGGTTACTCCGGTCTTTTGATGCTGGATAGCCTTTTGGGAAATACAAAACTGACCACAGTGGAAAATTTTCCTGAAAGAATTATAAAATCCAAGGAGAATTTTGCAAAAAGCCCCTATAATGATAGTATCCGTCTTTTTGAAGGAGACGGGGAGAAATCTTGGAGAAACTGCTTGAAGGGAAAGAAAGCTTTGATTTTGTCTTTCTGGATGCAGCAAAGGCGCAGTATCCTTTGTGGCTCCCGAAGATTTTAGAACTTTTAAGGCCCGAAGGCATTTTGTTTTGTGATAATATATTGCAGGAGAATCTTCTTTTAGAGAGTCGCTTTTTTGTAGAAAGACGGCAGAGAACCATCCATAAGAGGATGAGGGAGTTCCTCTGGATGTTGAAGGAAAACCCGAAGCTGGAGAACAGCATTATTCCCATAGGGGACGGAGTGAGCATCAGCATCAAGAAAAAGTTAGAGAAAAGAAAATGCAGAACCAGATTGACGAGTAAAAGAATGAAAAAAAGGAATAAAAAAAGAAATCGATAAGTCAGAGTAAAGCGATAAGGAAAAAGCAAAGCAGTAAGGAAAAAGCAAAGCAGTAAGGAAAAAGCAAAGCAGTAAGGAAAAGCAAAATCAATAAGTGAAAGCAAAATCGAAAGAGATAGAAAGTAGAAAGCATGAAAAGAAAAATAGAACTATTGATTCCTGCAGGTTCCATGGAGGGGCTAAAAACAGCCATTCATTATGGAGCGGATGCGGTATATATGGGAGGAGAGGCCTTCGGGCTTCGTGCGAATGCCAAGAACTTTACAATCGAGAGCATGAAGGAGGCGGTTATCTATGCCCATGAAAGAGGAGTAAAGGTTTATGTGACTGCCAATATTCTTGCGCATAATGAAGATTTACTTCCGATGCGAGACTATTTTATGGAATTAAAGGATGTGGGGATGGATGCGGTACTGGTTGCCGACCCGGGTGCCTTTATGCTTGCACAGGAAATTATGCCGGAGGTGGAGCTGCATATTTCCACCCAGGCCAACAATACGAACTATGAGACCTTCCTTTTTCTGGTGGAAGCTTGGAGCAAAACGTGTAGTTTGTGCCAGAGAACTCAGTCTGCAGGAAATCCAGGGAAATCCGAGAGCATATTCCGGAGGAGATGGAAATCGAGGCCTTTGTACATGGCGCGATGTGTATGTCCTATTCCGGTAGATGTCTGCTTTCCAGTTTTTTTACGGGGAGAGATGCAAACCAGGGAGCTTGTACGCATCCCTGTCGCTGGAAGTATTCCCTTATGGAGGAGAAACGTCCCGGAGAGTATTATCCTGTTTTTGAAAATGACAGAGGAACCTATATATTTAATTCCAAAGATTTAAATATGATTTCGCATATTCCGGACCTTATTGAAGCGGGGATAGACTCGCTAAAGATTGAGGGAAGAATGAAGACGGAGCTTTATGTGGCGACGGTAACCCGAACCTACAAGATGGCGATTCGGGATTATCTGGAGGATCCTAAGAAGTATGAGGCGAATATCCCCTTTTACGAGGAGGAAATCCGAAAGTGTACTTACAGAGAATACAGTACCGGCTTTTACTATCGTAAGCCGATTGAAGAGGACCAGATATATGGCAATAACAGCTACAGTGCCGGAGCAACCTATCTTGGTACGGTAGAAAATATTGAGGGAGATTTTGCTTTCCTCACCCAGAAAAATAAATTTTCCGTCGGAGAAGAGATTGCCATTATGCGTCCCGGAGAGAGAGACATTTTTACCAAGGTCCTCAGTATGGAGGATGCGGAAAGCGGAGAAAGTCTGGAGTCCTGCCCGCACTCGAAGCAGTCTTTGAAGGTTCGTTTTTCGGTCTTACCGGGAAAACAGGATGTTTTACGAAGAATGGAGTAAGCCATGTTCGTTCTTTTTTTACTCATGGGAATTGCCTCGTTTTTTTATACTTTGCCTTTCTATTAAGCAGTGCGTCCTATCTTTCTACTCTTTGGATTTGGTTCCTTTTTTTGGAATTTTGCACCTGTTTTTTTGGCATTCCTTTATAAAAGACCGTCTCGCTGGAAGAGAAAAATCGCTATTCTTCCGCTTTAAGGTATTTTTGCCTGACTTCCTATTGTCTTTTTTTGTCCTCTTGATTTTTACCGTATCTATTCTCTTAAGCCGGTATAAAAAAGGTGAGGAGGAGAAGAATCTGGATTATGTTCTTTTGATTGGCTGTGAGCTGGAAAACAATGCTCCTTCTCCAACGATGTTGAATCGCTTAAAGCTTGCGGTAAAATATGCTGAGGAAAACCCGGCAACCCTGTTTGTTTTGGTAGGAGGAAGAGGGCGCCACAGCGCCAGCGCGGAATCCAGCGTAATGTTTCAGAGGCTTCTTTGGGAGGGAATACCCAGCGATAGGCTTTTAATGGAGTTTTACTCTAAAAATGCGGAGGATAAAATTCGTTTTGGATTAAACAGTATTGAAAAATGGATTGAGGAGCGTTATTTGGAAGAGGAGCTAGTGCAGAGTGAGAAAGGGTACTATCCCGAAGACAGTAATTATACTTACATAAAGGAAGAGTCCTTGGAGTGGGAAGATCGGCCTCCCGACGTCGGCATTATTAGCTCACAATATCAGCTTTTTCAATGCGTGCGATTTGCCGAGAAAGAAAACTCCTACTATCATTACAAGACCTTGTCTGCAAAGGAGCCGCCGTATCTGATTCCTCATTACTATGTAAGAGAAGCAATCACTATTGTAATAAGAAGTATATTCAATCAATTGTAAAATGGAATTCCGGAACAGAATTCCGGAACAGAATTGAAGAACAGAATTCCGGAACAGAATTGTAAAATGGAATGGAAGAACGGATATGGATGCAGTAATGGAACGCATCTGAAAAGAGGTACCTGAAAAGGCGCATTTGAAAAGACTATCGAGGAGATGAAAGAAAATATGAAAAAATATACTTTAATACAGGAGAAACATATCGCGGAGCTTTCCACGGAGGCGAAGGTTTACGAGCATGAAAAGTCCGGGGCAAGAGTACTTTGCTTAAAGAATCAGGATGAAAATAAAGTCTTTAGCATTGCCTTTAGAACGCCTGCCGCGGATTCTACGGGAGTCGCCCATATCACGGAGCACTCCGTGCTTTGCGGCTCGGAGAAGTTTCCCTTAAAGGATCCCTTTGTGGAGCTCATCAAGGGTTCTCTCAATACCTTTTTGAATGCCATGACTTATCCGGATAAGACGGTTTATCCGGTGGCATCTACCAATGACAAGGATTTCCAAAACCTTATGGATGTCTATTGCGATGCCGTTTCACCCGAATTGTATAAAGAATCCGCATACCTTTTCGCAGGAGGGCTGGCACTATACCTTGGATGAAAAGGGGAATTTAGGCTACAGCGGTGTAGTGTATAACGAGATGCGCGGTGCTTTTTCCGAGCCGGAATCGGTGCTGGAGCGGTATATTTTCCACTCTCTTTTCCCGGATACTACTTACGGAAATGAGTCCGGAGGAGACCCGGAAGATATCCCGAGCTTAACGTATGAAGCTTTTCAGGCTTTCCATGCCCGCTACTATCACCCCTCCAACTCCTATATCATCCTTTACGGAGATATGGATATGGAGGAGAAGCTGAACTGGCTGGACGCGCAGTATTTGGCGAAGTATGAAAGGATCAATCCGGATTCCGAGATTGCGCATCAGAAAGACTTTTCCAAGATGGCGGAAGAGACGGAGTACTATCCGATTTCCAAGGAAGAGGACCCTAAGGGAAAGGCTTATTTTTCTTACAATTTCGTTCTTGACGCCGGACAAGATGCTAAGAAAAGTTTGGCTTTCTCTTATATCGGCCATGCTCTCATTTCCGGCCCCGGAGCGGTGTTGAAGCAGCGGCTTTTAGAGGAAGGCCTAGGAGAAGACATCTTCGGAGGCTATGCGGACGGCGTATTACAGCACTACTTCACCATTACCGCAAAGAACGCGAAAGAAGAGGATAAGGCGCGTTTCTTAAAGGTCATTCAGGATTGTATTCGAGAGGCTTCTGAGAAGGGCCTCGATCACAAGACCATTCGTGCAGCCATTCACCACGATGCTTTTCAGTACAAGGAAGCGGACTACGGCAATACCCCTAAGGGCTTGATTTACAGCTTAAAGGTGCTGGACTCTTGGCTTTATGACGGAGAGCCCTGGCTTTATCTCGAGCAGGAGCGCTATTTTAAGGAGCTGGAAAAGGCACTGGATGAGGGCTATTTTGAGGAGCTTTTAAAAGAGTACTTCCTGGATGTAAAGCACGCTTCTTTCGTGGCACTTCTTCCGAAGCCGGGGCTTACCGAGGAAAATGCGGAGAAGCTTGCGACGAAGCTTAAGGAGAAAAAAGATACGCTGTCTAAAGAAGAGATAGAGGCCATTAAAAAGGAAGAGGAGGCGCTCCTTCTTTATCAGAATAAGGAAAATAGCAAGGAAGCGCTGGAAACTTTGCCGGTGCTTTCAAGAGAAGACCTCGGAAAGAAAGCGGAGAGTTATCTAAGAGAAGAAGAGAACCTTTCCGGGAAGAAAGTAATGCTTTATCCGGTGGATTCCAAGGGGGTACTTTACCTTCGTCTTCTCTTTAATACAAAGGATTTCTCGGAGGAAGAGCTTTCTTATCTCTCTGTTTTGAATACTGCCTTTGCCTATATGGACACGGACAAGTACAGTTTTTCAGGACTTAAACTCGGAGATTTATCTTCACAGCGGAGGTTTTTCAACAGATATTACTTCTTATCCTGATTTTCAGGATAAGAATAAATATACAGGCGTATTCAGCTTCGGCTTTAAATTCTTGGAAGGCGAGATGAAGCAGGGTCTGGAGTATCTGGAGGAAATCTGCTTTCATACGCATTTGCAGGATGAAAAGCGTCTTTCTGAGATTCTCCTGGAAATCAAGTCCAGAGAGAGAATGAGACTGGAAGGCGCAGGACATAGCTATGCGGTCAATTCCGCTATGGAGAGTTTTTTTCCCCGACCTCCTCTTACCATGAGAGAGTAAAAGGAATTCGCTACTACCATTTTATTGAAAAGCTGGAAGAAGAATTTCGGAAGAATCCGAAGGCGCTGGGTGAAAAGTTGAAGGCTCTTTCGGAGAAGCTCTTACGGGGAAGAAACCTCCGTATAGCAGTAGGAGGCGATCTGGAGATTTATCGTAAGGGAGAAAGAGAGTCTTTCCGCGTTTCTTACAAAGTGTTTCCCGGAGAAAGAAGAGTGGGAAGAAAGTGTATTTAGTCTGAGAAAGGTTGAAAAAAAAGCTTGGATCACTCCTTCTCAGGTTAACTATGTGGCAAGAGTGGGCTCCTTCCATGACGCTTCACTTCCTTACACAGGAGTCTTGAAAGTCATGAAGAATGCGCTTTCCTTTGATTTCCTTTGGAAAAAAATATTCGTGAAAAAGGGCAATGCCTACGGGGCAATGAGTGGCTTTGGAAGAAACGGAGAAAGCTATGTTGTTTCTTATCGGGATCCGCATGTAGGGCGGAGCTATGAAGAGTATAAGAAGATTGCGGCGTACTTACGGGATTTCGAAGCTACGGAGCTGGAGATGACGAAGTACATCATCGGTGCGATTTCGGAGATGGATACGCCAAAGACCGCTTACACGAAGTTCCTTCTCGGATTAAGCTGCTCCCTTTCTCATTTAACGGATGAAGACTTACAAAGAGAGAGAGATGAGGTGCTTTCTGCAAGTCCGGAGTCAATTCGAAAGCTCTCCGACTACATTGAGAAAGCCTTTTCCGAGGAAATTCTCTGCACCATCGGTAATGGAGAAAAGATAGAGAAAAATAAGGGCTACTTTGATGTAATTCGGGAAATTTAAATTACTTCGGAGAAGTAGACAAATCAAGATTTAGAAACGAAAGTGGATCAAGATTTAGAAACGAAAGTGGATCAAGATTTATAAGCGAAAGTGGATCAAGGCTTAGCAAAGCTAGAGCGGTCAAAAGAGAGGGAGAATGGCATGAATCAGATTATTGAGGATTTTTTTGCAAAGGAAAATGGAAATGGAGAAAGCGGAGAGGACTTGATTAAATCCGGCTTTGTCTCTATTGTGGGGCTTCCGAATGCCGGAAAATCCACCCTCTTAAATGCGCTTGTCGGGCAAAAAATAGCCATTACCTCGAAAAAGGCACAGACTACAAGAAATCAGATTATGGCGGTCTACGACGATGAAAGAGGACAGATTGTCTTCCATGATACGCCGGGAATTCACAAGGCGCAGAATAAGCTCTCCGTTTATATGGAAAGTGTGGCGGAAAAAGGCTCTTGGAAACGGAGACCTCATTCTTTGGATTGTAGACAGCACGGAGCAGAAGGGGAAGAAGGAGGAACAGATTTTATCCCTCCTTTCCCACAGTAAAAGAAAGATTCTCCTTGTCTTAAATAAGATGGACTTACTGGGTGGAGAGGAGGCACTGGAAAGGAAGAAGGCGGAGTATCGGGACTGCCTTCCCTTTGTCAGGGATTGTCGGCGTTTCCGCCTATAAGAACCAAGGCTTAGAGGAACTTCTGGAGACAATTTTCTCCTTCCTTCCCTATGGCCCCCGTTACTATGATGAAGATACGGTAACAGACCTTCCCGTACGAGAAATTGCAAAGGAACTTATCCGGGAACAGGCCCTCTACAAGCTTGATAAGGAGATTCCGCACGGGATTGCGGTACTCATCGACAGCATGCAGGAGAGGAAAAACGGAATCTGGGATGTGAAGGCAACTTTGGTATGCGAAAAGGAAAGCCATAAGGGAATCATTATCGGAAAAGCCGGCTGTATGCTGAAAAGCATTGGTAGCGGTGCCCGCATTCAGATAGAAAAGCTTCTGGAAGCGAAGGTGAATCTTCAGCTTTTTTGTAAAGGTCAGGAAGGACTGGAGGGAGAATCCGGCATATTTGCAGGAGTACGGTTATAGAGAGCAGAAGTAAAGTGCGCAAGCGTAAAAGAGATGCAGAAGTATAAAAGAGTAGCAGACGGAAAATGTTCGAAGAAAAAGGGAACATGAATAAATGCAGAAGTAAGATACAAGTAAAGTGTAAGGACGGAGAGGAAGGGCAGTGAAGGAAGACTTAGTTGTGCATGGAGTGGTGCTTTCCGAGCACAGTCAGAGAGAATTTGACAAGAGGTTAAGCATCCTGAGCATGGAGCAGGGGAAAATGACGGTTTGGGCGAGCGGAGCGAAGCGCCCGTCTTCTCCTCTTATGGCGGGAAGCAGGAGCTTTGTCTTCGGTACATTTTCCTTAAAGAATGGAACGAGCGGCTATAATCTGCAGGCCGTGAAGGTGGACGCCTATTTCGAGGAGATTGCACTGGACTTGGAAATGGCTTGTTATGCGGCCTATTTCCTGGAACTTGCGGACCTGGTGTCGCAGGAAAATCTTCCTGCAGAGGAGCTTGTAAACCTCATTTATCTCTCGCTAAAGGCTTTGCTTCATAAGGATTTGCCCAATGAACTGGTCCGTGCCGTTTATGAGCTTAGAGTCTTGCTTTAGAGGGAGAATACAGCGAGTTTCCGCCCCGTTCAGAAAGAAAGGCTGTGCATGATGCCTGGGAGCATGTGCTTGGAAGTCCTTTGCAGAAGTTATATACCTTTACCTTGGAAGAGGGAAGCTTACGGGATTTTTGTGAAAATGTGGAACTGCTTACCCGGGAAAGCTTCTACAAGCAATTTCACAGCATCAAGATTTTGAACAGTTTAAAGTAGATAGTATGGATTTTTTGTGTAAAAAGGGATAGACTATAGATTGTTTAATTCATAACAAGTTCCAATAGATTGAGGAGAAAACTTATGGCAAAGAATTATACGATGGATACAATTGTTTCCTTGGCAAAGTCCAGAGGCTTTGTGTACCCGGGATCTGAAATTTATGGCGGTCTGGCAAATACTTGGGATTACGGAAACCTGGGTGTAGAGCTGAAAAATAACATCAAGAAGGCTTGGTGGAAGAAGTTTGTTCAGGAGTCCAAGTATAATGTCGGTATCGACTGTGCCATTTTGATGAATCCGCAGACATGGATTGCATCCGGACATTTGGCAGGCTTTTCCGATCCTCTTATGGATTGTAAAGAGTGTAAGGAGCGTTTCCGTGCAGATAAGATTATCGAGGATTTCTGCGAGAAGAACGGAATCGCATTGGAAGGTTCTGTAGATGCCTGGTCCAAAGAGGAGATGGAGAACTTTGTGGTAGAAAAGCAGATTCCCTGTCCCGGCTGTGGAAAGCATAACTTTACGCCAATCCGTCAGTTTAATCTGATGTTTAAGACCTTTCAGGGTGTAACGGAAGATGCGAAGAATACAGTATATCTTCGCCCGGAGACTGCCCAGGGTATTTTTGTGAACTTTAAAAATGTACAGAGAACTTCGAGAAAGAAGCTTCCTTTCGGTATTGCCCAGATAGGAAAGTCCTTCCGTAATGAGATTACCCCGGGTAACTTTACTTTCCGTACCAGAGAGTTTGAGCAGATGGAACTCGAGTTTTTCTGTAAGCCGGATACCGATTTGGAGTGGTTCCAATATTGGAAAGATTATTGCCAGAATTGGCTTTACAGCTTAGGCATGAAGAAGGAAATGCTTCGTGCAAGAGACCATGAGCAGGCAGAACTCTCCTTCTATTCCAAGGCGACGACAGATCTGGAATTCCTTTTTCCCCTTCAGTTGGGGGCGAGCTTTGGGGCATTGCGGACAGAACGAACTATGACCTGTCTCAGCATGCCAAGGTTTCCGACCAGGATATGAGCTACTTTGATGATGAAACAGGGTGAGCACTATATTCCGTATGTAGTAGAGCCTTCCCTTGGAGCAGACAGAGTGACGCTGGCTTTCCTCTGTGCAGCTTATGATGTTGAGGAACTGGAAGGAGGAGACGAGAGAACGGTTCTTCGTTTCCACCCGGCACTGGCTCCAATT